>Ga0137407_10000313_pt1 | contig 34271 bp, 37 predicted proteins | sample CZOMad2_2_16fung_FD_108410 | JGI IMG/M metagenome (GOLD analysis project Ga0137407, IMG submission 108410) | Vadose zone soil fungal communities from Angelo Coast Range Reserve, California, USA - CZOMad2_2_16fungal (Illumina Assembly) | ecosystem: Environmental > Terrestrial > Soil > Vadose... | reverse complement strand
TCGTCCCGCGGCACTTCGCAGGTATCTTTGGGTTTTAGGACCGCTTGTGTGGAATAGTTTCCGATTGAAGTAAATGTTCCACAAAAACGTCTTTCTATTAAATCAAATGGCGTATCCTCTTTATCGCTTGAATTGTATGGGAGTTTAGTAAACGCAACTAACTCATAAGTGCCAAACGGATTTGGCTGGGGTCCTTTACCATCCGGATCTAAAAGTTCCATTGTCGCGAAACCCGTTCCAGAAATGTGGTTTAGGAAATAATACATATCAACTGCGCCGCCAAGATCAAATGGAATAATTGCATGTCCAGCGATACCATGCATCTTTCCTAAAACCTGTTCAAGACCTTGCTCTTTTAGTTCATAATATTTCTCATGTTCTTCCTGGGAAAATTTGTCGGCCGGCATTTGATATTGATGCAATTTCATATTGGCTTGTTATACTAATAGTTTTTACCAAAATTGCCCATAACGCGTAAATTTATGATATAATATGCTCTATGGCGAGTAAAAACTTATTGTATCTAATATCGAACTGTTCTTGAATTATTGCACGCATTTCTATTAAAAAAGCTGGGTTAAGCAAATTCATATTCACTCAAATATTACTTAATTTTAATTTCTCTATCCAGTTCTTATAAATGTTAATCTTGATCTTCGTAATTCATAGAGTCGCCACTTTTGCATTAATCAAATAATTGATTTATAATATAGAATAAGTGAGGTTCGAATCCCTCTCTCTCCGCCGGATAAACAAGCTCGTAATTTATTACGGGCTTTTGGTTTTATGGATCTTGACCCGCGCTGCATTTGCAATGATGGATTTTTATGCAGTTACTGCAGGATCCATGTGCCGTAAATTTTTTTGAATACATTGATCTTACTAAACCCGATGGCTAACCGCTAAGTCCCGCTTAACTGAATAATGGTGTATCAACATGTGGTGGTGACTCACCGGAGACAGAAAAAACTATTTGGCTTTTGCTTTTAGCGACTGACTTAATTCCTTAATGACAGCAACTCTATCTTTTTTGATTTTTTTGCCAAATTCCTTTCGTGGACATTTTAATTTTTTTAACCAACCGGATCAATCAGATTTAGATAACAAATTCAACAGGTCTTTCATTGAGAGTGCTCTTGAGAAGGCGATAAAAAATATTTCGAAAAATGGATCGTTTACTTTAGAAGCGGTCGTTGATCGGGACACTTATGGAATACCTGGCAGTCCCTCTTCGAATATATAGAATACTTCAAATTTGGACCCCTTGTGATCCTGCCTTTCCGGAAATCATATGTTGTCATTCCGTCGGCGCTGACAAATGTTTTCACAAAACGCAATTAAACAGATAATCCAAAATTATTCCAGAATGTTAAAATTGCAATGGCTAATACAAGTAATGCAAGTAAGGCTATTAATAAGAATCCAACCAGAGTTAGATATTGGGAGACTCCACAAGTAATGACCAGGGAGACAATTACTCCAAGCAATAGCGTTTGCATTTTGGCTTGTGCTTGCAAGTATGATTTTGACGCTTCAATTAATTTAGAAATACAAAGAGTACCCGATAAAAAAAGACAAATAAAAATCCCTAAAAACAATTTCATATTCGCTCTTTCACTGTATAAGGCTGTGCCATCTGTAATAAATATTTTTTCAAATACAACTCCTATAACCCCTAATGACATTGCAACTGGCAGGAATAAAAGAGCATAGATATTGCTATTAATAAACCCTTTTTTTATTTTTTTGTCTGCAATCATTTTAAAGAAGATAAACCAGAGCATAAATACAATAAAAACTGACAGTATAAATAGCAGCCAATGATAAAATGTTAGATTTTGAAACTTAGATATACCGTTGATAATCCCTAAGATTACTTCCCCAAAAAGTATAATTGTAAAAAGCCCCAGGCGTTCAGCCATACTACTTGTCAATCTATATTCAAATCGCTTTTCTCTTAATGCGCTATTTTCAAAATAGGGTGGCAGATAATTTAATATTAAAGCGAAATAAAACACCATCCGCAAATAGGGTTGATACAAAAAAAATGTGCTGAAAATAAGAGCAAACACTAATGAATAAATAACCGTATAATATCGGTTTAAACGCATACTGTTTTTATCATAAATGCCCTCACTCCACCACAGGTAGGTTATATAATATTGCATTATTAGTATTACCACAGTGGTATTAAAATAAATGCTCTCCGCGGGACTATTTAAGGTTACGATTAATGCGGATAAAATAACCATTTGCCAAATCGTTAAAAAAATTGTGCGGACATCATTTGCTCCAAGCAGATCGTGATGGGCACTGCCATTAAGCCATCCCCAATAAATCAAGCCCAACACATAAAAATAATCCAAAAATCCAGTAATGTTCAACTGAAGGGAAAGGTTGTGAGTGATCTTTGAAATGGCTATTACATAAACCAGATCATAAAACAATTCGAGCCAGCTAATTTTACGGTCTTCAATATTGGCATTGCGCTTATTTGAATTTCTCCACCAGATTTTTTGATGCATGGTTCCTCGTATATTTATAACTATTCTAAAATAGCTTTGGGTTCTAAATATTCTTCCAACCCAAAAACACCATGCTCGCTGCTATCCCCGATGTGAAACCTCCGGATGTGGTGGATTGCCTACAAGTGAAATACTTCACCTAATTTTAAAATCTTTAACTCATTTTCGATTTTACCGTCGGCATTGAGCTGCTTTAGAATTTGCTCAGGTTCCCCAAGTGGCTCGTCTGCGGAGTCGAATGTGCCATAGTGAAATGGTATGAATATTTTTGCACGAGTTGCGGCAAATGCTTTCACGGCATCATATGGGTTTTGATGCATAGGCCCCATAAACCATGCGGGAGCATATGCACCTGCACCGATGAGAGCTACATTAATATTTTGAAAAAGCTCCCCAACATCATTGAAGTGTGACCCACGAGCGGAGTCGCCACCATAGTATATGCGCTTTCCCTCTTTCTCAATCATGAATGCACCCCAGAGCGTGGTGTTCTCATCAAAAAGGGTCCGGTTTGCCCAGTGCCTTGATGGCAGAAAGGTAATCTTCAGATCGCTGTCAAGTTGATACTGTTGATACCATCCGGCAGTTTGTATTTTGTTGTTCGTCCATCTTCTAATTAAATTATCCATCTTGAGGCCGGTTAATACCTGGGCTCCGGGATTATTTTTAACTAACAGCTTTATGCTGTTTTTATCGCAGTGGTCATAGTGCGCATGCGAAACTAATATGAAATGAATATTCAATAATTTATCAGGAGCAACCGGCATTTCCGAAAAACGCTTACCAACGGGCAGCTTACCATAAACCGGATCTATCAGAATGCGAATACCAGACAATTGAATAAAAAAACTTGCATGACCTAACCACACAATCTTGTCCATTGAATCTGTTATCCATCGATCATCTTTGAGAACAGATATCCGCCAGGTGGCTAGCTTTTTTATTTCTTTCTGTGGATTGCGGTGTATTATGTATTTAAATATTTTACCGTATTCAAGTTTCCACGGGTACTCATGATTCATGAATAAACCGTATTCATCAAGCGGAGTGCCTTTCCAATCAGGTTTAACAGTCGCAAGAACTGGATTTGAAGTATAGCTGGTTATTGTAGGCGTTTTATTTTTTGTAAGCATAACCTTCTTATTAAGAGCAAAGCCAGGATTGCTAAAATGTAGATGACCTTTTCCTGTTTACAGCAGTCTTACTGTTCTTGTGCTTAAATAGACTATGATTATCTATTTTCTACCCAATCCACCATCAGCTTGCGCTCCGCAAAAAGCCATTTCCCGTTTTGCTTTACAAAGCTGTCATGATATTTAATATTTGCAATCATCAGCTTTTGAACTCCGTCCTTGATGGTTTGATGATGTGCTATGCAGTATGCAATGCCTGTTGCGGTATCATCGTTAAGTTCAAAGACTGTACTTTGTCCATTGAAATGCATCGTAGCGCGGTACGTATTAAGGTTATCAAAGACGGGAAAAAGATCGGCTCTTTTATTGATGACCTGGTTTGGTTCAGATGATTTAGCATCCATGAAAACAATAAAACGAGTGTCTTCAGTAAAAAGAGCCATTTGCCCCTGCGCATCACGGGTGTCTGCACAATAAGCGTATTGATCTATCAGGTTGCGTATGGCTTGTCTGTCGGCTGCTTGTTGCAATTGTTGTTCGGTGTTCATTGTATTAAAATTTTAAAAGTTATTTTGATTACTCGATGCTGGCGGGTGTCACACCAAATTTCTGTTTGAAGGAAGTATAAAAATGTGAAAGGTTTTCAAAGCCTAACTCCAGATAGATATCAGCTGGTTTTTGTTTTTTTTGTTTGATAAGATGATATGCTTCTTTCAGTCTTTTTTCCTGCAACCATTTGCGTGGAGAAGTTTGAAAGATGAGTCCAAAATCTCTTTTAAAGGCTGCCAAACTTCTCCCTGTGAGTTTTGCAAAATCTTCTATCGGCACATTGTAATGATAGTTTTGTAACATGAATTTTTCCAGATCGATTTTATGCGGCTCTGAAAAATCAAAAAGAAAAGATTTCAAAGAAGGCTTTAGATGAAGCAGCAGCTCTATAGCTTCATTGGTTTTGATTGCTGCCAGTTTTTTGCTTATTTTTTCAAACTGCTCTACGTAAGGCAATAAGGATTGAAAATAAGTTTTCACGAATGCATCCGGTCTTAGCAAAATAATTTTCCCGCCTGTATATTTTTTGCTTTCATGAATTGAATTGCCTGATGCATATTTTTGTAAAGTGGCATCTGTTAGTATTACAGAGATGCTCTTATATTCCTTACCTGCGGCAGGTATTTTTATGGATTTTGTCAATTGATTTTTTTGAGCCAATAGTAATTGATCCTTTTTTAATACCAACTTGCCGTTTTGATATTGAATATATGTTTCACCCGAAAATTGAAACGCCAAAACGTGGTAAGGTACAAATTGTTCATGGCTACGTTGCTGCTTAAACGTGCAGGAATACACAAAGCTGTCTTCCAAAACCTGTGTTACAGGAATTACTTTTTTGTTCATTCTTTTTCGGATAACAATTGTTGATGATAGGCTGTATTTCTCGCATCGGTATTGCTGTCGATAAACATCAGTACAGTCATTACGGCAATTGTAGTAATTCCAATGGCCCGCCACAACGGTTTATTTACAAACACAATCAGCAACGCCGCTGCGATAATAATAAAGGGAAGCACTTTGAAAACCAGCGCAAGATCATTTTGAGATTTTGATGTACGTTTTGTTTCCATTTGGACAAAAGCTTTTGGATCGGTATTATAAGCTGTTTGAAATTGGGTGATCCTTGGTTTGTTGGCAAAATACAAGCCTGCTGACACTGCTACAAATACTACACCTGCCACCAACAATGGCCATACAAAGCCTCTTGCCATAGCGGTTTTTCCTAATTGCGAAAAGCCAATGGCAGCTAAGAAAAACAGCAAACTAAGCAGTAATACCATTTTGGCAGAAAACACTTCTGCCTTTGCCCAATCTGTACTTAATTTTAAAATGTCCATTTCAGGAGGAATTTTGCTATAAAGGTGAACATTTTCTAAATGAATCCATTTGTTATACGGCTCAACTTTTATTTGGTGTATGGCTCATTTTATAGTGTGTATCACTTTAAGATACAAACAACCTTTAATTGATTAAGTGATATTAATAATACGATGAAAACACCATCACAATTACGTTCACCTTCACAATACCCTTACAGAATAAAACTAAGTTGGGACAGAAAAAACTATTTGACTTTTGCCTTTAACGACTGACTTAATTCCTTAATAACAGCAACTTTATCTTTTTTGATTTTTTTGCCAAGTTCTTTTCGTGGACAGTTTGCATTATATTTTGCACCCCAATCCATTATCTCAATGACAATAGGTAACAAATCAACTCCTTTTTGTGTAAGACTATAAACAAACTTTGACTTATTTGCAGGAGACACCTCTTTGATGACAATATTTTCTGCTTCAAGGACACCTAATCTATTGACAAGAATGTTTGAAGCAATTTTTTCCTCAGAATTTAAAAATTCACTGTACGACACTTTGCCTCTCAACATTATATCCCTGATTATTAAAAGCGACCATTTGTCCCCGAAAACATCAAGGGAACAACTTATTGGGCAATCAGACCTTTTTTTATCCATAGAATAAAGTTGTTGCGATTTGCAATATCTTTTTATATTTGTACTTGCAATTTGCAACAACAAATGTAAAGACAAAAATTTAATAAAATGGATAATCAGGCAACAACAAGACAACTTCTTGAAACTTATTACAAAGGCTTTGCAGAAAAAGCTAATTGGGAAAGTGTAATTGCTGACGATTTTGAGTATGTTGGTGGTGATATGAACAACATTAAACCTATTGTTGGCAAAAAAAATTACATTGAAATCATTAAGCGATTTTCACAACGTTTTGAAGCAATGAGCGTGAAGCAAATGATAGTTGAAGGTGACAAAGCAAGTGTTATTGGCAACTATGACTTTCAATTTCCAAACGGATTTAAAATAAATGGCAATGTATCTGAAAATTGGACAGTAAAAAATGGTAAACTACAATCACTTACTCTTTATTTTGACACATTGACTTTTATGACAAACTTGAAACCATAATTTATCAGGCGGAGCAGGCCATCCAATGCCTGACGGAGAATTACCAGGTCCCGGTGGTTGGAATCGCATTTAGATTGAAGTAAAAAATATTGAAGCCACCGTTAAAGAGTTAAAATCAAAGAGAGCAAAATTTCGTGACGAAATCGTGACGGATGTTGGAGGCAAACAAATACTTCTCGAGGATCCTTCAGGCAATCTTATAGAATTATTTCAGCCGGCTCAATAATGCCGATTCCGATATCATCCGTTATCATTTATAAACGCCATTCATAGTTATAAATATATTTGACATCAATAAATTGCTGCGCGCCATTGTGATCGCTGCCTGTATTAATCAGTGGTTCGATTGGCGGAGGACACAGACATGACCATCAGTATCCTTTCGGCGAACAAGTTCCATGATCGCCAAATTTCTGCCAAATAGAATAAATGTGAATTTTTTCAAAAATTATTTCAGTTTCGGAATAATTCTGGTATGGTTTTTACAAAAATTTATTTAGTTGTTGAAGATAATCATGAACATATTCAGAGATGTTTTATAAAATAAAGGATCGTATTAATCACGAATACTTATTCAAGCATAGGTAGAAAAAGTTTGCGCAATATTATACCCAAAATGGGTAGAATGTTGCGACAACAGTTTGTAAAAAATAAGACTTCTTAGAAAAAACGGGCCCCGGACAGTTAATTTATAAAATTGAAATACAAATCCGTTGAATGAAATACCACTACTGATATCCGTAATCGTACTGTGGATAGTTACGATAAAAAAATTCATTGTATGTAATTATTTAAAAAGGAGGACACTATGTCAACAAACAAAACCATGCATGAAATCAAAAAACACAAAGTGGTTTCACGGGACGAATGGCTTAAAACCCGAGTGGATCTGCTCAAAACTGAAAAGGAATTGACAAGGCTTAGCGACGATGTAGCACGAAAACGACAGGAATTACCCTGGGTTAGAATTGATAAGGAATACCAATTCGACACCGATGAAGGAAAAGTGCTCCTCGCTGATCTTTTCAAAGGACATTCGCAACTTCTCATCTACCACTTTATGTTCGGTCCAGACTACACAGCAGGCTGCCCACACTGTTCTGCCATAGCGGACGGCTTCAACGGATCCGGGATTCATTTGGCTAACCATGATGTGATGCTCTGGGCCGTGTCGCGCGCACCGCTTAAGAAACTGCAGGCATACAAACAGCGGATGGGATGGGCATTTCCGTGGGCATCGTCGTACGGCACTGACTTCAACTATGACTTCAATGTTTCGTTTACCAAAGAGCAACAACGCTCTGGAAAGATCGAGTACAACTATAACAAGGGCAATGTCAGCTCGCGGCAAAGCGACATCGCCCCAAGCGATACCGCGCCTGAAGAAGGAAAGAAGATTGCAGCCAGCACTGGCACCGACTGGGCGACATACACACAGGAAGCTCCAGGGATGAGCGCGTTCGTTCTGGAAGACGGAATACTTTATCATGCGTATTCCACTTATGCACGAGGGTTCGACGGCCTCTGGGGCATCTACCAATGGCTTGATCGGGCACCATTCGGGCGCAATGAAAGTGGATTATGGATGCGTCGTCACGACGAGTATGATGACACATCACAACACACGGGTGACGCAAATAATTGTTGCGCCTGAACAACAACAGTTTTAATTAGATAGCAATTGCAGTTTATATGGCACATCAACAGCAACACAAAAATCCAGATATCCGCAATGTAGCCAGGCCGTCTGCTGAATTTATTGTTGGATGTGTTGTTGTTTTTGTTGCCGGTGCTTCAACTACAGCTTATTTCTGTGCCTCGATGGGTTATGAAATGAAGATGGCTGGTGACTGGAAAATGTCAATGATGTGGATGCGAATGCCTGGTCAAACGTGGATATTGGCAGCTCTAAGTTTTTTGCTCATGTGGCTGGCAATGATGGTGGCGATGATGATGCCGTCTGCATTTTTAATGTTTCTTAAAACACGGCGACATTCGCTCTCACTTTGTTATATGGCATCCGGTTACTTCACCATTTGGCTCATAGCTGGTTTTGGAATATGCGTACTGGGAGTAGAGTTTAACGATGCCGCAATGCGTTCAGAATTTTTGAGTCGCACAGTCCCCTTGCTTTCTGGCACATCATTAATTGCCGCAGGTATTTTTCAATTCACGCGTTGGAAAATGATGCACTTATTGCGTTGTCGTTCACCATTTGGCTGTGCTACTTCATACCCTCAGGATGAAGCAAGTTTTTGGCTTGGCTGCAAACAAGGTGTGGCCTGTTGCGTGTGCTGCTCTTCGCTAATGATAATTCAACTCATTCTGGGAATTATGAATCCCCTGGTGATGGTAGCGGTTGCGATTGTTATTACTGCCGAAAAACTTCTTCCGAGACCTGATGTTACTGCTCGTTTCGCTGGCATTACGTCAATCGTTGCGGGTATCATAATGACTTTCCATTGGGCAACGCTTAACCATGGCCGAAAGCTGTCTTTGCATCCGTCGTCTCCCGGGGCTTTTGTTTTTTGAAACATTGATCTTACTAACCCTCAATGGACAACTGCTGACCCATGAGTCCCGGATAGATGAATAATAGTGTAACAATGTGTGGTGGGGCTCATCCGGGAGGGAAATTTTTAAATAACCGGATAAATATGCAGTGATTTAATTTTTGCAGGATTATTTATTGGGCGCATAAAATTTAATTAAAATCAATTACAGTTTATTTGATCTTTTTATAAACCCCGCCTTCATCGCTCTCTTCCACCATCTGTTTTACAATTCCGTCTTTGTCTTTATCAAAACGCACCGGCAAAATCCAGCCCGGTGCAAGAAAATGCGTTTCCGACTGAGGGATCAATTCAATCTTAGGTCCATTGTCCCATGGTTGAAATATGAGTTTATTTCCTGATGCTACAATTGTTGGTGTGAGGTTATATTCTTTATTTGAATAAGTGCCGGCATACAATTGATATAACTTGGGATCCGGTTTTATACCGGCGGGTTTTTCGCGTTTGTTTTTTCACCAAATCCATGATCCTGGTCGCATATCGCACAATGCGTAAAAGGTTTTTGATTGCTTACTGCATGATGCGCGGGAGGAATCGTGCGCAAATATGCGTAAATGGCTTTGATGTCATCATCAGTCATGTTTTTAAATGCGATCCATGGCATGGCGGGACTAAGTGTACCGCCCTTGCCTGTGCGCAGCACAAATATAAATCCCGTAACTCCGTACAATAAAGCTGAATCATAATTCTCTTTTCCTTCAAAAGCTTCTCCTAAAAAAAGATAAACCTGGGCTTTGGAATATTTACTGTCGAGATTGTTTCCATTATAAAGCGTAGGATTTGCTTTAAGTAATTCATAACCCTTTTTCGCACATATCAACGCAGAATCATATTTGTGAAGCCCAACATAAACAGGCACCATATTAGCATAGCCCGAAAACAGTTCATCGGGAACATACCGCTCCATATTTTTTAAAATTGTACGTATATATGGCATGGCTGAATTATAATCACCGAGATTCAGGTAACTATCGCAAAGCATGCCATTACTCCAACCGATGGCATACTCGTCGTTTAACCTTTTGGCAATTGGATAAGCCCGGATCGCATAATCAAGTTCCAAAGTATAATTACCGGTAATGAACAGAGAGTGATCTAATGAAACAATTGACCAGAATATACCTTTATCATATTGCAGCTTTTCCGCAAGGGCCAAAGCCTGTTTTCCACGCAGCAGGCCGGAATCGGGATCATTGAATGCATAATAGGCGCTTATGCTGGTGAGCGTCCATACTTTATTCGTATCTTCTTTTTGAGTTGATAAAACTTTTCTTGCTGAGTCGATCCAGGCGGTTTGTGCGTGCGCAATACACGAAAAAAGAAAGCAAAAAAATTGTATGTACCTGATCCTGGCGTTCATGTGTTAAGTAAATAAAGAAAACCTGTTTGCGAAAAAATTGCAGTCACTGTTCATATTATTTTATATTAGCTACACGCCGTCAGCATAAAATTTTCGGTCTTTGCATATAGTTAGTGATATTGAAAGTAATCCTTTTCATCTAAACACTCACCGCCAGATTGAACACGCGCCGGTTGAGGGATTTATTCGTGATATATACCCGCAGAATTTATAAATTGATGGAATTGTTTTTTTCTTCTCAAATGGAATGTCCAACAAATTGCAAATATTAATTTTCCGGAATTTGTGTTTTTAGCGCATTTTCTTTCCATGATTATGGAAGATCGCCATTTAATACATATCTTTTGGTACCAATAAGTGCCGGTCAGGATCGATAGCTGACCGCATCATTTCATAAACTCATACAACAAAACGATTATCATGAACAGAAGATCCTTTTTAGGCAATGCCGCCGCCGGCTTCGCCGCTTCCGGATTGATTACATCAATTCCCGCTGCCGTCCTTGCCATGACGAAGAATAAAGGCATCAACATGCCGCTCGGCTTCCAGTCCTATGTGTTCCGGGAGGAGATCTCCCAGAAACCGAACGAGACTATGAGCCGACTGGCAGGCTATGGTTACAAAAACGTGGAATGGTGTAGTCCGAAAGGCTACCAGGGACCCTTCACTCCGCTCGTCAAGTATTCTGGTAAGGAACTTAAAAAGATTACCAACGATTCAGGCCTCGAGACTACCAGTTGTCATTTCACCTGGAAAGAAATTATGGACGATGCCAGCCTGACTGAACGTATCGACTTCGCGAACCAGCTGGGATTGAAATGCATGATCTGCTCAGGAGGCCTCGGAGCTAAGACTGAAGACGAAGTAAAGAAACGCTGCGACCAGATGAATCATTATGGTGAACTGGTGAAAAAAGGCGGCATGATTGCGGGATACCACAATCATAACGGCGAGTTTGACGAGAAATTCGATGGCCGTCCGCAATATGATATTATGCTCGATCACCTCGATCCATCGCTGGTAAAAATGCAGTTCCAGGTTGCTGCTATTACCTCAGGTTATAAAGCCCAGGATTATTTCCGAAAATTCCCAGGTCGTTTTATTTCGGCACACCTTCAGGATTACAGTCCGACCGACAATAAGAAGGAAGTAGTCATGGGTACAGGCATCGTTGACTGGAAAGATTTTTTCGCCGCCGCTAATGTGGGCGGACTTAAATACATTTTCGTCGAGATGGAATCTGACCCAGCCGTCATGCAGGGATGCGCGAATTATATTAAGAACTTTTAGTTAGAAAACTATATAATAGAAAAATCACGGTCCGGAAGGATCGTGATTTTTTTTGAGATTGGCTTACTTCATTTCATTCTTGTAAATTCATAAGTTAAGCAGAAATTTTTTTCCCCGATGAGTCACTCTCTAAAAATTATCCTCATACACCACTTTCCCGTCTAGCCCCTTAAGCGAAATGTAATCAATTTCGCAAAGGCCATTTGACATAAATGAAAGTCCGGTAATAAGACCAGGGGATTTTGTGTAGGATTGAGTGAACACTTCCCGACGATCAATATAAAACCGCGCCTCTTTATTTTTTACAACCACTTCAATATCCTGCCACTGGCAAATATCACCACCAAAACCGGACAGATCAGTTGTCTTGCCACTCAGAAAATGCTCCCCCACATTCACATCGACGTTGCCGGTGCAGCCAGGCAGCGTTGTAATAAAATAAAGTGAATTGCTTTGTCCGTACACTTCATGCAGGATCATCGGGCATATCACATTGTTAATAGTCTTAAACCTGATCCTCGCTTTCAACCTGAAATTATCAGCGCCCACATCGCATTTTTGAGGAAACCGCGCATAGTAATAAAAATTTTCGCGCTCCGCATCAATCTTGCTGTGTATGATATCTTCACGTGTCAACGATAGTACACCATTCTTAACAGGCATCGCTGGCTGTATATAAGTGGGCAGCCCCTTAAAGAATCCGGGTTTGCTGAAAAAAAACCATCCGTTGGTCGGAATACTGACATCGATCGTCTTAACCACCTGATTATTTATAATCAGCTTTGCATTATGATAACCCGGTTCATAATAAATATCCGTAAGCGTATGTTTATTTTTTTCGATCTTCACCCTCCTGTCTCTGTCCCACGACTGCTGAATAAAAAAACTATCACCGGGTACTTTATCAATATCATAAGTAAACACTACCGTATTCGGAACATCATTACTCGTGGTCTTCTTCACTGAAAACGAAACATCCTTTTCTTTAATGGAAGGATGCTTTGAAAAATAGGTCAGCGATACAATCATCAGGAAAAGAATCATTACTATAATAAGCACAGATATGCTGTATGAAACGCGGAGTCTCCTTTTTTTTTGCGACCTCTCACTATGCGGCGGACGCACTTCATGTTCCAGCTGTTTGGTCCTCCTGAGCTCATGCCAGCTTTTGTATCCAAGGTAAGTAGCAATGGCATTAAGCGTGGCGGCCTGCGGCAGGTGATTAAACTGTCCGTTCAGCAGGCGTTTGATTGTAGAAATGCTAATCAGCGTTCCAGTAGTATTTTCAATTTCGTCAGATAAATGTTCAAAGTCGCGCTGCCGCAACGTTACGGGATCTGCATAGCCCATTTTCCGGCAAATCTCATTAAGACAGATTTTTATTAATTCCTTTTCGCTCATACCAGATTGGTTACGGTTTGAATGGCTTTTGAAGGGGTTTTGATGCAGCCATTAAAGCATATTCATAGATTTTTGTAGCAGTAACTGAATTTAAAGATAACAATAAACTTATAATCAATGAACCGATTCTGGAAGGCGGTGCTGCTTACATCACTAGTGGCAGGAACCTTAGATATTATTTCCGCACATGTGGATCTGACTATCCGCACAGGCAAATTCCCGGATAAAATGTTTTATTATATTGCTGGTGGCGCCATCGGGCTAAAAAACGCTTTCACGAATGGACCGGCGATTATACTGCTCGGCATTTTTATTCATTATTTTATTTCTTTTTGTTTTACATTGTTTTTTTTCCTGGTCCATCCTGTAATAAGAAGCGTGTTGCCAAATAAATACCTTAACGGGTTTTTTTATGCAATATTTGTTCAGGCAACCATGACCTTCATCGTTTTACCGCTTACGGCACTTCCACAGAAGCCATTTGTTTTTACGATCGATACGGTGGTGGGTCTTTTGGTATTCACAGTCGTGTTTGGTCTTCCCATATCGCTGATGACGGATAAATACTACAGGAAACGGCATAATATAATTCATGCTGAAACGGCCGGTTGACCCTTCAGTTTATTTTAATTAGGTGTTGAAAATTTTTGTAGAAAGATGATCACTAAAAAAAGTGGAACAAAAAGAACTGTCAAAAACAAGAAAGCCTGCAAAATCGAATCTTTGCGGGCTTTTTGCTTTTGAATTAATTTATGCTCAGCTTTTTCTTTATATTTCTATTTATGAAATAGGCAATAAGCAGCAGTATAATACAATGAATTTGCTTGCATTTTACAATTGCCTGCGACACGCTAATTTATGATAAAGAAGTAGTAGTTAAAATTTTTTACCGTTATGAATTGAACAGGCTGATGCCGCCATTTAGAGTTATTAATATTTCCGGATCATAATAATTTTGATCGCTCGAAAAATAAATTGATTTTTATAAAACATTGGTTATATTTCTCGCAATTCACTATGATCATTAGATATTTTTTGGAATGAACATTTATATATACCAAAGGCTTACATTGTTGATAACGCTTTTTTCAGCATGCTGGATAAGTCCGGTTATGGCCCAGGATGCGAATTTGATGAAACAACTTCAGCAAAGCAGTTATCTGAAGTATACAATGAAGGCTGATTCCGCCAATGCCGGCATTGCAAGATGGCTGAAAAAGCGGGTAGAGCAATCACGCATGTTGCCTCTGGCTGCGGATTTCAATGCTCTGAAAACGAAAGGGCCGGGCACTATAAAAATAGATCGTGCCCGAACAATATCCGGTAATGGCAGCATTTTACTGGAGACGCCGACATCCCTGGCTCAAAAAAATCCAACCAACAGAAGCTATGCATTTGCAGAAGTTATCAGGCCGCTGAAAGGAGAAAACCTAAGCGATTATAATCGCTTTTCTGTATGGGTATATGCAGATGCGCCAGGCTTTTATTCTTTTTTTGTTGGGTGTACTTTATATAACGAAGGCAAACACATGATGCCAACACCTGGCAGGTTTGAAGGACAGCATTTTGTTACAGTGTATCCAAACAAATGGCAGCACATTATTTGGGAAATCCCGGACCTGTACCGCGACTCAGTCACCGGGTTTTCTGTAAATATTATGCTAACCGGTTCGCCCCAGGGCGCTGCTGATGATATGAAGTTATATATTGATGATATGCGTATAGAAAAAGTGGAAGTTGAAAATAGCAGGGGGTTTGAATTGCGGAAGCATGCAATAGCATATAGTCATAGTGGTTATAAAGCGGGAGCAGTGAAACAGGCATTGCTGCAAAATGTTCCGGATACAAAATTTGAATTGATCAATGCTGCAAATAACGTGGTATTCACAGGCGATGGAAAAAGATTGGACAATGGTTTTGTTCAGTTGGATTTCAGCAACTTTAACGAGCCCGGATATTATAAAATTAAAATTGATAACAAGCCAACCGAACCTTTCCCGATAGGCGATGATGCATACCTGGCCACAGCATGGCATACGCTCAATTATTTCTTTGCTGAAAGATGTGGTTATGATCAGCCGGGAATTCACCAGCCATGTCACCAGGACGTCGTTTGTATACATCCCGATGGCCGACGCCTGGGCGTGAGCGGAGGATGGCATGATGCGGCTGATCTTACGCAGGGAGTGGGTAATACAGCTCGCGGAGGAATAGCAATACTGGAGCTTGCAAAATCAGTAAAAAATAAAAATGAACAATTGTATAAGCGTTTACTGGAAGAGGCCCGCTGGGGATTGAACTGGACTATGCTGACAAGGTTTGGAGATGGTTACAGGGAAGGCGGTATGATCATCGGCATTTGGTCCGATAATATTACCGGCACTAAGGATGATATGCAGGGAAAAGCTACCAACAAGCCTGCTGATAATTTTATTGCAGCAACTTATTGTGCACAGGCCGTTCCTTTTTATATAAACGATGATCCCGTTTTTGCCCACTGGTGCAGCAAGAGTGCCATAGAAGATTTTACATACGCAAATCAACTTTTACGTTCATCTGTAACCGAAAAAAATGAAGTAGATCTGTATGCACTCGCCGTAGTATCTGCCATGAATATGTACCGGCTCACCAAAGAACAATCCTACCTGGATTGGGCAGTTCAGTATGTACATGTAGTGATGGATTGCCAGCAAAAAGAAAGACGTTCCGATTGGTCAATACCGTTACATGGTTTTTTTTACGAGTCAAGAAAGAAAAAAAGGATACTCGCCTATTTTCACCGCAGCGATGAGCAACTGATGGTGGAGGGATTGAGCATGTTGCTTACTGATGCTCCTTTACATCCTGAAGCTTCTCTATGGAAAGCATCCTGCCGGGCCTATGCAGATTACCTGCACGACATTTCAACGGTGATAAAACCTTACGGGATATTACCTGCAGCTGTATACGAATTGAACAATGCAGATTTTTCGGGCATTTATCATGAAGGAGATAAAGTGGGTATGCCTTCTATGGAAGAATACAATGCACAGGTAAGAAATGGGATACATCTTGGAGGTGATTTTTATCTGCGCCGGTTCCCTGTAGCATTTCAGTTCAGAGGCTTTCATGCCGTACTCATGGGAAAAGCAAAAGCCGCATTTATTCTTTCTGATTTGTTAGGGGATAAATCATTAAAAGATATTGCAACAAGACAGCTTGAATATATTGTTGGCTACAATCCTTTTGCCATGAGCACTATTTACGGCGATGGATATGATTATCCGCCGTTGTACGGAGCTTACGCGGGAGATGTGGTGGGTGCTGTGCCTGTGGGAATAGAAACTTTTGAAAACGATGATGAACCCTACATGCCCATGCAGGTGAATGCTACATACAAAGAAATATGGACGCATACTACAGGAAGCGTAATTTGGTTATTGGCAAAGTTGTTTAAAGATTGATTTTAGTCACTAACGTTTTAGGGCTTTGCACGGTTCGTGCATGTCATTTACAATTGAATGTACTATTGCGTTTAAAAAAATGACCACTTTAAAATATCAGTCACCTAAAAAATCTGGTGGATAAAGTTTTTGACCATATTTTTCAGCTATTGATTTTAATTTGTTCAACTCATCTATACTAAGAATCGGTGGTGGTAAAAAAGTACCTGTGTCAATAGGTTTCCCAATTTCCTGGAAAAAATCATCCAACCCTGCGGGAACAACGGTACACAATAAATGTGCAATATTATCTGTAGTGTTTTTAAAACAATGAACTTTACCTCCTAAGGGAATATTTACAAAAGAGCCTTTCTTTGCTTTGTATTTTCCACCTTCCATTTTAAATTCAATTTCGCCTTCTACTACATAAAACATTTCCTGCATGTCCTTATGAGCATGAGGTCCCGGTCCACCATCTGGAGGTACAAGCATGTCAATAACAGCATAATTTCCGCCTGTCTGTTTTCCCGAAATAAGAATTCGATAAGAGTCGCCAACAACTGAAAGACTTTGTCCCTGTCCGTTGTCAATTGTACTAATATTGTCAGTAGCCATTATGATTGAATTTGTTATTTACTTCAAATCTACAATTTGCATGATCACTAACAGCAGAAAGCTTTATGTTGCCTGCTGCGTTTGCTCGTCATAGCTTTGTCCCTTTAATGAGTAAAACTGATTTTATTGATTGCTCTTTTAAATGCAAAAACTTCTTACGTTCTTCATCCAGTTTAAAGTTTTCAAAATCTTGTTCAGCCTCAAACTCTACAAGGTGAATTTCATAAGGTTTGTCAATATGATGTTCAATAAAAGCATTTTCGGTTGGTCTTACCCGTAACAAAAGCCGTCCGTTATATTTTAAAATTGTCGGAATAGCAATGTCTTCAAATTGATGAAATACACTTTCTTGTCCTTCTTTGATGTAAACCAATTGTGTTATAAATATCATTTTTTGTTTTTTGTAAAGCTTAATTTTTCTATCGTATGTCGGAAATAATTGTCGTAAACCGAATTCATCAAAGCGGTTATTTTCAACAAATATGTTGTGCTGATGGCAACCCGATCGTTGAGTTAAATAAAAGTTCATGGTGTTAATCTAAGCCGAAGATAAATCTGATTGGGTTTATAGTTAGCTTATTTAAAAAATTCTCCAAAGTGCCAGAGGATTCCAGATGGGTCGTGCATAAAACATTCTCTACCCCAATCATAGTCACGAATTGGGGTTAGTTTTACATTTTTATATTTAGTTGTCAGGTCTAAGGCCAAAAGTTCGTTCCAATAACGACCAACATCTTCAACTTCTAAAAAAATCATTGAATTATCTATCCAATCCCGAACGTAAGCATCTTGTAAATAAAATCCTAATCCCTCTGTTTTGAAATAAGACATATCATGACCCAAAATACTCTCTTGAAAACCCAGGTCCCGGTAAAAACTGCGTGACAATTCAAAGTTTTTAGCTCCGATGAAAGGTCGGATTGATTTAGCTTTATGTTCCATTGTTTTGTTTTTTTATTGGCGATACACGCTAATTTATCTTTTCCGCTTGAAACTTCAAACAGGTTGGCATAAAGATCTCTGGTTTCCTTTAAAGGGCCCATAGGTTACCAATTACAATTACATTGTTTACCCACAGTTTAGTTCGATTTCGTAGCAAAAATAAAAATATTACTCCGAAAATTTGGATATTACTACGTTACCGTATTATATTTGCAATATAAAATACGATAACGTCTTAAATAGGACCAAAGTAAAGACCTGCAAACTCTTTATCGCATCATCTAAAAAATGAAATATCATGAAAAAAGCGAACCTAGTTAATCTTATTCTGCTATTGGGATTTTTCCTGGCAACACAGATTAAAATCTATTCTCAAACAACCAATTCAAAAAAAGAGGTAAAAATGGAAACAATTCAAGAAAAAAAATCAGACACTTTGGAGAAAATATTAATTGACAAATTAATTGTTCCCGAAAAAGCGAAACAAGAGTTTATTGAAAGAATGAACATCAACAGGAATTTTATCAAGCAACAGCCAGGTTTTATAGGAGATGCTGTTTATGAACGCAGCGATGGGCAAGGCAACCTGGTATATGTAACTGTTGCAGTTTGGCAAAATGAAGATGCTTTGAATAATGCAAAAGAAGCCGTGCAAGCTGAATACAGAAAACAAAATTTTAATCTTCCGGAAATGCTTAAAAGGCTAAACATTACAATTGACAGGGGCATTTATAAAAAAACGGCGAATTAAAAATACTAACATGGTAAAAATAATTGTGTTCGGAGCTACAGGTGGCACAGGCAAATTGGTTGTTGAACAGGCATTGCAGGCTGGTCATCAGGTTACTGTTGTTGTACGAAATCCCGATATGTTAGCGCTCCGGCATCAACAACTAAAAATTATCAGGGGCGATGTGTTTCAGCCAAACAGTTTTGGAAATGCAATTGAAGGGCAGGATGCAGTTGTTTCCTGTTTGGGTGTTCAGAAAAGAGAACCCACGACTGTTTACTCCGAAGGAGTCAGGAATATTATGGAAGCTATGCAACGAAATAACGTCAATCGGATTATTTGCCTTTCTGCCGGAGCGGTCATTGTCCCGCCAAAAAGTTCTTTGCTTATGAAATTTGTTACCAAAAATATTTTGCAACGAATATTCAAATACAGTTATGCAGACATGCTCATCATGGAAAAAATATTGAATGAATCCAATCTGAATTGGACAGTTATTCGCCCACCCTGGCTCAGAGACTCCGGGCACACCGGGAAATACAGAACTGCCATCAACGAACATTTACGCAACCTTTCAAAAATTTCCCGTGCGGACCTTGCTGATTATATCGTAAATCATTTAACCGATGAAAAAATCTTCAAAGCCAAAATAGAAATCTCCTATTAACAAAACATCGTCGTAATAAAATGATCTTTCGATTAACCAAATTTTCAACCTTACTCCTCCCGGTGGTTCATCGCAGGAACTTTTTTTACCGGGCATTTTGTGTATCGCTGGCATTCTGTGGAGCTCCTCAATCAGCGTGCGTTTGATCTGACGAAATATTATATTTGAAGTTGTATTTATTTATTTTACTGCAATTGCAAAAAATGGTACAGGATGAGATTCTTTCTGTTATTGGGTCCATCGGGAAAGACGAAAAGCTTTACCAGGAAAAGAATTTCAATTTAAGGTTACAAGCAATTGATTATATCGAATTTCATGTCATTGATCGGATAGATGCGCTTATGGAAAGCACGGATGCATTTGATCTGATGAATTTTTTGAAACAATACGCTAAAAAGGTGAAGTGCAATTTGGAAGATGTTAATACAAGCATGTTTCATCGACTTCGTACAAAAATTTCACAAGGGAGCCGCAGGGGAAAACTTCTGATGGACTTGATTGGCGACTATCTTGATTATAATTTAAGTGAATTTCTTCAGCAGGATGCGATCGGCTATGACAATTTTGATATGTTTTTGAATGGACTTTTGACTAATCAAAACATGCCTGGTGAAACCAAAGACAAGGAACCGGAAATGATATATTATCAAAAAACACCAGCGAGAATAATTTTCGAATTAATAAAAAGAGCTGAGTTTAAACCGCACGATGTTTTTTTTGATTTGGGATCTGGCTTAGGCCAGGTTGCCATTTTGGTGAATTTATTAACTTCTGTAATTTCAAAAGGTGTAGAATTTGAGCCCGCTTTCTGCAGTTATGCAAAAACTTGTGTTGCTGATCTTAATTTAAACCATGTGGACTTCATCAATATAGACGCGCGCTATGCTGATTATTCTTCAGGTACTATATTTTTCATGTATACCCCGTTTGAAGGAAAAATGCTTCAGGATGTACTGCAAAATTTAAGTGGTGAAGCAAAAAAGAAAAAAATAAAGATTTTTACTTATGGATCTTGCACGCTTGAAGTCGCACAACAAAATTGGCTCTTGAATAGATGTGAAATTCAAAATTGCCAGGGTGAACTCGGCGAATTTCTTAGTGCCTGATTTCATTTTTTTAAATTAAAAAGAGCATCTGCCTTAAGAGAGTCTATATGCATCTAATACGGATATTTTTTAAAAATTGAGCTTGCAGTATGACCGCCAAACCCAAAAGTATTATTAAGTGCATAATCGACTGTCATATTTTTTGACTGCCCTAACAAAATCTGCAAATTCCCGGGTGATTGCTCATCAATAATTTTAGTGTTAATAGTTGCAGGAACAATATTATTTTTTACAGTTAACACACAAATGATATTTTCAATGGCGCCCGCTGCTCCCAGAAGATGCCCGGTCATCGATTTAGTAGCACTTATCGTAACAGGAAGATTACAAAAAACTTTTTTTATCGCAACCAATTCACTTAAATCCCCTAATGGTGTAGAAGTTGCATGCCCATTGATATAATTAATGTCAATTGCGTTTATCCCCGCATCTTTCAATGCTTTTGTCATACTCAACGCGGCCCCATACCCATCAGGTGCAGTTCCTGTTAAATGATAAGCGTCGGCGGCCATTCCTCCTCCCGCTATTTCTGCATAGATGAAAGCTCCCCGATTCATTGCATGATCTAATTCTTCGAGAATTAAAGCCCCTGCCCCTTCACCAACAACAAAACCATCTCTGTCTTTATCAAATGGCCGGGAAGCTATCTCTGGTTGTTCATTTTTTGACAATGCCTGTGAAGCATTGAAACCGCCAAGCGAAGCCGGCGTAATAGCAGCTTCAGAGCCTCCCGCTATTATAATGGTTGCTTTCTCTAACCGAATCGTATCAAAAGCATTGATAAGAGCTGTATTAGAGGATGCACACGCTGATACTGTACAATAGTTAGGACCATGCAACCTGTTCCTAATGGAAATTACTCCTGCAGCAATATCTACAATCATTTTTGGAATAAAATAAGGATTGAACCTGGGTGTGCCATCACCATCATAAAATGATTTTAATTGTTCTTCAAAAGTGCCGATGCCACCATTCCCTGATGCCCATATTACGCCGATCTCGTTTCGTTCTGAATCACTCATTTTTGTGAAATCAAGTTGCGCATCTTTTATTGCCTGGTCACTCGCCGCTATCGCATATTGAGTGAACAGGTCATATTTTTTCAGTTCTTTTTTTTCGATCCACTCCTCTGGATTGAAATTTTTTACCTCGCATGCAAATTTTGTTTTGAATTTCGATGCATCAAATTTTGTAATTGGACCAACTCCTGATTTTCCGTGGATTATATTTTGCCAGAATTCATTCACTGAATTTCCAAGTGGGGTAACAACTCCTAAGCCTGTTATAACGACTCTTTTCATACTACTCATCCTTTTCTGTAATAAAACCTTTTTTCAATAAATAATTCACCAGCAATTGAATTTGGGGCGAAATAAAAAGCATGGCAACAACGGCCAGGACGTAGGAAATCGACCATGACCGAAGCCATGCAATAATGAACTTATTGCCGAATCCTATGTTTACCGCGATCAATGTAAATGATATAATCGCTGTTGTGATCATTCCCATGATGAGTGCAAATACTATTCTATGTTTCATGTTCGGCCCAGGCTTTATGATTTATTAATAATTCACGATCTACTGTTTTTCAAGATGCAGCTGTTTTCGTTGGCTTTTCATAACCTTAAGAGCTTCAGCAGGAGAAGATAGGTATAATTGGTACAGTTGCTCGGTTTGTCCCACACGGATTTCAAACTCATTGTTTTGCCATGCAGTAAAAAATTCTTCGGCTACCTGTTTCGGCGATATACCACTACTGCCACCTATTTCTTTCGAGAATTCGGTATCCACCAGCGGCGGCATCAATTCAAACACTTTAATGGAAGTGGTATCTTCCAATGCCATACGCAACGATTGTGTATAGGAATGCAACGCAGCTTTACTGGCTGAATATCCTGCCAGGCTGCCCGGCAAAAAGGCTACCACAGAAGATACATTAACGATTGCTGCATCATCGCGTTTTTTTAATAAGGGTAGTAATTTTTCATTAAGCCGGATAATTGAAAGATAATTGGTGAGCATTTCTTCCTGCGCTTTATCAAAACCATTAACATCTTTTGCTGTTATATTGTACAAAATTGCCCGTGCTGCATTATTAATGACCACATTCAGCGAAGGAAAATTTTTATATAATCTTTCAACCAGTTCGTTTACTTCATCAGGACTACTTATATCCGAAGTTATGGGTATCACGTTTGTCAATTGTGATGCTGCATAGTGCAGCCGTTCTTTATTGCGGCCTGTAATGATTACCTGGTTGTCATTTTCTGAAAATAGCCTTGCTATTTCAAAACCGATACCGGCGCTTCCTCCGGAAATCAGCACTGTGTTTTGTGATTTTCTCATTTTATTTAAAATTTTATTGTTTTAATCTGTCAGGTTTGTTCTTTCCATATTATATACCGATCGGTATCTTATTAGTCAAAAAAATTTACCTGACCTGCCCGATAAATTGTTCCAATGATTGCCTGATTGCAGTTCTATAGCCTGCTTTTTTCGTTGTCCTGGAAATCATAATTCCACCTTCAATAAGTGCAATAATGGTCAGGGCGATCTGTTCAGTCTTTATGTTTTTCTTAAATTCTTTATTCTTTATTCCTTCTTCCAAAATGGTCATAATTTTATTTTTCCAGCCGTTGATTGCTGCCATAACCTTTATCCTAAGTTCATGATGCGTGTCATCTGATTCAGTCGCGGTATTCAATATGGGGCATCCACCTGCGGGAAAAGGATAATCCTCAAAATCAGCATATACCTTTCCATAAACCAAAAGCTTCTCTTTTGCAGAACTGTACTTTGCCATTTCCTGCAGAATAATGGAATTTACCTTCTTCAAATTGTAGTCAAAAGCAGCAAGTGCTACTTCGTCCTTATTGGCAAAGTTTCCATAAATACTTCCCTTGGTAAGTTTTGTTGCCTCAGTTATGTCAGTCAGGGATGTGCCGGCATATCCTTTGCTATTAAAAATCGGAGCTGTTTTTTCAATGATGAAAGCCTTTGTTTGTTCGCTTTTGGTCATCTGTTTCATAATTACAACGCAAATATATACCGAACGGTATATTTCACCAAATATTTTCCCTTGAGAATTGTTAAATCATATGCTACGACATCCAATTGTACATTTTCATATATTTTTCATTGTCACCATTAATAAATTTGGCGTTCAAAAAAACCGGGATGCTGTCAGTCTCCTTATACTTATCGGCCTCTGCCTGAAATCCTGATTTCAGTCTTGATTTTAAGTCACCGTTCACATTAAAATTCTTTTTTTACCTTATGTTTGCTGTGAATTGGTTGCAGCGGTTGTAAAGCTACAAGCCTTCTATGACATCCTTGTATCCCCTGCCAATGGGAATGGACACACCATTAACTTCAACCATTTCCGCCGTGTATGAATCAATCTTGCTTATTGAAACGATAAAAGACCGGTGAATCCGTTTGAAGAGATTTGCAGGTAAAAGATCTTCAATTTCATGGGTACTCATTTTTGAAATGTATTCTTTTTTTATTGTAACGATTTTGATGTACTCCCGTTGACTTTCAACATAAACAATCTCTGAGAATAAAATTTTCACCTTCTTTTTTTGCACATTTAGGAATAGATAATCTTTTATCTCACCGGGTTCATTTGATTTCTGTTTTTCGCTTTGCGTTGTTTTTACCTTAGTGACTGCTACTAAAAAACGCTCAAACTCAAATGGCTTTAACAGGTAATCCGTTACATTCAGATTAAACCCCTCCACTGCGTATTGATGATAAGCGGTTGTGATAATTACAGCAGGTGGATTTGTAAGCGTTTTTAAAAAAGCCATGCCTTTTAATTTAGGCAGATGAATATCTAAAAAAATAAGTTCGGTATTATTATGTCGCAGATAGTCAGTTGCAAGAATGGCATCTTTAAATGTTCCTTGTAATTCCAGGAAGGGTGTTTGCAAAATATAATCCGATAAAACTTTTACTGCTAATGGCTCATCTTCTACTATAATACATTTAATTTTAGACATGGCTTGCAAGATTAATTTTTAAAGTAGCCGTAAACGCAGATTCGCTTTGTTGAACAGACAGATCGTAATCTGTATAAAGTAATTCCAGCTGTCGTCTCAGGTTAGAAAGCCCAATATTTTCTTTTACCTTCCCTTCCCCGGGAAACGCTTCACTGGAATTTTTTACAAAAAAATTTAATTGCCGCTTGTTAACTGAAAGATGGATATCGACAAATGGCTGATTTCTTGTTTCAGAAACACCATGTTTAAACGCATTTTCGACTAATGGGATCAGCAATAATGGCGGCAGAGCTTGTTTCATGTCTTCAATATCATGGTTAAAATTAATACGCAAAGAATCATCGTAACGCAGTTTTTCAAGGGCAATATAATCACTGATAATCTTTAGTTCCTGTTCTATTGCTATATACTTTCCACCGGTTTCATACAGCATGTAACGCAACATTTTCGATAAGCGTAAAATGGATTCAGGAGCCAGGTCGGACTTATCTCTTGCCAATGAATAGATGTTATTTAACGTATTGAATAAAAAATGTGGGTTGGTTTGTGATTTGAGATAGTTCAATTCTGCCTGTTGTTTTTCAATGAGCAGTTGCTGTGCTGATTGTTTTAATTTTATATAATTATAAATATGCCTGAGAATTCCAAAAAAGAAAATTGAACCCACGCTATATCCAAAGCCATAAGTAACGCCTTCATCTACTGAAGTAAAGTTTTTTAGTGCGGTATAAATATGCAACCCGATTCCAATCGACCTCCAGCCATACAAACCAAAAGAATATAACATTAGATGAACCCATAAAATAAAAAGAGCGAGAAGAATGTTGTAAAGGATATATTTCCTTTTCCGCCTTACAAAAGGCACGCTGTATTCAAACAAAATAAAATTGAGAACAACGATATAAGCAGCCCACCAAATATTATTAAGGAGTGATAAGAGAAACGTCCCCCGATAATGGGCTAAATCATTAAACAGCCATAGCAATAGATAAGCAAGTCCAACCCATAGATAGAATTTAAATCGTTTTATATCGATTGGTTTTTTCATTTTATTATTTAGTGGGATAAATATCGGTAAATCTTAGTGAATGGTGAGTAGTCAATGGTCAATGGTGAACACTGTGCAGGTGGAATGTTACAGAGAATCCAGTTTCAGCAGAGTCATATTATTCACCATTGACCATTGACCATTCACGAGCCTGGTTGACATAACTACGTTGTTTGTTTACAATAACCCGCTGTTTATTGACTGTTGCTTTGATTGCTTTCTTTAATTAGATATTCTTGTGTAAGGAATACCAAATGCCAGGCAAATATATTTCTACATAACCCAAAACATGAAAAAATGAACAAGACGATAAAATTTGGAGAGGATGTTGAAGGATATAACATTCCTGTTTTAAATGAAAGAGAAATAAGAGCATCAGCAGGAATACTATTTTTAGCTACGTTCTTTTCTTTAATGCAGATCCTTTTTAAAGATAATTTTTTACCAATAAAGTATGTTATCACGCTATTCCTTACCGATTTTATAATACGTGTCTTTATTAATCCGAAATTCTCTCCTACATTAATCATCGGGCGTTTAATTGTCAGGAATCAGAACCCCGAGTATGTCGGGGCTAAACAAAAAAGATTTGCATGGATAATTGGTGTAGCCTTGTCAGCCACTATGTTCATTTTTATGGTGGTGGTTAATTCATACAGCCCGATAACGGGAATTGTCTGCCTGATTTGCCTTGTATTCCTGTTCTTTGAATCGGCATTCGGTATTTGTCTGGGGTGTAAATTTTATTCGATCTTTTATAAAGAAAAAGCCCAATACTGTCCCGGTGAAGTTTGTGATGTAAAATCAAAACAGGATATCCAAAAAACATCTACAACGCAGGCGCTTATTGTTCTTGCTTTTATCGCATTCATTTTCATTACGGCCTTTTTATTTAATGATAATTTCAGTAAACATCCATATGACTTGTTTGGGATTTTTGGTTCTGCAAAATCTAAATAAAAAATACATTAAAAATTTACTGGGTACACGGAATAAAAAAGTATATGGAAGAGAAAATGAATTCGCTGAAAAAGACTGCAAGAATTGCGGGCTTACTGTATGTTCTTATGTCAATCCAGGCTCCTATTGCTCTTATCTATGTACCATCACATATTATGATTGAAGGGAATGCCGCTGCTACGACCAATAATATCCATGTCCATGAATTTTTATTTCGTTTGAGTATAATCAGCCAGTTTATCAGCACAATTATGTTTGTGCTTCTTGCATTTGTTCTATGCCGTTTGTTAAGACAAGTGAACCAGTACCAGGCTAAACTATTGGTTGTATTTGTGGTTGTGCAAGTCCCTATCGTTTTTCTTTTAGAGACATTCAAGTTTACGTCCCTTATGATTGCAAACGGTGAAATATTGCAGACAGCTCAAACTGAACAGAAACAGGATTTGACGATACTGTTACTTAATATGCACAGCTATGGAATAATGACGTTGGAAATATTCTGGGGACTTTGGCTTATACCGTTCGGTCAATTGGTTTATAACTCGGGGTTTATTCCCCGGATACTTGGCTTGTGTCTGTTCCTTGGTGGTATAGGTTGGATAACCAGCAGCGTTATGTTCCTGCTTTTTCCGGCTTACCACCCGTTTGTTTCCCAATATATAAAGGTGACTGGAGCGATAGGAGAATTTCCAATAATGCTATGGCTTTTAATTAAAGGTGTGAGGGTTCGAAAATCGCAATAGTTTCAATAGCGGGCAATGGTACGTTGGGTAATGATAAAAACTTACTTCCAAATCTGACGCGTTAAAGATGACAATGAAGAAATTATATGGACAGACAGGTCCAAATTTATTCTACGACAAATGGACGAGGTTTATGACACCAAAAACCACATTGGAAAATTTTTTCTCTGCGTTCCGGAAAAACACTATCGGTCATCAACAATGTTTTGAATCTCCTTTTGGAAAAAAAGAAATAATTTATGCGGACTGGACCGCAAGCGGCAGAGCTTACCAACCCATTGAAGAATGTATACAAAAAGAGATAATGCCTTTCCTGGCTAATACACATACGGAAACTACCATTACAGGGACGCTGATGTCCAAAGCTTATGAGGAGGCGAAGGTTATTATTAAGAAACATGTTCACGCAAATAGCAATGATGCATTGGTTTTTTGCGGCAGTGGAATGACAGGCGCTGTAAATAAATTGCAAAGGATATTAGGGATGAGGATCCCGGAGCGGATTATGGATTATGTGAAAAAGAAGAGATCCCGGGATGTGGTGAAATTAAAGGACAATGTAATTAATAGAAATAATATTTTCAGTGAGCCTCTGCAATTGGATGAGCTGTTGAGACCCATTGTTTTCGTGACTCATATGGAGCATCACAGCAACCAGACGAGCTGGCTGGAAACCATCGCAACTGTTGAAATAATCAAGCCCGATGAAAATGGAAATGTTGATTTAGAATATTTCAGGAGTTTATTAGAACAATTTAAACATAGGAAGAATAAAATAGCTGCGATTACTGCTTGTTCTAATGTTACAGGGATTCAAACTCCATATCATGAAATTGCAAAGCTGATCCATGAATATGGCGGATTATGTTTTGTTGACTTTGCCTGTTCCGCACCTTATATCGACATCAATATGCATCCCAAAGAAAAAGATGCACATTTAGATGCTATTTATTTTTCGCCACATAAATTTTTGGGTGGCCCCGGCGCACCAGGTGTTTTGATCTTCAATAAAAAAATTTATAAAAACAAAATCCCTGATCAGCCGGGAGGAGGCACTGTAGTATATACAAACCCGTGGAAGGTTCATGAATATATAACAAATATAGAACAGCGGGAAGATGGCGGCACTCCCCCATTTTTGCAAGGAATAAAAGCAGCGATGTGTGTTCGGTTGAAGGAAAAGATGGGAGTTGAAAATATACTAAAGAGGGAGGAAGAAATGTTGCAAATCATTTTTGACAGATTCTCAAAAATGAAAAATGTTGAAATACTTGAAGGAAATATTAAAAAAAGATTGGGTGTCATTTCATTTATTGTAAACGGAGCACATTATAATTTGTTTGTCAAAATGCTGAATGACAGGTTTGGGATTCAGACAAGAGGCGGCTGCTCCTGCGCAGGAACATATGGGCACAGGTTGTTGCATGTTGGTGAGACCAGGTCCTATGAAATATTGAATTTGATCCGTTCAGGAAATCTGTTGTGCAAACCTGGCTGGATCAGGTTATCTGTGCATCCAACGATGACCAATGCAGAAATTAATTTTATTATGGATGCAATTGATTTGACAGCATCTCATTTCCAGGAGTGGGTGAAAGATTATATATATGATCCTGAATCCAACGAATATTTTTTCAAAGGGATTAAGGCAAAGGAACAAAGCAGGATCGAAAATTGGTTTAATATCCCGATCTGAGATTAGATCGGGATGGTACATTATTAGAACGGCGTTGTTCTATTGCCAATACAGGCCGCTAACCTTTCTTTACTTTTTATTCATTGACTATTTTATGCACCCATGTTGTATGATGTTTTTCTTTCTTCAATCAGTAAAGACATACTTGTCCTTGTCCGATTGGTAACACAGATGCGATAACGTCTTCTCTTATTTTTTCGTTATAAAGTTTTTGTATTGCCCAACCAATCAGGTCGACTGCTGCCAGGCAACCTGCTGCTGTCGCAATATTGCCGTGGATCACCAAATGTTTATCTTCAATAACATCAACCCCATAACTTCTCAGCATCTCAAATACAGTTGGATAAGTTGTTGCAGAAAGCCCTTTCAAATGTCCGAGAGCCGCGATGATCAATGCGCCTGAACACATTGAACAAATAATTTGTTTCCCGGGATCCAGATTGAAACGTTCAAGATATGAACTGTCTTTAATCACATTTCTTACTCCGTATCCACTACCAAAAAATACAAGGTCCGCATCATTGCATTCCTCGATAAGTCCGTGAGTTGCCAGGTCAAGTCCGCAAGAAGATTTGTGCGAAGCTTCTGTTCCTACAATTTTAACTACAAATTCATTGTCTCTCCGTTTTACTCTATTGAGCAGGTCCCAGGTTAAAAAAATGTCAATGTCTGTAAACTTGTCGAAAGTTACAATTACTGCTTTTTTCATTCTATTTGGTTTATTTGAAGCTAACGGTCACGGCGTGGCGAAGTGGCGATAGTCTGTGATTCTTCAGCCCGGACCGCTGATGAGTAAAGATACATAAAACGAAAACATATTCTATCGCCTGGCTTTATTCATCAGCAGGAACTGTAGCTCATTAGCGAACAAAAGTTGAGAACATGTTCTTCAGCCGCCATTTTGCCAAACCGCATAATGTTGGTGGCAGTTTTTAATCAAGATTGTAGCCTATTAATAAACATTATTTTTTAAATGAAAATAACCACGGGAACAAACCTGGTTCACCAAATACAGCGGCTTCAATGTTATGTTTTAAGCCCGGGAATTCCGTGTATTTGGCATTTTTTGCGCCATTGTGTTGTAACGCTTTAATCATGCTCCTATCTGGCCATGGATCAATGACGTCATCACTCCCTCCGTGAAAAATCCACACCGGAACGTTTGCTGCTCTTTTAGGATATAGCACGACGTTTGCCTGACCGCATACTGGGAAAGCAGCAGCAAAATAATCAGGGTAATGGACTACCAAATCGTAAGTGCCAAAGCCACCGAGTGAACAGCCACCCAGGTAAATTCTTTTTATGTCTGCGACTTTATGTTCAGCTAAACTGTCAATTAAAAGTTTTACCAGCAGTTCCGGTGTTGACAGCGACAGCGTGTTCATCTTATGGTTAACTGCTACTGTAGTATCGAATGGCGGTGATGGTGGAATTCTGAACCACATGCTGTCGGAAGGACATTGCGGGAAAACGACAAGCGCCGGGAATTTTTGTCGGACTTCGTCATTTAAAAAATAGCGGCCACTTTCAACGAGTTGATGTTCATTATCATTTCCTCTCAGGCCTGCACCATGCAGGTAAACTATTAAAGGATATGACATTTCTGCTTTATAATTTTCCGGATATAATATCCTGAAACGTAACGTATCCTTTCCCTGTATAAATAATGCTTTTTTAAATGCGCTGTAATCCTGCGCCTGGGAGAAATGACTGCAGACTAATAATGTGAGAATAGAAATAATTTTTTTCAAATGCATTGTATCAATTTTAAGCGTCGATAAAATTGCCACCAACGTTCACGGCTTTGCGGCGGTACTGGAATTTTTTTTGTTCGTCAGCTTGACCGTCAAGCCCCATCGAAAAATTATTTGTTGAAGATAAAAATAAAAGCCAAATAGTTTACGTCAAGCCCGAACTGAAGCTGAATAAAGATTTGCTGCCGATTGCTTCAACGTCAAGCCAGTGCTGACGCAAAACCACCTGTTAGCGGTTCGTTGTTTTATCTTGCATGTTATTTTGTGTTAAGGCGTCTAATCTTACAAATGATTCCCATTTATTCTTTGCAATTTTCATTAAAGCAGGATAAACAATCCACCACCTGAATGGCTTAATCAAAGGCATATAAATCTTACCCAATAATCCTTTTGGCTTTACATATACAGCCATATATACCCCAAAAAGTGCTTCTCCAATAGGAACACGGCTAAAATGCAATGCGGCATGCACTATTTTATTCTCAATTTCAGAGAGCTCTTCATTTTCCATCATGTACACAGGTGCAAAACCAAGATCGTCATTACTAAGAGCGGGCAGGTCCTCAAAACTCAATTCTTCTTCGTGGGCATAGCGATCGCGAATACTCCCCGGAATCAATTCACTAACTAATTTATTTTCATCACCTAAATTCAAGAGTTTGCCTAGGGCTAACCGGAGTCGGAATAAAAAGCCAGCCACCCCCTTATCAGTAATTTTATCCATTGCTTTTTTAAAATGCTCTACAAATAAATGAAGGCTTTGATTCGAAGTTAAGGTTACCGGAACCTGCCATACATCTTCTAACTCAAAATCACTTAGTAAAGCGTGTACTCTATAGTGCTGCCTGAGATAGTTGTGCTTGTCTATTTTGATCCTGGGTGTTAATTTCATAAATGTACTCCACATTTTATTTGTCAAACTTGTTTATCTGTTCAATTTTCAAATCATTCAGGTTGGAGAAAGGAATGTCCCATTTTATAGGTAAGTAATATTGAAAGTCGGGTTCCTGTAAAATATTTAATTCTTCGTACAAAAGCTGATAGTGAACGGAACGATGAGAATCTGTCCGTCTGCCAGCATAGTAGCAAGCCGAATGTTCTAGCGGTTCGGGCTTTTTCGGTGAGTTTCTTATTTAAGATTGTCAATTGAATTTGTCAAATGGTAAGATATTAATTCGGGATTTGTCTTATCAGGTTCATTTGAGTTCCTAAACGAAAATTTATCCAACAGCTTTATAGAACTCTGATTATCTCTATGAAGGAACGCTTCAATATTTTGAACTTTAATTGTATTGAATGCATAATCAATAACTTTTTCTGCCGCCTCCTTCATTATTCCTTGTCCTTGAAAGTTTGTCAAAAGTTCATACCCGATTTCACATTTGCTATTTTCATCTGAAAAGCCAAAAAGACAAATTGTCCCAACCAATATGTTTTTGTCACCCAAAGTTATTGCCCAATATAGGGAGTCATTTTTAATAATGTTCTCATTAACCTTATTTATGAAATCCCTTGCATCTTCAATAGTATTGCTTACTTGTCTGTCAAGATATTTATTTATTTCACTGTCAGAACGCAAAGTGAAAATTTCTTGTTCGTCACTAATTACTAGTTGTCTGAGGGTAAGCCTTTCAGTTATTAAAATTGGAAAAGGCGTAAAACTTCTATTTAACATTCTGTCGTATTTGGTCTGTCAGGATTTATAGCCTGGCCGCTAACGCGCTAATTTAAGATATAACGCGCAGTAGGTAAAATTTTACCACTACAGAACTTCAATATTAATATTCGCCATTTATTTGTTATTGCGCCAATACAACTCCACTGAAACGAAATCTTTTACAGATTTATTTAAAAAACTTCATCAACCAGCTTTGTACAATTATTCACCCTGAAAAAACTTGAAACAACTTGACAAAAATTGAACAAGGTCCTGGTTCATTATTTTAAAACATTTTCTCAATTTGCGATTTAAAATATCTGTGCCTTTCAAATCCGGCGGACGAGGCCGGAATATTTGTTCGTCATTTAAATTCATTCATTTGTCGAAAAGATTTGCCCGGCAGTTGCCCGGCTTATATTTTCGGAATAAACTATAACTAACATGAACCAGCCAACGCTTTTATCGATGATTAACGGAACCAAAAGATCCGCATTAGGCATTTGCGTTCTTGCTGCTACCATCGTCCGGGGTCAGGATGTAAAGATTCCCATGCAGGCCGCTTTTTGGGATTATGATACAAGCAAGGTTGAGTTTATTAAACATGAGAATGTTCCGGCGGTGAAAGGTAAAAACGGCGCCTATTATCAGATCTTTTTAAAAAACCAGGTATTCACAAACGGCACCATTGAGTTTGATGTGGAATTGATCGGGACAGGATTTCCTGGTATTAATTTTCGAATGTCCGCTGATAAGAAACAAGGTGAAAATTTTTATATCCGATCCTTTGGGCCCGTAACTCCCGAAGTCAGGACAACGCTGCAATACGCAGCTATCATGGATGGTATGAGTATTTGGGATCTTTCTGATGAATACCAGGCCGGGGCGATTATTTATCAAAAGGGGTGGAACCATGTAAAACTTGTGATTTCGGGCAAACAAATGCGCGCTTATGTAAATGACATGACGAGGCCTGCGCTGGTAGTGCCTGAATTGGAAGGGTTGACTGAATCAGGCAATATTTCTTTTTCTGGGAATGTCATCTACGCGAATTTGGTGTTGAAACCAAATATGACGGAGGCTTTGCCATCCCAGCCCGGATATATCTCTACGTATAATGATACTCGTTACATACGGAACTGGGAACTAAGCCCGTCTAAGGATTTCCCTTTTGGCAGAGATATAATTATGCCCTTGCCTAGTATGCATGGAAAATTGCAGCATTCAGAATTGCCGGATAGTACTACCCAATGGTCCGCAATAAAAGCGGAAAGCAGGGCCATCATCAACCTGAGCAGGAAGTATGGTTCGGTAGAAAATGATGGCCGGAGACTTGCCTGGCTCAGAACGACTATTTATTCTGAAAAGGCGCAGAACAGAACATTGAATTTAGGCTTCAGCGATGAAGTTTGGGTTTATATTAATGGGCAAATTCTTTATACCGGAAAAAATTATTTTGGTACGCCGGAGCAAAAAAATGATGGCCGGTGCACTATTGAAAACAGCAGTTTTAATTTGCCGCTGAAAGAAGGGAAAAATGAAATCCTCATTGGTCTTGCCAATTATTTTTACGGATGGGGTATTGTAGCCCGATTAGACAAAATAGACGGGGTAAGATTTCAGTAAAAAAATAAAAATTTTCCACTTCAATTG
>Ga0137407_10000310_pt1 | contig 34431 bp, 23 predicted proteins | sample CZOMad2_2_16fung_FD_108410 | JGI IMG/M metagenome (GOLD analysis project Ga0137407, IMG submission 108410) | Vadose zone soil fungal communities from Angelo Coast Range Reserve, California, USA - CZOMad2_2_16fungal (Illumina Assembly) | ecosystem: Environmental > Terrestrial > Soil > Vadose... | reverse complement strand
CGGGATGTCCTCTTCGGTCATGAATTTCACCGTGTCAGCGGTAAAGGTTGCAGCATCGGTGAGGCCGTTGCCCACTGCTCCCGACCCGTCGTTGTTGAGGGGGGTAGCAAAAGCCGCGGGTGCCGGAGTGGCAGACTGTGCAATACCCACGATAGCGAGTGCAGCAGCCAGCGCGGTCAGGCACAACAATAAGGGAAGTTTCCGTCTCGTCATTGCGAGTTCCTCCTGAAAATTTCATGGATCCAAATAAGGTTTTGCGGTGAGAACCTGCCGTACTACAGACGATTACAAGCTGTCTGCCAAAAGGTGACGGGAACCAAGATGTGGGAAGTGAAGGTCTGGCGTTCGGCCTTCCTGTTTGCCAAATCTCAAAAAAGAAAAGCAAATCAGGGGTGCGAAGTTATCGCAACTCAGAGGCAGAGTCAAATAATTATTTCAAAATAATTAGAGTTTTTTAATGATTGATGCCTAATAATAATCTTAAAACAAGTCATTTTAGTATTTATTAATAAAGTATGACGCCTTGATGACTTAGTCAAAACAATAAAAATTTCATTTTAGGCGATTCGCCCCCAAAACGAACTGGGCAAACGCGGATAGGCGAGACACGGGAAACTTTACTCAACTTTACGGTTGTAACACCGTGCTGCGCAAGTGTCTTCGTGCCTCGCCCATCGCTATTTCTCGTTCCTCAAAGCGGGACCAAGTTGCGTCCCAGACAAAACTTCCAGGAAGCTAGAGTGAATTCAAGAAAGTAATCAACTGGTTCTTTTGACCCGTACTCAAGGCACGGTATCGATTGGTGACCTGGGTGGCCTCGCCCGCATGACGCAGAATGGCGTCATTGCGCGTGAAGGAGAGCAGATCATGCATCAGCCGTGACTTGGTGCGCAGTCCCCAGAGTGGGCCGGTGCGCAGTTTGTTGGCCGTGGCCGGTCCGCCGTTCTGGACAATGCCATCGCCCGTACCTACGTCATGCAGCAGGAAATCGCTGAACGGATGGATGACCTTGTTGCCCAGCGCGGCCGGCACGGTAAATTGACCGCCGTTGATCACAGTCCCCGTCGGGGCGGTGGTGATCGACGACACATGGCATACCGCGCAACCGATGGAGTGGAACAGGTTGGATCCTGCCACGGCATCTGCCGTAGCTGCCAGCGCGGTATCCCGGGGCGGGGCCTGGCTGGCGCGCATGAAGCGGGCAAAGTGGTCAATATCTTCCAACCCGTCTGGACCAAACGGATCTTCGGGGTCCGTTGTGGTCTTGCAGACGCTGGTGGAGTCTGTGGGCTGCAACCGGCTGGTTACGCCCTGCTCGTTCACATACGCATCAGCCGAGAAGGAGAGCAAGCTGGCCTGCTGGTTCTTCCAACCGAAACGTCCGCCGCGGCTCTGTCCCGGCGCTTCTGCCAAAGGTACCTGGATGAATTGACCTGCGATCTGGCCACCGGTCTGTCTCGGCTGGCTGTTGGCGATCGCTGCCAGGGTGTTGCTGTCAATGGCTTCAACAAAGCCATCGCCGAGAATGTTGTTGGAGGCACGCAGGGCGTGAATGGTCTCTGTGCCTGGTACGCGCTCCTGCGCCTCAGCGCAGATCGCGCGATCATTGACCAGAGAGCGATTGGGAACGGTGTTGGCGCCATCATTGATCGTTAGGCTGGGATTGACGAAACTGCCGTTGCGGTCCGTATGACCAACACGCAGTTCTGTGACCTGGCTGGTGCCGCCTACGTTGGGCGCCGCGTGACAGTCCACACAGCCGCGCGCGTTGTAAATCGGACCTAGTCCGGCGCCGATGTCTTCTTCTTCCATGAAGACGTCAGCATCGTCCTTGAACGTGGTGTCATCGGGGTCGTTTGGGGTGAAGCCGTTGCTTACATAACCTGTGTGATCATTCACGACCGGCGTTGCGTAAGCTGCGGGCGCCGGTGTAGCCGACTGTGCAATACCCACGATAGCGAATGCAGCTGCCATCGCGGTAATGCACAGCAATAAGGGAAGTTTCCGCCTTTTCATTGCGAGGTGCCTCCTGGATTTTTTCGGGAAGTTCGGGAAGTTTTTAGTTTCTATTGGTGTCAATTTTTGTTTCCTCATAAACTTTGGTGCTTGTCCGAGGGTGGTGGCGTTTCTCCATTGCAATCAGAGACGCATCCTTACCCCGGCCATTCACAGAGGGCTTGCAGAAAACCTATCTTGCTTTCGTGTCTTTTGTTCAGAACCAGGAAGTGGCACTTACGATCAGAAGCTGGGAAGTGGCAAAAACAAAATCCAATAAGTTGCAAGCGAGACTACAGGAGGGCAAAACGCAGCGCAACAGAACGTTAGAGAACCCTAATGGATGGTCTTTCGGCCTTGCTCCCAATGTCCGAAAACTTGTAGATGATGTACTAAAAAGTGGAGCGAGCACTGAAGCGTACAGTGTCATTCCAGTTAACAAGCCCTTTTACGAACGAACTTTGGGTCGGCACGGGCCAAGAGAACGGGTAGATCGTGCAAATGAGCTAAGACTGGCAGCGATTTTCTACCCGGCCGCGGTTGCCATTCACGTTAAGCTGATGAAACAATGCGCGCGCCCTTATAAAATGCGCGGATCGTCCCTGACTAAGAAAATAATCGTCCGTGAGGAGTGTGCTTCGAGGGGCAATGATACATCGTTCCTTTTCCCATAATAGCCTGCCAATTTTAATTTCCCATCGTGGAACTCTAGGTCAATGATTCATGGCGTTTTGACCACTGCCTAACATGACTCTTGGTATATTGCGGCTCAGCCCGACTGGCGTGGGCATCAAGCTTTTTGATGAGACCTTTTATGGGACGAAAGCCGCCGTACTTCGAACCATTCGACTGCTTCCTCGGATTTCCTGAGATGTCTCTGAAAGACGCACAAGCCCGAACGGTCGCAACCAAATAATCGCCTAGGAACACTGCCACCTTCTGAAGAGCTCGCGGATATCGTGCGCGATCTTTGGATACATTTCTTCAAGAAAATTGGTTTCGTGTTTTTCCCATCTTTTAGCGACGAAGTCTTTTGGATAGATCAAAACGTCTCCCTGATTTGGCAATCCGTAAATCGCTAAATCCGAACCATACTCGTCAGCGGCGATCACCCATCTGAGCCCGAGTCCAATCCCATCCACCAGGACCTGTCCAAAGGCTATGCCCACGTAATCGATAATCGCGTTGATCAATTCCACTTCGGTTGGGTCTGACGCACTCCACGCTGCAAAGGCCCGGTCGAGGGCAGCCAATGTAAGCGGTTGTGCTGAGTCGGCAGCAGAAAAGCCTTCCACGAACTTTGCGGCATTTTCGAGCTGGGTTTTTACCCAGGCGACTTCGTCTTCGTTTAGCTCGTCAATCTTTTGCTTCATTGTCATGAAATCACCGTCATGAAATCACCGGGTTGATGCGTTTCCAGATTATCAAAGCCTTAGCCTTTTTTGTCTTGCGGAATCTTCCGCGGTCCGCGCCTCCTAGCCCCTCACCTTGGCCGCTTGCAGAGGTGCGTTACCACACGCCGAGCCCCAAAGTGGACGATTGCCATTTGCTACTACTGTAGTTAGGATGTGCGGTTCCGAAAAATGACCTGTTCCGGAGGTTTGAAATGTCGTGCGCGATCTCGTCCCGCAAAAACCGTCTTCTGCTGCTTCTCACAGTAACGCTTCTGGCTGTTTGTGGCTTGGCCCAGACTGGCAAAAAGCCAAACGCGTCCAAGGAGCCAGAAAAAACAGCGCAACCAGCATCGCCGGAACAGACTGCGAGTAAGTCGGAGACGCCCAAATCGGAAACAGCCAAATCGGAAGCTGACTCATCCGCCAATGACGACCAGGACGAACCGAAAGGTCCGTGGCACGGGCTCACTTGGCGGCTGGTTGGGCCGTTCCGCGGCGGACGCGTTCTGGCCGTGAGCGGCGTTGTGGGCGATATGCACACATATTATTTCGGCGGCGTGGGCGGCGGGGTATGGAAGACCACGGACGGCGGATTGTCCTGGCGTCCCATGACCGACAAAGTGAAAGACATGTCGCCTTCCATTGGCGCAATCGCCGTGGCGCCGTCCGATCCCAACGTGATCTATGCCGGCACGGGCGAGGCCTGCATCCGCGGCGACATTATTAATGGAAACGGTGTGTACAAATCTATCGACGCAGGCAAAACCTGGACATTCTCCGGCCTGCGCGATACGCGCGCTATCGGACGCATTGCTGTTCATCCCAAGAACCCTGATATCGCTTTCGTTGCGGCGCTGGGGCATCCTTTTGGCGCGAACGCCGAGCGCGGCATCTTCCGCACCCTGGACGGCGGCAAGACTTGGAACAAAGTCCTTTTCAAAGACGAAAACTCCGGCGGTATTGATCTGGCGCTTGATCCTGCCAATCCCAACGTAATCTTTGCCGCATTGTGGCAGGCCCGGCGCTCGCCCTGGAGCATAGAGAGTGGCGGCCCGGGCAGCGGCTTGTATCGCAGCACCGATGGCGGCAGCACGTGGAAGAAACTTTCCGGGCACGGATTGCCGGATGGGACCATTGGCCGCATTGGCGTGGCTGTGGCGTACGGAGCCAATCGCGTGTGGGCGCTGGTGGAAGCCGATAAAGGCGGCCTATTCCGTTCCGACGACGGTGGTGACACCTGGACGCTTACCAACAGTGACCGCCAGTATCGCCAACGAGCTTTCTATTACACGCATGTCTTCGCCGACCCCCACTCCGCGGATGGCGTGTACATCCTGAACACCGGGATGTATCGCTCCAACGACGGCGGCAGGAGCTTCCGACCGATCCGCGTTCCCCATGGCGACAACCACGGACTGTGGGTTGATCCCAATGATCCGCAGCGAATGATCGAATCAAACGACGGCGGCGCCAACGTGAGCACGAATGGCGGCGCAAGCTGGACCGGCCAGGCCAACCAGCCTACAGCGGAGTTCTATCACGTGACCACGGACAACCGTTTCCCGTATTACATCTATGGCGCGCAGCAGGACAACACCACCGTGGCCATCGCCAGCGCGGCCCCGGGAGGGATCGACCGCACGGCGTGGCATGACGTGGGCGGAGGCGAGAGCGGATACATTGCTCCCGATCCGCGTGATCCGGAAATTGTCTATGCCGGTTCTTACGGCGGCGACATCACGCGCTATGACCACCGCACCGGGCAGGAAAAGAACATCACGCCGTGGCCGGTCAATCCCATCGGCGCGGCCGCCGTCGATCAGAAGTACCGCTTTCAGTGGACCGAGCCGATTGTCTTCTCGCCGCACGATCCCCACGCTCTATACTTCGCGGCCCAAGTTCTGTTCAAGTCCACAGACGGCGGCATGGACTGGCAGGTCATCAGTCCTGACCTTACGCGCAACGACAAGGTCAGAGAGGGGCCGTCCGGCGGCCCCATCACCAAGGACAACACCGGCGTTGAAGTCTATTGCACTATTTTCTCCGTGGTGGAATCACCCTTGCAGAAAGACCTGATATGGGCTGGGTCCGACGACGGGTTGGTCCATGTAACTACCGATGGCGGCAAGAACTGGGCTGACGTTACCCCGAAAAATATGCCGGAGTGGGGCACGGTCAGCATGATTGAGGCGTCCACTTACGCCGCCGGCACCGCATACGTTTCCGTGCAACGCCACAAGATGGACGATTTTGCGCCATACATTTTCAAGACGACGGATTTCGGCAAGACTTGGACCGGCATCAACAGCGGCCTACCGGCTGACGCCTTCGTGCACGCCGTGCGTGAAGACCACAAACGCAAAGGCCTGCTCTACGCGGGCACGGAGCGAGGCGTGTTCTTTTCCTGGGACGACGGCACGACCTGGCAATCCTTGCAGGTCAACTTGCCGGTCTCGCCGGTGTACGATCTTCACGTCCATGATAATGACCTGATTGTGGCCACGCATGGCCGGGCCTTCTGGGCGCTGGACGATCTCTCTCCGCTACAACAATATAAGCCGGACGTCGCCGGTGAAGAAATACATCTGTACGCACCGAGTGCGGCCTATCACACTCGGTTCGGCGGCGGACGCGGCGCAGGCGACACCGGACAAAATCCGCCCGCCGGCGCGGTGATCTATTATTCGCTTAAATCCGCTCTGAAAAAACCAGGGGAAAAGAAACCTGCGCCAGCTTCCGCGAACACAGAACTATCAGACGGCGAAAAAAATGCGCCCATCACTTTGGAGATTCTGGACCAGAAAGGACAGGTTGTCCGCAAATATCCGCCCAAGACACAACCGGGCGAAGAGGTCGCTGACGATGAAGGCGGCCCACGCCCGCCCGCTCGCGGATTGCCGACGGAGGCAGGTTTGAATCGCTTTGTGTGGGACCTGCAATATGAAGGCGCCAGCCGTGTACCCCGTTCGCCGCTTTGGGCAGGAAACACTGACGGCCCGGAAGCGCTTCCCGGCAACTATCAGGTACGCCTCACGGTCAACGGCAAGCCGCAAACCTCGCCGCTGGAAATCAAGCCCGACCCGCGACTCAAGGTCACACAGCAGGACTTGGAGAAACAGTTTGACCTGCTGCTCAAGATTCGTGATCGGGTCACGCAAGCCCATGACGCCATCAACCAGATTCGTGACATCCGGACGCAGATTACCGCGTTGAACAAGCGCCTGGAAAACCAGCCGCAGGCCAAAGCCGTGGCGGAAGCCGGAAAACAACTGGACAAGAAAATGACTGAGGTGGAAGAAGTTCTGGTGCAGACCAAAGCCAAAAGCAACCAGGATGTTCTGAACTACCCCATCCGTTTGAATAACTACCTGGTTGCGCTTGGCGGAGTGGTAGAGAGCGCTGATTCGGCCCCGACCCAGGCTTCCTACGATGTGTTTGAGATGTTGAGCAAGCAACTGGATGAGCAGTTGGACAAGTGGAAGCAAATCCTGAGTACAGATGTACCCACATATAATGATGGAGTGCGCAAACAGGACGTGCCGGCGCTCATCGTCGGTAAGCCGGGAGGGCCCGGCAAATGATGGCAAGCACGGGAACTTGCTTGGAAAAATTGTTAGAGGAATTTCCCATTACGGGAAGACAGGCGTTCAGAATTACCAAAGTGTGAGTTAAGAGTAATTTGAATTGACCTTGATTCCACGCGGGACTAGTCTCGTACCAGGAAGATTTGACGGATATGTCTAACACCATCTTTGCGCTCTGGATTGGCTTGGCAGCAGTACTTCTGCTGCTGTTCCTTTACGCTGGTTTTCTGAACCTGCGCAGAAGACAGTCCAGCCAGGTGGAACTGGGTGAATTGATTCCTTCCTTCCTGCCTGTGGATATGGAAATTTTGTCAGAACTGATCGATCCGGCGAAGCAACGCCATCTGCAAGAGACCTACGGCAGAGATGAACTGCGGAGAATCCAGCGTGAGCAGGTCCAGTTGACCATTGAGTGCCTGCGCCGCATGACGCACAATGCGGCCCTATTACAGCAATTAGGGTACAGCCAGTTGCGCAGCGGCAACGAATTGATCTGCTCGATGGCACAAGAGATGATTGATGCCGGCGTCCATGTGCGCCTTTATACGTTTATGGGGTTGCTCGTGCTTCATGTCTGGAGCACTCTGCGGCTGGGAGCTGTGCCGCTGTTCCCCAGGGTCAAATCTACCAACCTCAGGGAACTTCTATCAGCAAGCTTGCTTCCTGCTTACACGCTGCTGAAAGACAAGGCCGATAACCTGACTTGCCTGAAGTTTGCCAATTTCCATGAAGCCCTGATCCAGAGTTTGTAAGGGCCAGCATTTTCAACTTAGAGCACGCTCAGTGGGCCGGTCATAGCTTGCGCTTGCCTGGAGTGATTAACTCTTTGACCTTCCCTTCCCATTCGCGGGCTTGTTGCACCGTCTGTAGGTTGACTTGATCGGCGGATGCAACACGCGCCGGCTTTTCCCGCTTCCAGAAACCTATCAGCCAGATAAGGCACGCTACATTGTACGCAATCAGCTCTAAATAGCCAAAAACAGGTGACGGGCGGTGCAGCCGCGCACGAACCGCGGCATTGATCATGGCGACCGCCGCCTGTATCCCAAAGCCCATCACGATGGCAAAATTGTATCTGGTCCACCGGCGCCCCATAAATAGAAAGAGAACCACACAGAAACCAAGAATTGTAGTTCGGGCAAAATCGAAGGCCTGTGAAGCCGACTGAAAGGCGGCACTTCGATCAGGGGCCTGGATCGCAGTGAGGATTGTGAGAAAAAGTATGGCTCCTCCCACGAGCGGGAAGAAATTTCGATAAAGGCGAGTCTTGAAGAATCCCGGAAAGAGCCGCTTTAGAAAGACCTCATAAATGGCCAGGAAAACGAGAGGCGTACCTACCAGATCCGAGATCCAATAGATATAGAAATAGGCGCTGGCTTTAAGATTGGAAGCACCTACATACCGTATCGCGCCTATCAGCAGGGCTGCACTCAGATAACTAAAAAAAAACGGCAGCTCGCGAAAGAGCCGCCGCCGTATAAATATTGCTGTTAATAGCACCGTCGCCAGGACGGGGAACCATTGCAGCAACTGAAACCATCTTGTGAGCAACATCTAACCGTTAGCGTAAATCAATCGCCCGCGCATTGGAACCAAAAAAACTGTTTAGCGCAACTGGGCCCCTTGGCTGCAAGGCATACCAGGCCTGCAACCAGGAAAAGGTCCGTCAAAATTTTGCGCTACTATTGTTGAGCCCGTCTGGACTTGGTTGGGGAGAGCACTCGGCGCCGTCATAACCAGCGCCGCCATAAATACAAACATACGCATTGCAATTTTCATAATTCCTCCATTTGCCTTTTCAGGCTGCACCAAAATTTGATTTCAGAGTACAGCAGAAATCCGCAAAGTCCAGACCAATCGCAGTCGCTTTGTCTACGGGACAATCGATCATTCTGAGGTCACCGGCGTCTAGATTTTTGTACTGTTGACTTACACCAAGCAAGGGCAGGCGAGAGATCGCACTAAGTTCAAAATTTGACAGCAATTAGTTTAGATTCTCAGGAAGATTACCGGCGTTTTATCACTGCCGAATTTCTGAATTGTTCTTTCATCTCTTTTGCAGTGATCACACTGCATTAGCATCAGCACCAAAGTGCCAACGTTCCAAGGAAAAAACGGGAGAGACCCTAGCCCTTATGAGTGAACACGCGCGCATGGAGAGGCACGTTTTGATGTTTGTCAGGTTATTCAAACCAGCCGCTGCGATAGGCGATCCACCAGCACAAGATCGCCAGAGGCAACGTGAGAAGCAAGCCCCAGACGAAGGGCAGCAGGAAATCAGCCAGCAAGCCGAGCGTGAGAAACAAAATCCAGAAGATTTTTCTTTGCATGCCGAGCGCCCCACTAGGCAATTATTTCCCAGTAAGCCAGGTTGCTTTTAAGACTGGACCATCGGGAAACCGAATGCAAAACCCAAAGTATCAAATGCCGCCGGCGAAATCGCCATCCCTTAAACCTTCGCGGCTGGCCCCTGCTTCTGGTTCACCCGCACTTAAAGCTTTGGATGCCGCAGATGGAAATCTGTTGCGTCCTGATAGGCTTTCGCAAGCGCCAGCATCTTGGCCTCTCCATAGAGTTTTCCCAGGAAGGTCAGGCTAAGCGGAGTACCCGGCCCGCCACCGTCTACTTCACCGTTGTCCCTGACGCGAGCCGGAAGCGCATCGTCACCGCGAAAGCCGTTTGGCAGGATCAACGCGGGATGGCCCGTGAGATTGGTGACCAGAAGCTGCGTACCGTTGGTCGGCGCCACAATCACATCCACTTGATCAAACACCTTGGCCACCTGTTCCATCGCCAGGGAGCGCGCACGGTTGGCCTGGATATATTCCACCGCAGGAATCAAGCGAGAAGTGCGGAAACTATTGGGCCAGTCAGCTGCTGTCTGTGCCGTAAGTAATTTGTCGCGCCCGCTGCGGGTCAGTTCGTCGAAGGCAGCAGCCGCTTCCGCTTCCAAGACGGACAGCATGGCCCGATACGGCATCTTCGGCAACTCCACGGGAATCAGGTTGACGCCCATGGCACGCAGCTTGGCCAGAGCGGCCTCGTCAAACTTGTGCTCATATTCGCGCTGCGCGCGGCCCCGCGCGCGATTGGCTGCGTCTTCGTCACGCTTTTTCTTTTCTTCCGGCGTGAGTTCTTTTTCTTCTTTGGGAGCCTCCGGCGGTTGCATCGGCTGGAGTTCAAAGTCGGCTTTCAAATAACCGACCCGCAGCTTGCGCCAGTCCAGGGTTGCGTCCCAGTTGAACGCCACGTTGTGCACGGTGCGGTCATGGCCGTCAGGCCCGTGAATAGCGCTGAGCACAATGGCAGTATCTTCCACAGCGCGGCAGAGCGGGCCAAGTTTGTCCATGGTCCAGGAGAGGGCCATCGCGCCGGTGCGCGGGACGAACCCGAACGTCGGGCGCAAGCCGGTTGCACCGCAGCGCGTGGAGGGCGACGAGATTGAGCCCAGTGTTTCCGAACCAATAGCAAAGGCCACGCAGCCGGCCGCCGTGGCCGACGCCGACCCCGCCGACGAACCACTGGAACCTTGTTTGGGGTTCCAGGGATTGCGCGTCATGCCGCCAAACCATTTGTCGCCCATGGCCAGCGCGCCTAGCGTGAGTTTGGCGACGAGCACCGCGCCGGCTGCGTCCAGGCGCTGCACGACTGTGGCATCTTCATCAAACTTCTGGTCTTCAAATCCGCCGGCGCCCCACGTGGTGCGATATCCCTTGACCGCCAGCAGGTCCTTAGCTCCCCACGGCAGCCCGTGCAACGGGCCACGATATTTGCCGGCGGCGATTTCGCGGTCCGCGTCTTTGGCCTGGGCCTTAGCGCGGTCTTCCGTGAGCGTGATGACAAAATGCAGCGTTGGGTCGTACCGCTTGAGCCGTTCCAGGTACATCTCCGTTAGCGCGACAGAGGAAACCTTTTTCGTGCGTACCAACTCAGCCAACTGGCGGACGGAAAAGAACGCAACGTCTTCCAGGTTCTTCGGTGCTCCGGCAGCCACAGCAGGAGCGGCGGAGATTTTGATAGGACGCTTCTCGGTCTCAAACTTCATGCCGGGAAGAACAGGATCAAAGAGGACCGCCGGCGCGACTTCATTTTTTATGTGCAGGCCATAGATGGCGTCAAAGCTTTCCTTGAAGCCGTTCAGGGACTCCAGCATCATGTCCTTGTATTCGTCGGCGATGGGAACGTCAGCAACGGCCGCGGCGCTATCGATCATGGCGCGCGTGATCTTGCCTTTTTCATCGGCCATGGCCCAGAGCACTCCGGGCAGCAACGTGGTGGTCAGTCCCAGGCGCGAGCAAACAGTAAGAAAGGTCCGGCGATCCAGCATGGGGTCTCCTATGATGGTCTTTGCGTGATTTTAGAGTGGCGGGCCATTATATCCGGAGCGTTTGATTTGTGGCGATCATGATCACCGTCCTGCGCGCTTAATCTCTTTTCTCTTCGCTCGCCATAGGGTAAGCTTTCCAGTCTTTATGCTGCTCACTTCAGGAGGGGCCATCATGAAACTCTACCGCTTCGCTGCCACACTGGCGTTTGCTTTCGTTTGCCTTGCCGCCCGCGCCGCCGATTATCCCGCGCCCCAGTCGGGGACTTTCCTCGTGAAAGATTTCCAGTTCAAGTCAGGGGAGAAGCTGGCGGAGGTTAAACTGCACTATTACACCCTGGGTACGCCGCAAAAAGATTCCAGCGGCAAGGTCCGCAATGCCGTCCTTATCCTGCATGGCACCGGGGGTACGGGCCGCCAGTTTCTCTCTCCAAATTTCGGCGGTGTGTTGTTCGGACCGGGCCAACTCCTCGACGCGACTAAGTACTTCATCATCCTGCCGGACAACATCGGCCACGGTGAATCCAGCAAGCCCAGTGACGGCCTGCACATGCGCTTCCCCCACTACGAATATGACGACATGATCGAATTGCAATACCGGCTGCTGACGCAAGGCCTGAACGTGAACCATCTGCGGCTGGTGATGGGCACCTCCATGGGAGGCATGCACACATGGCTGTGGACGGAGCAGCATCCGGATTTTATGGACGCCGCCATGCCGCTGGCCAGCCAGCCGATTGAGATTGCCGGGCGCAACCGCATGATGCGGCGCATGGTCATGGATGACATCCGCACCTCGCCTGACTGGAACAACGGGGAATACAAACAGCAGCCGCACGGACTCACGTCGGCTCTGGGCGTTCTGTTGTTCATGGGCAGCGCGCCGCTGCTTATGCAAAAGGAATATCCAACGCGGGAGAAGGCGGACAAGGACCTGGAAGATTTTGTGGCGGCACGGATGAAAACCACAGACGCCAATGACATGCTGTATTACTTCGACGCCTCACGGAACTACAACCCGGAGCCGCAACTGGAAAAGATCATCGCGCCACTCACGGCAGTCAATTCAGCCGACGATACCATTAACCCGCCAGAGCTGGGGATCATCGACAAGGACATGCAGCGGGTGAAGAACGGCAAGTACGTCCTGCTGCCGATTACCGATCAGACACGCGGGCATGGGACGCATTCCTGGCCGGCGATCTGGGGAAATCACCTCAAGGAGTTGCTGGAAAGGTCAGGACATTAATGACACGGGAACAAAAAATACCGCAATCACGCGGCAAGTGTTAAGAAAATATGGAGCGCAGCCGCCCCCGGCTGCGCTTTCTCTACCTCATGGTCCCACAACTCACTTACTGTTTTTCCAGAACAGCGTTCAATTGCAGCTCCGAACCGGCGCTCACCGTGATCTCTCGTGTCCAGTCGTTATAACCTGTCAGCGACACTTTAACGGTGTGTTTTCCCGGGCTGAGCTTCAATGAAGCGGGAGCGTTGCCCATGAAGTTGCCATCCGATGAAACATCAGCACCTTCAGGGGTAGATTTAATAGACACTGTTCCCGTCTCAACAGCGCTGGCCCCTTCGGCTCCGGGCACTTTGCCTTTTCCCTTGTCTTTCTCGCTCACCACTGTAGTGTTCGGCATTCCGGGGACGAACTCACGGTCTTTCTCTGAAACCGAGAGCGGTGCTCCGGTGGAACCTTCGAGCGCCGTTAAAATGGCCCGGTAATTCTCCTTGTCCCCCTGAAGAAGCAAGCCTGCATTCTTCCCGTCATCAGTTTTATATTCGATGCCGATGAAGTGCAGCCGCGTCTTATGCATTAACCCAAACAACGCGAGCGGTGAGATGAGAATGCCAAGAGCAATCATGGTGCCTACACGCCGGTGAGCTTCCTGGCCATAACTCAGGCCACTGACAGACTTGGCCGAAATCACGACTTCTTGTTTGTCTTTCAGTGTGAGGGTAATGGTGTCTGAGGTAATCGTCAGGTGATTGTCCCAGTCCTTGGGATCAACCTTGGTCTGCAATGTTCCGCCGTTATAGCGGACTCTACCCCAGCTGTTCCCATCCGCTGAAGCATAGGCCGTCAATGCAACGCACAATACAGCAACACAAGACCGGTGAGCAATACGCATAAAGCTCCTCATGCAATTCAAATTAGACTGTGAGGCATTCTTACAATTTATGCCACTCGCCGCAAGAAAGAACTTGCAAAGATAGTTTATGAATTGGCAGGCAGGGTAAAGATTGATGAAGATCATGCTGACAGACGAAAGGCTGCCCTTTACCGGGCAGCCTTCCTAAATCGAACCCTTTCACCGCAAGCTAGCGGTTAGAAGCCACCAGCTGTTGCGTCGCAAATGTCCCCACAAACGCGCTGCGCTTGTCGTGCAGCGTCCAGGAAATGTTCAGATCGGTGCCACGATATTCATCCGTCATGGCAACGGCGGGCATCGCGTGTGTGGTTGCGGTCAAGGGCTGGTAAAAGGTGTCCTCATTGCCGCAGAGGTGGTCTTTCTCGCCGATGGCGCGGGTCTCCACGGTCACAAAGTCTCCGGCCTGCAATCGGGCGCGGCCACCGTGCGCTTGCAACACTTCCATGTCAATGCGCGTATCCACCACGCGGACCACGTGCTGCAAGAGCGGGCCGCCCATCTCCTGGGCAAAGTTGATCAGCGCCTGGCGCTGCTGCTGCGTGGCCTGCTGGTCAACGATCAACACAGACTTGGCCGGATACGGCTTGCCGTAAGGATCGCCTAACGTTGCCTGGGCCTTGATCGCGCCGACGACAGTCAACCCGGCAAGAGAAACACCGTCCCATTTGCCTTCCTGGATGTGCCAGGCCACGATGGCTTCTTCTCCCGTCAGGCCGACTTCGCCGTTGGCAAAGCACTGGCCAACGTAAACGTCAGCGCTGCGGGTCTCAAGGTATTGGCCGCTGATTTGCGCGCTTGGCGCTTGGGCGAAAGCGGAGCCAGTCAACAAAGACAAAGCAAGAAGAGTAAATACGACTCTAGGCATGGCAAACTCCTAACACTATTGTAACCCCGGCCTATACCCCGACGAGAGCGTTATGCGAAGCGCCCTTGAGCCTGATTCTCCTGATCAGTGTTGATCCGTGAAAATCAGTGGTGAAACTATTTACTGGCCCCGCAATGGCAGCCGCGTTCGCCGGAACAGCAATTGCCCGGCTCCGCCAACTTGCCATCCGGACCGATGCAGGTCTGCGTCATGGCGCACCAGAACAGGCCGTCCCCAGAGCGCGGGACGGTGGGATCGGGTTCCGACCAGATGTACTGGCTCTTCCAGTGAAGGGCCGAGCACAATCCAGGGCGTTCCGTATTGAATCGATCAGGTATGCCGCTCATGCTGCGCCTCCTGCTGCCGCCAAAATCGCCCGCTTTACCGCGACACGGGCTAGATGAATTTTCTGTGCGTTGTGGCCCAGGCTCTTGGCTTTGGCCACAGCGGCCTGCGCGGCCTGGTCCGCCGTCGCTTGCGTAACGGCCTTTCCTGTCAGGACCTGTGCCGCTTCCACCGATACCCACGGAATCGGCGCAACGTGTCCCATGACAATGCGTGCGCTCTGCACCGTACTGCCGTTCATGTTAAGTGCAACCGCCGCCGTGGCGTAAGGCCAGTCAAACGCTTCTTTCTGCCGCACCTCGTAACGGCCGGTGCGTAGATCAGGAGCGCGCTTGCCCGGCAGCACGATTCCCGTCACAATTTCATCTGGACGCAGATCATGTTCCCGTTCCTGCGCGGTCTTGGGAATCACGAAGAACTTCTCCGCCGAAACTTCCCGCGCCCCCTTCGGGCCAAACAGTTGCACCTTGGCACCGTATGCAATCAATATCGGCGCGACCGTTGAGGGGCTGACAAAGTACGCCGGCCCATCATTACCCAGAATCGCGTGATAGCGATTGTCTCCTTGGAGCACCATCGACTTGCCATCGCTGGTCTGCGCCAGCAGACCGTGACCGCTGCGAAAATACCAGCAGCGTGGACGCTGGCAAAGGTTCCCACCCAACGTGGCAACGTTGCGGATCTGTGGACTGGCGGCGTCACCGGCGGCTGCGGCCAAGGTCGGATAAAGAAGCTGCACGGTCTTATCCGCAGCGATTTCTGCAAGCGTGGTCAGCGTGCCAATCGTCAATTGGTCCTTGGCGATCGCGACTCCGTGCAACTCAGTCACGTGCTTAATGTTCACCAGCCGCTTGGGCGTGGTAACCTCATCCTTCATCAGTGACAGCAGGTCACTGCCGCCGGCCAGGACTTCCACCTCACCCCAGCTCTTGCCCAGCAGATCAGGCACCTGCTTGGTCGCGGTTGGACTGACATAATCAAACGGTCGCATTGCTGCCTCCTTCCTGATTCAGCGCAGATGAAAGATTCAAGGCCGCTAAGACCCTGTCTGGTGTGATGGGCAGGAAGGGCACGCGCACGCCAATCGCGTTGGCGACCGCGTTGGCAATCGCCGCCATCGGCCCAACGGTGGCAGGTTCGCCCAGCCCGATGGGCCCGCGCTCGTCGTATCCTTTGCCCGTCATCATGTGGACCACCATTTCGCCTACGTCGCCGAGCCCAGCCAGACGATAGAAATCCATCGTCGGGTTGAGCATGCGTCCGGTCATTGGGTCCATGATCTTCTCTTCATAGAGAGTTGTAGCGATGCTCATGATCATGGCGCCGTATACCTGGCTTTCCGCGGTCTTCATATTGACGATCAGCCCGCAATCCTGCACCACCACCGTCTTGTTCATTTTGACGATGCCGGTTTCGGTGTCGACAGAAACATCGGCCATGACCGCGCCGCCTACGCCGCTGGAGATGAGGTCTTCCTTCGGCCCGAGGTTGGGATCGACAACCAAGATTGGTTGTGTTCCCAGCCGCGCACAGGCGTCTTTCCAACTCATCTTGCGCGAGGGATTTGATTTCACCTGGATGACAGAGCCCACAATGTCCAGATCACCGGGCTGGGCTTCCAGCGCCGGAGCAGCTTTGGTCAGAAGCTGTTCACGCGCGTCCACCGCGGCGCGGCGTGTAGAAGCGCTGACGCCGCCAATGGTGGTGCTGCCGCCGGAGCCGCCCGAAGGAGGATACTGCGTATCTCCGATCCTCAGCGTGATCTGTTCCAGAGGAATGCCTAGCGTATCGGCGGCAACAATCAGGATGGCGGTGCGCGTGCCTGTGCCCAGGTCCTGCGTGCCCATCTTGATCTCAACCGAACCGTCAGGGTTAATGCCAAGAGAGCACGTGCTCTGATGGCCGCGTCCGCCCCAGGTATGTATGGCTACGCCCATGCCGCGCTTGACTGGACCGGAGCCGCCCTGACCGCGAGGGCGCCAATTCTTCTTCCAGCCCATCAGGTCGGAAGCAATCATCAGCTCGTCGCGATATGTGTCGGCGCGATGGAAGGTATCATTTTCCGGAGCAGCCATCTTGATGTTCTTTAGCAGCAACTCCACCGGATCCATGTTCAACTTCGCGGCAAGGTCTTCCAAAGCGCCCATGGTCACCAAGCAACCCTGGGGATGGTTCGGTGCACGCCACGCTCGGGCCGGCCCGATATTAGTGGCGACCGCCGTATGCTGCTTGCGCTGGTTGGGAATATTGAATACGTACGGCATGGGAGGCGCGCCACCACCACCGGGCCCGCCGGTTCCCCATGAATCAGACTGCCATGCTGTCAGCGTGCCGTCTTTCTTGGCCGCAACCTTTACGCGAGCAAAAATAGATGGACGGCAGCCGGCCAGCGTAAGTTCAGCATCACGCTCCAGCATCACGCGCACCGGCTTGCCTCCAGCTTTCTTGGAGACCTGCGCGGTGTAAATACCCCAGCGGTCAGCGCCGAATTTACTGCCGAAGCCGCCACCGATATGCTCTTGTTGAACGCGAATATTTCCCCGGGGAATCTTCAGAGCGCCGGCATACTCCCCCGCCACGCCGGATACGTTTTGCGTGGAAATATGGACCACGAGTTGATCATCCGAGGGCCACTCAGCAATGGAACCATGGCTCTCCATGCAGCAATGCGTGATGACCGGGCAGCCGTAAACGCCTTCGGAGACAACGTCAGCCTGTTGAAACGCCGCATCGGGTTCGCCGCGGAGCTGCTCCAGGTCTTTTTTGTAGGGCGACTTAGAGACTTGCGCGTCCTTCTTCTGGGCCGCTTGCAACGCCTTGATCACCTCTTCACTGACGCCTCGCTGGCGCATGAAATCCACCGTCTGCGCGCTTACGTCAAAGCTCACGCCCTTGTCCTGGATGCGCTTGATGATCTGCGCTTCCGGCACCTGGTTGCCGAACATATCGCCCAGATCGCGCTGGCTGAGTGGGCCGTTGTCGTCCGCTACATTCTTGGGCTGGCTGAAGTCGTCGACAAAGTGAGGTAACTGCTCGTACTCCACCTTGACGGCGAGCGCGGCATCGGCGGCGGCGCGTTCGTCAACGGCGGCCACAACCACAACGTCATCCCCCGCCCAGTGAATTTCCGTCCCAGGCCCCTGGACCACGTGCACCGCGGCCACACCCGGCATCTTTTCCGCCGCGGATGTGTCCACACTTACGACCTTGGCGTGCGGATAAGGGCAGCGCACCACTTTGCCGTAGAGCATGCCGGTGCGATGCGTGTCATAGGTGTATTTGGCGCGACCGGAAACTTTGTCCGGACCATCAACGCGTGAGATGCGTTTGCCGAGCAGTGGACGCTGTTCCGGCGCCGGCCATGTGTATTTGTTGGTTTCGTCGGCCATGATTATGCCCCTTTCCCGGTCTTGTTCTTGCTTGCGACCTGTGCGATAGCGGCGCGAATGCCCGCGTACGTACCACAACGGCAGAAGTTTCCACCCAAGCCATGCCTGATCTGCTCCGCCGTAGGATCGGGATGCTGATCAAGAAAAGCTTTGGTCGCCATCACAAACCCCGGCGTGCAGAAACCACATTGCTGCCCGTCATGGTCCACGAAAGCCTGCTGGATAGGGTGCAGCTTGCCCGGCTCGCCCAGGCCTTCCACGGTGGTGATCTGCCGGGTCTGCGCGTCGATGGCCAGCACGGAGCAGGAGTACGCAGCCTTTCCATCCAGCAGCACGGTGCAAGCGCCGCAGGTTCCGCGATCGCAAACCCGCTTGGCGCCGGTCAACTCAAACTGGTCGCGCAGAGCGTCCAGCAGCGTGACCCGAGGTTCCAGCTGCGCCGCCAACTTTTTGCCGTTAACGTTCAGCGTCACCGGGACCTTGCCCGGCCCGTGGACCGGAACCTCTCCTTCAGCCGCGGCAAAAACACTGGCTTTTGCGATGAGAGGCACGGCTGCGGAAACACCGGAAATCTTGAGGAAGTCGCGCCGGGAGACTCCCGAGTCAGAGTTGGAAGAAATTTCTTCGGGTTTATTTGGCTTGGCTTTTTTCTGGAGCTTTTCAGACTTATCAGGCAGATCGTCCATCGTTGCCTCCATGGCTGTCACGCAAAAAATAACAGCGCAATATGAAACTGAGAATTGTAACTCCCCAGTGGCGTGGATGTCTTTAGCGTCCCGGTGGTTGCCGGCTTTTCTGAAAACCGGATAAATCATTTAACCTGGCTTTGACAAAACTGTTCTATCCTCAACGGGGCATCTGCCCGCTGAATTCGATATGCAACCTCACTCAAGACCTTTGGCATGGAAACTACTGGCATGTTCCTTCATGCTCTTCCTCGCGTATGGCTCCCGGTGCTGCGCACGAGAACACAAGAACGCAGTGTGCCCGAACAGCCCCGCCAAATTCGAAGAAATTAAAAAGCAAGCCGAAGCAAATGTCCCTCTAGCCCAGGCGACCCTGGCCTCCTGCTATGAGCTGGGACGCAATGTAAAACCCAGCCGGGCGGAGGTCCTCCACTGGCTCACGCTGGCGGCGCAGCAGGAATACGCGCCGGCAGAATACGAGTTGGGCCGGATCTACCTCTACGGACGGGGCGTCCCCGCGGATTACAAGCAAGCATTGATCTGGGAAGAAAAAGCGGCCCAGCGTGGCGAGCGACGCGCACAACGCGATCTGGCCTACATGTACGAGAGAGGATTCGGCGTCACACCGGACGCCGCCCAGGCCGCGGTATGGAACCGCAAAGCTGGCGAGCAGGGAGAGCCGCAAGCACAGTTGTATCTGGCGGAGGCACTGGAGAGCGGCACAGGCGTCACAAAGGACAGGGCCGAAGCGATGCAGTGGTATGCGAAAGCGGCGAAGCAAGACCTACCCGAAGCGCAGATCCACCTGGCGCGAATGTACGCGCAAGACAGCAATACTCCGTGCCGGACCGCGATCTCCTGGTATGAGCGGGCCGCGGAAAGTGGCGACGCGCAGGCCATGTATGAACTGGGCAAGCTCTACCAGACAACCAGATGCGACAACCTGGAGCAGGCGGCCGTTTGGCTCAGCACCGGCGCCCGATTCGGTTCCCAGGAAAGCCAGGCTGACGCTGAGAAGCTTATGGCCCGGCTCACACCGGCGCAAAAGAGCAGCATCGACCGAGAGGTCAAGCGCTGGATCGCCAAATATTCAGCGCAAAAGAAAGAGGACGAAGAGGAAAAAGAGGAGCGCTGACCCTGGAGGCCGCCGATGAGTAAGCCCGAACTACGAGCGAAGCTTGCGTCGCTCAGCTTTTCCGAGAAGATCAAAATTCTGGAAAAGCTCCGCGACCGCAGTCTTGTGATTGCCGCCAGTGGGTTGAGGAAAAAAGCAGTCAACAGCTTTAGTGTTCCAGCAATCAAATGAAAACAGCGGGGCGACCAGCGATCCTCCATCTGATTGTTTTACCGATATCAGTACCACCCTTTGCCGTTCGGGCTCAAGGCCGCCTCGGCGAAGGCCCGAGCAGCCGCATGGCTGTGATGGTCCGCGTTGTCATTGAAGGGCACCACAACATAGTGCACCTCGCCGGCCTCCAGGTTAACGAAGTTGTGGTAGGCCAGATAGTCGACGCCGGCTTTGTGCGCTCCCAAGGTCGAGATTATTTCTGGAGCCAGATAAATCACATAAACCGTGCTGGCCGTGGGCGCGGGAATCGCCTTGCTCTGCAAAAGGTCTGACAGCTTCTGCTGAATGGTCAGGTCATTCACGCGGGTTTTGCTCAGGTCGCCAAAATCCTCCAGGCGCGGAGACGCGCGCAGGGTCTTGATGCTGTGCTTTTGCATCTCAGCCATAGGGCCGCCATTATTGGTGGCCACATCAACCAGGACGGTTTGGCGCGGACGGACTTGCTGGTCTCCCCATCCGGCACCCAGAAAAATACTGACCTGCTGGGCCGACGCCATGACCGCTCCGCCGTGGAACTTTTTTTCCCCGGCGACAGCAAAGTCCGGAGGAACAATCTGCACCGCTCCTCCATCATCGTCAAAAACGAAGTTTGGCTCTGCCGGACGATCCACAACCGCGGGGGCCGGCTGTTGCGCGTTCGCGCTCAGGACCACAGCAACTGTAAGCAGCAAAATGCAAAACAAGTTTCTCTTCATGAGTCTCTCCGCTACTGCGTCACGCTTAATGTTACGTCGTCCAGCACGAATGAGGTTTGCAGCGTGGAGTCTTCCACGCCGCTGAAAAAGATCTGGATGGTCTGTCCCTTAAAACTGATGAGATTAAATGTTTTCTGCACGTAACCGGTGGCTTGGTTCAAGTTGGAGAACGTGGCCAACGTAGAGAGTACAGTGCCGGAAGAGTTGCGCACCTGCACGGTCAGCTTATCGAACGCGGTGGTGGTGCTGGTCTCATCGCTGTCAATGTGCAGGAAGAAGGACAACGTTGCCGCGGTTGCCGCAGCGGGTATGGCAACCTGCTGCTGGACGGTGTCCGTGTGGGTGGTGCCGTAACCATCCATCCAGGCGTCCCAACTTCCGGCATGCGGCGGTTCACTGGTTGAATTGTTGATGACGCCCGCGGTCGCGGTCCAGGGAGCGGGAGTGGTAGATCCGTTTTCAAAGCCGGGATTGCCCAGCACCTGTGTGGTGGTGCCTCCTCCGCCTCCAGATGCAGTCACGGTCAACGCGACGGTAACACTATGGCTGATGCCGCCACCAGTAGCGTTGACGGTCACGTTCGCTGTGCCCGTTGTGGCGGTGCTGCTGGCGGAGAATGTGAGCGTCGAGCTGCCACTCCCAGGCGCTGCAATCGAGGCCGGGCTGAAGCTCGCAGTAACTCCACTGGGCAAGCCGGTGGCTGAGAGTGCAATCGCAGCGTTGAAGCCGCCACTGACTGTGCTTGATATCGTCGTGCTGGCTGAACTGCTTTGCACCACGGACACGCTCGTTGGCGACGCACTCACGGCAAAGCTTGGCGTCTGGGCGGAGGTGACAGTTAGGGCAACTGTGGAAGTATGCGTAATACCGCCTCCGGTGGCGCTTACGGTCACATTGAATGTTCCCGTGGTTGCGGTGCTGCTGGCAGTGAACCGCAGCGTCGAACTGCCGGTGCCAGGGGCGGCGATTGAAGTTGGAGTAAAACTCGCCGTCACTCCAGAGGGCAGGCCGGTTGCGGACAATGACACCGCTGAATTGAAGCCGCCCGTGCCAGAAGTTGAGACCGTGGTCGTGGTGGAACTGCCTTGAACCGTGGACACGCTTGTTGGCGAAGCACTCAAACTGAAGCCCGACGTACCAGGATTGAAGATGATATCTAACACTGGGTGTATTTCAATGCCGTTGGGCGCTACCCCGGTCTGACCGTGCAGAAAATCGAACATCCCCACGCCAACGATCTGCACCGGAATATTGGCCGTCTGAAAACTTGTGGTCGCGTTAAATTTGGCGTCAAACTTGGCCCGTGAATTCTGGATCCCGGCAAAGAACGGGCTGCCCGCGCCGACGCAAGAAGGCGCCGGAATCTCCGCGATCATGGTGTTGCCGGAAGCGTCAGAGAGCACCAGGTGATAGTCAGAATCGCTTTCCAGTTTGAACTGGGTCAGCGTCGCGTTGATCACCCACTGGGTGGTCTCTAAGGGCGCCACGCGATTGTTCGCGGGAATTGGACTAGGCGCAGCCGGAGCACGCATCGCGGTGATGGTGGTGCTGGAGGAAGAATTAAGGTTCACCAGTCCTTTATCGGCGTCCGTGCCAGTCTTGACCGACCAGCGCTCCACGCCGCACTGCGCGAACAGAGTTGCAGGAACAAGAAAGAGAACGACACCCAGGAACAACAAGCTTCGGCGAACACATGACATCATTCATTCTCCAATCCGCATCCATTCTCCAACCCACGCGGAACCCCTTTTTGCTACTAGGCATAATAGTTGTTCGTCATGCATATGCACAGGAAAATTTGATGAAAATTCAGTGAAACAGAAAAACGTCCCGGAACGGGAACGGGGCTTTAAGTTTTCAGAAAGCCATAGCGAGGGACAAATCGATTGCCCTGACGACAGCACGGTTTGGAAACAACCTAATTTTCTAATTCAGGGAGTAACGCGGCCCACGTCTAGGCCGGACACCGCGGCCAGAGCATTGACGAAACCCTGTTCCGGCTGCGGCAGCGGGTGCGCTCGAATCCAGTCCTGGGCCTCGGCTTCAACGCGCGAGAGTTCGCTCTCTGGAATCCTGTGGTGTAACTCTTGAACAAAAGACTGCGGCAAGGAGCTGGCCATTGCGGACACACGGTATTGCGCTGCTATCGTCCAGAAGTAAGCCAGTTTGTAATCTGTCTCAACGCCAATTCCCTTGGCATAGACACGGGCAAGGTTGGCGCAGCCGCTGCCATCGCCCTGTTCCGCCGCCAGTTTGTACCAACGGGCCGCCTCCGTCAGGTCCTTTGCGACGCCATCACCCCGTTCATAGAGAGTTCCAAGATTGGCCTGGGCCGCGGCATAGCCTGCGTCGGCAGCTTTGCGATACCACCGGTTGGCCTCACCTGGGTCTCTGGGAAATGCAAATCCGGTCTCATACATGGTGCCGAGAAGGAACTCCGCCGGAGGGAAATGCTGGTCCGCGGCCCGCTTTATCCAGTGGAGAGCTTTCTCGTTGTCGCGCTGCACTACGAAACCACGCGCATACCAAAATCCCAGATCGGCCTGGGCGGGAGCAAACCCATGTTGCGCGGCGCGAGAGATCCAGCGCAAGGCTTCTTGCTCGTCCTTCCGCGCGCCCCGCCCGTTTAAGAAGAAATAAGCGAGAGCGGCTTGGGCTGGCGCATATTCTTCCGCCGCTGCCCGCTGGAACCATTGAAAGGACTGCCGCTCGTCCATCGCGACGCCTGTACCTCTCAGATAGCGATAGCCGATTTCAGCTTGTGCCATGGGATTGCCCTGGTCGGCGGCGCGAAGAAACCAGTGCGCGGCTTCCGCGGGATTCGGAGCTACGCCTCGTCCCATTTGGAATGCTGTGGCAAGCTGGATCTGGTCCTGCACGTAGCCCTGCTGGGCGCGCACTAGCAGACGATCGATTTTCGCGTCTCCGGGCACCGCTACGCTCTGCCCGATTGCGCCCACCGGCGCCGACAGCAAGGCGGTCACCGTAAGGCATGCCAGCAAAAGCTTGCAATGTTTTAGCGGGTCTATGGATGAAAAGAGCATTGTATGAACCATCTTCGTCCTCTATAAGACGTACCTTTACATTACGTTGGTTACACCACATGTCTGGCGCCAATGCCTGTCAAGACGTACGCTTCCGTCGCAATGAAAGTTCCATTGCCCCTCCTCGCAGAGTGAATACCGGACATGGCCGAAAACGTTACAAGCCCGTACCGCTCGGTTTGTCTCCGCAAGACTGAGAGTTCGACTTGACCCGCCCGCTGTTGGTTAGTGGAGCCTCTCAAGATTCTCGAGCGCGGGAACCATGGGACAAACTGCACTGTTTGGTGTTGGTTATGGCAATTTGAAGAGTAGTTCTAACTATTCTTAACAAATTTCAAGAGTGCCAAAACCCGGTTAGACCTGCTAACATCGCGCCAGTAGGAGCATACTTACAAATTATGATGCGCACTCATCTGATTCCCGCTCTACTAGGATTTACTCTCATATTCAGTTTGGTCGCAGGTACGCAGTCCCAATCTGCCTCACCTGCCGCCGCTCCTGCTTCTCCAGCCGGACAAACCACGCCTGCGGCAACCCAGACCCCTCAAGCCCAACCTCCTCAAACCCAGCCTCCTCAAACCCAGGCCCAGCAGGAAACGCACACAAAGGTTTACGAATCCGCGACTGTGCTGAAAACCATCACCAGGCTGGTGGTGGTGGACGTTGTCGCCACCGACAAGAAAGGCGACGCCGCATCCGACTTGGAACGCTCCGATTTCACTTTGCTGGAAGACGGCAAGGCGCAAGAGATCCGCGTATTCAGTTTCCAAAAACCCACTTTGGCGGCGGCAGACAGCTCTGCGCCAAGTTTGTCCAAGCTTCCGGACAACGTATACACCAACATTCCCCGCTACAACTCCAACAATGCTCTCAACGTGATCCTGCTGGACGCATTGAATACCACTCTGCCCCACCAGGCCTACGTGCGTTATCAAATGATCAAATATCTGGAGAAGATGCCGGAAGGCCAGCCGGTGGCGGTCTACACATTGGGAAGCAAGCTGACTCTGCTGCAAGACTTTACCAGCGACCCGGCCGTGCTGAGAAACATAGTCAAGACACTAAAAGGCAAGGCGTCACCCTTGCAGGACAACCCCGCCGGTGGGCCCGGCCAGGAACTTCTACCCGCCGGTCTCGCGGACTCGGGACTGATGCCGGCCCAGATGCTGCAATCCATGATGCAGTTTGAGCAGGAACGCGTCGCTTTTCAAACGGACTTGCGCGTCACCTATACCCTGGCCGCATTGAATTCAATTTCGCGCGCGCTCGCCGGATATCCCGGACGCAAGAACCTGATCTGGATTTCAGAGGCATTCCCGCTCAGCATCGATCCCAACATGGAGCTTAGCAACGATATTTTTGCCGGGACCCGCAACTACGGACAGCAGATCGCGAAAGCGGCGGACTCTCTGATTGACGCTCAAGTTGCCGTCTATCCCGTGGACGCGCGCGGGCTCGAAGGGTCTTCCCTGTTTGATGCCTCCAATGCAGGGCGGGATAAATTCGGCCGTTCCATGGGCGCTAATCCCTCACGCATGGGCACAGCGCTGAGCGCAGAATCGTCCGCGCTGCAAGCCACACACAGCACCATGCTGGACATGGCGGAGAGGACCGGAGGCAAGGCCTTCTACAACCGCAATGACATCGATGGGGCCATTCGCAGTAGCATTGACGATGGTTCCACCTACTACACTCTGGCCTACTATCCTGAGAACAAAGACTGGAACGGAAAATTTCGCAAGATTCAAGTCAAGGTGAATAAATCCGGAGTGAAGGTGCGCCATCGGCTGGGCTACTATGCCGTGGATCCAAAATCATTTGCCGACAAGAATCAAAAGCTACAGGCTGAGGCATTTGGCCAGGCGCTCAACCCTGATTTCCCGATTTCCACCGGGCTGCTGTTTCAGGCAGGTGTCTTGCCGCCCTCTGACAAAACTCAGAACAAAGTGTTGGTGAATTTTGCCGTGGATCCCCATGCGCTCGCCTTTGACAATCAGGCGGACGGTTTGCATCATGCCACCGTGGATTGCGTGGTGCAGGCGTACTCTTGGAAAGGCAATCTCATCAAGACTGAGGCGACCACCATCAATGCGGCCTTCAAGCCAGATACTTTCTCAAAAGTCATGCGGGGCAACTTCCCCTGCCAGCAACTCATTGAATTGCCGTCCGGCAGTTATTTTTTGCGTCTGGGTGTTCGCGATGATCGCACCGGCCTGATGGGAACGGCAAATGCAAAAGTCACTGTGGCGAAAACTTCTGCCGGCCCCGCCGCCAGCAATGGCCCGGACGACAAGAAACCCTAGCCGGACTTTTTGACCGCGTTAGACGAAAGCCGCTATGGGGCTCTTCTATGATCGCGCCCCTGACGAAATGCAATAGCTTGAGCTGAAACATGCCTCCCTGCCTGTGTTTTTCATGATTCCTGCTCTAGTTTTTCCCATTATTTTACCGGCGCTTTCGCACTTAATAGTTCTTAACGTACTTTACTTTTATACTGAGCCGACTGAACTTTCCGTAAAGCGATACTTACCTTTTTGCCCAGTGTTCGTCTTTAATATCCTGCTTGATGAAAGGCGGCTTTTCTGAGGAACAAAGCGATGAAGAGAATTTTGCTGCTCGTATCAATGCTGGCTCCGGGGCTTGTGCCGGCGTTTTCGCAGGGCCAACCTGCGCCGGACCAACCTGCACAGGCGCAGCCTTCTCAGCCCCCGCCGGCGCGGCCCCGTGAACGCGGTGGAATGAACCTGCCAGGAGAGAACGTTGTCGGCAAGGTGACTTCGATCAGCAAAGATTCCCTGATGGTGGCTCCCTTAATGGGCGGCGATCCCGTCACGATCAAGATCGGCGAAAATACGCGCGTGATGAAAGACCGCCAGCCGGTCAAGCTGGATGAAATCAAGGTCGACGAGATCGTTTTTGCGCGCGGTGAATTGAAGAACAACACCATGCAGGCGGGAGTGGTTGGGGTGGTGAACGGTGACATGATCCAGCGGAGGCAACCCGGCGACGGCCAGCAATTTAACCGCGAAGACATGGGCAAAAAATTTATCATCGGCGAGGTGAAGGCCATCCATGAAACCAAGCTCACCATCGCGCGCCCCGATGGCCAGACGCAGGACATTGAAGTGGATGAAAACACCTCTTTCAAAAAAGACAATGTAAGCATCACGCTGCCTGACATCAAAGTCGGCGACTTTGTGCGCGGACGCGGCGAACTGGCAAATAATATTTTTGTCCCTAAAGAACTGATCGTGGGTGGCCAGCAGACACGGCTCGTGTTCGGCCCCGGTGGGCCGGCGCCGGAGCAGAAGAAGCCGGATGCGCCTCCACCCGCTTCAGGGACGCCGCCCAAACCGTGAGGAGCATGAGAACAATACGCCGCCACATCTGCCTTCGAATTTGGATTGTCTTTCTGGGGTTGTCAGCGCTGAATTTTGCCGCCGGTCTGCACGCGCAAGAACCGGCTGCGCAACCGCCGGCTCCCAATGCAGCGCCGTCGCAGCAAACCGCTCCCGCAGCAGACGCAGCCCAACCGGTTGTACCGGCGACGCAACCCGCCGCTGCCGCGCCTTTCGGGGAAATCACCGGAAGCATCAAATCGGGCGCCGTCCCTTTGCCCGGCGTCACGGTAACTGCGGCGAATACGCTGACCGGAAAAAAGTATGTGACCTCTACCGATCTTGATGGGAGCTTCAGGCTCACCGTGACCGGCAAAGGGCGTTACGTTGTAAAAGCAGAGTTCTCCGCCTTTGCCCCGATCACGCAGGAAATCGTCATCAATGAGCAGAACCGCAACGGCAAGGCGGACCTGGCTATGGTTCTGCTTTCGCGCGCGCAAAAAGAAGCGCAGCAGGCGCAACAGCAGCAGAGGCAGCAACTGGCCCAGCAACTTGGTTCCGCTGCTGGAAGGCAAGGGATGCAACAGTTGGCGCTCTCGGGCGGGGCGGACATGGGCGCCGCCGGTGCGCCCGCGGGCAATGACGCGGCTTCCTTGAGCAGCGCCGGACTGCCCAATGCAGGCCTGGCGGCGGATGGCGGCAACGAATCGGTCGCGATCGCCGGCGCACAGGGACGGACCGAGCAAAACATGTTTGACCCGGGTGAGATGCAGGACCGCATCGCCGATTTGCGCGATCAATTGTCCCGCCAGGGAGGCGGCAACGGCACCATCAATTTTAACGGCGGATCAGCGAATTTCCAGATACTGGGTGGAGGCGGTGGCGGGTTTGGTGGAAGCGGTGGCGGCGGCCCCATGATGATTATGATGGGCGGCGGACCAGGCGGTGGCGGACGCGGCATGCGTGGCTTCAACGTTAACAAACCGCATGGATCTATTTTCTATAACTACGGCGGGTCCATCCTTGATGCCAAACCCTATTCGCTGAGTGGACAACCGGAGGGCAAGGCCAACTACAATCAAAGCCGCTTCGGTTTCACCATCGGCGGGCCGCTCAACATCCCTCACATTTATCACGGCGGGACCAAGACTTTTCTCTTTGGCAACTACAGCGGCAGCCGGGGAACCAATCCTTACGACGTTTTTTCCACGGTACCCACGCTGGCGGAACGTTCCGGTGATTTCTCTTCGCTGCTGAACTCCCCGAATCCCGTGCAACTCTTTGACCCTATTACGCACGCGCTTCTTCCCGGCAATCAAGTCGCCACCATCAATCCCGCGGCCGCGCAACTGCTCTCTTTCTTCCCGCTGCCAAACGTGACCGGAACCGGACAAAACTTTCACTTTGTCTCTTCCGCTCCCAGCAGTTCGGACACGGCGTTTGTCCGTTTCACACACAGTTTTGGTTCAGACCCGGCGGGGCCGCGCGGAGCGCGTGGGGCCGCTCGCCGGCAGCAGCGGCAGCAACAACAGCAGCAGCAAGGACAAAACCAGAAGAAAGAAACGCATTGGTCGCAGAGCGTTAATGGGGGATTTGTCTTCAACGACCTCCGTAGCACCATGTTGAATCCCTTCCCCGGACTCGGCGGCAAGCAGACGGCCCACAACTACAACACCAATTTCGGCTACTCGGCGATTAAGGGTGTGTTCGTGAATTCGCTGCGCTTCACCTACAACCGCAGTGATAACAATACGGTCAACCATTTCACCAACACCAATAACATTGAAGCGCAATTAGGGATCAACGGCGTCTCGCAGTTGCCCGCGGATTTTGGGCTGCCGAACGTGAGCCTGGCCCCCAACTTCAGCAGTCTGCGCGATTTGACGCCTGCGTCCCGCAACAATCAAACATTTTCCATCAGCGAGTCCATGAGCTTGAGCCATGCCAAACACTCATGGACCTGGGGAGGAGACTTCCGGCGCTTGTACGTGAATGTACGCAACGCGGGCAATGCCCGCGGGAGTTTCACGTTGACCGGTGCAGCCACCGGACTTTTGGATTCTAACCAGAGGTTGGTCCCGTTCACCGGTTCTGCCCTGGCCGACCTGCTGTTCGGCTATGCCCAACAGACTTCCGTGCAATTCGGCGCTGAGGACTACAAGTTCCGCTCCAACTCCTGGGACCTGTTTGTTCAGGACAACTGGCGCGCGGGCAAGAACCTTACTTTGAACCTGGGCCTGCGCTATGAATATGTAACTCCGTACGTTGAGTCGAACAACCAACTGGCAAACCTGGATGTGGCCCCGAATTTCAGCGCGGTGGCGCCGGTGCTGCCAGGACAGGTCGGCCCCATCACCCATCGCCAATTTCCTGATGGGCTCATTCATGCGGATCGCAATAACTTTGCTCCACGCGTCGGCCTTGCCTGGAAACCGTTTCCTAAAACCGTGGTGCGCGCCGGATACGGAGTGAATTACAACATCGGGCAATACGGGCAGATGGCGACCCAGCTTGGGTTCCAGCCCCCGTTCGCGATAGCGCAAAATAATCCCGCTCCCACCACCACGTCCTTGACGCTGCAAAATGGCTTCCCTGTTCTTTTGGCCAGCCCGGACCATATCACCAACACGTATGCCGTAGATCCAAATTACCGGCTGGCGTATGTGCAGTCGTGGAATTTAAACATCCAGCAGGAAGTGAAGACATCGCTGGTGATCAACATTGGCTACACCGGCTCCAAAGGAACGCATCTGGACATCGTGCGCGCCCCAGACCAATTGCAAACCGGCGGCCCGCTCTTGACTCCGTGTACGCCTCCCCCGGCTCCAGGCGTGACCTGCGTACAGCCTTTCCTTTTCGAATCCTCGGAAGGTTCCTCCACCATGCACCAGGGGACCCTGCGCGTGCGCAAGCGGATGCGCCATGGCCTTTCCCTTGGCGGCACCTACACCTATTCAAAGTCCATCGATGATGCTTCTTCGATTGGCGGCGGAGCGGCGGTGGTGGCGCAGAACGACCTGAATATCGCCGCGGAGCGCGGCCCCTCCAGCTTTGACCAGCGGCATCGTTTCAGCGCGGACTACTCCTACGAGCTGCCCTTTGGCAAAGATAAGAGATGGCTGAAGAGCGACGGGTGGGAGCAGAAAGCTTTTGGCGGATTTTCCTTCAGCGGCAATCTAACGCTGGCGTCCGGCCTGCCTTTTTCACCGCGATTTTTCGGCGATCGCTCTGACTTGAACCGCGGCGTCACGGGCGCAGCGCGGCCGGACCTGGCGCCGGGACAATCCATTCAACTCAGTAATCCATCGATCCAGGCCTGGTTCAACACGGCGGCTTTCATCGCGCCAGCCGGTGTTTTTGGGGATGCCGGACGCAACATCATTATCGGTCCGGGGACCGTCTCCTTTGATATGTCGATCTCAAAGAACATTCAGTTGAAAGAAATGCAAGGCGTGGAGATACGTCTCTCCGCCACCAACGTCTTCAACACGGTCCATTTCACTTCGGTGGACGCGACTTTCGGCTCGCCGACCTTCGGCCAGATCGTTGGCGCAGGCGCCATGCGCAAAGCCCAGCTTATTGCGAGATACAGGTTCTAATGGAATTGAATTCACATTTTTCGCGCATGCAACAGATGGTTTCCATCGCACTCATCGCTGTGTTCATGTTCACGCAGGCTGCCACGCCGGCGTCAACCCAGCAGCCCCAGCCGCCAAAGCAGCAGGATCTTTACAAGTTCCGCATCGAATCAGAGCTGGTCCTGGTCAATGTGGTGGCCCGGGACAAACAGGGCAAGCCGGTCACGGACCTCAAGCGGGAAGACTTCACCCTGCTTGAGGACGGCAAGCCGCAGCGGGTCTCCAGCTTTGATTTTGAAAATCTTGATACCGCGCCCATGGTCGCCGCCGCGGGGCCTTCGCAGCAAACCAGCAATGGGCAGCCCGTCGCACAGGCCAAGCCGATCCTCACCGCCAAAGATGCGGACCAGGCGCTGAGCAACAAACGGGTCATCGTTCTGTTTTTTGACCTCGGGGCCATGAACCCGGACGAGACGCAGCGTTCGGTGGATGCGGCCAAGAAATATGTTCAGACCAAAATGACCTCGGTGGACCTGATCGCCATTGTTTCTCTGGCATCCTCATTGCGTCTTGACCAGGACTTCACCGGCGACAGCGCGCGCCTGCTGCGCGTGTTAAACCGCTTCACTCGATCAGAAGGCCAGGGCATGGACAGCGGGTCCACGGGCGACGCCGATGGCATTGAAGAATCCGGCAATGCCTACACGCCGGATGAGACCGAGTACAACCAGTTCAATACCGACCGCAAGCTGCAAGCATTGCAGTCGCTCTGCCAGGTGCTGGCCAAGTTCAACCAGAAAAAGTCCATTATTTATTTCAGCAGCGGCATGACGCAGACCGGCCTGGAGAACCAATCGGCCCTGCGCGCCGCCGTGAACACGGCCATCAAGGCCAACGTGGCGATTTACACCATGGATTCGCGCGGGCTGGAAGCCGCGCCACCCGGCGGTTCCGCCACCACGGCAAGCCTGCGCGGCACGGCCATGTACAGCGGGGCCGCGGTACAGAACCAGCTTGACGCGAACTTTGCCAGCCAGGAAACGCTGACGACTCTCTCCGGCGACACCGGAGGCAAGGCCTTTCTTGACACCAACGATCTTGGCCAGGTCTTTGACCGCGTGCAGCGCGATACTTCGGTCTATTACGTCCTGGGCTACACCAGCAACAACTCTTTGCGGGACGGAAAATATCGCCGCATCCAGGTCAAGATCAATCGCCCGGGCCTGAATATTGAATTCCGCAAGGGCTATTACGCGCCCAAAGACTTCCAGCATTTCAACGCGGAAGATAAAGAACAACAGATGCAGGACGAACTCGCCTCTGAGTTGCCCAACACGGACGTGGTCCTGTACATGTCCGCCTCATATTTCCGGATCGACGACCGGCGCTTCTACGTGCCCGTTGCGCTGGTGGTGCCGGGATCGCAGATTCCTTTCACCCAGGGCGGCGACAAGGACAAGGCCTCACTCGATATCATCGGCGATGTGATGGACGAGTTAAAGCGGCCGGTGAGCAGCGTGCGCGAAACGGTCAAGCTGTCTCTTGATACGTCCCAGGAAGTCCGGCGCAAGAACGTTCAGTATTCGACCGGCTTTCTTCTCGTTCCAGGCAAGTATCACTTCAAGTTTGTGGTCCGGGAAAACCAGAGCGGACGGCTAGGGTCCTTTGAGACTGACTTTGTTGTTCCTGACATCAAAAAAGCTCCACTCAAGATGAGCTCCGTAGTGCTGGCCAGCCAGCGCCAGCCGTCGACCAAGAAAAGCCAGAACCCTCTGGTGCGCGATGGCAACGAGCTTGTCCCCAACATCGCCCATGTCTTTACGCTGGACCAGCACCTCTATTTTTTCTACGAGGTGTATGAGCCCACCAAGGACAAGTCTCCTGAACCGACGGACGCAAAAGACAAAGCCCCGGCGATCAAGAACCCGATTCACCTGTTGACCAGCATTGAATTCTTTAACGGAAAAGTGAAGACCTATGAAACGCCGCTCATTGAGGCGCGGGAACTCAACGCTCCGGAGCGCAAAGCCACAATCTTTCAATTTGACGTTCCTTTGAGCCAGCTCAAACCGGGACTCTATACTTGCCAGGTCAATGTGATTGATGATGCAAGCGGAAACTTCCTGTTCCCCCGGCTCCCAATCCTGGTGCGGGAGAAACCCGCTGCCACCACGGGGTCTTCCACCGGCGGTTCACCACGGTAATCCGCTGGGCCATTTTCAATGTCGCGTGAAGTTTATATAAGGTTGTTATAGACCCACTTTAGACTGTCATCTGAGGGCTCGTGGCTACATGAGCCCGGGGCCGCTTTCAGCCGCCAGCAGGTACCCCGACCGTTGTCACCCGCGTTTTGTCATCTCGACCGACGACGAAGGAGCGTTGCGACTGAGGAGGAGTGGAGAGATCCCGGCAAGCTCTCTTCTGCCAAGCTGATGCAAGGCGTTCTCTTCCAAGCTGTCGGGTGCTATCTTCTTCGTCTATGCGTGACGGCTTCCACTACAAATTCTGGGTTTACATTCTTTCCAGCCGATCGGGAACACTTGGAGAGAACTCCCTGAGTCGGCATTAGTACTTACAATCATCCTCAATGTCTCTCCACTCCTCCTCAGTCGCGATGCTCCTTCGTCGTCGGTCGAGATGACAAGGGACGGGGTGTTGCTTTCATGTGAACCAACCTGATTTGGTCACAAGCTCTGAGGGCGAGTCGAAGAGCTTGTTCTGAGCGTAGCCGAAAGCACTGGCTATTGATTGTTGATCCTTCTTGATCTTCACACCGCACTTCAATAGGATTCCTTCCCATGCACTTAGCGACGAAGTCCTGCGCGACCGCGATAATTCTGGCGTTACTCACATTAACGGCCTGCAACCGCGCACCAGTATATGAATGGCATCAAATCGAAGGACCTGGCGGAACCTTTTCCGTTGCCCTTCCCGGGGATGTAGTCAAGCAAGACACTCCAGTGAAGTCTGGCGACCCGTTCGTCAAGCACATCTTTAGAGTGAAAACATCGGAGAATGAGTCCTATGCATGCGTTTGGTGGGAACATCCGATTCCAGGCCTGACTCCAGAGCAGAGTCTAGACAACCTCCGAGACAGCGTTCTTGCTGCTCTTCAGGCCAGGCTGCTTGACGAAAAAGCGACTCACGGTCCAGGGGCATCCTGCTCGAGACATTCGCGCTATCGCCGGCGATGAGCCCGCTTTTGACAACCGTATTGTTGTTGTGGGAAACAGGGTTTACTCGCTGATGGTTTCGAGCAGAAAACGCGACAGCAAGAACGTTGACAAGTTCTTCAAATCACTAGTCCTGCATTAGAACGCCGCCAAAACGCATCAACTTCGACTTCGCGCCCATCAGAATCGCTTAATGCTCTTATGGTCAAAAGCGATACAGGGTCTCCTCCGTGCAGACCGTCACGCCGCCGTCCGTGCTACACACCGCAATCGCAACAACAATGGAAAACGTGGTGGCCAGTTATTGGTGAGTGAGGCTGGGAAGTTTACCGCCGAGGCTTTGTGTCGACGCGCTTGGCGGCCACCTTGCTCGCCGATGGGGCGCCTTGCTTCGCCATCTGCGCCTGCCCCGCCTTGGTCATCAAGCGCGATTGTTCGTACATCTCGATCCACTTCTCGCTCGAAATCGCCGAGATCAGCTTGCCAATCGCTTCGAGCGGCAAATCGTCCGGCG
>Ga0137407_10000309_pt1 | contig 34496 bp, 25 predicted proteins | sample CZOMad2_2_16fung_FD_108410 | JGI IMG/M metagenome (GOLD analysis project Ga0137407, IMG submission 108410) | Vadose zone soil fungal communities from Angelo Coast Range Reserve, California, USA - CZOMad2_2_16fungal (Illumina Assembly) | ecosystem: Environmental > Terrestrial > Soil > Vadose... | reverse complement strand
GACGAGGTGCGCACCGGCCTCTACTTCATCGACTCGGTGTTCTGGGACGCGCTGCCGCGCGTCGCGGCCGAGCTGGATTCGGCCCTTCGCCGGCACTACCCGCAGCTGGCCGCGCCCTCGGGGTGGCTCACCCTGGGCTCGTGGATCGGCGGGGACCGCGATGGTAATCCATCGGTCGCGGCCCCCGTAACCGCTGAAACACTTCGCCTGCACCGCGGCCTCGCCGTCGAGCGTCATCGCCGCGGCCTGCTCGACCTCGCTCGCCGCCTCTCCATGAGCGCGCGCCGCTGCCCGCCGCCGCCGGCGCTCGAGGCGTGGCTCGATGCCCGCCGGCCGCTCCCCGTGCGCGCGGCGTTCCTCGCGCAGCGCTACGCCAATGAGCCCTATCGTCTGGCTCTGGCGCTGCTCGCCGCCGACCTCGAAACCGCGTCCCAGGACGACATGACCGCGCGGCTGCTCGACGAGACCCCTCACCAGGCTCGAGTCGCCGTCGACCAGATCGCCCACGTGCTCGATCTGGTCACCGCGGCAATTCCGCCGGTGCTGGCGGGCGATCGATTACGGACTCTTCGCGCGCAGCTGGCGACCTTCGGCCTCCACGCCGCGCGCCTGGACCTTCGCGAAGACGCCGATCGGCTCGCGGCGGCGCTGGGCGGGATCCTCGCCGCGCTCGGGATCGAGCAGGCCTTCGAGCGGCGCGACATGGCCGGTCGCGCGGCGGTTCTCCTCCGTCTGCTCGCCGACGAGCCGCCGAAGCCATCCGAGCTCGCGATGGCCGCGGCCGGGCGCGAGGAGAGCGCGGAGACGTGGCGCCTCTTCCGGCTCCTCGCTCGTACGCAAAGCCTGTACGGCCGCGAGCCGCTCGGGGTCTTCGTCATCTCGATGACGCGCGGAGTGGCGGATGTCCTCGGCGTGCTCCTGCTCGCCCGCTGGGCAGGCGTGGACTCGAGTCTCTCGATCGTGCCCCTTTTCGAGACGCTCGACGACCTCGGGGCCGCGCCCGCGATCATGGGGGAGCTCCTGGCGCTGCCTGTCTACCGCGCCCACTGCGCCGGTCACCAGATGGTGATGATCGGTTATTCCGACAGCAACAAGGACGGCGGATATCTCGCGGCGGGCTGGTCGCTCTACCAGGCCCAGGAGGCCGTCGCGCGCGTGTGCTCCGGGCTCGGCGTCCGGCTCACCCTTTTCCACGGCCGCGGCGGTAGCGTCGCTCGCGGCGGCGGGCCGGCGGGCCGCGCGATCCGCGCTCAGCCGCCGGGCACCGTGCGCGGCCGCTTCCGGCTGACCGAGCAAGGCGAGATCATCGCCTCACGGTATGCCGACGCGGACCTCGCCCATCGTCATCTCGAGCAGATCGTCAGCGCCGTGCTGCTCGCGTCGGTGGAGGTGTCGCGGCCCAAGGTCGCGCCGGCCTGGCGCTCCGCGATGGACTCGATGGCGGCCGCCGCGCGCTCGGCCTATCTCGCGCTGATCGAGGACACGCCGGGCTTCCTCGACTACTGGCGCGGGGCGACTCCGATCGAGGAGATCAGCCGACTCCGCCTCGGCTCGCGACCGACTGCGCGCCGCGGCGGCGCACTGACGCGGGCCGACGTCCGGGCGATTCCCTGGGTCTTCTCCTGGATGCAGAGCCGCTTCAATCTGCCGGGCTGGTACGGACTCGGGGTCGCGCTCGAGCGGGCCCACCCCGGACAGCTGCGGGAGATGTACGGCGACTGGCCGTTCTTCCGGGCCGTCCTCGACAACGCGGAAATGTCGTTGCTCAAGGCCGACATGGGTATCGCCGCGCTCTATTCCGATCTGGTCGCCGACCGTCGGCTGGCCGGCGGCGTCTTCGCCACGATCAAGGACGAGTACGAGCGAACACGCGACGCGATTCTCCGCGCGACCGGCCACGCCGAGCTGATGGACGGCGATCCCGTCATCCAGCGCTCAGTACACCTCCGCAACCCCTACGTGGATCCGCTGAATCATCTCCAGATCGAGATGCTCCGACGCCTCCGCGCGCTGTCCGACCCGGAGGGCCCGGAGGCCGAACGGTATCGCGAGGTCATCGTCTTGACCATCAACGGCATCGCCGCCGGGCTACGCAACACCGGGTGACGAGGCCGAAGCTCACGCGCGGCCGCGCCTGAGGCGGGAAGCCTGGCCGGCTCAGCGGTGGCTCACATCACTGCTGGTGCCGCCGGCCGCGGGAATGTAGCCCGTGAGCACGTAGTCCATGACCATGCGGTCGGCGCTGAAGCGCCAGCCGAGGGTCCGGATGGCCCGCTTCATACGGGCGATCCAGCTCCGCGGCAGGCCGTCACGGTCGCGCTGATAGTAGCTCGGCACCACCTCGTCGCGGAGGACGCGGACGAGCGCTACGGCGTCACGCGTGTCGTGGATCTCGGTCGAGGTGTGGGTCTCGCCCGCACCGATCGCGAAGCCGTTGGATCCATCGTAGGCCTCCGCCCACCAGCCGTCGAGGACGGAGAGATTCAGTCCGCCGTTGAGGACGATCTTCTGGCCGCTGGTGCCCGAGGCCTCGAGGGGGCGCCGCGGCGTATTGAGCCACACGTCGACGCCCTGCACGAGGTCGCGCCCGAGATTCACGTCGTAGTCCTCGAGAAAGAGGATCTTGCCCGCGAATCGCGGGTCGCGCATCAGACGGGCGACTTCCTGGAGCACTTGCTTCGCGGGGCGATCGTGCGGATGCGCCTTGCCCGCGAACACGAACTGGATCGGCATCTGCGGGTGGTTGACCAGCGACACGACCGCTTCCATGTCCTGGAGGATCAGGTTGGCCCGCTTGTAGGTGGCGAAGCGCCGCGCGAAGCCGATCGTCAGCGCGTCGAGGCTCAAGGCTTGCCGCAACCGGGCGACCGACTCCGCCGGCTCACCGCGGCGTTCGGCCTCGAGCGCGGCCCGCCGCCGTGCGACGTCGATGAGCTGAACCTTGAGCGCCTGATGGGTCTCCCACAGCTCGCCGTCGTCGACGGCGTCGATGGCCTCCCAGAACCCGGGCTCGCCGGAGCGCTGCGGCCAGTCCGGACCGAAATGGCGGTCGTAGACCTGATGCATCTGAGGGGCGAGCCACGTCGGGACGTGCACGCCGTTGGTGATGTGGCCGATCGGCACCTGGTCTTCGTTGGAGCCCGGGTAGAGCGGAGTCCACATGGCCCGCGACACGTGACCGTGGATCGACGAGACCGCGTTGGCGCGCCGGGAGAGCTTCAGGGCCAGGACCGTCATGCAGAACTCCTCGTCGAAGTCGTGCGGTTGCACGCGGCCCCACGCCATGAAGTCGTCGTGCCCCAGCCCCATCGCCTCGCGCAGCAGGCCCAGGTGCTCCTCGATCAGGTGCGGCGAAAACCGGTCGTGACCCGCCGGCACCGGCGTATGCGTGGTGAAGACGACCTGCGCGGCGACGCGACGCATGGCCTCGAGAGCGCCGATCCCCTCGCTGATCATTCGCTGCCGCACGAGCTCGACGCCCGCGAACGCGCTGTGTCCCTCGTTGAGATGCACGACGCCCGGCGCGATGCCCAGCGCCCAGAGAGCCCGGACGCCACCGATGCCGAGCAGCAGCTCCTGGCGGATGCGGACGCGCTGGTCGCCGCCGTACAGGCGCGCGGTGAGCTCGCGGTCCTCCGGCTGGTTCCCGTCGACGTTGGAGTCGAGCAGCAACAGCGTGATCCGCCCGACCGATACTTTCAAAACTCTGGCGGCGATCGTTCCCGTGCGCGTCTCGATCGTGATCGTGACGGCCTCGCCGTCGGCGCGCGTTGCCGGTTGAATCGGAAGCACGCGCGAGTCGAGCTCGATGTAGTGCTCCTGCTGCCAGCCCTCGAGGTCGAGCCGCTGACGGAAGTAGCCCTGGTCGTAGTAGAGCCCGATGCCGACCAGGGGGATGCCGAGGTCCGAGGCGCTCTTGAGATGATCGCCGGCGAGGATGCCGAGACCTCCGGAGTAGATCGGGATCGACTCGTGCAATCCGAACTCGGCCGAGAAGTACGCCACCGGCCGGGCCCAGAGAACGCCGGCGTGCCGCGCGCCCCATGTGCGCGTCGACGTCAGGTACTCCTGCAATCGCCGATAGGCGTAGTTGACGCGGCTGTGCAGCGCGAGCTGCGAGACCCGCTCCTCGAGCCGGTCGACCGGCAGCCGCTGGAGCAGCGCGATCGGATTGTGGTCGAGCTCGCGCCACAGGACGGGATCCAGCTCGCGGAACAGGCTGGTCGTGTCGTCGTCCCAGCTCCACCAGAGATTCTGCGCCAGCGCCGACAACCGCTGGTGGCCGGGCGCGACGAACAACCCGCGCGTGCGTGCCTCGCTGACGATCGGCGCCAGCTGCGTCCCGGCCGTCATCATCAGGCGCACCTCGTCCCGATCGAACGTGCGCGGCTCGACGGTCTGGACGACCAGCACGCCCTGCAAGAGCCCGCGGTCGACCAGGGGCACGCCCAGGAACGAGTGGTACGGATCCTCGCCGGCCTCGCGGAAGTACTTGAAGCGCGGGTGCTTGGTCGCGTCCTCGAAAACTTGTGGCCGCATCTCCTCGCCGACGAGCCCCACCAGCCCCTCGTCCAGGCGCATCCGCACGCGGCCGACACTCTCGGGTCTGAGCCCGACGGTCGCCGCCAGCACGAGGTTCGTGCGGTCGGGCTCCAGGAGATAGACCGAGCACACGTCGGTCGCGAAGCGACGCTGGATCAATCGCACGATGTTCGTCAGGGTCTCGGCCGGATTGCCGCTGTGAGAGACCAGGCGGCTGATCTCTTCCAGGGTCCACAGGAGCGAGCCTTCGAACGTCGAGTTCGCCTCGCCCCGCGGCAACGGTGGTTGCTGGGTCATCAGAAGCGCAGCTTGTTCGACGCGTCGATGCACACCCGGCCCACGCTCCGGCGCTTCTCGATCACGGCCGCCCGCTTACCGAGCTTGGCCGCCTGGACGGCCGCGCGCTGCCCGGGTGGTCCGCTCCTGATGCACACGAGATCGAAGTCGTAGGCAGCGCTCACGTCGATAGCCTCCCGTGGATAGAGTCGCAAACACCGCGCCAATCAAGGTCAGCCTGGTAAGTGCGGATTCCCGAAGGTGCCCCCGATGAAGCCCGGGCGATGAGCGCTCGCGGTCGCCTATCGATTAGGCACCCGATCGGCGCGCGTGACACGAGAACGCGCGGCGAGCCGGAGCAGATCGACCACCGCCGCGTGCGTGTCGGCGGCCAGCCCGTCCACCGTGGGCTCGCGCCGCCGGGTCACTCCGTCGCACGCGCCGACCGCCACGCAGGCCTTGATGAGCCGGCGCTCGATGTCGGGGGTGTGCAGGAGGTCGCTTCCGGTGAGCCGCGCCAGCGCGGCGACGATGCCGTAGCCGCCCCAGTTGGAGACGCCGGCCACGACCAGGTGATCGACCGGTACCACGGTGGCAATCCGCGCTCGTAGCGCATCGAGCCTTGTGATCTTCGCCCGCACCGCGCCCATGCCGATCTCGTTGCCACCGTCGCCGATGCCGATCGTGACGGGCCGGCCTAATCCGCGGAGCCGGGTCGCACCTTTCTTACGCCACCCTCGTTTCAAGCCGTGCTCACGGCCCCCACTACAAATAACAAACAGCTCGTCGATCGGCGCGTTCCACTCCGCGACCGAGTCGCCCCGCATGTTCAGGTAGTCACCGGCGCGGTTGCGGCCGGGACGCTCGATCGCCACCAGGTGCGTCGGCTTCTCCGAGGCGAGCAAGCGGCGGGCGCCGTCAGCCTCACCGGGGTACACCAGCACGTCGGACGGTTCGTCCAGCGTCTTGAGCGCCGCTTCGACGAGCGACACGTTGGTCGCATCGGTGACGTACGTGACGCGCGCGCCGAGCCGGCGCAGCGCGCGGCCGAGCACGGCGGCGCCGGGCGGGCCGTCGGTCTCGGGCATGTCGGGCTCCACCGTGAAGCCCGTGACGATCAGGACGCGGCGCGCTGCGCGAAGGGCACGCGCGGCTTTGAGAGCGGCACCGGGGGTCGAGAACGCGGCGATGTCGCGGTGGCCGGGATCGAGGGCGAGGATCTGGTCGACGAGGTCGGGACCGCGCGTCACGAGGCGGACGCTATCACCGCCTCGCCTCGTACAGCAAGCACTGGTAGGGAGCCAGCGGCACCGCCGTGTTGGTGCCGGCGAAGGTCTCGGCGTCGCTGTCGATCAGCACGCGCCAGTCCGGCGCTTCCAGGGTCAGCGCCTGGGTCTTCGGTGTGAGGTTCGCGACCAGCTTGACCTCGTCTCCGTCGGGGGTCGCGCGCGTCACGACGAGGACGGCGCCGTCGGCTTCGCGTGCCACGCGCGTCAGCTGCTTGTGGCCCGTGCCGAGCGCGGGGTGCGTCCGCCTGAGCGTCAGCCAGCGCCGATAGTACTCCCGCAAACCGCGATGACGAGGCGCACCCCCCAGCGAGTGATTGAGCCGCGAGCTGACGAACGTGTTCGGCGCGTTGGGATCGGAGATCTGGCCGCGCCACTCCCATCGGCCCATCTCCTCCGTACGGCCCTTCCGCACAGCCTCGGCCAGGTTCTTGTCGAGGAACGAGCTGAAGAACTGAAAGCGCGCCGTCTCGCCGTACTCCTCGCCCATGAAGAGCAGCGGGATGGACGGAGTCACGAACATGAGACTGGCCGCGAGCTTCACCGCCTCGAAGGGCACCAGCGTGCCGAGCCGCTCGCCCTGGGGGCGGTTGCCGACCTGATCGTGGTTCTGCAGGAAGATGACGAAGCGATCGCCCGCCAGATCGCTGCTCGGGGTGCCACGCGGGCGCCCGAAATACTCCGAGGGCTCGCCCTGGTACGCGAAGCCTTCGGCGATCGCGCGCTCCAGGTGCTGCTCGGCGCCGAAATCGACGTAGTAGCTCATCGACTCACCGGTGAGGCGGCGGTGCAGCGCGTGATGGAAGTCGTCCGACCACACCGCGTCCAGGCCGAGCCCGCCGGCGCTCGTGGGCAGCACGAGCTTGCGGTCGTTGTCGTGGGATTCGGCGATCACGTGGACCCGCCGGTGTAGCCGCGCGGCCTCGCCCCGGGCCGCGTCGGCGAACTCGGTGAGGACGTGCACCGGGCTCGTGTCGTAGATCGCGTGGATCGCGTCGAGACGGAAGCCGTCGATGTGGAACTCGCTGACCCACATGCGTCCGTTCTCGATCACGTGTCGGCGCACGCCCTCCGAGCCCGTGCCGTCGTAGTTCACCGCCGGGCCCCAGGCGGTCTGAGTACGGTCGGCGAAGTACGGGCCGAACTCGGCCAGGTAGTTTCCCTCGGGACCGAGGTGGTTGTAGACGACGTCGAGGAAGACCGACAGGCCGCGCGCGTGGCAGGCGTCCACGAGGCGCCGGAGCCCGCGCGGTCCGCCGTACGTCGACTGCGGCGCCCAGAGGTGCACGCCGTCGTAGCCCCAGTTGCGCGAGCCGGGAAACTCCGCGACCGGCATCAGCTCGATCGCGGTGACGCCGAGCTCGACGAGGCGGGCGAGATGAGGAATGATCGCCTCGAAGGTGCCGGGCGGCGTGAACGCACCGACATGGAGCTCGTAGAAGACGAGCTCGCCGAGCCCGTGGCCGGCGAATTCCTGATCGGTCCACACGAAGCGGTTGGGGTCGACGACGACCGATGGACCGTGAACGCCCTCGGGCTGAAATCGTGACGCGGGATCGGGTCGGTAGCGGGTCGCGTCGAGCCGGTACTTGTAGCGGGCGCCCTCGGCCAGGCCCTCGAGCGTCACGTCGAAAAGTCCGCCCTCGCGCGCGGTCAGCGCCTCGATCGCTCGACCGTCTACGACCACGTCGACCGACCGGCATCGGGGCGCCCAGACCCTGAAGGTGACGCCATTCGTGAGAAGGCTTGCACCGAGCGCGCTCATACGGTCCAATGAAGACCCCATGGCCTCACCATTCGCCCTGGTACTTCACACCCATCTTCCGATGGTGGTCAATCACGGCCGCTGGCCCCATGGCAGCGACTGGCTCTGCGAGGCGGCCTTCGAGTGCTATCTGCCGCTGCTCGAGACGGCCCACCGCCTGGTCGCCGATGGGATCTCGCCCAAGTGGACGATCAACCTTTCGCCGGTGCTGACCGAGCAGCTCGCCTCGCCCGAATTCCAGAAGGAACTATCTTTTTACCACGATAACGTCCGGCGCGCCTGCATCGAGTCGCGGGAGCACTTCACCCGCGCCGGCCAGAAGGAGATCGTCCGCCTCACCCACTTCTGGGAGGAGTTCTTCGAGCGGATGTGGGAGATGCACCGGAGAATCGGGGGGGATATTCCCGGCACCTTCGCCGACCTCCAGCGGGCGGGCCACGTCGAGATCATCACCTGCGCGGCGACCCACGGTTACCTGCCGCTGCTCGCCCGCGACGAGTCGATCCAGCTGCAGCTCCGCACGGCCGTCGAGACCCACCGCCGGCATTTCGGCCGCTCGCCCCGGGGTATCTGGCTGCCGGAGTGCGCCTACCGGCCTCGGTACGAGTGGACGCCCCCCACCGGGCCCGACAGCGGCCGCGACCGGCGCGTGCGGCCCGGCATCGAGGAGATGCTGGCGAAGAACGGGCTCGAGTATTTCGTCGCCGACGCCCACCTCGTCTCCGCCAGCCAGCCGCTCTTTCTCTACCGCGATTTCCTTCCTTTGCGGAAGGACACCCAGAGCGAGCCCGTCACGGCGATGCCGGCCGGTAAGGCGCGATCGCCTTACCTGCCCTATCGGGTCGCCTCGCGGGGCGGCCGCGGCGAGGCCATCGCCTTCTTTCGCGATCCGAAGACGACCCTGCAGGTGTGGAGCCGCGAGCACGGGTACCCCGGGGACTTCGCCTACCTGGAGTTCCACAAGAAGCACTTCCCGGGCGGCCTGCGGTTCTGGCGGATCACCGACAATCAGGGGGATCTCGGCACGAAGGCGGTGTACGACCCTGACGTCGCTGCTCAAAAGGTCGCCCTTCAGGCGCCCCACTTCGTCGATCTGGTAGTGGACACCCTGGCGCGAGCCGGCAAGGGCCCGTCGCTCGTCTGCTCGCCCTACGACGCGGAGCTCTTCGGTCACTGGTGGTTCGAGGGCCCCCTGTGGCTCGAGCACATCGCGCGCGAGATGGAGCGCCGTAACGTCCCGCGCATGACGCTCGGTGAGTCGCTCGAGTCGGTGCCGGCGCGTACGACCCTGTCGCTCCCCGAGGGCTCCTGGGGCGAAGGCGGCGACCATCGGGTGTGGCTCAACCGTAGCACCGAGTGGACGTGGGATCGGGTCTACAGCGCCGAGGCGGAGTGGGTCGGGCATCTCGCTCGGCTCGACGGCCGCCCCGAGCTCCGGCGCGTGGTCACGCAGGCGACACGAGAGCTCCTGCTGCTCCAGTCCTCCGACTGGCAGTTCCTGATCACGACCGGGACCGCTGCCGACTACGCCGAGCGGCGGGTCGCCGAGCACTACGCCGAGTTCAAGAGGCTGTGCGAGATGGCGCGCGCGCTGGAGGCCGGCGATACGCTGTCGGCCGACGCCGCGCACGCGCTGGCGCGGCTCGAGCGCGACGACTTCTGCTTCCCGGACCTCAACCCCGCCTGGGGCCTCGATTCGTCCGCCGCGGGCTGAGTACGATGCCGCGGCGCGCGCGTCTCCTCGCAATGGTCATGGCCGGCGGCCGTGGCGATCGCTTGCAGCCCTTGACGCGTGAGCGCTCGAAATCGGCGGTGCCGTTCGGGGGCCGCCATCGCCTGATCGATTTCGTGCTGTCGAACTTCGTGAACTCGGACATGCCGTCCCTCTACGTCCTCGTGCAGTACAAGGCGCAATCGCTGATCGAGCACCTGCGACTGGCCTGGCGGACGAGCGGCATGCTCCCCGACTTCTTCGTGACCGTCGTCCCGCCCCAGATGCGGGTCGGCGCCGCCTGGTACCGCGGCACCGCCGACGCGGTCCTCCAGAACCTCAACCTCATCGACGACTTCAACGCCGACGTCGTCGCGGTCTTCGGCTCCGACCATGTCTACCGCATCGACGTGAACCAGATGCTCGCGTACCACCAGGAATCGGACGCCGACGTGACCATCGCGGCCCAGCCGGTGTCGCTGGCCGACGCCCGTCAGTTCGGCGTGCTCGGCGTGGATCGGGCGGGACGGGTCGTCCACTTCGAGGAGAAGCCCGCGAAGCCGACACCGCTGCCGGACGATCCCGAGCGCGCGCTGGTCTCGATGGGCAACTACATCTTCTCGCGGCAGCCGCTGGTCGACGCGCTCGTGGCCGACGCGCGACGCTCGACCGATCACGACTTCGGCCGCTCGATCATCCCGGAGCTCGTCCCGGGCGGGCGGGTGTTCGCGTACGACTTCCAGAAGAACGACGTGCCCGGCGTGAAGCCGTACGAGGAGCAGGCGTACTGGCGCGACGTCGGCACGATCTCGTCTTACTGGGAGGCTCATATGGACCTCCTGGGCGAATCGCCGCGCTTCGACCTCGACAACCGGCTCTGGCCGATCCGCAGCGAGCACCACGCCGGCCCGGCGGCCCGCTTCATCGGCGGCGACGTCGACAATGCGCAGATCGGCGAGTCGTCGCTGGTCAAGCGCGCGACGATCCGCAACTCGATCCTCGGCCGGTCCGTGTGGGTCAACGAGGGCGCGGTGATCGAGGACTCGATCGTCATGGACCACACGACCGTCGGCAAGGGCGCGCACCTGCGTCGCGCCATCATCGATCGCTTCAACATCATCCCGGCCGGCGCCGAGATCGGTCACGACCCCGCCGCCGACCGCCGCAATTATCATGTCGACGCCTCCGGCCTGGTCGTGGTGCCGCGTGGGGGCCGCCGCGAGTTTCTCCGCGGCATCGAGGAATTTTGAACCGCGCGATCGTCATCCACGGCCATTTCTACCAGCCACCGCGGGAGAATCCGTGGCTCGAGACGGTGGAGGTCCAGGATTCGGCGGCGCCGTATCACGACTGGAACGAGCGGGTGACCGCGGAGTGCTACGCGCCGAACACGGCGGCCCGGCGGGTCGACGAGCAGAACCGCGTGCTCGACATCGTCAACAACTTCGAAAAGATCTCGTTCAACATCGGGCCGACGCTCTTCGCCTGGCTCGAGCGCCACCGGCCGGACGTGTACGCGAAGATCATCGAGGCCGACCGCGCGAGCGCCGCGGCCCGCGGCCACGGCAACGCGTGCGCCCAGGTCTTCAACCACATGATCATGCCGCTCGCCACACGCCGCGACAAGGTCACGCAGGTGCGCTGGGGGATCGAAGACTTCCGCGCGCGCTTCGGACGAGAGCCGGAGGGTCTCTGGCTCCCCGAGACGGCGGTGGACAACGAATCGCTCGAGGTGCTCGCCGAGGCTGGCGTGAAGTTCACGGTCCTGGCGCCTCATCAGGCCCTGCGCGTGCGGCCGCTCGACACCGAGGCCTGGCAGGACGCCGGCGGCGGCATCGACCCGAGTCGTCCCTACCTCTGGCGCGGACCGCGCGGCCTCAGCCTGGCGCTGTTCTTCTACGATGGACACATCTCGCGGGCGATCGCGTTCGAGCGGTTGCTGGAGCGCGCCGAGAACCTCGTGGCGTGGCTCAACGCGGCCTTCGCCGACACGCGCACGTGGCCGCAGCTCGTCCACTGCGCGACCGACGGCGAGACCTACGGCCATCACAGCCGCTTCGGCGAGATGGCGCTGGCGGCGGCGGTCCAGCAGATCGAGGCCGAGGGAACGGCGACCCTCACGAACTACGGCGCGTTCCTGACGGCCAACCCGCCCACGCACGAGGTCGAGATCCGCGAGCGCACCTCGTGGAGCTGCGCCCACGGCATCGAGCGGTGGCGGTCCGACTGCGGCTGCCGCACGCGCGGCGACTGGCATCAGCGCTGGCGGGCTCCGCTCCGCGAGGCGCTCGACTGGCTCCGCGACCAGATCGATCCGTTTTTCGAGGCGCGCGCCTCGGCGCATCTCAAGGACCCGTGGTCGGCGCGCGACGACTATGCCGCGGTCCTCCTCGATCGGAGTCCCGAGCGGCTCGACGCCTTCTTCGCCGCCCACGCCCGCGGCCTCCTCGATCCGGCCGCGCGCGTCGACGCGCGGAGGCTCCTCGAGCTCGAGCGCAACCGGCTTCTCATGTACACCTCGTGCGGGTGGTTCTTCGACGAGATCTCGGCGATCGAGCCCGTGCAGATCCTCCGCTACGCGGCGATGGCGCTCCAGTACCTGAACGACCTCGGCGGCGGGCGGCTCGAGGACGAGTTCGTCCGGCGGCTCGGAGCGGCGCCGAGCAACGTGCCCGAGATGCGTGACGGCGCCGAGGTCTACCGGCGCCTGATCCGGCCGACCGCCGTCAACCTGAGCCGGGTCGTGACGCACTACGCGATCACCGGGTTTCTCGACGAATACCCCGCGGACGCGCGCATCTACGCCTACCGGGTCGAGCGGCTCGACGAGGCGCGGGAGACGGCCGACGGCACGACGCTCGCCGTCGCGCACGTGCGCGTGAGCTCGGAGATTACTGGCGAGACCCGCGAAATGGTGTACGCGCTGCTCTACTTCGGCGGCCACGACTTCTCGTGCGGCGTCCGCACCTGGGATGACCAGGCCACGTACGACGGGCTGAAGACCGACCTGCTCGCCCGCTGCGCGCGCCAGAGCGTCGCCGATCTCGTCCGTGGTCTCGACGAGTACTTCCCCGGCGGGCTCGCGTCGCTGAGTCATCTCTTCCTCGACGAGCGCCGGCGGGTCCTGGCCAACGTCATCCGGGCGACGCTCGAGCGTCACGAGGAGACGTACCGGAAGATCTGGGAGGAGAATCGAAAGCTCGTCCACTACCTGCGCGAGGCCGACGCGCCGATCCCGGAAGCCCTCGCGATCATCGCGCGCCACGTGCTGGAGGAGCAGATCACGGCCGAGCTCCAGTCCCTTCCGGAGCTCCTGGTGATCCCGGACCGCGTGGTCGCCATCGTCGACGAGGCGAAGGCCCTCGGCCTGACCCTCGACCTCATGCCCCAGCGGTTCGTCATGCACCGCGCGGTCGGCCGGGCCCTCGACGCCGTCGCCGAGTCGCCGTCGCGCGAGCGCGTCGCCCAGGCGACCGCGCTCATCGAGGGCGCGCGGCGCCTCGGCATCCGGTACGGCCACTGGGCGACCCAGAACCGATTCTTCCAGATCTGGAGCGAGCGGCCCGACGCGCGCGCTGACTTGTTGCCGCTTGCGGCCGCGCTCGGCTTCAGCCTCGCCGCGTGACCCGGCCGTGAGCGCTCGGTCGATCGACGCGCCCCGGCGTACCGTCGTCATCGAGAGCGTCGAGCCCGCCGTGGACTGCGGACGCTATCCCGTGAAGCGCGAGGTCGGCGCGGTCCTCGAGGTTTCCGCCGACATCTTCAAGGACGGCCACGACGTGCTGGTCGCCTACCTACGCTATCGCCGCGACGGCGACCGCGTGTGGCGCGAGACGCCGATGCGTCACGTGGACAACGACCGCTGGGCGGGCACGTTCATCCTCGCCGCGACCGGACGGTATCGCTACACGATCGAGGCGCTCGCCGAGCCGTTCCGCTCCTGGCTCGTCGACCTCGAGAAACGCCGCGCCGGCGGCCAGGATCTCGAGAGCGCGCTCGGTGAAGGGCTGGCACTGATCCGCGCCGCGGCGGCGCGGGCGACCGCCCCCGCCGATCGCACCGCGCTCGGCGCCTACGCCGGCCGGATCGAGCGGGCCGCGTCGCCCTCGGAAGCGGTCGCGGTGGCCGCCGATCCGGAGCTGGCCGCGCTGATGACGCGTCACCTCGACCGCGTCGAAGCGACCTGGGCCGAGCGCGAGCTCGAAGTGATCGTCGATCCGGAACGCGCGCGATTCGCGGCCTGGTACGAGTTCTTTCCGCGTTCGGGGACGTCCCCCGATCGGAGCGCCACCTTCAAGGAAGCCGAGGCGCAGCTGGCGCGAGCGGCGGCGATGGGCTTCGACGTGGTCTACCTGCCGCCGATCCATCCGATCGGTCGGGCTCACCGGAAGGGGCGCAACAACGCTCTCGTCGCGGCCGTCGGCGATCCCGGCAGCCCCTGGGCCATCGGCAGTGCCGACGGCGGCTACACCGCCGTCCACCCGGACCTCGGCACCCTCGAGGACTTCGACCGGTTCGTCGAGGCGGCGCGGCGGCTCAGGCTCGAGGTCGCGCTCGACTTCGCGATCCAGTGCTCGCCGGATCATCCCTGGGTCCACGAGCACCCGGAGTGGTTCTTCCACCGGCCCGACGGCACGATCAAGTATGCCGAGAACCCGCCGAAGAAGTACCAGGACATCTATCCTCTGAACTTCCAGGGCGAGCAAGCGCGAGCGCTCTGGGAGGAGATGCGGCGGATCCTCGAGTTCTGGATCGGCCACGGCGTCAGCTCGTTCCGCGTCGACAATCCTCACACCAAGCCGGTGAAGTTCTGGGAGTGGCTCATCCGCGCCGTCAAGGACGCGCATCCCGAGGTCGTCTTCCTGGCCGAGGCGTTCACCCGCCCCAAGATGATGAAGGCGCTGGCCAAGGCGGGCTTCACCCAGTCCTACACGTACTTCACCTGGCGCAACACGAAGCAGGAGCTGATCGACTACCTCACCGAGATCACCACCCCGCCGGTGGCCGAATACTTTCGCGGCAACCTCTGGCCGAACACCCCCGACATCCTCCACGAGAGTTTGCAGCAAGGCGGCCGCCCGGCCTTCAAGACGCGGCTCGTCCTCGCGGCCACGATGTCTTCGCTCTACGGAATCTACTCCGGCTACGAGCTCTGCGAGAACGTGCCGCGCGAGCCCGGATCGGAGGAGTACCTGAATTCCGAGAAGTACGAGTACAAGGCGCGCGACTGGGAGGCGCCTGGCAATCTGGTCGACTACGTGACGCGGATCAACCGGATCCGTCGCGAGAACCGCGCGCTTCACGCGTACTCGAATCTCCGGTTCTACAGAGCCGACGACCCGAACATCCTCTTCTACGGCAAGATGACGTCCGAGCGCGACAACCTCGTCTTCGTCGCGGTCAACCTCGATCCGTTCGCCACACACGCCTGTCTGGTCGACGTGCCGATCGCGGAGCTCGGCATCGGCGAGACCCAGAGCTACCGCGTTCACGAGCTCATCAGTGACCGGTGGTACGACTGGCGCGGAGCGCGGAACTTTGTCGAGCTACACCCGAACGTCGAGCCCGCGCAGGTCTTCGTCCTTCACCGCTGAGGTGGCGCCGCCGCCGGGGCAGGTGGGAGCGGCTGGGGAGGGGTGAAGATCATGGCGATCACTTCATTCGCGTCCTTGCCGAAGTAGACCAGCAACCCCTCCGCGTAGAGGAAGAACTCCACGTCCCCGTCCTTGCCGACGCGGGACGGCGGGCCCCAGCCGTCCACGATGAGCTTGCGGTTGAAGATGTCGTGCTTGGGCTCGAGCCTGAACGTGCGCACGACCTCCTTCCGGTAGCCCGAGGGCGTCAGCAACCCGAAGTCGACGATCAGCTTGACGATGCCGACCGGCGCCTGCGGGCCCTCGTACACCCACTGAGTGGCGTCGTAGCCCTCGATCTTCTGCGAGATTTCCCGGGTCGGCGCCCCGTAACGTCCACGCACCTCCGGCTGCGTGGTCACCGCGGGCTTGATCTGGCCCCAGTCCGCCGCCGCCACCGGCGTCGCGAGCATGACGACGAGCGCGAGGCCCGAGAGGAGGCGCATCGTCAGAATCCGAGCGCCACGCCGTCGCCGCGGGGATCCGCGCCGCCCATCAGGGTGCCGGCGCGGAGGACGATCCCGTGGGCGTGGCCGCATCGCCAGAAGAGGTCCGGCGCCGCCGTGACGCGATGGCCCTTGGCCGCCAGGCCGGCGAGCACATCGGCGGGCACGCGCGCCTCGATGTGCGTCATGTCGTCCGAATCGCCGGGCAGGAACGCGCCGATGAGAAAGCGCGGCCGCTCGATCGCCTCCTGGATGTCCATTCCGTAGTCGAAGAGGTTCGTGAGGACCTGCAGGTGAAACATCGCCTGGCCGTTTCCGCCCATCGTCGCGAAGCCGAGCACGGGGCGCTCGTCCCGGGTCGCGATACACGCCATGAGCGTGTGAAAGGGGCGCGTGCGGGGTGCGAGGGCGGCCGGATGCGCGGGATCCGTGCTGAAGTGCCGCCCGCGGTTCTGGAGCACCACGCCCGTCCCCGGCGCCACGACACCCGAGCCGAAGGCGTTGAACAGGCTCTGGATCACACTGATCAGGTTACCGCGCTCGTCGGCCACGACGAAGCCCGTGGTGTCGCCTCGCGGATCGCCGAAGGCGTACGACTGGGCCTTGGACGCATCGAATTCGCCGCGGCGTCGGGCCGCGTACGGCTTGGACAGCAGGCCGGCCACCGGCACGCTCGCGTGCGCCGGGTCGCCGATCCAGCGATCGCGATCGGCGTACGCCAGCTTCGAGATCTCGACGAGCATGTGCAGATGCTCGACCGAGTGCGGCGGATGGTCCGCGAGACGCAGGCCCTCGAGCATGTTCAGGCCGAGGAGCGCGACCAGGCCCTGAGTCGGCGGCGGTGTCTCGTAGACTGTCACGCCGCGATAGGTCGTCGAGATCGGCTCGTCCCACTCGCCCGTGTGGCGCGCGAGATCGTCGGACGTGAGGAAGCCCTCGGCCTCCATCCTCCGAGCGATCGCCTGGGCGACGCGGCCGCGATAGAAGAGGTCGGGGCCCTCGGCGGCCAGATCGGTCAGCGTCCGGCCCAGGTCCGACGGGGTCAGGAGCTCTCCGAACTCGGGGCTCCGGCCGTTCGGCGCGAAGATCCGCTGCCATTCCTGATCCTTGTGCACCGCGAGGCTTTCGCGGATCGTCTGGCTCAGCAGCGATCCCGTTGGAAATCCCCGCGAGGCCCAGTGGATCGCCGGCTGAAGAAGCTCGGCGAGGGGCCAGGTGCCGAAGCGCTCGAGCAACATCGCCCAGCCGCGGACGCATCCGGGCACGCTGACCGTCGCGGGGCCGGTGACCGGCAGGCGGTCCATGCCCCGACGGCGCAGTTCGTCGAGGCTCGCGCGCGAGCCCGAGCGGCCGCTCCCGTTGAGGTAGTGCACCCGGCCCGTGGCGACCTCGTAGTAGAGACAGAAGATGTCGCCGCCCACCCCGCAGTTCTCGGGCTGAGTCACGCCGAGGACCGCGTTGACCGCGACGGCGGCATCGGCCGCGGTTCCGCCGGCCCTCAACACGTCGAGGCCGGCGACCGTGGCGTAGGGATGCGCCGAGGCGACCATGCCCCGCCGCCCGAGCGCGACGGGGCGATGCGAGTAGCCAATCGTGGGCATGCCGTCACCCGCCCTGGAACAAGCGTGAGATCTCGTCCTGCGCGAACGCGGGCATCGGCTCCTGACGGCTTCCGCTCATCAGGGTCACGCCCTGCTCGCGCGGCACGACCTGGCCGATGAAGTGACAGTCGATGGATTCGCGCGCGAGCGCATGGATCACGATCCCGGCGTCGGCCGGTGCCAACGTCATCAGGAGCGCGCCCGACGCGATGGTGCCGAGCGGATCGAGCCCGAAGGCCTCGCAGAGCGCCCGACCTTCCGGGAGCACCATGATGCGGTCGCGGTCGATGCGGAGCCCGACCCCGGCAGCGCCGGCCAGCTCGACGAGCGCGGTGGCGATCCCGCCCTCGGTCGGATCGTGCATCGAGTGAACCGTGGCCAGCTCGCAGGCGATCTCGGCCTCGGGCAGGACGCTGAGCCCCGGGTTCTTCAGGAAGCCCTTCGCTCGCCGAATGACGGCCGGCGACACGCCGCGCTCCCGTAGCTCTGCCTCCTTCTCGCGCGCGATGATGGCCGCGCCCTCGAGCGGAACGCCCTTGGTCATCACGACGGCGTCCCCCACGCGCGCTCCGGCCGTCGTCACGAGCTTGTCCTTGTCGACCTCGCCCAGCATCGTGCCGGCGACGATCGGGCGGTCGAGGCCGTGCGTGACCTCCGTGTGTCCTCCGACGAGGACGACCTCGAGCTCCTCGCACGCCGCGTGCAGATCGGCGAACAGCGCCTCGACCGAGGCGTCGCTGGTGGCGCCGGCCGGCAGGAGCAGGGTCGCCAGGAACCATCGCGGTCGGGCGCCGCGGACCGCGATGTCGTTGGCGTTGACGTGAAGGGCGTACCACCCGATCTCGGCGGTCGCGAACGTGATGGGATCGCTCGTCGCGATGAGGTACCGGTCGCCCATGTCGATGACGGCGGCGTCTTCACCGACCCGGGGTCCGACGACGACGCGGGGATCCTTGGTGTGGTGCTTGTCGAAGATCGCCTGCAGCGTCTCGGCACGAAGCTTGCCGATTGGCAGGAACTGCATGCCGACGGTAGTATACACGGCGCCCACGGTCGAGTGCCGCCCGAACGTCAGCGAGGGACGTCGATCGCGGCCGTGCTCAATCGGGTGTGCGACGAAGCGCGCGCCCGCGGCGCGGCCTGAGCCGCAGCGAGCTGGCCGGCGGGGGGCCGCGCGCGGCGTTCGCGGGACGCTCGCCCGAAGCGATCGGGCTGGTCGGATTCACGCCCGATCTGTACCTCGATACCTATCTGGGCTTCGACGCTTCCCGCCCGGTCCGAACGGGCCAGTCGAGAACGAGTCGCGTCCAACGTTTCTCGATGACCTGTTCGTGGGCGGCGGGCCTGTAGGCGACGTCGATCGGCAGCGCGCGGATCCTGAGCCCATCGGCGCCCGGACGCCCGGCCGCGTTCCAGGCCCGAGCGTGCTCATAGAGCCGCCGTCCCGGCTCGGCTCCCTCGCCGAGGCTTCGCGCGTAGAGCTCGAAGGGCCGAGCCTCAGCGCCGGCAGAGGCGCGGTCTCCGGGCCGGCGCATGAAGAAGGCAGCCCTCGTACCCTCGAATACGCCGGCTGCGGAGCGATACTTGCCGGGCACCGCGTACAGCTGGGGCACGGGCTGGTCGTCCGCCTTGGCGCCGACGGCCTCGAGCCAGCAGAATCCCGGCTCGCGAAGCGCGATCCACAGGACGAGGCTTCCCGCCACTTCGCGCCCGACCACCTCGACCCCCGTCGGAATATCGACGCCTGCGCTCTTCAGGAGCGCGTACGCCGCCGCCGTATCGACCGCACCCGGATCGCGGACGTAGAGGCGGAGGCCCGGCGTGTCGCCGAGCTCGACGCGAGTTGGTGGACCGGCGAACGCGCCTCGCAGGCGCATGAAGACGCAATCCCTGACCGAGTCGCTCTCGAGATGATCCCCGGCATGAACGAAGGCCACCGATTTCTGCGAGCCGCCGACCGTGAGCGGAAGCACCAGGCGGCCGCCAGGTCGCAGGTCTCCCCACCACGCCGGGGCGACGTCCCACGCGCCGACCGTGAGGATGACTCGATCGTACGGCGCGCCGTCGGGATACCCGAGCCCGCCGTCGCCCAGGACCACCTGGACCCGGCTCACGCCGGCAGCGGCGAGGTGAGCCCGGGCGCCGTCGACGATATCGTCGTCGATGTCCATGGTGACGAGCGTGCCGGTTTCACCCAGGACATGAGCCATCAGCCCAGCGTTGTAGCCGGTGCCGGCGCCGATCTCGAGGACGCGCAGCCCCGGTTCGAGCCGGAGCTGCTCGAGCATCGTTGCCATGATTTCGGGCTGTGACGAGGAGCTGATCGCCTCGCCGTCGACCGTCTTGGTGGGGATCGCCTGATCTCGGTAGGTCTCGGCAAGCGGCACGTCCGGCAGGAAGAGATGACGCGGGACCGCGCGAAACGCCGCCTCGACCCGTGGGTCCGTGATCGCTCCGCGGCGGACGAGCGCGTCGACCAGGTCGCGATGCAGCGCCGGCGCGTCGGCCATCCCGCGCTCGCTCAGGCCAGGAGCTTGAGGAGGTCGGCCGTCAGGTCGTAGAGCTGAGCGCAGCCGGTCTCGCCGCCGAGATGTCCCTGGATTCGTCGGCGGAGCCCATCGTCGGCGGTCTCGCCCAGGAGCGCCGCGATCTTCCGTTGAGGCTCCGAGCAGATGCCCATGTACGGCAGCCGCGGCGTGACGTGCTCGGCCCGCACGATCGTCCCGGTCGCCAGATCGATCTCGTAGGTGATCTCGAATCCGTGGACGTTGTCGTGCATCGAGTGGAAGAGCGCGAGGCGGCCGTCCCGGCGCGCGAGCCGCGCCACCTTCTGGCGCTCGAAGACGCGCCGCTGCCCCAGTCGTGAGCTGTAGAGATCGGATTGCATCGGCGTCGTGATCGTGCGCGTCGCGAAGAGGCTCCGTCCCGCATCGGTGTACGTGAAGCACGAGTTCGGCAGGTCGACCCAGCCGGTCATGTCGAGCTGCCAGCATTCCCACGCGTTGCCGCCGGCCGCGCGCGCGGCACGCTCCGCGGGGAGCCTGGCCACCTGGCGCGCGAGACGCGCCACCTCGACCACGGCACCCAGCACGAAGCCGGCGCCCGGACCCGACCTGGTGAGCTCGGCGACCCGACGGCTCAAGCCGCCGATCATCTGCGTCCCGGCGAGCTTCTCGATGCTCGCCGCCAGCGCCGGGTCGAGCGCGCCGGCGACGCGCCGGCAGCGCGCCTCCTGGATCAGATAGCTCGGCGAGGGTTCGGCCACGACCGAGAGCTCCACGGTCTGATCGTCGTCGCGTAGCACGACCGTGTGGGTGAACGCATCCGGGTGGGTGTTGTCCACCCACCCGTCCATCGCGCGCTCGTAACGGTCGCGTCCCTGGAGCAGCGCCGGGGCGATCACGGGATCACCGGGACAGATACTTCTCGGGCTCTTTGTCGAACTGCTGCTTGCACCCGACGGCGCAGAAGTAGTAGGTCTGGCCTCGGTACGTCGACTGCGCGGCGGCCTTCGCGGGCTCCACCGTCATCTTGCACACGGGATCGACGGCCATCGGCTGATCTCCTTTCGAGCTCCCGAGCTGGGCTCGCGCCGCGCCGACGCCGGCCTCGCTCCGCCATTTCTTGAGCCTCAAACTGTTCGTGACCACGGATACCGACGAGAACGCCATCGCGGCGCCGGCCAGGATCGGAGAGAGCTGGACTCCCCAGATCGGATAGAGCACGCCCGCCGCCACGGGAATCAGCACGACGTTGTAGCCGAACGCCCACACCAGATTTTCCTTGATGATGCGGATGGTCCGGCGCGAGAGGTCGACGGCGGCCACGACACCGCGCAGGTCGCCGCGGACGAGCGTCACGTCGGCGGCCTCGATCGCCACGTCGGTGCCGGACCCCATCGCGATTCCAAGGTCGGCTCGAGCGAGGGCCGGCGCGTCGTTGATGCCGTCACCCACCATCGCGACGCGGCGCCCTTCTCCCTGGAGCCTGGCGATCACGCGGGCCTTGTCCTCGGGCAGGACTTCGGCGAGAACACGCTTCACGCCGGCGCGGGCGGCGATGGCCTCGGCGGTCGGCCGCGCATCGCCGGTGAGCATCACGACGTCCAGGCCTCGCTGCGTGAGGGCCTCGACGACCTCAGCCGCCGCGGGCTTCAGCACATCGGCGACGGCGATGACGCCGAGCGCGCGGCCGCCCAACGCCAGATAGACCGCGGTCTTGCCCTCGGCGGCGAGCGTCCGCGCCCGGGAGGCGAGCGCTTCGACGTCGACGCCGCGTGCATCCGTCAGCGCACGGTTGCCGAGGAGCACCCGGCCGTCCATTGCCATCGCGTCGATCCCTTGACCCGGCACCGTCGTGAACTCGCTGATCGGCGGCAGCGCCAGGCCACGCTCCTTGGCCCGCGCGACGATCGCTTCACCGAGCGGGTGCTCCGAGCCCTGCTCGGCGGCCGCCGCGAGCGCCAGGATTTCGTCCTCGGCGACTCCGTCGCCGGTCATCACATCGGTGACTACGAGACGCCCGATCGTCAGGGTGCCGGTCTTGTCGAACACGACCGTGTTCACGCGATCGAGCAGCTCGAGCGCCGTGGCGCTCTTGACCAGAATCCCGAGCTCGGCGCCCCGGCCGGTGGCGACCATGATCGCGGTCGGGGTCGCGAGCCCCATCGCGCAGGGGCATGCGATGACGAGCACGGCCACCGCGCTCGTGAGGGCGTAGAGCGCCGACGGTGCAGGGCCGAAGATCCACCACGCGAGAAACGTCAGCCCCGCGATCGCCAGCACGATCGGGACGAAGATCGCCGCGACCCGGTCGGCCAGACGCTGGATGGGCGCGCGCGAGCCCTGCGCGTCGGCGACGAGCTGGACGATGCGCGCCAAGGTCGTCTCACTGCCGACGCGCGCCGCGCGGAAGATGAAGCTGCCGGTACGGTTGACCGTGCCCGCGAAGACCTTCGCGTCCGGACGCTTTTCGACCGGCACGCTCTCGCCGGTCAGCATCGACTCGTCGATCGTCGAGGCGCCCTCGGTGACCACCCCGTCCACCGGGACACGCTCGCCCGGGCGAATGCGGACGAAGTCGCCGACCCGCACGTCCGCCGTCGGCACGTCGACGTCCACCCCGTCGCGAACGATCCGCGCCGTCCGCGGCGCGAGGCTCACCAGGCGGCGGATCGCCTCCGAGGTCCGCCCGCGCGCCCGCGCCTCGAGCCAGCGCCCGAGCACGACGAGGGTGATAACGACCGCGCTCACGTCGTAGTACGTCATCGCCCCGTGCTGCGGGAACGCGTGAGGCCAGACGGTGACCGCGACACTGAAGAAGTACGCGGCGCTCGTCCCGACCGAGACCAGGGTCGACATCGACGCGTTCCGGTACCGGAGGTCGTGCAGAAACGCCCGGTGGAATTGCCAGCCGACCCAGAACTGGACCGGCGTCGTCAGGACCAGGAGGACCCACGGATTCTTGAGGACCGCCGGCACCCACGGCAGGAGGTGAGCCATCCCGCCCAGCAGCACGGGCGCGGACAGCAGCGCGCCGATGACCAGACGGGTCCGCTGGCGGCGCTGCTCGGCCTCGCGCGCGGCCTGCTCCGCCTCGTCTACCGGTCCGCCCCCCGAGCGCGGCTCGGCCAACTCGTAGCCGGCGGCGGCCACCGCCGCCCGCAACGCCTCCACGCTCGTCAGGGCCGGATCGAACGACACCTTGGCCTGCTCGGTGGCGAGATTGACCGACGCCTGATCGACGCCGGGGGTCGAGGTCAGCGCGCGTTCGACCTTCGCGACGCACGCCGCGCAGTGCATGCCGCGGACGGGCGCGACGAGATCCGCCTTTTGCTCCGGCATCATTTGCCTCGAAAGCGCGCGAACACGTCGAGCAGCTCGTCGATCTTCTGCTGGCGCTCGCTCTTCGAGCCCGTGCGCAGCGCGTCGGCCACGCATGACTCGATGTGCCGGCCGAGCAGGAGCTTCTCGACCTGCTCGAGCGCCCCCTGCACGGCCGAGACCTGGAGCAGGATGTCGACGCAGTACGCCTCGCCGTCGATCATCCGCTGGAGACCCTGCACCTGTCCTTCGATCCGGCGCAGGCGCCCGAGGGCCTTGGCCTTCGTCTCCTCGTTGATCATTCCTATCCCCCTGGGGTCTATACCCCCTGGGGGTAGTATCGACCCGCGCCGCGCCGCCGTCAACCTGGCGTCCCCGATTGCGTGGTCTGGGTGAACTCGAGCGCCAGGCCGAGCGGATGAGCACGGCGGCGATCGCGGGCTACTTCAGCGCGATGCGGCCACGCCACCGCCGGCCGCGGGATAGACGACACACGCGCGCGTGAGACGACGAGAGGCTCAGACGTCGAAGAGAGACGGCTGCTCCGCCGTGGGCGTCCGCCGGCGGCTCCCCGCGCTCGTCCTGGCCCCCTTCTTCTGGGTCTTCGCTTTCGCAGGCTGCGGGCGCGGAAGCTTCCAGCCCTTCTGATACGCGATACGGTCGCCCTGCTTGATCACGAGCAGGTCGACGAGGCGAGCGAGCGGGTTGGACAGGAGCGACAGATACTTTTCCCAGTAGCGCGGCGAATGGGCCAAGGTACGCATCTGGTCGAGGGCCAGCGACAGCGCCGTCCGGTCGCCGCGCTTGGCGGCCAGCTTCAGGTCGCCGACCAGCCTGCTTTGACTGATTCGTGACGGGCGCTGCCGCGCCATCAGCGGCTCACTGCGGCGCGCCCCCGCGCAGCTTCACCTCGTAGGCTTCGCGGTCCGGGTGGTTCGGCTGGATCGTGATCTTGCGGTCGAGGGCCCGCGCGAGCCGCTCCAGCCCTTCTTGTCCGTCGCCCTCGAAGTACCGGGCGAGGTCGGGATGCACGCGGATCACCACCTCCCGGCCGTTCGTGTCCTCGGCGGTTCTCGCCTTCGCTTGCACACCGCGGAAGATCTCGGCGGCGAGCGTCGCGTCGGACTTCGTGATGCCGCTGCCCTTGCATGTCGGGCACGTCACCGAGAGCAACGAGCGGAGGTCCTGGCGCACGCGCTTGCGCGTCATCTCGACCAGGCCCAGCTCGGAGATCTCGAGCACGTTCGTGCGCGCCTTGTCCTCGGCCAGCGCGCGCTTGAGGGCGCGGTACACCTGCTCGCGGTGCTCGGCCGATTCCATGTCGATGAAGTCGATGATGATGATCCCGCCGAGATCGCGCAGGCGGATCTGGCGCACGACTTCGCCGACCGCCTCGAGGTTGATCTTGAGCACCGTCTGCTCGAAGTCGCGCTTGCCGACGTACTTGCCGGTGTTCACGTCGATCGAGACGAGCGCCTCGGTGTGGTCGATGACGATGTACCCGCCCGACTTGAGCCAGACGCGGCGCCGGAGCGCCTTCTCGATGTCCTTCTCGATACCGAGCGCCTCGAAGATCGGCGTGGGCTCCTCCCACAGTCGCACCCGGTCGCGGAGCGCCGGCACGAGAGCCTCGACGTAGCCGACGCACTTGTCGTAGACCTCGCGTGAGTCGACGACGAACTCGTCGACCTCCGGTGAGAACAGATCGCGCACGACCCGGAACGTGAGATCACCCTCTTCGTGCAAGACCGCGGGCGGCGACGCCTGCTCGAAGCGCGCCTGGACCTGAGCCCACAGCCGCGTGAGGAACTCGACGTCGGCGGCGAACTCGCTCTCGCTCTTGCCCTCGGCGTTGGTACGCAGGATGAAGCCGCCCGGCGGCAAGGTTACCGAGCGCAGCGCGGCGCGCAGCCGCTCGCGCTCGCGGTCGTCCCGGATCCGGCGCGAGACGCCGATGTGGCGCGCCTGCGGCATGTACACGAGATAGCGCCCGGGCAGCGAGATGAAGGAGGTGATCCGCGCGCCCTTGGTCCCGAGCGATTCCTTCGAGACATGCACCAGAACGGGCTGGCCCTTGTGGAGGAGGTCTTCGATCGGCGCCGTCTCGCGGCGCGGCTCCAGCTCCTCCATATCGACATCGGCGTCGGTGTCGCCGTCCTCGTCACCGCCGGCCAGCATCGCACCGGCCAGGTCGCCGAGGTTGGTCGTGTAGTCGCCGGCGTAGAGGAAGGCGTCCTTTTGCAGCCCGATGTCGACGAACGCCGCCTGCATGCCCGGCAGGACATTCGTCACGACACCCTTGTAGACGCTCCCCACGATCGAGCGGTGTCGATGCCGCTCGACATACAGCTCCGTGAGGAGATTACCCTCCTGGACTCCGACTCGGGTTTCGGTGAGGCCCGCATTGACGACGATCCGTTTGCGCACGGCAGCACCTCGTCGACACGGCGGCCCGCGTCATATCTCCGCGTCGTCCGTGTCTCATTGGAACTGCCGCATTCGTACCGAGAGGAGGAGGCCAAGCGTCATGAAGGAGGCGACCATCGAGGAGCCACCGTAGCTCATCAACGGCAGCGGAATCCCGACGACGGGCAGGAGCCCGGTCACCATCCCGACGTTGATCAAGACCTGCGCCGCCAACAGCGACGTGGCGCCCAGCGCGACGAGCCGACCTACCGGCTCGCGCGCGGTCGCCGCGATGTCGAAGCCCCGCAGGAGGAGCAAGACATAACACAGCAGCAGGACGAGACAGCCGACGAACCCCCACATCTCGGCGAATACGGCGAAGATGAAATCCGTGTGACGCTCCGGGAGAAACGCCAGCCGGCTCTGCGTCGCGCCGGCTACGCCCTTCCCCAGGAGCTGGCCCGATCCAATCGCAATCTTGGCCTGGATCACGTTGTACGCGCTCCCGAGCGGATCGCGGAACGGGTCCAGGAAGACGAGAATCCGTTCGCGCTGGTATTCCTTCAGCGCCAACCAGGCAAGCGGCAGCGCCGACAGCGCCGCGAGGGCCAGGCCCCCGAAGAGCTTGAGGCGCATGCCGGCCCCGATCAACAGAATGACCAGCACCGGAACGAGCAAGAGCGCGGTGCCGAGGTCGGGCTGCTTGATGATCAGCACGACCGGCACCGCCACCATCGGTAGCATCATGATCAGCGTGAGCTTGCCCACCGGCTGCGCCCAGCGAGACGTCAAGGCCCACACCATCATGAGCAAGAAGCATACTTTGAAGAGCTCGGACGGCTGGATCGACAGTGGACCGAGCACGATCCATCGCCGCGCGCCCGACACGGTCCGTCCGAGGACGAAAACCGACGCCAGGCCGACGAGCCCGAGCACGTAGAGGGCCGGCGCGGCGCGAACGAGCCTTCGGGAGTCGAGGCCGGCCAGAAACACCATGACGACCAGGCCGATCGCGAACCAGACGAGCTGTCGAACGACGACGCTGCCGCCCGCCCGCCCCACGTGGAGGCTCGCGAGCGTCACCGTGCTGATCACAACCAGTCCGAACGCGGTCACCAGCAGGAGCCAGTCGACGTTCTGCAGCAGGCGCCGGTCGATCCGAACCACTAGCCGGCGATCTCCACTGCCGCGATCTTCTCGAAGAAGATCGCATTCAGGATCTTTCGCGCGATCGGCGCGGCGACCTGGCCACCCTTCCCGCCGCGCTCGACGAGCACTACGACGACCACCTCCGGCGCCTTGGCCGGCGCGAAGGCGGCGAACCACGCGTGGTCCTGGCCCTTGTCGGCCCGGGACTTGGCGATCATCTGTGCCGTGCCGGTCTTGCCGGCGATGTCCAGCCCGGGAATCCGCGCGGCCGCACCCGTCCCGTTGTCGTTCACGACCGCCCACAGGCTCTGGCGGAGGAACGCCCACACCACCGGCGAGAGCTCGACGTGGCCGGCGACCTGCCCCTGGTCGCTCCAGACGACGCGATCGGGTCGCTCGACCCGCTGCACGAGACGCGGCCGCCAGAGGACACCGCCGTTGGCGACCGCGGCCATGAAGCGCGCGATCTGCATCGGTGTGACGAGCACCGTGCCTTGCCCGATCGACATGTTGACCGTCTCACCGGGCGGGTACGCACGCCCTCCCTGACGCCCACGCGCCACCTGGGGTTTCGGCAGGAGGCCGCTTTTCTCCCCGGGCAGGTCGATGGCCGTGGGCTGGCCGAAGCCGAACGTGTTCGCGTACTTTACGATCGCCGCGCCGCCGATCTTCAGTCCCGCCTCGTAGAAGAAGATGTTGCAGGACTGCGCGATCGCGTGGTGGAGGTCGACCGTGCCGTGGCCACCCTCTTTCCAGTCCTTGAACGTCGAGGTACCCAGATGGAACTCGCCGTTGCAGTAGGTGCGGTCGAGCGGGGTGATGCTGCCTTCCTGCAGGCCCGCGGCCGCGACGAGGATCTTGAACACGGAGCCGGGCGCGTACTGGGTCTGGATCGTCCGATTCAGCAGCGGAAAGTTCGGATCCTGGACCACGCGCACCCATGCGTCGCGATCGATGGTGCCGGTGAAGCGATCGATCTCGAAGGCCGGCGTCGACACCATCGCGAGGATGTCGCCGTTGCGCGGATCCATGACGACGACCGCGCCAGCCAGGCCGTCCATGGCGCGCTCGGCGGCCTCCTGGATGCCGCGGTCGACGGTGGTGATCACCTGCGCTCCGGCATGCGGCTCGGTCTGCTGGACTCGGCGGACCGGGCGTCCCATCGCGTCGACCTCGATCCGCTCGCCACCGTCCTGACCGCGCAGGTACTCGTCGAGAAGACGCTCGAGGCCGCTCTGCCCGACCATCTCGCCGCGCCGGTACCGCCCCTGCTTGAGCTGCTCGTCGTTGGCCTCGCGGACGTAGCCCAGGAGGTGGGCGGCGAAGCGGCTCGTCGGGTAGACGCGCTGGGGCTCGACCTCGGTGATGACGCCCGGCAGCTCGAGCTTCCACTCTTCCACCTTTGCGACGTCCGCGAGCGTCAAGCTGCGCCGGACGCGGACGGGCAGCAGCGAGTCGGACGGCACCCGCGCTACGGCATCCGTCAGGTCCTGGTACGGGATGTGGAGCAGCGAGGCCACGCGCCCGAGGACGGCGTCGCGGCTCTCCTCGTCGCGCGGCAGCTCGCGGGGAATGAACGAAAGCGTGAAGGCGGGGCGGTTGTCGACGAGCGGCATCCCGTGGCGATCGAACAGGATGCCGCGCGGCGCCGCGATCGGCCGCACGCGGATCCGGTTCTTGTCCGACGCGTCGAGGAACCGACCGCCCTCGAGCACCTGGAGGTACCAGAGCTGGCCGATGAGGACGAGAAACGCGAAGACCACGGAGGTCGCGATCACCATGACGCGCTTGTGGCCGGCGTCACGGCGCGGCAGCGACCGGCGGGCGATGCTCATGACCGGCCGCCTTCGAGGCGTCCGCGGACCGTCTGCGCCCAGGCCAGAGCCAGGACGACGGCGGCGCCGACGAATCCGTTGCACAGCGCCTGCGGGAGCACGACGTACATCATCAGCTCACCGAACGGCGCTGGGAAGCGGAAGATTTGCAGGAGCGCGAAGCGCGCGAGCCCCTCGGCGATCGTGAGCACCACCAGGCCGGGGACCTGGACCAGGGGCTGACTCACCCTGAGACGTCCGCCGGCGACGCCGATCGAGAACCCGATGACGGCCTTCGTCATGGCCTGCACGCCGATCAGGCCGCCACCCGCCGCGTCCTGGAGCAGGCCCGTGAAGAACCCGGCCAGGGATCCGAACTCGGGTCCGCGGCGCAGCGCGAGCAAGACGACCATGATCAGCGGGAGATCAGGCGTGACGCCGGCGATGCTGACGAGCGGAGTCAAGGTCGCATGCGCGACCGAGCCCCCCGCGATCGTCAGGACCAGCAGGGCGCGCATCACCCACCGGTGGGAAAAAAGGCCGTGAGATCGCGTTGGGAGTCGCCCGTCACCAGCAGGACCTCGTCGACCCGCGCGAAGTCCACGGCCGGCGTCAGCTCGGCGTAGTGAAAGAGCGCGGCCCCGCGGTTGTCGATCGAGCGCACGGTGCCGATCGGGATGCCGCGCGGAAAGAGCCCGCCCTGCCCGGCGGTGACGAGCACGTCGCCGCTCTGGATCGAGGCGCCGTCGCGGGCCATGAACTTGAAGCGGAGCGTGCCCCGCGGGTCGCCCTCGACGATGCCCGGGGTCCGCGTTCTCAGCACGTGGGCGCCGACGGTCGACGTCGGATCGGTCAGCACCTGGACGATCGACACGCCGGGACGGACGTCGACCACGCGACCGATGAGGCCGTTGGGCGAGATCACCGCGGTCAGCCGCGGCACGTTGTCACCTCGGCCCCGGTTGACGGTGAGCGACCGGATCCAGCCACCCCACTCACGGGCGATGACCTCTCCCGACAAGGTCGTCAGCGGCAGGTGCTCTTGCATGGCCAGCAGCCGGCGCAGCCGGCGATTCTCGTCGTCGGTCTCGACGACGCGAAGTCCCTGGACTCGAAGCTCTTGCACTTCTTCGCGCAGCCGCCGGTTCTCGGCGCGCACGTTCTTCCAGTCGAGGTAGGTCGCCCACAGCCCGAAGGTGGCGCGGCTCGCCTTCGCGAGCCCGGTCTGGATGGGGGTGGTGACGACCGCGAAGACGTCGCCGGCTATCGCGCCATACCCGCGCATCTGGAGCGTGAGGAGCAGCAGGCAAGCCGCCACCAGGGAGCCGAGCAGGACAACCTTCCGAATCTTCACCTTCCGACCCCCCGCGCGAAGGCTAGGAACCTGTTAAGCGGGGATCGCGACCTTTTTCAGGAGATCGAGCTCGTCGAGCACTCGGCCGGTCCCGAGCGCGACGCAGGACAGCGGCTCGTCGCCTGGCGTCACCGGGAGATTCGTCTCCTGACGCAGGAGATGATCCAGACCCCGGAGCAACGCACCGCCCCCGGTGATCACGATTCCCTTGTCCACGATGTCCGCCGCGAGCTCCGGCGGGGTCCGCTCGAGGCACGTGCGCACCGTCTCGACGATCGTCATGACGGGCTCGCGCAGGGCCTCTCGGATTTCCTCGTCGGTGATCACGATGGTCTTCGGGATTCCGTCGATCAGGTCGCGGCCTTTGACTTCCATCGTTCGGCGGTCGCCGCCCATCGGATAGGCGGATCCGAGCGTGACCTTGATCTCCTCGGCTCGCCGCTCACCGACCAGCAGGTTGTAGTGCTTGCGGATGTACTGGACGATCGCCTCGTCCATCTCGTCGCCCGCGATCCGCACCGACTTCGAGTAGACGATGCCGGAGAGCGAGATCACCGCGACTTCGGTCGTCCCACCCCCGATATCGACGATCATATTGCCCCCGGGCTCCTGGATCGGCAACCCGGCGCCGATCGCGGCGGCCATCGGCTCCTCGATCAGGTACACCTCGCGGGCTCCCGCCTGCATGGCCGAGTCGCGGACGGCCCGCTTTTCGACCTGGGTGATGCCCGAGGGCACTCCGATGACGATGCGCGGCCGGACGAGGGTACGCCGTCGGTGCACCTTCGAGATGAAGTAATGCAGCATCTTCTCGGTCACGTCGAAATCGGCGATGACCCCGTCCTTGAGCGGGCGGATCGCGATGATGTTGCCGGGGGTGCGCCCGAGCATGGCCTTGGCTTCGTGACCGACGGCCAGCACCGAGTGGTCCGCCTGATGGATCGCGACGATCGAGGGCTCGTTGAGCACGATGCCTTCGCCGCGGACATAGACAAGCGTGTTCGCGGTCCCAAGGTCGACGGCGAGATCGTTGGAGAACATTCCGGCCAGCAGGTTGTAGAACATCACCGCTCCATCGTCTGACGATTGAACCCCCGCGTCGGGGTTTTTACAGTAGCACAGTTCGTGCCACCCCGAAACGAAAACCCTATTTTTCCAAGGCTTTAGAACACGATCGGATGACCTGGTAGACCCCTCCGGATCCTCCGGTGAAAACCCAAGATTTTTCATGAGGTTAAACCGGAAACCCGGGCCGAGCCGGTACCATGCTGGCCGGCGTTCTTCCCTCTCTGCGGACCCTGGCTCCTCGACCTGTTTTGAGGACTGGCACGCTTTGGCCACCCAGGATGGCACCTTTGGTGACAGCCAGCGTCATGATTCTAATTCTCGGAAACGAGGTCATCCCGCCCCATATACGGCTAAGGAATTGTCGGGTAAGGAATTGTCGGAAACCGTCGGCCCGCGATAGCATTCGTGGGCCGTGACGACCGACGAATTCGAGGTCTGGTTCGACAAGGGCGTGACCGACGGACTCCCCGTCGTGCCGCCGACCCGGGAGCGCGTCGAACGCATGTTCGCGGGTACCAGGCGCTCGCGCGACGAGCTACTCGGAGAGATGCCGCCGAACTATGGTCGGCTGACCGTCGAGAAAGCCGCCATCAACGCGGTGCTGGCCGGGTGTCGGCCCGAGTACCTTCCGGTGGTCATTGCCGCAGCCGAGTGCGCCTGCGATCCGGCCTTCAACCTCCACGGGGTCTCGACTTCGACGCATTTCTCGGCGCCGCTCATCGTCGTCAACGGACCGATCCGCGGGCGCATCGGCCTCAACAGCGGGTTCGGAGTCTTCGGACCCGGCTATCGCGCGAACGCAACGATCGGCCGCGCGCTTCGCCTGCTGATGATCAACGTCGGGGGCGCTCGCGCCGGCGAGATCTCGATGTCCACGTTCGGCCATCCCGGGCGCTACACGTTTTGCATCGGTGAGAACGAGGAGGCGAGTCCGTGGCCGCCGTTTCACGCGGGCCGCGGCGTGCCAGCCACGGCTTCCGCCGTCACCCTGTTCGCCGGCGACGCCCCGCACGGCATCTCGGATCACGCGAGTCGCACCCCGCGCGAGCTCGGCGGTTCGCTCGGCTGGTCGATGGCGGGCCTCTGGCGCCACCTCTACGAGACCGTGCGACGGCCGTACCGAACGCTCCTGCCCGACGCGGACCACGGCGAAGGCACGAACTTGCGCTACGGCAAGGGCGAGAGCGGGCGCGAGCCTGACACCCTGATCTCCAAGTTCCCGTCGACCGAGGAGATCCACGTCGTCGTGGCCGGCGGGACCGCGGGCCGTTTCTCGGTCGCGATTCCCGGATGGCTCGGGACGAAGAACGGCTCCCGTCCGGTCACACGCCCGGTGGAATAATTCGATTGACTTGCGTGGAGGCGCATGTCATTCTTGCCGCCGGTTCTGGCACAAACGGAGTCAGGTAACGATTGTGAGAGATCGAGACATACGCCGCGCGGGCCCAGTTCGCGCGGCGTTTTTGTTTGCCCTCCAATTCCGGAAGGCAACCCCGCCACGATGGCGGGAGCACAGGGGCTTGAAGACCCCCTAAAGAGAGGTTCGAGGTATGGCTCAAGGACAGGTAAAGTGGTTCAACGATGCAAAGGGGTATGGGTTCATAACGCAGGAGGGCGGCGAGGACGTATTCGTCCACTACAGCGCCATTCAAGCGCAGGGTTTCAAGAGTCTTGCGGAAGGTGATCGGGTCGAGTTCGAAGTCACTCGCGGTCCGAAGGGTCTTCAGGCAGCCAACGTCAGGAAGGTCTAAGTACCCCATCCTGTTCACTCCCGCCCGGGCCCGCCGACGGGCCCGGGTGCCCAACACACAGAGGCAACTCAGAAAGGTTCGCCATTCTCATGTTGTATGCGTTCACTGATTCTCGGCTCACGCCGGCTATGCGCGACGCCATCGCTCGCGCCGGCTATTCCACACCGACACCCATTCAGGCCCAGGCTATCGGGCCGATCCTTGAGGGCCGTGACCTGATCGGCTGCGCCCAGACCGGCACCGGCAAGACCGCGGCGTTCGCGATCCCGACGCTCGAGCTCCTCACACGGGCCGATTCACCCCACGCCAAGCGCGGCGCCGGCCCGCGCGTGCTCGTGCTCGCCCCCACGCGCGAGCTCGCGCTGCAGATCGCGCAAACGTTCGATATGCTCGGCGCCGCGCAGGGTGTCCGGACGCTCGTCATCATCGGCGGTGAGTCGATGGGGCCGCAGCTATCCGGTCTGCAGAAGAAACCCGACGTCATCGTCGGGACTCCCGGCCGGATCTTCGATCACCTCGAGCGGCGATCGCTCGTGCTCGGCACGGTGCGAATCATCGTCCTCGACGAAGCCGACCGCATGCTCGACATGGGCTTCGCGCCTCAGGTCGAGCGGATTCTGAAGGTGACTCCGCTCGACCGGCAGACGCTCTGCTTCTCCGCGACGATGCCGACCGAGGTCGAGACACTGGTGCGTCGCCATCTCGTCCGGCCCGCGCGGATCGAGATCGGCGTGAGCGCCAAACCGGTGGCCAGGGTCACGCAGCGCCTCTACCGGGCGCCGACTCAGGACAAGACGCCGTTGCTCCTGAAGCTGCTCGGCGAAGAGGGCGGCCGGACGCTGGTCTTCACGCGGACCAAGCACCGCGCCGATCGCGTGGCGCGCGCCGTGGGCGCCGCCGGTCACCGGGTGACGCGTCTACACGCCGATCGCTCGATGTCGCAGCGTCGTGAGGCGCTCGACGGCTTCCGGAACGGCCGCTACCGCGTGCTGATCGCGACCGACATCGCGGCGCGCGGGATCGACGTGCCGGAGATCGCTCACGTGGTGAATTTCGACATGCCTCACACGGCCGAGGACTACATTCATCGCATCGGCCGTACCGCGCGAGCGGAAGCGAGCGGCTGCGCCACCAGCTTCGCGTCGCCCGAGGAGCACGAGCAACTGCGCGTGATCGAGCGGCACCTGGGGCATCAGGTCCCGCGGCGTTGATCGGATTTCGAAACGCGCTGCGACGCAGCGCGCAGGACCCGGTCATGGAGGCCGGGATTATCGGAGCGTAGGGCTCTACACACAGAAAGAGGAAGGTCATGGCTCAAGGAACAGTGAAGTGGTTCAACGATGCGAAGGGCTTCGGGTTCATCACACAGGAAGGCGGGGAGGACGTCTTCGTTCACTTCAGCGCCATCCAGGCTCAGGGCTTCAAGAGCCTCACGGAGGGTGACCGGGTCGAGTTCGAGGTGACCCGCGGCCCCAAAGGCCTCCAGGCCGCCAACGTCCGGAAAGCCTAGCCCGAAAGGGCAGGCGCATTTCGGCCCTCACGCAACGAGAGCCGGGGAGTCCGAGGGGGTCGCCCCCCTCGGACAAAAAAAGCCCCGACGGTGGCTGCGGCGCGTTGTAACTATTCACTCGCGCGTCGCGCCGCCCCGCTGGTGAAGGCGGGACCGTCGGGGCCGGTGGCGCCTGGACTCCCAGGCGTTCCACCCGAGCTAGCGTGGACCCTGCCTAGGAGGCAACCACCTCACAGATCACCGTAGGGTTACACATCGGCTGGATCACCTCCTATTCTCGGCAAGGCCGCCACGCGGGCCCAGTTCCCACCCACCCAGAACCGGATGCCGACTCCCGGCCCGGGGCTCGACCACGTCAGCCG
>Ga0137407_10000308_pt1 | contig 34507 bp, 31 predicted proteins | sample CZOMad2_2_16fung_FD_108410 | JGI IMG/M metagenome (GOLD analysis project Ga0137407, IMG submission 108410) | Vadose zone soil fungal communities from Angelo Coast Range Reserve, California, USA - CZOMad2_2_16fungal (Illumina Assembly) | ecosystem: Environmental > Terrestrial > Soil > Vadose... | reverse complement strand
CTCGCTCTGCTTCGACCGCGCCTGGAACTTGATGAAGTTCGGGATCGCGATCGCCGCGAGGATGCCGATGATCGCGACCACGATCATCAGCTCAATCAGCGTAAAGCCTTTCTGAACGAGCTTTTTCATTGGAATCTCCCTCTTCGTTTAAAAGTGGATCGGACAAGAGCTCAATGGAGCAAGCCGCGCGCCAACGAATATTTCACAACGTTTCTAAGGGTTAGGCCGGAAGTCGGATCCGCTGGAAATGACAGGATATGGCTGGGACCTGACAAAATCGGTCATTGACCAAAGTCTGAGGGAGATTCGTAGGTCAACGGATTACGGTCGCACACCCAGCTCGTCGAGGCTGAATTCGAGCTCCGCGGCGTCGCGGTACACCCGGTACGCTCCGGCCGCGAGCAGCTCGTCCATGCCGTATCCGCCACTCAGGACCCCGACGCTGAACATCCTGCCGCGTCGGGCCGCGAGGAGGTCCCAGACCGCATCGCCGACCACGTAGCACTCCTCCACGGGCAGCGAGAGCCGCGCCGCAGCCGCGAGGAAGAGGTCCGGCTCGGGCTTCGCGCGCGCCACGTCGCCGCGTTGGACGACCGGAATGCTGGACGGCACGGCAAGCGCGACGAGCGAGGCGTCGATCTCCGGGCGCCTGCCCGACGTGGCGATCGCGTGGGGGATCCCGAGGTCGCGCAGGGTTTTCAATAAGTGAACCGCGCCGGGCAGCGGGCGGCGCGTTGGCGCGAGGGCGCGAAAGATCTCGCCGTGGCGCCGTTGGAGCAGTTCCGCTTCCTCGCCCGACAGCTCCCTCCCGACCTCTCTCGATACGGCGCGTGTGAACAGGCCGCCGCTCATGCCGATGCGGCGGTGGATGCGCCAGGCGTCGATGGGCATCCCCGCCTCCTGGAGCGCCTGCTCCCAGGCGACGACGTGCTGGTAGACCGTGTCGACCAACGTCCCGTCGAGGTCGAAGATGAGTCCGCGCATGGCGCGAGTCTACGCGCCAGCTCCGCCGCCGTCACCAGCGGGGCTAGGGCTTGATGAACTTGAGCGCGAATCGATCCTGCGTGTGCAGCTTGTTCACGCCGGAATCGGCGTTCCAGTCACGCGGGTCCTGTGGGTTGCGCAGGAAGCTCGCCTCCTCCAGCAGCCTGAACCCCGCCCGCTTCACCTCGTCGCGCACGACCTGCTCGTCGATCCGGTGGTACCGTTCGACGTCCGCTGCACCGGTGCCCGCCTTCGCGCTGTTGTCGATGATGGCGTAGATGCCCCCGGGTTTGAGGGCGGCGAAGATGGCCTGGTTCATCCTGGCCGTGTCGTGCTTCTCGACCAGCACGTCGTGGTAGACGGCGACCGAGTAGACCGCATCCAGGTCCTTCACGTCGGGAGGAAAGGGCTCCTCCCACTGCCGGACGAAATGGCGCGTGTTCTGCAGCGCGGGCCGCGCCAACCGCATCTCCCAGACCCTGGTCAGCCCGGGGCCGTCCCAGTCCGGCGTGTCCTGCGCGTAGACCGCTCCGCTGGGGCCGATTGCGCGCGCGAAGAGCTCGGTGGAATACCCGCCCCCGGCGCCGACCTCGCCGATCCGGGTTCCGGGCTCCACTCCGAAGAACACCAGCATCTGGGCGGGCTTCCGGTGTGCGTCCATCTCCCGGTCGCGGTCCAGACGGTCCGGCGCGGAGACGACCTCCCTTGCGAGCGCCTCGTCGGCCGGGGAAGTCCCGGAGAGCGGTGCGGTTCGCTGCGTGGCGCAGGCCACGGCCGCAGCCAGGCTGAGCAATCGGGGGCAGAGTGATGCTCGCAGGCGCATGGATCCCCTGGTTGGCTGGGTGCCGTTGCTGGTGAACGGGTGATCGTTCCCGGTATTCCGCGGACGACGCGCTCTGCATGGTCCTGGACGCGTTTCAGGGAGGCGCGGCAGCGGAAGCGAACCCCAGGCGCGGCGCCCGGCGTCCGATCCGCAGCACGATGGCCGCCGCCAGCAGGCAGATCGCGCCCGCCGCCACCCAGGCCGGCGTGTACGTCGTGAGCGACGACCGGATCACGCCCGCGCCGAGCGCGCCGACCCCGGCCCCGATCTGGTGCGAAGCAACGATCCATCCGAACGCGATGGGCGCGTCGCGCACGCCCACCGCCTCCGTCGTCAACCGGACCGTGGGCGGCACAGTGGCGATCCAGTCCAGGCCGTAGAACACAGCGAACACCGGCAGGCCGAGGACCTGGGCGTCGAACGCCTGCGGCAGCCAGAGGAGCGCCAGGCCGCGCAGGCCGTAGTACCAGAAGAGGAGCTTGCGGGAGTCGAAGCGATCCGAGAGCCAGCCGCTGGCGGTGGTGCCCACCAGGTCGAAGACGCCCATCACCGCGAGCAGGCCCGCGGCGCGCACCTCGGGGATGCCATGGTCCATGCACGCCGGGATCAGGTGCGTGCCCACCAGCCCGTTGGTGGTCGCTCCGCAGACGAAGAAGCTGCCGGCCAGGAGCCAGAAGTCGCCCTTGCGCGCGCTCTCGCGCAGGACGCGGATCGCATTGGCGAGCGGGTTCTCGCGCGACGGTGCCAGCGCTGGTGTGTCCGGGGAAGCGCCGTAGGGAAGCAGCCCCAGATCGGAGGGCCGATTGTGCACCAGCAGCGCCACCAGCGGGAGCAGCAGCGCGACGACCAGCGCAACGAGCAGCGTCACGGCGCGCCACCCGTGCTGCTCGACGACGTGGGCCTCGAGGGGCAGGAACAGCATCTGCCCGGTGGCGGTGCTGGCGGTGAGAACGCCCATCACCGCGCCGCGGCGCGAGGAGAACCAGCGGCTCACGACGGTGGCGCCGAGCACCATGGCGGTCGTGCCGGTGCCCAGGCCGACCAGCACTCCCCAGGTGAGCAGGAGCTGCCAGCTCGAGCGCATCTGCGAAGTGAGGGCGACCCCTGCGCAGATCAGCGCCAGCGAGGCGAGGACCGTGCGCCGGATCCCGAAGCGCTCCATCAGCGCGGCGGCGAACGGGCCCACCAGGCCATAGAGGACCAGGTTCACCGACACCGCGGAGGAGAGGAGCGCGCGGCTCCAACCGAACTCGCGCTCGAGCGGCACGATCAGGATCGACGGCGTGGCGCGGACCGCGGCGGCGCAGAGGAGCACCACGAACACCGCGCCGGCGACGACGAAGGCCGGATGGATCCTCGGTCTCACGAGGCGCGCTCCTTGCCCGCCGAGAAGCGCGCGCGGTAGGCGGAGGGGGTCACGTGGAGGGCGCGGAGGAAGGCGCGTCGCAACACCTCCGCGCTGCCGAACCCGCACCGCGTCGCGACCTCGTCGAGGCCGGCGGCCGACTGCTGCAGCGCGCGACGAGCCGCCTCGAGCCGGAGCTGCTCGATCGCTTCCGCGGGAGCGATCCCCAGCTCCTTGCGGAAGACGCGCGTCAGATGCCGGGGGCTCTTGCCGACGCGCTGCGCGAGCGCCGGCACCGACAGGTCGCTGGCGGGATGCTCGGCGGCCCAGGCCACCAGCTCGCGCACCGAAGGCGTCTTGGCGGCCTGCAGCCGCAGCGGCGCGCTGTACTGGCTTTGATCGCCTGGCCGGCGCAGGTACATGACCATCGCCCGTGCCACCGCGAGCGCTACCTCCGCGCCCAGGTCTTCCTCGATCAGCGCCAGGGCCAGATCCATGCCCGCGCTCACGCCTGCCGAAGTGTAGAGGTTGCCGTCGCGCGCCCAGATACGGTCCTCCTCGACCCGGACCCGCGGATAGCGGAGCGCGAGGTCCTTGGCGCGCGACCAGTGCGTGGTGGCGGTGCGTCCGTCGAGCAGGCCCGCCTCGGCCAGGAGGAAAGCGCCCGTGCAGACCGAGCCCAGGCGACGCACGCGGCCGGCCATCTGGCGCAGCCAGTCGAGGACAGCGCGGTCGTCGAGAAGGGCGTCCATGCCCCGGCCGCCGACGACGAGCAGCGTGTCGACCTCGCCGCGCAGCGCGCGGAAGGTGACGTCGGGCAGGAAGCGAAAGCCGGACGAGGCCACCAGCGGTCCCGCCTTGGTCCCGACCACGGTGAGCGAGTAGCCCGGATGAGCGCGCCCTTCGTCGCGCAGGAGCCTCGTCGCCCGGGCGAACATCTCCAGCGGACCGGAGAGGTCGAGCGCCTGGACGTCGGGATAGGCAAAGAGGGCGATGCGCAGAGGCCCGGCGGTGGCGGCGCGTTTCATGCAGGCCATCGTGCGCGGACGCAGCGTTGTCCGCAAGGACATTGATCCCACGATTCGGGACAGCCTGCTCGTTTGGCGAGAAGCCGATGGTAAGCTCCGCCGCCCCTCCAGCCCAGGAGGCCATCATGCGCTGGCCCACCCCGGTACTCTCCGCCCTCATCGCCGCGACCCCTTTCTCCGCGAGCGTCGCATCGCACACGCCGAGTCCGACGTCGGTGACGGTGCCCGGCAGCCTGCAATCGGAGCTCGGCTGCCCGGGCGATTGGCAGCCCGATTGCGCGGCAACACATCTCGCCTTCGATTCGGCCGATGACGTCTGGCAGGGATCATTCCTCGTTCCGCCGGCAGCTATGCGTACAAGGCTGCTCTCAACAACAGCTGGGACGAGAACTACGGCTTGCACGCCTTGCGCAACGGCACGGACATCCCGCTGAACCTCGCCAGCGCGGACACGGTGAAGTTCTACTACGACCACAAGACGCACTGGATCACGGACAACAAGAGCTCCATCATCGTCACCGCTGCCGGCAGCTTCCAGTCGGAGCTCGGTTGCCCCGGCGACTGGCAGCCCGACTGCCTCAGGTCATGGCTCGAGGATCCGGACGGCGACGGTATCTACACGTTCACAGCGACCCTTCCGGCGGGGAGCTACGAGGTCAAGGCAGCGCTCAATGAGAGCTGGGATGTCAACTACGGCGCGGGTGGAGTGCCGAACGGCGCCAACATCCCGTTCACCGTCGGGACGGCCGATGTGTTGTTCTCCTACGACTCCAGCATCCACGTGTTGACGGTTAGCGGCGCTGTGAAAGGAGACCTGAACAAGGCGCAGGCCTACTGGGTATCGGGCGACACCATCGCATGGAATATCGAGCAACCGGGCACAAGGGTCGTCACCCTCCACTACAGTCCGTCGGGGTCGCTCATTCTCGATGAAAACGGAGTGAGCGGCGGAATCGGCACCGGCATTCCTCTCAAGTACGACGCGGCCGGACTGTCGGCCGAGGTGCGCGCCAAGTTTCCGCACATCGCCGCGTTCGCTGCATTCAGATTACCCCCGGACCAGGACAAGAATGAGGTGGCGGAGGCGCTGAGGAGCCAGCTCGCCGTATCGGCCAAGGACGCAAATGGCAAGTTGCTCGACGCTACCGCGCTGCAGATCCCGGGGGTGCTGGACGCCCTCTACACCTACTACGGGCCTCTGGGCGCAACGTTCAGCCGCGGCGCGCCGACGCTCCGGCTGTGGGCCCCCACGGCGCGGTCGGTGAAGCTGCACCTCTACAGCGATTCAAGCGCGACTGCCACCGAGACCGTGTATTCGATGACCGCTGGTCCCAAGGGCGTGTGGACGATCGCCGGCGACGCGAGCTGGTACGGCAAATACTACACATACGAGGTCGAGGTCTTCGCTCGCAGCACGGGGCACGTCGAGCGCAACCTCGTCACCGACCCGTACTCGGTGAGCCTGTCGCAAAACAGCGCGCGCAGCCAGATCGTCGATCTGTCCAGCGGGCTGCTGAAGCCAAAAGGCTGGGACAAGCTGCGGAAGCCGGTGCTCGCAGCGCCCGAGGACATCTCCATCTACGAGCTCCACGTGCGGGATTTCAGCGCCACCGACGTCAGCGTTCTTCCTCCCGGGGACCGCGGGACGTTCAAGGCCTTCACGCATCTCTCGTCCAAGGGGATGCTGCACCTCGGGGCGCTAGCGTTCGCGGGGTTGACGCACGTCCACCTGCTGCCTTCGTTCGACATTGCGACCATCGACGAAGACAAGACGCAATGGCAATCGCCAGGCGACCTCTCCGGTCTCCCGCCGGACTCCGACAGGCAACAGGCGGCCGTCAACGCGGTCGCCAATCGGGACGCTTTCAATTGGGGCTACGACCCATGGCACTACACGGTGCCAGAGGGGAGCTATTCGACGAATCCCGACGGGTACACCCGCGTGGTGGAGTTTCGCGAGATGGTCGAGGCCTTGAGCAGGATAGGGCTGCGCACCGTCATGGACGTCGTCTACAACCACACGAGCGCCTCGGGACAGGATAGTCACTCGGTGCTCGACCGGATCGTGCCCGGCTACTACCACCGCCTCAGCCCGGACGGGGACGTCGAGAAGTCGAGCTGCTGCGAAAACACCGCGTCCGAGCACGACATGATGGAGAAGCTGCTCATCGACTCCGTGCTCACCTGGGCGAAGCAGTACAAGGTGGACGGCTTCCGCTTCGATCTGATGGGCCATCACATGAAGCGGAACATGGTCAAGCTGCGTGCGGCGCTGGACGCGCTGACCCCGGCGGCCGACGGAGTGGACGGGAAGAAGATCTACCTCTACGGCGAGGGCTGGAACTTCGGCGAAGTCGTCAACGGCGCGCGAGGCGAGAACGCCATCCAGCGCAACATGGCTGGGACGGGCATCGGCACCTTCAACGACCGCATTCGCGACGGCGCGCGCGGCGGCGGTCCCTTCAGCGGACTCCAGGAGCAGGGATTCCTGACCGGCTTGTATTCCGACCCGAACCATACGGACCAGGGCTCGTCGAAGGACCAGAGGGCCCGGTTGCTGCACGAGACCGACTGGATCCGCTGCGGCATGGCGGGCGGTTTGGCGTCGTTCGAGACGGTGGACAGCACCGGCAAGACGATCCCCTGCAGCGAGGTCGACTACAACGGGCAGAAGACGGGATACACGGAGGATCCGCAGGAGATCATCAACTACGTCGAGGCGCATGACAACGATACGCTGTTCGATGCCCTGCAGGTGAAGTTGCCGGTCGGCACCCAAATGGCGGACCGGGTCCGGGTGCAGAACCTCGGCATGTCGCTGCTGGCGTTCTCGCAGGGCATCCCGTTCTTCCACGCCGGTGTCGAGCTGCTGCGCTCGAAGTCCGGGGACCGGAACAGCTACAACTCCGGCGACTGGTTCAACAAGCTCGACTTTACTCATGCGGCGAACAACTGGGGCGTCGGACTTCCTCCCGCTGGCGACAATCAGACGCACTGGCCTCTATTGCAGCCGCTGCTCGCCAATCCCGGGCTGATGCCCGTGTCCAAGGACATCAAGAGCTCGTTCGCCCACATGCTGGAAGTGCTGGCGATCCGGAGCGCGACCCCGCTGCTTCGTCTCCGCACGGGCGAAGACATCAAGCAGAAGGTGAAGTTCTTGAACGTCGGCCCCGATCAGGTGCCGGGGCTGATCGTCATGGTCATTTCGGACAAGACCGGCTCGGTCGACCGGCAGCACGACACCGTCGCGGTCTTGATCAACGGTACCCCGTTACCGAAGGCGTTCACGGCATCCACGCTGGCCGGGCGGAAGCTCAAGATCCATCCGATTCATCTGCTCTCGCCCGATCGGGTCGTGAAGACCTCGAAGTTCGACCGGGCATCGGGGAAGTTCACGATCCCGGGACGGACCGCGGTGGTCTTCTGGTCCTCGCGCTCGGAGCACGAGGGCGAGCAGGAGGGCGACCACTAGCGGCGGCCGCGCATCTCCGGCACCGCGCCTGCCACCCGGACCCATACGCGTCCAGGCTGCGCGCCAGTACACTGGCGTCGGGAGAGAGCATGCTGGTGTGGCTATCCCGACTCTTCTTTCTCGGCGCCACGACCTTCAGCGTGCGATCCTACGCGCGGGATTTCGTCCGTGACTACATCCGGCGCCTGGTGCGCGATCGCCTGTGGACCGGCCTGTTCCTCACCGGCGCGCAATTGGCCCTGCTCGCGGCCACTGCCTTGACGGTGCACCGGTTGGGCGATCCGCTCGGCGGCCGGTTGCTCGGATCGGCCCTGGTCTGGTTCCTGATCGCGTTCAACCTGGCTCGGTTCCTCGGAAGCACGCTTCCGGAGATCATGGAAGCGCGGCGGTACCTCGCGGGGCCCTTGGGCCATGTCGTTCGCGGGATGCTGGGCATCTCCATCGCCAAGGAGCTGGTGGAGTTGGAGCTCTTCGTCCTCGCGGTCTGCCTGCTGCTGGGCCTCTACGTGCGGCTCGGCGTCAGCAGCACCTTCCAGCTCCTCGCGCCCTGGCGGGAGCTGCTCGCGATCAGGTGGTGATCCGGCCGCGGCCGATCACATCCTGGGCAGTGACGGCGCGGTGGCGCTCTCGTATTCGTCGCGGCTGAGCGCGCGGTCGATGGAGAGCGCTCCGCCGCCCTTGATCATCACCGCGATCGCCAGGCCCAGGGCGAGGACGTGGTACTCGAACCCCTCACCCTTCTGGGCGCCCGACCAGTTCATGAAGAAGCCCACCTTCGCGTGCACCATCAGCAGGGCGCCAGCCATGACTGCGCCGATGCTGAATGCCGCGAAGCGCGTAAGGAACCCAACGATCAGCAGCAGCGACCCGCCGAACTCCGCCGCCATCACCAGCACGGTGAGCCAAGGCGGCAGGCCCATCTTCGCGAACCCCTGGATGGTGGCCGAGGCGCCGTATCCACCCCACCAGCCGAGCACCTTCTGCGCGCCGTGCGCAAAGAAGACCAGCCCGAGCACAAGGCGCATGATCGTCGCGGCCGGGTCATTGTCGGTATGAAGCAATCGCCTCAGCATGTCCCCTCCTGCGTTGCGCCATGATGTGCGCAGTCGGCGCGGCTGACAAGCACTTCGGCGATCCTGCTCCGGTCAGAGGCTGCCGGTCCGGCGAGCGCTCTCCGAAGATTCCAGCACCAGCGGTGCCCGGCCGAAGCGGCCGCGGACCTCGTTGAGGAACCGGATCACGCTCGGGACCCCGAGCAATCTGCGCTCGAGGTTCCGCTTGCCGGGAAAGTCGAGCAGGCTGATGCCCAGCAGGATGAACACGAACCCCGGCCCGGGGACCAGGGGCAGGGCCATCACGATCCCGAGCCCGCCGACGAGGAGCCCGAGCGCGTTCTTGATCAGCAACCCGCCCCCGCGGAGGACTGGCTGTCTGCGCCACCAGGACGCGGGTTCCGGCCGGCCAGGCTGGAAGTGATCGGCCGGTATCCAGACCACCATGCCTACGCCGATCGCGGTGGTCACGACCGCCAGGCCGGCGACGATCGTCGCCTGGAGCGCGAAACCGAGCGAGCCGTATGAGTGCGCCAGCCTTCGGAGGAAATCCACCTGCGCATTCCTATACTGCACCTCGCACCACGGAGGGTCACGCCTTCGTCATCCGCGACCGAGGGATCGGCATGGACGACCAGGCTGGTCAGCCGTATTCTCCTCCCGCGCGACGCCAGACGCAGGTCGGATCCAAAAGGAGGACTCATGCTCGGTGGACGGAGGGTCACTACGATGCTGCCCGTCGTCGACATGGCGCGGGCCCGGAAGTTCTACGAGGAAGGCCTGGGGCTCAAAGCAGAGGGACTGCGGCCCGACGGCAAGTTCGTCTACCAGTGCCGCGATGCGCTCCTCGCCCTCTTTCCACGCGGGTCGCCGACGAAGGCCGAGCACACCGCCGTGAGCTTTGAGGTGGACGACGTGGACGCTGAAGTGCGTGAGCTCACTCGCCGAGGCGTCCGGTTCGAGGACTACGACTATCCGGGGCTGAAGACCGTGAACAAGGTGTGCGTGCTCGGCTCCGAGAAGGCTGCCTGGTTCAAGGACCCGGAGGGCAACATCCTCTGTATCCACCAGCCCCTCTGACCCGGAGCCTACTGCGCGAAAGCGTAGAGGCGCCCGTCGAGCCCGGGAAAGTAGACGAGGCCCTCTCCGAGCGCGGGCGAACCGGCGAACCCGTAGCAGGACACTTTCGCGGACGTGCTCTCCGGCGGGCGCACGGGATAGCGCCAGATCGGGCGTCCCGTTTGGCGATCCACAGCGAGGACCGACGCGCGGTGGGGCACCAGGTAGTGCAGCGTGCCGACCGCGCCGGTGAAGACGCGTTCCGAGGTGACGGCTGGCTGTCCCCACGTGCTCCCACCGGCATCGACTTCCCAGATGCGCCGGCCGGTTCCAGCCTCGAACGCGGAAAGCTTCGCGGCGTCGGAAGAGCCGACGTACGCCGAGCCGCTGAAGATCGTCGCCGGGGACTCCACCCAGGAAAACCAGTAGTACCGCGTCCACGCCGGCCTTCCGGTCTTGCCGTCGAGAGCGAGCAGATCGTAGCTGCGGCTTCCCACGATCACCAGGCCGTCGTGGAACGCTGGCGTTGACGTGACCGGCGCGCCCGTGTCGTGCTTCCAGAGCAGCGCTCCCGAGGCAGCGTCCAGCGCGTAGACGCTTCCATCGAAGCTGCCGAAGTAGACCTTGTCCGAGACGACCAGCGGCGTTGCGACGACGCTGTCGCCGGCCCGGAACTCCCAGATGCGTTCGGCGGCGCCGGGGGCCAGGGCAAGCACACGCCCGTCATGCGTGCCGAGGTAGAGCCGCCCGCCGCCGGTCGCGATTCCGGACCCGTGAAAGTCGTAGCGGGACTTCTCGTCCCCGATGGGAAGACGGAGGGTCGGCTTCTCTGCGATCCGCACGCGCGAGCGTTCCTTGCCCGTTTTCGCATCGAGCCTGTAGAGCTGGCCGTCGTCGGCGGGCACCAGCACATCGCCGTCGATGACGGCAGGGCGCGCCCGGATGGCCCCGCCAGCGCGAAAGCTCCAGAGCGGCTTGCCGGTGCGGGCCTCGAGCGCGTGCAGCGTGCCGTCGTCGGCTCCCGCGAGCGCCGCTCCAGAGGAGTAGGCCGCATCCGCCCAGATCGGCGCTCCCGCATCGAAGGTCCACACCGGCTGCACGACCGGCGCATCCGGCGCGCGGCGCTCCGTCCGCAGCAAGGGGGGAGAGCGGTGGAATACCACCGGGATCGCGTACACGGGGACGATCGCATCGGGGAGGATGCCGGAGAGCGTCTGGGCGGAGCGATCGTAGGTGAGCGCGAGCGGCCCGACCTGGATCCCGTTCTCGTGGATCCTGGCAGGCCCGAGGGGCAGGTCCCAGACGTCGGTGGCCGGAGCGGACCATCTGACGAGGAGCCTGTCGGCGCCCGATCGCTCGAGCTCGAGGGCCACCACCGAGCTTTCGCCCTGGTGCGAAGGACGAGCAACCCAGGTGCCCGCAAGATCTTCTTGCGAGGGCGCTCCCCGCGGTTCGGCCGCGGAGACGCGAGGTCCCGAGCATCCGCCCAGCAGGATCAGCGCTGCGGAGAGGTTGCCAAGGCCAATCAGATCGCTCGTGAGGGTCATGCCGGCCGCGTTTCCCTCACGCACGGAGACTTCCGCTATTTCGCGACGGCACTGGACGGAGCGACATGCAAAGCTGAGGTGCGAGCACTACAACCGGAACCTGGTCACCCGCGACGCGCATGGCTTGTACGCTCAGCACGGATTCGTGCCGGTGAAGCACCCGGAGAGGTACATGGAGAAGCTCGATCCCGAGGTCTACACGAAGCGGAAGCCCTGAGAACCGCCGCTACTTGCACTTTTCGTTGGTCACGAGCTTGAGCGCCACCGGAATGAACACCGTCTTCTCCGGCGCCTTGCCCCCCTTCGCCAGCTCAGCCGCCTTCTCCACGGAGAGCCTGCCCATCTCCTTCGGTTGCTGGGCCACGGTGGCCGCCAACTCGCAGGCGTCCACCGCCTTCACCGCGTCGTCGGTGGCGTCGAAGCCCACCACCTTGATCGGCCGCTTGCTGGCCTTGACGGCCTGCAATGCGCCCAGCGCCATCTCGTCGTTGTGGGCGAACACCGCGTCGAGGGCCGGCTGGGCCTGAAGGATGTTCTCCATCACCGTGAGCCCCTGGGCGCGGTCGAAGTTGGCCGTCTGGCGGGCCACGACCTTCACTCCGGTGCACTTCGACTTGAGATAGTCGTTGAAGCCCTTGCCCCGGTCGCGCGCGGCGGAGCTGCCGGGAATGCCCTCGAGCTCGGCCACCTTGCCCTTGCCGCCGAGGAGCTTGCAGACGAACTCGCCCGCGAGCCGTCCTCCGGCCACGTTGTCCGAGGCGATGTGGTACGCCACCTTGCCTCCGCTCGCCGCGCGGTCGACGGTGATCACCGGGATCTTGGCGGCATTGGCCCGCTTGATGGCTGGGACCACCGCGGCGGCGTCGGTCGGGTTCACCAGGATGACCTTCACCTTCTTCTGCGTCAGGTCCTCGATGTCGGAGACCTGCTTGTCGGCCTTGTCCTGCGCGTCGAGCACCAGCAGCTCGAGGCCGGCCTTGTCCGCGGCGGCCTTGGCTCCGTCGCGCAGGGTGACGAAGAAGGGGTTGTTCAGCGTGGATACCGAGAGCCCGACCGTGTCCTTGGCCAGAGCGGACCCAGCGAGCGTCAACGAAACCAGGGCGATCAGTTCACGTACGCGCATGTTCCACCTCGACGTAGTCCTCATTCCCTGCGTGCAGCGACCAGCCGGTCGATCAAGAGAGCTCCCAGGATCACGGCCCCTTTCACGATCTGCTGGTAGAACGCGGAAACGTTGAGCAGGTTCATCCCGTTGTTCAACACCCCGATGATCGCCGCACCCAGGAAGCTGCCGATGACGCCGCCTCGCCCACCCGAAAGTGACGCCCCGCCGACTACGGCGGCGGCGATTGCGTCCAGCTCGAAGCCGCTGCCCGCGGTGGGCTGGGCGGAGTTCAGCCGGCCGGAAAGAACGAGCCCACCGAGTGCGGCGGCCAATCCGGAATAACCGTAGGTGAACAGCTTGACGCTGACGATCGGGATCCCCGACAGGCGCGCGGCCTCCTCGTTTCCACCGACTGCATAGATCGCCCGTCCTAGCGCCGTATACCGCAGCAGGAAGTACGTGAGGGCAAGGAACGCGAGCATCACCCAGACCGGGATGGGAAGCCCGAGCGCCACGCCGTTGCCGAGCTCGTCGAAGGCGTCGGGCAGGCCCGTGATCGGCCGGCCGTCGGTGTACACCAGCGTGGCTCCGCGAAAGATGGTGAGCCCACCCAGGGTGGCGATGAACGGGGCGAGACGGGCATATCCGACGAACACCCCGTTGAACAAGCCGAGCAAGGCTCCCACCACCAGCGCGGCGATCATCGCCAGCGCCGGCGGCCACTCCGCGACCGAGAACCCGGCGGCCAGCGCCCCGCTGAAGGCGAGCACGGATCCCACTGAGAGGTCGATTCCCCCGGCCAGGATCACGGTGGTCATCCCGAAGGCGAGCAGGGCGTTGACCGAGATCTGCCGCAGGACGTTGATCAGGTTCGTGGTGGCGAGGAAGGTCGGTGACAGCAGCGACAGCGCCACCACGAGGGCCACCAGGGCCAGCGCGATGCCGTATCGAGAGAGCCATTCACGCCACCTGTAGCGCACCGGTGACAAGCGCCACCACCTCCTCTCGCCGGACGGGGGCTTCGAGCTCGGCGACCACCTTTCCCCCTCTGAAGATCAGGACCCGGTCGCAGAGGCCCGCCAGCTCCTCCGTATCGCTCGACGACACCACCAGCCCGAGCCCCTCCTTCGCGAGCTCGTTGAGCAGCGTGTAGAGCTCGAATCGCGTTGCGACGTCGACGCCGCGCGTCGGCTCCTCCAGGAGGAGGACCAGAGGATTGGTGGCGAGTCCCTTCGCCAGCACCAGCTTCTGCTGGTTGCCGCCGGAGAAGGTCCGGGCGGGACGATCGGGGTCGGGCGGCCGCACCGAGAGGCGCCGGAACCATTCGGCCACCATTCGCCGTTCCCGCCGCCGCTCGATCACTCCGAGCCGCTGGAGCCGGCGAAGTACGGACAGCACCACGTTTTCGCGAGCGGTGAGCTCCAGGACGAGGCCCTGCGTCTTGCGATCGGCTGGAACGAGGAAGAGGCGGCGGTGCAGGCCTTGGCGCGGGTTGGTGACGAGCTGTCCCTTCCAGCGAGCGGTCCCGCGGAGCCCGAACATCGCTTCCAGCGCCTCGCTGCGGCCGGAGCCCACCACCCCGGCGAAGCCCACGATCTCGCTCCGCCGCAGGCGCAGGTTGAGCGGGACGAGCCGCGGGGCAGCCACCTCGAACTCGCCGAGCACGTCGCTCTTTCCCTGCGGAGCGCGCTGGAAGGTTCGCACCTCGCGGCCGACCATCAGAGTCACCACCCGCTCCGCGGTGAGCTCGGAGAGCGGAGCCGTGGCCACCCGCATCCCGTCGCGGAGGACTGTGACCCGGTCGGCGAGCGCGAAGATCTCCTCGAGGCGATGGCTGATGTACACCACGCCCACGTTCTCGCCGCGCAAGCGGCGGATGAGCTGGAAGAGCTGCTCCGCCTCGCTCGCGGCGAGTGTGGCAGTGGGCTCGTCGAAGATCATCACCTTTGCCTGCTGCGCGAACGCCCTGGCCACAGCGACCAGTTGCTGCTCTCCGGGGCTGAGCGATCGCACGGGCCGTTCGGTCTCGATCCGCAAGCCCATTTGCGCGAGAAGCGCCCGCCCCTCGGCGTGGAGCCTCTGATAGCTCACCAGCGGCGGAAGGCGGCCGAGGGCGAGGTTCTCCGCTACGGTGAGATCGGGAACCAGGTTCAGCTCCTGGTAGACCATCACGATCCCTTCGCGCTGCGCCTCGGCGACACTGTGGAGGCGCAGCGGGCGGCCCTCGAGCAGGATGACGCCCGAGTCCGGGATCAGCGCTCCGGAGAGCACCTTCATCAGCGTGGACTTGCCGGCCCCGTTCTCGCCGACCAGAGCGTGGACCTCCTTGGCTTCCAGGGTGAAGTCGACGCCTTTCAAGGCCTCTACTCCGCCGAAGCGCTTCGCGATGCCGCGCATCTCCAGAAGGGCCACGAACGCTCCTAGAACACGACTCCGCTGTAGAGGACGACGTTCGCGTAGGGTGTGAACTCGCCCGTGCGCACCACCGCGGCGGCCGTCTGTGAGAGGCGCTTGAGCTCCTCGTGCGAGACGAGCTCCACCCCGCGCTCGCCGACCTTGGGCAGCGACGCGAGCTTGCCTTGCAGGCGCTGGTGGAAGGCGGGGGCTGCGGCCTTGACTTCGGTCGCGAGGATGGCCCGTTCGACCTGCATCTCGGCGAGAATCGCCTCGAGCACGTCCATGAACGCAGGCTTGCCAGGAGCAAAGGCCAGGTGGATGCGCTCCACACCGGGCGGGATGGGTAGACCGGCGTCGGCGATGACCAGCGTGTCGCCGTGGCCCAGGCTGGCGACGACGCGGGACAGCTCGGGGTGGAGGAGGGTTCCTCGCTTCATGGGCGGTTCCTCGGCGGCGCAAGAAAGCACCTTTCGCCCCGAACGTCACCAGACGTTCGAGGAGGACGTCTCGCCAGCACAGGTTGTACAGTCCGTCCCGTATGGGTGAGGTCCAGGTCGTCGTCGTCGGCAGCCTGAACATGGATCTGGTGGCGCGGGCCCCCCGCCTCCCGGTTCCGGGCGAAACGCTGCTCGGTCGCACCTTCTCGACGGTGCCGGGGGGCAAAGGCGCGAATCAGGCCGTGGCTGCCGCGCGCCTCGGCGCTCGCACCGCCATGATCGGGTGCGTTGGCGACGATGCGTTTGGCCGTCAGCTTCGCGACGGCCTGATGGGCGACCAGGTCGACTGCCGTGGACTGCGCACCGCCTCGGGTCTGTCTTCGGGCGTGGCGATCATCGTGGTGGACGATAGCGGCCGCAACGGCATCGTCGTCGTGCCCGGCGCCAACGGACAGCTCGCGCCGGAGGACGTCGACCGGAGCGCTTCGTTGATCGCTGCCGCGCGGATCGTCGCCCTGCAGCTGGAGGTCCCGCTCGCCACCGTCGAGTACGCGGCGCGCATGGCGAAGGCGCGAGGCAAGCTCGTAGTGCTCAATCCCGCTCCGGCGCAGCTCCTGCCGCCGGGGCTCATCGCCTCCGCCGATTTCCTCGTTCCCAACGAAGTCGAGGCGGCGATGCTCACGGGCGTGCCCGTCGACTCGGTGCAGAGCGCGACCGAAGCCGCCCGGCGGCTTCGCGCGCTGGGAGCGGCGAACGTCATCGTCACGCTCGGAGAGCGGGGCGTGGTGGCGGTGACGGCCGACGGCGCGCAGCACTTTGCGGCCAGCCGGGTTCAAGCCGTGGATACCACCGCGGCGGGAGACACGTTCATCGGCGGCTTCTGCGCCGCGCTGGCCGCGGGTCGCACGGTCACCGAGGCCATCGCGTTCGCCCAGGCGGCGGCCGCGATCAGCGTCACACGCCCTGGAGCGCAGACGTCGATTCCGTTCGAGCGCGAGGTTACCAGCCCCTAGACCGCGGGAGCAGTGCGCGTTCTGGCGACGAGCGTCTCGTGCAGGACGAGCAGCAAGAGAGCGACGCCGGCGACGGCGATCCCGATGACGCGAAGGCCCGCGGCCGCGGCGAGCAGACCGAAGAGCGCGGGGACCGCCGCGGATCCGAGCGTCGCGGCGCCCACCTGGAATCCGACCGCGTGAGGCGCAAGATGGTGCCCCACCCGGTCCGGCGTGCGCGACATCAGCGTCGGGAAGATCGGGGCCAGGCTCGCCCCCAACACGACCAGCCCGAGCCGCCCTGCCAGCCCGCCCGCGGCGGCGAACAACGTTGCGCCCGCGACGGCGGTCAGGGTGGTGATGCGGAGGAGACGGTCCGGCCCGATCCGATCGACGACGAATCCCAGCACCACCCGGCCGGCGAGAATGCTGCCCCAGTACGCGGTGGTCCAGGCGCCCGCGGACTCGATGTCGAGACCGCGGCCCTCGCGCAAGACGGTGAAACACCACTGGCCGGTCCCCGACTCCAGCCCGGTATAGATGAAGAAGAGGGCGATCTGCAGCCGCACCCGATCGCTGCGGAGCGCCACTCCGGCGCCCGCGTGCAGCGAGATCCCGCCGCCGGTCGCGGCGTCATCTTCCCAGGCGCGACGCGTCGCCGCGAAGGCGAGCCCCATCGCGCCGAGCGCGCACGCGAGCAGGAGGTAGCCCAGCTGGTAGGAGGCGCCGTGCGCGAGCACCGCCGTCATCATCGCTGGCCCGGTCGTTGCGCCCACGCCCCAGCACGCATGCAGCCAGTTGACGTGCCGCGTGGGGATGTGGCGGGCGGCCCAGCCGTTCAGCGCCGCGTCGATGGCGCCGGACCCCAGTCCGATCACCGCGGCCATCGGCACGAACAGCGCCCAGCGCGGGGCCAGGGCGTAGCCGGTGAGCCCGAGCGCGACCAGCGCGCAACTCGCGGCCAGCAAGCGTCCGACCCCGAGCGCGACGACGGCGCGGCCGGCGAACACGCTGGAGACGACGTATCCGGCGACGCCTACCGAGAGCACGAAGCCGAGCCCCGCCTGTGAGACGCCGAAGCGGTCGCGGATCGACGGCCAGGCGACGCCGATGACGGTGTCCGGCAGGCCCAGCGAGATGAACGCGAGGTACGAGAGCGCGAGCAGTGCGAAGCGTGGGGTCTTCAAGTCATTCCCGGGGTCGTGAAGGGAACCGCATCTTCGCCCAGCGCGCGGTCACAGCGCAGGAAAATCTGATCGGGTATCTTCGCTGCCGTGCGCATCGCTTCCCTCCTTCCCTCGGCGACCGAGATCGTCTGCGCGCTCGGCTCGCGTCCGCAGCTGGTGGGCCGATCGCACGAGTGCGACTTCCCGGCGGGAATCGAGGACCTGCCTGTCCTCACGTCCGCGCGGATCGGGCAGTTACCGTCGAGCCAGGCCATCGACCGGGCCGTCCGGGACGTTCTCCGGGATGCACTGGCGATCTACCAGATCGACGTGGACGGGCTGCGGGAGATCCGGCCCGAGGTGATCGTCACGCAGGACCTCTGCAACGTCTGCGCGGTTTCCCTCGACGACGTCCGGGCCGCGGTCGCCCGTCTGGCGGAGCAGGACGTCGACATCGTCAGCCTCCACCCGACGAAGCTCGACGAGATCTGGGACGACCTGATTCGCGTGGCCGCGGCAATCGGACGCGCGGGCGTCGGTCAGGAGGTGGTCGCTGCCCTCCGCGCGCGGGTCGCCGACATCGCCCGTCGCGCCGCGCGCATCCGGGAGAGGCCGCGTGTCCTGACCATCGAATGGATCGACCCGGTGATGATCGGCGGCATGTGGATGCCGGAGCTGGTGACGCTCGCCGGAGGAGAGCCGCTGGTGACGCGTCCCGGTGAGCACGCGCCAACGCTTCAGCGCGACCGCCTCGCCGCGCTCGAGCCGGACGTCGTGGTCGTGAAGCCGTGCGGATTCGGGCTCGACCGGACGCTCGGAGAGCTCGCCGTCCTCCGCGAGGCGCTGCCGCGAAGCTGGCGGACGCGTGTCTACGTCGCCGACGGGAACGCCTACTTCAATCGTCCCGGGCCCAGGATCGTGGAGTCGCTCGAGATCATGGCCGCGTGCGTGCACCCCGAAGCCTTCGCGGACTTCGCCGAGAAACACGCTCGGAGTGTGCAGAGCATCCCGGCGCCTTGGTGAAGACGTAGCGCTCCCGCAGGACCTACGCTCACCTCCTGAAGATGCGGGCTTCGCAGATCAACGGCTGCGCGTACTGTCTCGACATGCACTCCAAGGATGCGCGTGCGCACGGGGAGACGGAGCAGCGCCTGTATGGTCTCGATGCGTGGCGCGAAGCGCCGTACTACACCGAGCGCGAGCGGGCGGCGCTGGAATGGGTGGAGTCGCTCACGCAGATCACGCAAGGCCATGTGCCCGACGACCTGTACGAGCGGGCGCGGCGGCAGTTCAGCGAGCGCGAATTGGTGGAGCTTTCGATGATCGCGGTGGCGATCAATGGATGGAATCGGCTGGCGATCGCGTTCCGGAGCGAGGCGGGGACGTACCAGCCGCAGCAGGTCCCGCGCGGGTCCTGACCGCCGCCCGGTTACAGGCTCGGCCGTGACTCCGTAGAAAAAATCCGGAGCGGCCCGTATCCTTTGGGGCCTCTCCGCCGTCTCTCCAACATGACCGAGAAATTTCGCGACGCCGCCAAGGAGCTTTCCGGCAGCCTGAGGACGACGTGGCAGCGCTTCCTCGACGTCTTTGAGCCGCTTCGGCCCGAGCTGTACCGGTACTGCCGCTACTTGACGCGCAGCCCCTGGGACGCCGAGGACCTGGTCCAGGACACGTTCGCGCGCGGGTTCGTGACGCTCGGCTGCATGGTCCAGGACGTGCCGAATGCGCGGGGGTGGTTGTTCCGCGTCGCCTCCAATCGCTGGATCGACCGGACGCGGCGGATGCGCGAGGAGCCGGGCGATGTTCCCGAGACGGTCGCGTTCGGCGAGCCCCGCGCCACGCGTGAAGCGGCCGGCACGCTCATCTCCCGGCTGTCGCCACAGGAGCGCGCGGCGGTCGTTCTCAAGGACGCATTCGACCTGTCGCTGGAGGAGATCGCCGAGACGCTGTCGACGACCGCGGGCGCGGTCAAGGCCGCGCTCCATCGCGGTCGCGGCAAGCTCGTCGCGCTGGAACCTGCGGAGCCGCGTGCACCCGCCCCGGCGGTGCTCGACGCGTTCTGCCAGGCGTTCAACGCGCGCGACCTCGATCGGCTCGCCGCCCTGATGCTCGACACCGCGACCGCCGAGATCGTGGGGATCAACACCGAGTACGGCCCCGAGGCGGCGAAGAAGGGCTCGTTCTGGGGCGCCTTCCAGCCACTCGGATGGAACGATCAGCTCAACTGCGGCATCGAGCCGCACCTGCTCCGGGGGTATGAGACAACGGCTGGGTCCGACCTACAGCCTAGGCGCCAAACACCCAGATTGCCCCCGTTGCTGCGCAACGAATTCGAATGTTACCGCAGCAGATGGGCCCGGCGTCTCACCGTCGGTCTCGGCAGGGGGGATCTCAAAATGACCGCTCGGAAAATCGCCGCTCTAACGGTGTTTGCGTTGTTCCTGCAGAGGACGTCCGCCCTGGCGGACACGGTCCAGCTGGCATCTCGGTCGCATGGCATCCCACGATCCACGCCGCGCGGTGCCGCGGTCCCGGCGAAGCATGCTCCCGGCTCCAAGCCGCAAAAGGCTCCTGCCATGAGGCGCACGCCGCCGCGGGCCCACAGCACCGAGCTCGAGCTTCAGCAACTCGGCTAGAGACAGCAGATCGGGTTGGCCGCCACCCTTTAGGCTTTCCATCCAGCCTCTCGCTCGACAGCGATTTCCTCCAGGTCGCGCCCGGTGAGCACGCTCTCAGGCCGGGCAGAGGTGATGTCGTACTCGTCGCTACTTCTTCAAACTGTACGCGCTCGATACCGAGCTGCCCGACCTGGGAGCGCCGACGAAGCCGGAGCTCGAGCATGCCATGCGGGGCGACGTGCTCGATAGCGCAGAGCTGATGGGAACGTACGAGAAGAACCGCAAGCGCTGACGCAGTCAGCCCCACCGCAAACAGCCGAAATCCCTGCCTCGTCCAGGGCAGACCACCGCCATCCGGACCTGCGCCAGGCGGGGCCGGCGCTTCGCGCTTGTGTACGCGCGGCGCGCGGTTACTTAACCCCCGTGGATCCCAGAGCGCAACTCGACCCGAAGATGAAGAAGACCGGCTTCAACCTCGCGTATGTAGCGCTTGCGGTGGTTGGCGTCCTCTTCCTCCAGGATTGGTGGCTCCGCACCCAGATGGTCGCCACCATCCCGTACAGCCAGTTCCAGAAGCAGGTGCGGGAGGACAAAGTCGAGCGGGTCCTCGTCGCCGGCGATCAGATCTCCGGTGAGTACAAACAGGCCATCGATGGGAAGAAGCGCTTCGCCACCACGCGGGTCCCCTCAGAGGTAGCGACGGAGCTGGACCAGCACGGCGTCGAATACGCCGGCCGCTACGAGCACGGACTCCTGCCGCTGATCTTCTCCTGGGTAGTGCCGATCGCGCTCTTCTACGGACTCTGGGTCTTCCTCGGCCGGCGCATGGCGAGCCAGCTCCGCGGTCCGGGTGGGCTCTTGTCGATCGGCAAGTCGAAGGCCAAGGTCTATGTCGAGACCGATACCAAGGTGACCTTCGCGGACGTCGCCGGCGTCGACGAAGCGCAGGATGAGCTGCGCGAGATCGTGCGATTCCTCCGCGAGCCGAAGGCGTACGGCCGGCTCGGCGCGCGGATGCCGAAGGGTGTCCTCCTCGTCGGTCCGCCCGGTACCGGCAAGACCCTGCTCGCCAAGGCCGTGGCCGGCGAGGCGGGCGTGCCGTTCTTCTTCATCTCCGGGTCCGAGTTCGTGGAGATGTTCGTCGGCGTCGGTGCGGCGCGCGTGCGCGATCTGTTCGAGCAGGCCCGCGCGAAGGCGCCGGCCATCATCTTCATCGACGAGCTGGACGCGCTCGGCCGCGCCCGCACCTCGCTTTCGAGCATCGGAGGCGGCCACGACGAGAAGGAGCAGACGCTGAACCAGCTCCTGGCCGAGCTCGACGGTTTCGACTCCTCGATCGGGATCGTCCTGTTGGGCGCGACGAACCGGCCCGAGGTCCTCGACCCTGCGCTGCTGCGCGCCGGCCGCTTCGACCGGCAGGTGCTGGTCGACCGGCCCGACCGGCGCGGCCGCGAGGCCATCCTGAAGGTCCACACGCGCAAGGTGAAGCTCGCTCCGGCGCTGAAGCTCGACCAGGTAGCGGCGCTCACCCCGGGCTTCAGCGGCGCCGACCTGGCCAACCTCGTCAACGAGGCGGCACTCGCGGCGACGAGGCGTGGCGGTGAGGAGATCCGGATGGACGACTTCAACGTCGCCGTGGAACGGATCGTGGCCGGGCTCGAGAAGAAGAACCGGCTCCTCAACCCTCGCGAGCGCGAGATCGTCGCGCACCACGAGATGGGGCATGCCGTCGTGGCATCGGCGCTGCCGGGCACCGACGCCGTCCACAAGATCTCGATCATCCCGCGCGGCATCGGCGCGCTCGGCTACACCATCCAGCGGCCGACCGAGGACCGCTATCTCATGACCAGGGAAGAGCTGGAGAACAAGATGGCCGTGCTCCTGGGCGGACGCGCAGCCGAGCACGTGGTCTTCGGGCACCTCTCGACCGGCGCCGCGGACGACCTCTCCAAGGCGACCGACATCGCCCGCAACATGGTCACCCGCTTCGGCATGGGCCGGCCGCTCGGGCCGGTGACGTACGAGTCCGAGCCGAACTCCTTTCTGGGCCCGATGGCCGGGACGACGCGGTTGTACGCGGAGGAGACCGCGCGCGAGATCGACGTTGCGGTGCGCGAGATCGTCGACGCGGCGTTCGAGCGCGCGCGCGCAATCCTGGTCCGGAATCGGCAGATCCTGGAAGAGGGAGCGAAGGCACTCCTCGCCAAGGAGACGCTCGCCGACGCGGAGCTCTCGACGGTGCTCGAGAAGGTGAGTGGCGAGGAGCCCCGGATCGCTGCAGCAGCGGCGATCTGAGACGCTCTTCTCGGGGGGAGGAGTCGCGTGAGCGCCATCACTCGCGGCCGCGTCGTCGTCGTCACTGTGCTGGTCCTGGCGGCGCTCGATGCCGGGCGCTCGATCTGGGCGCGCGTCGGATTCGCGGAACCGCGCTCGCGCTGGCGTCCCGACCCGGCCGATTTCGCCCCGATCGCCTGGCCGCCCGGTGCCGATGCGAAGCCGGAGCTTCCACTCGGGCAACGGATTTTCTTGCAGCGCTGCCAGACCTGCCACGGTCCCGCGACGGTCGCGGCAATGGTCCGGCGGCGCCCTCGATGAGCCCCCGGCCGCGCGATTTCACGCGAGGGCAATACAAATATGTCTCGACGCCGCCGGGAGCCCCGGCGGCCGACGCCGACCTGATCCGCACGGTGCGCGACGGCCTGCAGGCGAGCGCGATGCCGTACTTCGGCGACCTGTTGAACGACGAGGAGCTGCGCGCCGTGGTGGCTTACGTGCGCTCTCTCGGCCCGCGCCCAGTGCCCGCCGCGCCGCTTCCCGTTCCGCCGCGGGTGCCGGCGACCGCCGCGAGCCTCGAGCGAGGCAAGGCCCTCTACGGCCAGAGCTGCGCGGCTTGTCACGGCGCCGACGGCCGCGCGCAGAACCGCTACGACGACCAGAGCGGCCGGCAAGTCGCGGCGCGCGACCTCACCGCACCCTGGACGTTCCGCGGCGGTAGCGAGCCGGCTCAGATCTGGCTGCGTCTGACCACTGGCATGGCGCTGAGCGCGATGCCCTCCTATGCCGATACGCTCGCGCCGGCCGAGCGCTGGGACATCGTCAACTACGTGCTCTCGCTGGCGCGCGTTCCTCCTTGGGAATCTGGAGGGAAGCTCGCGGGACCTGGACAAGACGCCGATCCGGTGCGGCGCGGCGATTACCTGGCTCACGCCCAGATGTGCAGCCTCTGCCACACACAGATCGATCCGACCGGAATCTATCGCGAGCAGGGATATTTCCTCGCCGGTGGGATGCGCGTCGGGGCATGGCCACACCCGAACTTCATCTCGCGCAACCTGACCTCCGACCAGGACACCGGGCTGGGCGCCCAATCGGTCGAGCAGGTCGCGCGCACGCTCCGCACCGGCCGCCGCTTCGATCGGGTGCTCGATCCGTTTGGAATGCCCTGGTACTTCCTGTACTCCCTCACCGAGGACGACGCGCGCGCGATCGGCACATATCTAAAAACGATGCCGCCGGTTTCGCACTTCGTGCCGGCGCCGCTCGAATACGGATTCGCCGAGACGCTGCTTGGCAAGCTCGCTTCGCCCCTCCCCGCCGCCCTGCCCCTGAAGCTCACCTATGCCGACGGCGATTTCGCCGACGCGGCCGTGCCTTCGTGGCCGCGTGACTGGCCGCAGCGTGCCCTCAAGACCGCGCAGTGGGTCGTGCTCGCGCTCGGCCTCGTTGTGCTCGCTTTCGCCGGGCCGCCGATCCGGCGGCGACTCACCACGATGCTCCTGGCGCTCGGCGTGGTCCTGCTCGCGCTCGTGGCGTGGCTGGTGGTCAACCTGCCGCAGATCGTCCCGGCGGAGCAACTCGCGCAGGCCGTGACGGGCTCGATACCTCGGCCCGACACGGCAAAGATGCCGCCGCACCAGGCGGCGCTCGTCGACCGCGGCCAGTATCTCTTCACGACCTCATCGTGCGCTTTCTGTCATGGCAACGACGGCTCGGGCGGAAACAAGATCAGCTGGAAGCCCTTCGGCACCCTCTACACGCGCAACATCTCCTCGGACCGAGAGGCTGGCATCGGCGCCTGGAGCGATGCCCAGGTGGCCCGCGCCATCCGCAGCGGCGTCTCCCGCCATGGGCGCCAGCTGCACTGGCAGGGGATGACCTGGGACTTGCTGTCGAACCTGGACGAGGAAGACGTGCGCGCCGTCATCGCATACCTGCGCACGCTGCCGCCGGTGAGCAAGGCAATTCCGTCGACGCGGCCACCGGCTTCCGACGACTGCGACACGTATTCGTTCTTTCTGCGCGGCAGCTCCGATCCGGGCTGCCGGTAAGGTGGCGAAAAACCTGGGACGGCACGCGCGAGACTCGCGGTTTCGCGCGTGCCTGTCCGCCCGGTGAACCCACCCGCCACATGTCGATCAGGGCCGCTGGGCCGACGCGCGCGTGCGCGATCCCCGTGCGGTCTGTCGTTCGGCGGGGCGATTGTCGGCCGCCGCGATGGCAGCGCGCGCCTCGTCCGAGCTGGTCACGTGCGGCTTCGCCTGCCCCGCCTTCGCAACTGCCCCTGGAACGGGGAGCGAACGGGCAGCCAGCTCGCGAGCTTCATCGGTGCTGGAAGCGGGGCGGTAGTGCGCGACAGTCACCCTGGTCGGCTCGGGAGCCGGCTTCTGTGCGGCGAGCGCCCGGGCCTCGTCACTGGTCGTCGGAATCGCACTCGCGCTTGCAGCGCCAGCCGCGGCCAACGAAAGGCCAATTGCCGCGACGAGCGAGAAGCGCAACCTGCTGGACATCTGCTGGATCGTTTTCATTTCTGTACTCCTCATGGTCCGGTTTGGATGTGCCTTGGGCCAACGCGGTGCGTCGCGGAAACCGGACGTGCTATGTAGGAAACCTTCACAATGGCCTTTACTCCTCTCAACGCGCTCAACGAATTCCTCGCGGTGGCCCGCCGCCGGAGCTTCGCCAGCGCCGCATCGGAGCTGGGAATCTCTCCGTCAGCGCTCAGCCAGGCCGTTCGCCAGCTGGAGGCGAAGCTGGGCGTGACATTGCTCTCGCGGACCACGCGGAGCGTTGCGCTCACGGCGGCGGGAAGGCGCCTCTTCGAGCAAGCGGGTCCAGCGATGAGCCAGGCGCTGGAAGCGATCAAGGCGGCGTCGGCCCGCGAGGGCGAGCTGACCGGGCAGATCCGGATCACCGCGCCCGCGCTCGCCGTTCCTTTCGTCATCAACCCGGTGCTGCCACGATTCATCGCACGCCATCCGAAGGTGGAAGTCGAGGTCCAGGTCGACAACCGCCTCGTCGACATCGTGGCGGAGGGCTTCGACGCCGGCGTCCGCCTCGAGGAGTTTCTCGAGCGCGACATGGTGCACGTGCGCCTGACGGAGCCGTTCCGATTCGTGGTGGTTGGCGCTCCCTCCTATCTCCAGCGGAGAGGCACGCCCGACGAGCCCAGGGATCTGCTCGCGCACGAATGCATCCGCATCCGGTCGCCCACCACGGGCGCGATCTACGTCTGGGAGCTCGAGCGGGGAAAGAAGACCTGGCGCGTTCCGATCCGTGGGCCGATGATCACCAGCGACGACCGCCTCATGATCGCGATGGCCGAGGCAGGCGTCGGCCTCGCCTACCTGCCGGAGCCGGCGGTGTCGGCACGTTTGAAGCGCGGGCGCTTGCGCCTGGTCCTCGAGCCATTCGCCCCCAGGGTGCCGGGTCTCTTCCTCTACTTCCCGAGCCGCACCCAGGTCTCGCCCGCGTTCCGCGCTTTCGTGGATATCGTCCGGGAGATCAGACCGAGGGGTTCGAGCTATTCCTCGTAGTCGCCATCCAGCGCCCGGCCATGCGCCACGATGGCCTCCTTGGTGATCACGAAGGCGCGGGTCCGATGGGCGTCACCCCGGAACAGGAGATGGATCTCGTCGGCGATGAACGGCAGCGCCGGATGGAGGCGCCGCAGCCGCCGCTCCTGCCAATAACGGGCGACGCGGCGAGGCAGCACCGCTACCCCGAGGCCGGCGAGCGCGAAGCTCTTGACCAGCTCGAGATCTCCGCAGGGCAAGAGCCGGGACGGCAGCGCATTCATCGCCGCGAGCTGTTCGATGATCTGCTGGCTCTGGAGGATGCGACCGGCGAAGACCAGCGGTCCGCGGCGCAGCCGCTCCTTCGCCGCCTCCAGGTCGTCGGCTCCCGGAGCGCTCTCCGCCAGCACGAAGAGGTCGACCGCGTCGCGAAAGAGCTTCATCTGCACCAGGTCCGGATGCGGCTCGGGATTCACCACGATCCCGAAGTGGACGGTGCGCTCCAGCGTGGCATTGAGCACCACGCGCGACGGGGCGTTGGAAAGGCTGAGCTGGATGCGCGGGTTGCTTTCGAGGAACCGGGTCATCCACTGCGGCAGGAAGTAGGCGCCCAACGATTCGTGGCAGCCGATCACGAAACTGCCGACTTCGTCGGACTCCAGGCCCTTGATCCGCTGCTCGACCTCCTCGAGCCGAGTGAGCGATTCATTGGCGAAAAGCAGAAGCTCCTCGCCCGTGCTGGTCAGCGACACGCCCGTGCGCAGGCGCACCAGCAGCCTGGTCCCGAAGCTCTCTTCCAGTTGCTTGATGATCGCCGTCAGGCCCGGCTGGCTGACCTGAAGGACGCGCGCCGCGGCTGAAAGGCTCCCGCAGCGCGCGACTGCTTGAAAGTAGCGGAGATGGTCCAGCATGCCGCCGCTAGATGGTACCACTGCGTCAGAGCATCAGCCGCCTGAGCTCTTCGGGCGGCACATCAGCGACCAGCACCGTCCCGCTGCCACCTTCGAGGAATGCAATGATCCCTTGTCCTTGCTCAGATGCGGCGTAGAAGCCCGCCCCGCGCAGAGCCTCGCCTACCTCGGGCTGCTGCCGGATGAGCTCGGTCGGGACGGCGTACTGGACGACGACGATCCCTCTCCAGCGATAGGCGAGGCCGGCGGCCGGAGATCCGGCGAGCGTCGTCTTCCAGGTGCTGAAGAGCTCAGCGCCTGGCCGACCGAGAGGGCGGACGGGAAACTGGAGGCCCTCCGCGACGGCCTGGAGATCCGCCTTGCGCGGAAAGTTGCGTCCCATCACGCGGCGGCAGTCGGCCAGCGCGTCGCGGATGATGGGAATCTCCGCAACCGGCCGTTGCCCGTGGCGGCTGCGCAGCGCCGTAGCGCCAGCGATGCCGATCAACACCAGCGCAGCGGCCGCGGGCGCTGCCCAGCGTCGCTTCCAGAGGAAAGCGCTCCGTCCCGGAGCTGGCGCTCCGATCCGCTCGATGCGCCGGCGCAGGCCGGCCGAAGCTCCGCGCGCGGGTTCTTTGGCGAGCGCCCGGGAGAGCTCCTGCTGCAGGGCCAACTCGCGCCGGCAGCGCGCGCAACCGCGCAGGTGTGCTTGGACAGCGTGCCCCTCATCGGGGGGCAGCTCGCCGTCGGCGAATGCGGCAACCAGCTCCTGGAGCCGCGCATGTTCGAGGGCAGCCTCAGTCATGATCACGTCCCTACTCCCTGCTTTGCCCTCTTTTCGTCGCTGACCGTGAGCAGCCCCGCCAGCAACGCCCGGCCGCGACTGATACGGCTCATGACCGTGCCGATCGGCACCGACGTGACCTGCGCGATCTCACGGTACTTCAAACCCTGCACGTCATGAAGCTCGATTGCTTCGGCGAAGTCTTCGGGGATCGATCGCAGCGCCTCGCGGAGCCTGCCGGCCTCCAGGCGCGCAAGCAGTTCGTCGAGGGGCGAGGGTGCATCGCTGGCCACGATCTCCTCGTGTGCCGCTTCCAGCCCGGTGATGAAGACCAGCTCCTGCCGGCGTGCGCGGGTCCGGCGCCGCTCGTTGGCCACCGTGCGCAGGATCTGGCACAGCCAGGGAAAGGCTGCGCCGACATCACGGAGCTGGTCGAAGGCAATCCAGGCGCGGGTGTAGGTCTCCTGCACGTCGTCCTCCGCCTCGTGCCCGTCGGCCCAGTGCGACGCCAGCGTGACCAGTCGATCGAGATGGGGCAAGGTCGATGATTGAAAGCACGCGCGCTTCGGCTCTGCCTTCACGTATCCTCCGGGGACTCGAGGATCGATGAGCGAACCGGCCGGTCGGATAATCAGGAATCCGGATGAGGCCCATCAGCGATCTCTTGGTCTCGCCGCCGCGTGTGCGCCGCCAGGGGATTTCGGAGGTGAATCACTTCAACTGACCTCACAGGGGCTGACCGCGCTGGATTGCGCCGGCTTACCCACCGAGGATGAAACGGAGCACGCGAATTATTCCGGCTTCTCCAACGCTGCCTTTTCGACCAGGACGAAGCCTTTCTGCCTGGCCTCGGCGGCGATTGCTCGCCGGCGGCCCTCCGCTTCCCGAGTCTTGCCGGCCGCGGAGAGCGCCCTGGCGAGGAGCAGCTCGGCATCGAACCGATGAGGCACTTCCGGCAGACGCGCTGCGAGGGCTTTGCTGAGGCGAGCGATCGCCAGCTCCGGGTGCTTCTCGAAAAGCTCCACATCCGCGGTGGCGATCTGCCCGTTCAGCTCGTCGGGCGCGCGCGCAACGGCCGTGGCAGCGACCGTGCGCGCCTCCCCGATCTTGCCCGCAGCGACGAGCACTCGCGCGAGCGCGGCAGGCGCATCGCACGAATCGACGTGCGCGCGCTCGTGTTGCTCGACGGCGGCGCGAGCCATCGCCTCGGCCTCGCCCAGGCGCCCGAGATCGAGGTACAGCCGCGCCAGGCGGAGCTTGCCGTCGCCGCTGCGAGCGGTCTCACCCATCGCATCGAGCCGGTCTATCCCGTCCTTGAACGCCTCCTCCGCCTCGCCCGTGCGGCCGAGCGCGTGCAGTGACTCGCCCTGCTTGCGGCGCGTCTGCGCCACGGTGGTGGCGTCGTGGATCTCCTGGGCGATCCCGGCGGCCTGCTTCATCGTCTCCAGCGCCCTCGCCGGGTCGCCACGGTCGAGGTACAGACTGCCCAGGCTTTCGTTGACGATTCCCTCGGACTGGCGCGCGCCGAGCTTCTGGGTCAACTCGAGCGCCAGCAGAAACTCCTTCTCCGCCTCGTCCAGCTCGCGGGCGCGCTCGAGCTGCTGGCCGATGTTGACGTGCATGGCCTCGACCCCGAAGAGGTTGCCGGCGCGCTCGTACATCGGCAACGCCTGGCGATAGATGGCCAGCGCGACCTCCGAGTGGTGCATGTCACTCTCGATGTTGGCGACGCCGTGCATCGCGCGCGCGAGATCGTTCTCGTCCCCCAGCTTCTTGAACACGTCCTGCGCCTCGAGGAACCTGGCCCGCGCGCCAGGCAGGTCCCCGGTTCGCCACGAGGCATTCGCCCGGCGGAGCAACGCCTGCCCGACCGAGTAGGGGTTGCCGATCTGCCGGAACAATTGATGCGCCTCGACCGCGCGCTGGAGCGCCCGCGGGCGGTCGCCGAGCAAGGCGGCCGCGGAGCTCTCCTGCATCAGCGCGTCGCCCTCCAACTCGCGGGCGCCCAGCGCCCGCGCCTTCTCGACGGCGACCTTTGCTGCCGCGTCCTGGCGCTGATACTGGCTGATCGCGCCGCTCGCCTGGGCCTCGGCGATGTCCACTCGCGGGTCGCGCGCAGCGCTCTCCGCCGAGCCGCGCACCCGCTCCACGGTCTCCAGCGCCTGCTTGCCGCGGCCCGCTTGCACCTCCACGTGGGCCAGCCTCAAGCCATAGTCGATGGTCGAGGGGAAGAAGTCGTAGAGCGATCGGTACAGCTCCACTGCCGGCGCCCACTCGCGACGCGCCACGCGCCAGTTGGCCTCGACCAGGATCTGCTGCTCGCGCGGGAGCCGGGACGCGTGATCGTTGGCCAACCGCGCCTCGCGCTCCTCGTCAGCGTGACGCCCGAGGCGTCGGAAGGCCTCCGACAGCGCCGCGTGCGCCAGCGGAAAGTCGGGATCCGCCCGGGTCGCTTCCTCGAGCAGCGGACGCGCTCCCAGGGCGTCGAGCAGGCGCAGCCGGGCCAGGCCCTCGGCGTAGGGACGCGCCGCCGCCGGATCCGCCGGCATCATGGTGCGCGCTTGCGCTCGATCGGCGGGATCCAGGGCGCGCACGCCGAGCCGCGACCGCAGATTGGCGCCCGCCTGCGACACCAGCTCGAACAGGTTGCCTTGCTCTCCCGTCTGGCTGTCCGAGGCGACGGTCTCGCCGGTGCTCGTGTCCTGAAGCTTCACGTCGACACGGAGCTTGCCCCCGTCGCGGCCCCCGAGAGCGAGATACGAGCCGCCCAGCACGAAGTCGGCGTGGATGGTGGCGCGCACCTTCGCGAGCGTCTCGGCATCGAGCTGGCCGCCTTCGGGCAACGAAAGCTCGCGCCGCAGGCGCGTGATCGTCTCGGGCGGCACACGTCGCAGATCGCCGCCGGCCGCCACCTCGCTCGAGAGTAGCTCGGCGAGGGCGGTGCCAAGCCACGCCAGGTCGGCCTTCTCCGAGAGATTGCGCAAGCTGAGCACCGCCACCGCGCGGCGCGACGAGGCGGCCGGGGCGGCCGCGACCACTGCGGAAGTCACCGGCGCGGGTCGATGAGCCGCCCACCACGAGGCGGCGCCGCCAGCGGCGAGGAGCACGACCGCCGCCGCGACCCACGGCAACCGCGAGCTCACGCGCAGCGCCGGACCGCGCAGCGCCGCCGTCACTTCGCCGGCGGCCACGTACCGCTTTTCCGGCTCGCGCTCGAGACAACGCAGGATTGCCCGCTCCCACCGCGGATCCAGATCCGGCACCAGCCGTCGCGGCGACTGCGGCCGGGTGGTCAGCCGGCGCACGGCCACCTCCATTGCGGTGCCACCGCGGAAGGGAAGCTCGCCGGTCATCATCTCGTAGATCACGACGCCGAGCGCATAGATGTCGGCCGCCGGCCCGACGTCTCCGCTCGACACCTGCTCGGGCGCCATGTACGCGGGCGTTCCTTTCAGGCCCGCGCTGGTGGTGAGCCCCGATGGCTCCCCCGCTCGTGCCAGCCCGAAGTCGGTGACGACCACGCGCGGGCCCCCATTCGCCGAGGCGGGAACCAACATGACGTTGTCGCTCTTGAAGTCCCGGTGCACGACGCCGTACGCATGGGCCGCGAAGAGTCCGTCCGCCATCTGCGCGACGATCGGCAGCGCCTCGATGGGCTTCAGAGGTCCTTCGCGCTGGATTCGGCAGCGCAACGACTCCCCAGCCAGCAGCTCCATGGTGAGGAAGGTCACCCGGCCGCGCGGCGACGGATGGAACCCCAGGTCGAAGATGCGGCACACGTTGCCGTGCGTGATCTTGCGCGAAAGATTGATCTCGTGGCGGAAGCGCGCGAGCAGCAGAGGGTCGTCCGCCAGCTCTGGACGCAGCGTCTTGAGGGCGACCCTCGCGCTCAGCTCGAAGTCCTCGACCTCGTAGACCTCGCCGCTGCCACCGCGCGCGATGAAGCGGATCACGCGGTACCGTCCGGCGAGGACCTCGTCGGGCTGGAAGGTGTGCGGGCTCTGGCCGGCTCCTTCGGGGAACACCCCTTCACTCCTTGGTCCGACGCAGGGCCTCGACGTCGATTCCGTATCGCGCGATCCATCTCTGGATCTGCGTGCGGCCCTTGCCCATCTGGCGCGCCACGTCCGATACATTTCCGTTCGCCCGGCGCAGCTGCTCGATGATCTTGTCGCGCAACTCGCGCTCGGTGTCGGTCAGGTCGACCTTCGCCTTGCGGGCCCGGGGGACCGGCGCTGGATCGCCGGTCGGCGATCCGGCCGGCGCGCCCGCCCGGGGCTCCCGGATGGCCGGCGGCAGGTGGTACGGCGAGATCCTCACGACATCGCCGTTGTCCGTACCCGCCAGATCGATCGCGGCGAGCAGGGCGCTGCGCAACTCGCGCACGTTGAGAGGCCACGCGTAGCGAAGCACGAGTCGGAGCGCGTCGAGGTCGAAGCTGACCCGGTCGAGTGCCACGCCTGCCGCGCGCAGGACAGCGCGGATCAGGAGCCCGAGGTCCTCTCTTCGCTCGCGCAAAGGAGGGACGCGGAGGCTCAGCAAGCCGAGCCTGGCGAGCAGGTCCTGGCGGAACTTTCCTTCCGCCACGAGACCCTCGAGCCTGCGGTTGGTGGACGCCACCACGCGGACGTCCACCGGGATCTCCCGGTCGCCCCCGACGGGTCGGACCTGGTGGTCCTCGAGGATCCGCAAGAGCTTCACCTGGAGCCCCGGCGGCATCTCGCCCACCTCGTCGAGCAACAGGGTGCCTCCGGAGGCGGCGCGAACGAGGCCTTCTCTTTCGGTCTGGGCGCCGGAGAACGCGCCGCGGACGTGCCCGAACAGCTCGTCCTCGAAGAGTGCTTCGGGCAGGGCCGCGCAGTTCACGCACACCAGGGGACCGGTGCGCCGTGACCTTTCGTGAAGGAAGCGGGCCAGGATTTCCTTGCCTGCTCCGGTCTCGCCCTCGATCAGGACCTCGTGCGAAGTGCGCGAGAGCCGCGCCGCCTTCGCCAGCTCGAGCTCCCACTCGGGACGCAGCGTGAGCGGGTCCTCCCCCTCGGGGACAGGCTCCAGGGTCGATTCGGACACGCCTCGCGCGGAGCCGCGGAAGAGGAAGAACGTATGGCCAATCTCGATCAGGTCGCCTTCGCCGAGCGGGACCTCCTCGCCGGCCGGCGCGCGCTCGCCGTCGACCAGGGTCCCGTTCCTCGATCCCTCGTCTCGTACTTGCCAGCCGCCGTCGCGTCGTTCGAGGTGCGCGTGGCGCGAGGAGGCGAACGGGTCTCGTATGTCGATGCGCAGCGCGGTCGGGCGCGGCTGCCGACCCGACAGGCCGGAGCGGCCGATCTCCACCTCGGCGAATCGCGCCAGTGAGTAGCGCGCGGACGGCTGGGTGAGATCGTCGGCGGAGAGAAGCCGGAAGAGGAGCGGACCGAGCGACTGAGGAGCACCGCGGCCGGCGCCATGCTGGCCGTGCTCGAGCGTCGTCGTGGAGTCCACGTCGCCTTCCGGGCCCACGAGCCAATCGTAGCCCACCCCGGGGGCCGGCGGGGGGTGCCCGGCCGGATCGTGTCGACCTGTGGCGCCACGGCTGTGCCAGTGCCTTGCTTTGCCGATTCGGGCGCGAAATGCCGCGCCGGCGCTGGCACACCGGATGCTCTGGTTCCCGGCGGAGGTTGACCATGCGCGCAATCGCCACGAACTGGAAGATGCTGCTGGCACTGATCGCCGTGGGACTGGCCTTGTTCTTCGCATCGTCGCGGGTGGCGGTGGGCCGCGCTTCAGCGCCAGCGGCCGGGTCGCAGGCGCGGACGGTGGCTCCGGCTCCAGCTGCTCCGCAGGAGCAACCGATCTCCAACGAGATCCGCGATTTTCCGCAGCTCGATTGATCACGGCGCGGTAACCTCCGGCCCGTGCTGACTCGCGCCATCCTGCGACGGCCCGGGCCGGACTTCGCGGCTGGCCTCACCACCGCGCTCCTCGGCAAGCCGGATCCGTTGCGCATGCAGGCCCAACACGCCGCGTATGCCGATGCGTTGCGCGCGCTGGGCCTCGAGGTCGAGGTGCTCGAGGCGCTCCCCGGCTTTCCCGATGCGTACTTCGTCGAGGACGTAGCAGTGGTGGTGCCCGAGTTGGCGGTCGTGGCGCGACCGGGGGCACACCCCCCCCCGCGTAGATCTGTTACGCTCGCAGCGGTGTCATGGACTTCGATCACAAGATCATCGACGCCATTCCGACGGTAACGTGGTCTGCCCAACCGGGTGGTGCGAAGGAATTCCTGAACCGGCGGTGGCGTGACTATACGGGTCTCTCCATCGAGGCGGGCCTTGGGTGGGGCTGGACGACCGCGATCCACCCTGACGACCTCGGCGGATTGACGGAGAATTGGCAGAGGCTCCTCGCCAAGGGCGAGTCCGGCCAGAGCGAGGCGCGGCTACGGCGTTCCGACGGCCTCTATCGGTGGTTCCTGTTCCAGGTCGAACCTCTTCGCGACGAATCCGGTCAGGTCGTGAAGTGGTACGGGACGGCGACCGACATCGAAGATCGAAAGCGGGCCGAGTCGCTTCGCGCCGCCGAGAAGCGGACTCTGGAGATGATCGCTGACGGCTCGCGCCTCGAGGACATACTGGACGAATTGTGCCGTTCCATCGATGTCCAGGCGCCCACGACCGTTTCAACCATCCTGTTGATGGCTCCGGACGGAAAGCTCTGGCATGCCGCCGGCCCTCGCGTGCCACGCGATTGGCTACCAGCAGTCAGCCCGCTGCCGATTGGTCCGCGCAGAGGTTGCTGCGGCGCCGCCGCGTTCTTCAAACGGCGGGTCATCGTCGCCGACGTTGCCACTGATCCAGTCTGGTCCGATGAGCATCGACAGCTTGCCATCGAGAACGGAATCGGGGCGGCGTGGTCCCAGCCGATCCTGACGAAGGATGGCGAGGTGCTGGGCACCTTCGCTCTCTATACCAAGGAGGCGCGGACGCCCACCGATGCCGAGCTCGAGCTGATCGAAGGCGCAGGCCACATCGCCCTGATCG
>Ga0137407_10000307_pt1 | contig 34590 bp, 30 predicted proteins | sample CZOMad2_2_16fung_FD_108410 | JGI IMG/M metagenome (GOLD analysis project Ga0137407, IMG submission 108410) | Vadose zone soil fungal communities from Angelo Coast Range Reserve, California, USA - CZOMad2_2_16fungal (Illumina Assembly) | ecosystem: Environmental > Terrestrial > Soil > Vadose... | reverse complement strand
TGTCCTCGCCCATGACGAGGTGCTTGCTTTCGCGCACGACATCCCTGATGTCGCCGAACACAAAGAGGTCGCCGGCAATGGTGCCGGACAGGCTTCCGACATCGTCGGCATTTCCGGTCACGAACCCATTGGCGAAGCGCTTGGCAAAATGGGAAGAGGAATTTTCCTCTTGGACGGCATCGCTCACCCGTTGCGATAATTCGCCCGGAAGCGAAACGTCCTTCTCCCTGGCAAGCTCGACAAAGCTATCGGCAAGCCCCGCGTCGTTGGCGGCGAGCGCAGCCTCGATTTGTTCGGCGATGATGCTTTGGTTATTCCGCAGAGCAGAATTGAGTTGAAGATCTGACAATTGGGCGGGATCGTCCTGCGCCGCCAGCATGGCACCGGCGTCACGCGCGTGCGGCCACAGCATGGCGAGCGCGGCACCGCTTACCATCGTGACCGCCAGCACGCGACCGATCCGCAACCGTTTCATCCGAAATCCCGAATTTTCGCTTCCTTTGAAATGGTGTGCCGCTTTTAAGACACAACGGCCCCGACGAAAGAAGGGCTTCTCTGGGACGATAAGATTGTGTCGAATTTGTATGAGCAAATCGGAGGTCGGGGCTGCTGTCGGCTGTTCGGACCTGTGAATTTTCTCCGACACTAGAAATCAACTGCGGCCGACAGTATGGTTGCGTCGCGTTTCCGGCGGCGCATTGTCATACTGGTCGCGTCGGCCTCTCGCTATCCTAGGTGAATTCGATGTCCGATCATGTCGTCCCGCACTTCCACAACGATGCCGGCGTTCCCGTTATTGAGATCGGCTCGCAGGAGTTCATGTGCGTCGGCGCCAATCCACCTTTCGACCACCCGCACGTGTTCCTCGATCTCGGCAACGATAACGAGATCATCTGCCCCTATTGCTCAACGCTTTATCGCTATGCCGCCGACCTCAAACCCGGCGAAGCCCGGCCGCCGGAATGCGTGCTGAAGGACAAGGTCGCCTGATCGGCCGGTGGCGGCCTCACGCACCATCATCGTCGCTGGTGCCGGGATCGGGGGGTTGACGGCAGCGCTTGCGCTAAAGCGACAGGGTTTTCGCGTCATTGTCCTCGAGAAGGCCGAGCGGCTGGAGGAAGCCGGTGCCGGCGTCCAGCTCTCGCCCAATGCGAGCCGCGTGCTGATCGAACTCGGCTTGCAGCCGCGGCTTGCCGCTCGTGTGGTGATACCGGACGCCATCAGCCTGATGAGCGCGCGAAGCGGCGGCGAGATCACCCGCCTGCCGCTCGGCGATGCCGCGATGGCTCAGCCCGACGCGCCCTATTGGGTCGTCCACCGCGCCGATCTGCAGGCAGCGCTGCAGGCCCAGGTCAACGACAGCGCCGATATCGACTTGCGGCTCGGCTGCCAGTTCGAGGATGTCAGCACCCATGCCAAGGGACTGACCGTCGTTGCGCGCGGCGGCGCGGCGCGTCAGGAAGAGCTGTCGATGGCGCTGGTCGGCGCGGACGGAATTTGGTCGGCGGTCCGCCATCATCTGTTCCCGGAGGTACAGCCACGCTTCTCGGGCCTCATCGCCTGGCGCGGGACGCTCGAGGCGACACAGTTGCCGCGCGAGTATAGCTCCCGCCGCGTTCAGCTCTGGATGGGACCGAACGCACACCTCGTCGCCTATCCGATCTCCGCCGCGCGCCAGATCAATGTCGTTGCAGTTGTACCGGGAACCTGGAACAGGCCGGGCTGGAGCGCGCCGGGCGAGCCCAACGAAATCAAAAGCGCGTTCGCGTTCGCGCAATGGCATGCCGTGCCGCGGATGTTGATCGGCGCCGTCGATGGGTGGCGGAGATGGGCACTGTTCACCGTCCCCGACGGCGGCGAATGGACCGAGGGAGCCATCGCCTTGCTGGGAGACGCAGCCCACGCCATGCTGCCTTTTGCAGCCCAAGGCGCCGGCATGGCGATCGAGGACGCCGCGGTACTCGCCAAATGCATCGAGGAGACCCAAAACCAAGGCGGCCCGACCATCCCCGCCGCGCTGAAGCGCTACGCCCGCCTGCGCCAACCCCGCGTTGCACGGGTTGCGCGCGCCGCGCGGCAGGCGGGACGCATCTATCACCTCCCGGGCCCGCTGGCCTTCGCACGCGACCTCGTCATCAAGGGGATGGGTCCAAAGCGCATGCTGACACGACAGCACTGGATCTACGACTGGCGCGCGTGAGGCGACGCTGGTGCGGACGCCAGAGCATGATCCGGAAAAGTGGGAACCGGTTTTCCCTCGCGACAAACGCGAATGCGTTTGCGCGGAGATCATCCGATTCAGTCGAATCGGACCATGATCGTGCTCAGTAGACGACGTTACCAGATCGCACCAACGAATGCGCCGGCTTGTCATTGGCCGGCGGGGCCGATGACGCCGAAGGCGTGGCCGCCGATGGCGGCGTCTCATGGCACTTGTTGCGCCGCCAGGCTTCCTCGGCATTGTTCGCCTGCCCGCGCACCGCGATATATTCGTTGCGATAGGCGATCTCGGCCACCACGGGACCGGCGACGCCAGTCTGCGCCTTCGCGATCAGGCCCTGCAATTCCGCCCCGCGCGTCGCAAGGTTTTTGCGTTCGGACTCCAGTTGCTTGCACTCATAAAGATCGTATTTGGCGGGATCGGCGAACGCGGACGCCATGCCGTCGCTCATGTTGGCGCAACCGCCAAGTCCGCAGCCGAGCGCCAGCAGCGCCACGCCCGCGGCGCGCGGCACCAAGCGGGAACAGCAAAGCGAGGCAATCATACGACCTTGGTAAGCCGACAACATTGAGGTTGCGTAAAGCAGGCACAGGTGTCGGGATTGAGGCTTTGCCTTGTTGGCGCGCCGGGGGCGGGATTTGCTTAGCCCCCGTAGCCCTTTAGCACCTCGCCTAGGGCACCGTAGCGGGAGCAAACTCAAACGTCGCCCGATCCCCCATAAGGGTCGATGGCGCTAAAGGGATGCGATCGACGACATCGCGGAACCAGCCTTTCGGCGGCGTTGAATCCGTCAAGATTTTGACCCACTGCGACCAGAATCTCAAGGCAGACCTGATATTTAGATCAATTATAGGATGGGAAATATGATGATTCAGAAAGCCCATAAAGTTGGTTTGGAGAGTTGCGTTCTTCGCCTGTTGCCCTTTGGACTGGCCATTTTCATCGGGGTGCAAACAGCCGATGCAAGACAATGTAGCGTCGCGCTGCCATCAAGTCCGCAGGGGCACTGGTCCTATCGGCTCATCGATGGGCGGAAATGCTGGTACCAGGGCGAAAATAACTTTCCGAAATCGTTGCTGCAGTGGCCTGAGCAGGCTTCAGCCCTCTCGGCTTTCGATAAGGTAGAGCCGAGCCGCGACCAGGAACTGCTGCCCTCCCAAGCGGAGAGCGTGGGGACCAACGCGGAGCCCAATAACCAATCCGTCCCAGATCAGTGTTGCAGCAGGACGCTGCTCAATGATCCCGACAGCTTTGAGGTTAGGTGGCGCGCCCTTGGGATGACGCGCTAGCTGCCACAATCGGCGGCCTTTAGGGCCTTAGCTTCCAGACGGCCTAAGCGATGGCTCCAGGCCGCCCACCCTCGATGGGTCCCTTCCCAGGCTCCAGAGCAGGAGCGGTCCCGGGCACGGCCCGGAACCGGGACCTTGAATGCAAGCCCGGGTGTGATGCGGCCAGGGCTGCGGTCCCACGACCCTGCGGCTTCCCGGACTGACTGCGTCCTGGGAGAACACAGGCGTAGCGATGGCGGCGGAAAGGATAACGACAGCGCTCAGTGCTTTAATTTTCGTCATTGGTTTCTCCGTAGGCTGTCGTGGCGAAACCGCCTGACGCGAAGGTCGTTCCGGTCTTCAAACGAACGTGACATCTGTGGTCCGCGGCTCCCGGGATTTTTTGAGTCATCTGGGGCATTCCCCGACTAAAGAGACCGCCGCGTCAATCGACATTGAGAGAAGCCGTTTTGCAAAACACGATGGGTTGGTTGCAAAACACTCGTTGACCAAATCGAAAAAACCCTTGAGATACCAAGGGCGCGGACGTGGCGGAACTGGTAGACGCAAGGGACTTAAAATCCCTCGATGGCAACGTCGTGTGGGTTCGAGTCCCACCGCCCGCACCACCAATGGGTGGATCACCGAGCTGATCTCGGCTCTTCCGGCAACACATCCAGATGACACGCCACCGACTGACCGTCGCCGGTTGATCGAAGCTCCGGCTCTTCGGTGCGGCAGCGGTCGAACACGTAGGGACACCTTGTGTGGAAGCGGCATCCGCTGGGTGGATTGATCGGGCTCGGCACGTCGCCCTTCAGGATGATCGGGTTCCGGGCGGCGCCCGGCTCGGGCACCGGCACCGCCGAAAGCAAAGCCCTGGTGTAGGGATGCCTTGGCGCGGCGAAGATTTGCTGCCTGCCCGCCATCTCGACGATCTTGCCGAGATACATGACGGCGACACGGTGCGTCATGTGTTCGACGATCGCCAGATCATGGCTGATGAACAATAGAGCAAGGCCGAACTCCCGCTGCAGATCCTGCAGCAGGTTGACGATCTGCGCCTTGACCGAGACGTCGAGCGCCGAGACCGCTTCGTCGCAGACGATCAGTTCGGGGTCCGCCGCCAGTGCCCTTGCGATGCAGATACGTTGGCGCTGACCGCCCGAGAATTCGTGAGGCCGACGGTTCAGCGCATCACGTGGCAGGCGCACGGTATCCATCAGCGCCGCCACCCGCGCCTCGAGTTCGGCGGGAGACTTGGCGAGACCGAAATTGCGGATTGGCTCGGCCAGGATATCGCGCACGCGCATCCGCGGATTGAGACTGGAGAACGGGTCCTGGAACACCACCTGCACGCGTCGGCGCATGCTGCGCAACTTGTCGGGCGAAAGATCGTCGATACGCTGGCCATCGAGCACCACCTGGCCGGCGGTGATGTCGAACAGGCGCAGGATGGCGCGGCCGACCGTCGACTTGCCGCAGCCGGACTCCCCGACCAGCGACAGCGTCTCGCCCCGCTCGACTTCGAACGACACGCCGTCTACGGCGTACACCCAGTTCGACTTGCGGCTGAACAGGCCGCCGCGAACTGGAAAATGCTTTTTGAGGTCGTTGACCTGCAGCAGCGGGACACTCATGCCGCGGCCGCCGCTTTAGCCGCATAATGGCAGGCGGCGATGTGGCGAGGACCCTTCTCTTCCAACCCCGGCGCGACCTCGCGACAGAGATCGGTCGCAAGCGGACACCGCCCGGCAAAGGCGCAGCCGTCGATGCGCTGCTTGAGGCTCGGCACTTGGCCGGGAATCTCGGCCAGCCGCCGCGCCGAGCCGGTGAGCGAGGAGCCGAGCTTCGGCACCGCGCCAAGCAGGCCTTGGGTATAGGGATGACGCGGCGAGCGGAAAAGCTCGACCACCGGCGCCTCCTCGACTTTGCGGCCGGCATACATCACCATGACGCGCTCGGCGATTTCGGCGACCACGCCGAGGTCATGGGTGATCAAAATGACCGCCGCCCCGACACGGCGCTTGAGGTCCAGCATCAACTGCAGGATCTGCGCCTGGATCGTGACGTCCAGCGCGGTGGTCGGCTCGTCCGCGATCAGGAGTTTTGGGCTACAGGCGAGTGAAATCGCGATCATCACGCGCTGGCGCATGCCACCGGACAGCTGATGCGGATATTCCCGCATGCGCCGCGCCGGCTCCGGGATACCGACCAATGTCAGCATCTCCAGCGCGCGCGCCTCTGCGGCTTGCTTGTCGAAGCCCTGATGCATCCGCAGCGTCTCGCCGATCTGACGGCCGACGGTCAGCACCGGATTGAGGCTCGTCATCGGCTCCTGGAAGATCATCGAAATGTCGTTGCCCCGGATGTCGCGCATCTCACGCTCGGACAATTGCAGGAGATCCCTGCCCTGGAAGCGGACGGAGCCCGCGATCTTGCCTGGCGGCTCGGGGATGAGCCGCATCAGCGACATCGCGGTGACCGACTTGCCGCAGCCGGATTCCCCGACGATGGCCAGCGTCTCGCCTTCCTCGATATGGAAAGAGACGCCGTCCACCGCGCGATTGATACCCTCGGGGGTGCGGAAATGGGTTTGCAGATTCTGGACTTCGAGCAATGCCATCTTACAGGCTTTTGGCCATGCGGGGATCGAGCGCGTCACGCAAGCCGTCGCCGAGCAGGTTGACGGCGAGCACGGTGACGGACAGGAACGCGGCGGGAAAGAACACGATGTAGGGCTTTATCTGCCACAGCGCCCTGCCCTCGGCCATGATGTTGCCCCAGGACGGAATGGTGGGCGGCGTGCCGGCGCCGATGAAGGAGAGGATGGACTCCACGATCATGGCGCTGGCGCAGACGTAAGTGGCCTGGACCAGCATCGGCGCCAGCGTGTTGGGCAGGATATGGCGCAGGATGATCATCGGCGTCCGCGTGCCGGAGGCTGTGGCTGCGTCCACGTAAGGTTGATCGCGCAGCGACAGCACGACACCGCGTACCAGACGCGACACACGCGGGATTTCGGCGATGGTGATCGCCATGATGACGTTGCCGACGCTGCCGCGCGTCAATGCCATCAGCGCGACGGCGAGCAGGATCGGCGGGATCGACATCAGCCCGTCCATGAACCGCATGATGATGCTATCGGCCAATCGCACGAACCCGGACACGAGACCGATGGCAAGACCGGCGAGCGAAGCGAGCAGCGCCACCGAAAGCCCTACGGCGAGCGAGACCCGTGCGCCGTAGAGCACGCGGGAATAGATGTCGCGGCCCAGCAAGTCCGTGCCAAACCAAAAGTCCGCCGAAGGCGCGCGCAAACGCTTGGCGGGCGCCAGCGCGGTCGGGTCAACGGTCCCGAGATAGGGCGCAAATATGCCGATCAATGCCAGGCAGATCAGCAAAGCCCCGCCGATCGCAACCGTCGGATTGCTGCGCAGGAAGCCAAGCACGCCGCGCCGGAGTTTCGGCGGCAGCAGCAGGTCGGGCAGTTGCTGGGCGATGACAAGGCCCGGCGGCACCGGCATGGAGCTCGTGGTCGAAACGGTCAATAGCGGATCCTCGGATCGATCAGGGTGTAGGTGACGTCGACCATCAGATTGACCAGCGTATAGAGGAAGCTGAACATCAAGACGATGCCCTGGATGACGGGATAGTCGCGGCGCAGGATCGCATCGACCGTCAAGCGGCCGAGGCCCGGAATGGCGAATACACTTTCGGTCACCACCGCGCCGCCGATCAGCAACGCAACACCGATGCCGATCACCGTCACGATCGGAACGGCTGCATTTTTCAGCGCATGAACGAAAAGGATGCTGCGCTGGTCCAAACCCTTGGCGCGGGCGGTGCGGATATAGTCCTGCTGCAACACTTCGAGCATCGAGGCTCGGGTGATGCGCGCGATCAGCGCGATGTAGACGCCGCCGAGCGCGACGGCCGGCAGGATCAGGTTCTCCAGCCAGGGCCAGAAACCCTGGGCCAGCGGCGTATAGCCCTGCACGGGAAGCCATTCGAACTCCAGCGCGAACACGTAGGCGAGGAGGTATCCGACAACAAAGACCGGAAGCGAGAAGGCGAGCACCGCGAAAGCCATGATGGCGCGGTCGACAAAGCTTCCCGCCTTCCACGCCGCCATCACGCCGAGCGGCACTGCGATGAGAATGGTGAGGACGAGGGTAAGCACCATCAGCGAAAGCGTCGGCTCGATCCGCTGCGCGATCAACGAGGCGACCGGCAGGTTGGTAAAGATCGAGGTGCCGAGATCGCCGTGCAGGATTCGCCACACCCAGGTCCCGAACTGAACCAGAAACGGCCGGTCGAGGCCGAGGCTCTGCCGAATCCGCTCAACGTCGGCAGGGCTCGCCTGGTCGCCCGCGATCACCGCCGCCGGATCGCCCGGCGCGATGTAGAGCAGGCTGAAGACCAAGAGCGCGACGATCGCCATCACGGGCAAGGTCGCGACAACGCGCCGGAAGATGTACGAGACCATGTCGGTTCACCGCACCGTCATGCGGTCTTTGATACGCCCCAGAAGAAGGGCAGCGGCCCCTTTGCGATACCGGAGACGTTCTTGCGCCACGCCGTATAACTCAGGAAGAAGCCCGTCGGTGCATAGATGACATCCTCGAGCGCCGCCTTGTTGAGGCGACTGACCGCGGCCTTCTCCTCATCGAGGTTCTTGGCTTCGAACCATCCCGCGACTTCCTTTTCCACCGCCGGACTCGAGGGCCAGCCAAACCACGCCTTGTCGCCAGTGCCGCGAATGCCGAAATAGGCGGCTGGATTGAGGCAATCCGCACCCGCGTGCCAGGTGTGAAACATCTGCCAGCCTCCCTGGCCCGGAGGCGATTTCTGGGCGCGGCGGGAACCGACCGTGCCCCAATCGGTCGCGACGAAATCGACATTCATGCCCATTTGCTTCAACAGATCGGCGGTGACATCGCCCTGCGCCTTGGTGATCGGTTGATCCTGCGCCACGATGCAGGAGACCGGCTGGTTGGTATAACCGCTCTCGGCCAGGAGCTTCTTGGCGGCCGCGAAATCGCGCTTGCCCTTCAGGATTTCGCCGCCCTCTTCGGTGTAAAGCGGCGTATTCGGCGTGAAGAAACCCGGCAGCGGCTTCCAGAGCGAGGTATCATCGCCAACCATCGCCCGCATGTAGTCTTCCTGGCTCAGTGCCGTGAGCACCGCGCGCCGCGCCCTCACATCGTTGAAGGGCGGGTGGAGGTGGTTCATCCGGAACACACCGATGTTGCCGAGCGGATCGGCGATGTCGACGCCGACGTTGCGGTTCTTCCGCAGCACCGGCACAAGATCGGGAATCGGATTCTCCCACCAGTCGATCTCGCCGTTCTGCAGCGCGGCTGCCGCCGTGGCAGGATCCGGGATCACCACCCATTCCACGCGGTCGACCAGCATCTGCTTGCCGCCGGCGAGCCAAGACGCCTTCTCCTGCCGCGGCACGTAATCGGCGAACTTTTCAAACACCGACTTGGCGCCGGGCACCCACTCGCTCCTGGCGAACTTCATTGGGCCCGAGCCCACATATTCGGTGATTTGCTTGAATGGGTCGGTCTGGGCGATGCGCTCAGGCATGATGAAGGCGCAGGGCCCATTGGTCTTACCCAGCGCCAACAGCATCTTCGGATAGGGCTGCTTCAGCGCCCATTTGAAGGTCTTGTCGTCGACAGCGGTAAGTTCGTTCTGGATCGCCCGGAGCATCTGCCCCATGCCATCGCGCGCCGACCAGCGCGTCAGGCTCGCCACCGCATCCTTGCTCCGGACCGGCTCGCCGTCGTGGAATTTCAATCCTGGTCTGAGGCGAAAGGTCCAGGTCAGCCCGTCAGCGGACACCTCCTCGCTCTCGATCATCTGGCGCTGCAGCTGCAGCGTGGCGTCGATGCCGTAGAGGGTATCCCACACCAGCGCGGCGGCGTTGCGCACCACATACTGGGTTCCCCAGATGGGATCGAAATTCGCCAGGTCGGCCTGGGGCACGAAGCGCAAGGTACGCGCTGCGGCGCCTTGGGAAAGGGCCGGCATCGAAAGGCCGCCGGTAGCCGCCAGGCTGCCCGCCCCGGCCAACCCTTTCAACACAGTCCTGCGGTCCATGGAACTCTCCCAGTCTCAAGTTGTGATAGCGATCGCGCCCGTTTCACGCGGCCCGAGGGATCGGCGCCGACGAGGTGAATTGAGCCGGTCAGACCATGATGGCCACCAGTCCCGCTTGCTTGCAAGTGGTATGCCAGCGCCGCCCGCCCGCGCGCCCCTTAAAATCCGGTCGCAGAAGCATTTTCGACGCCCTCAGCTTCCAACGGATTATATCAATTTACAACCCGGCCTGGCCCGCGAGCTGCTTGAATTTCGATGATTGCTTCGGATGCCACCAGCGACCGCCAATCACGACGCCTTCGGATATGATCTTGCGGTCGCCGGTCAGGTGCTCGCCGACAACGTCAACGTAATCGAACTGGCCTTCCCTGACGGAAATGAGGGTGGCGTCGCCGACACTCCCCGGCTTGAGGCTGCCGAGTTCCGGACGCCGCAGCGCCATCGCCGCATTGACCGTCGAAGCCTTCACCACATCGGGGAGCGGCATGCCCATGCAGAGGAACTTGGACATGGTCGTCACCTGATCGAACGCCGGACCGTTGATACACAGGATGTGGACATCCGAGGAGATGGTGTCCGGATAGAAGCCGTTGGCGAGCATCGCGCGGGCGGTCTTGAAGGCGAATGAGCCTTTGCCGTGGCCGATGTCGAACAACACGCCGCGTTCGCGCGCCTCCAGCACCACCTTTTTCACCGTGCCCTGCGCAGTGGCGGGCGAATTGGGAAATGGCCGGAATGCGTGGGTGAGAACGTCACCTGGACGCAGGCGCGCGACCACCTCCTCGTAGCTCGGCGGCGGATGGTCGATGTGCGCCATCAACGGCATGCCGACTTCCTCGGCGACCTCGAGCGCGATGTCGAGCGGCACGATCCCCGAGGTGCCCGAGGAGTTGCGGCCCACCCGCACCTTGATGCCGACGATGAGGTCGCGGTTGGCCTCCGCAACCTGAACGGCATCGATCGGATTCATCAGCCGGATCTCCTCACTCTCGCCAACCATGACGCGATGCGAGTAGCCGTAGATGCCGGCATGCGAGACATGGAGATACGCAAGAATGCGGACCTGGCTCGGCTCGATCACGTGCTTGCGAAAGCCTGCGAAATTACCCGGCCCGGCGCTGCCGGTGTCGACCGCGGTGGTGACGCCGGAGGTGCGGCAGAACTCCTCGGCGTCGATGCCGATCGAGGTGCCGCCCCAATAAACGTGGGTGTGCAGATCGATCAGGCCCGGGGTGACAATGGTGCCCGACACGTCGCGCACGTCGGTTGCGCCATCCACCTTGAGCGCGTTTCCGACCGCGGCCACCTTGCCGGCGGCAAAGGCGACATCCGTTACGGCGTCGAGCTTCTGGGAGGGGTCAATCACCCGACCGCCGCGCAGGACCAAATCGAAAGGCATTGTCATCTCCGAATGCGAAATGGAAGGAAGTGGCCGGAGCCCATCAGTAGCGCATGAATGATTTTGTAAATACTTGCAACTCCGTCATTCTGACGCCAAAGTGATTTTACCACTTCTTTTGGTCGGCTGGAGAACCCAACATGCAGCCGAGCGACATCTCCTTCGAAACGGCCCTCGAAGCGCGCGTCGAGCAGATGCTCGACGCCTGTACGCGGTGCGGCAAGTGCGTCGAGGTCTGTCCGAGCGTGAAGCCGGCCGGCATCGCCGAAGCTCGCCCCCAAGCCATCATCACCGGCGTCATCGATATCGTGCGCAACGGGGACGGCCCGGAGGCGTCGCGAAAATGGGCGCAGTGCTGCATGCTCAGCGGCGAATGCATCAAGGCGTGCGACGAGGGCGTCAATCCGCGCTTCCTGCTGGCGATGGCGCGCGTCGCCATGACCAAGGCCGGGCACAAACTGCCGGAACGGCGGCGCCAGGCGATCGAAAAATACCGCAATCTCGGCCGCGACGTGGCTGTGCTGTCACGGCTGCAGCTCGATGGCGAGGTGCTGGAGCGGTTGGGTCAGAAATCGGCGTCGGTGGCGACGCCGGCGGACGCGCCGGACTTTGTGTTTTACACCGGCTGCAATGTGTTGAAAACGCCGCACATCGCGCTTTTGGCGCTCGATATCATGGATGCGCTCGGCATCAGTTATCAGGTCATGGGCGGGCCAAGCCATTGCTGCGGCATCCTGCAGATGCGATCTGGCGATGTCGAGACGTCCGGCCGCATGGGTACAAGCTCTATCGATAAACTGTCGCAGTCAAAATCCGGTCAGGTGATCTCGTGGTGCCCGAGCTGTTATGTCCAGTTCACGGAGACGACACTGCCGGCGATGGAACGCCAGCGCGGCGCGCGGCCGTTCGAGATGACGCCTTTCATGCGCTTCCTTCACGGCCGGCTCGCCGATCTGACGGCGCATTTGCGCGGGCGCATCGACATGCGCGTCGCGCTGCACCGCCACCCCGGAGTCGAAGGCGTGATGGAGGCTGCCGCTGCCGTCCTCAAGACCATCCCTGGGATCACACTGGTCGACCTGAACCAGCCGGCCGTGGGGTTACAGAGCGTCAGCCTCGGCGTGTTGCCCGCATTCAAGCGCGAACTCCAGCTCAGCGAGCTTCGCGCCGCGGACGAAGCGGGCATCGATGCGCTGGTGACGGTCTATCATTCCGAGCATCGCGAACTCTGCGCGCACGAACGCGACTGGCCATTCCAGATCGTCAACCTGCTTGAACTGGTCGGCGCCAGCATGGGATTGCAACGCAGGGATCGCTACAAGGAACTCAAGATCTTGCAGGATGCCGACCAGATCGTCAACGAATGCGGCGACCTGATCGCGCAGCACGCGCTCGATCCCGCCAAGGCGCGCGACGTCGTCGTCAAGGCGATGCTCGGCGACCAGCCGTTGCCGTTGAGGGCGAGCGTATAATCAGCGCTCTGAGAAGACCCCCGGCAGCCGCCTTCCTCACTCCGACTTGTCGATATTCCAGAAGATCGGCGTCGCCGGACCGTCGAGCACGCCGGAGAGCGATTTCCGCCACGCGCTCGGGATGAGGTATTGCCCGAGCGGGATGTAGATCACCTCGTCGTAGACTTCCTTCTGGATGTCAGCCGCGATCTTCTTCTGCTCTTCCGGCGAAGAAGAACGCGCAAACGCATCGCGCATCGCTTCCATCTTGGGATCATCGGGCCAGCCGAACCAGGCGCCGGCCTTGCCTTTGCCACTGATCGACAGATTGGCAACGGGATTGACCACATCGGCGCCGACCCAGTTGGTAAAGAACATATTCCAGCCGCCCTCCTTCGGCGGCTTCTGGCTGGCGCGGCGGGTGACGACGGTCTGCCAGTCGGTGGCCTGCACATCGACCTTGAAGCCGGCCGCGCGCAGCAATTGCGCAGCCACAATCGGCTGCGCCTTCAGCGTCACGACGTCGCCCGGCGCCATCACGACAACGGGCGTGCCGTCATAGCCGGATTCGGCGAGCAGCTTTTTTGCTTCCGCCATGCCGTTGCCCTTCACCAGCGATTCCGAGCCGACATCCGACGCCAGCGGTGTGCCGCAGACGAACACCGCGCCGCAGATCTTGTAGTATTCGGGGTTGCCGACCAGCGCATCCAGCACGTCCTTCTGGTTCATCGCCATGAAGGCGGCGCGGCGAACTTTCAAATTGTCGAAGGGCGGATAAAGGAAGTTCATCCGCCCGAGTGTCTGGAAGCCCAGCTTGTTGAGGGTTTCGACCTTCAGCTCCTTGTTGGCGGCGAGCACCGGGAGAAAATCGAACGCCGGATTCTCCATGAAATCGATATCGCCGGATTGCAGCGCGTTCATCGCGGTCTGCGCGTCCGCCATGGTGATCCATTCCACGCGGTCGACCTTCACCACCTTGCCGCCGGAGGTCCAACTCGGCGGCTCCTTGCGCGGCACATAGTCGGTGTTTTTCGCATAGACCGCCTTCACGCCGGGCTGGAATTCGGCCACCACGAATTTGAACGGACCGGATCCGATCTGCTCCTTGATCTGCTGGCCGGGCGGCGTCTCCGCCATCCGCTTCGGCATCATGAATGGCACCAGCGACGATGGCTTGCCGATCGATTCCAGCACCAGCCCGTAAGGCTCCTTCAGTCTTAGGGTGATGGTCCTGGCGTCGGCGGCCTCGATGCTGGCGGTGAAATCCATCAGCTTCTGGCCCATGCCGTCGTTGCGGCCCCAGCGCTTGAGCGAGGCCACGCAATCCTCCGCCGTGACCGGCGCGCCGTCGTGCCATTTCAGGCCGTCGCGCAGAGTGAAAGTGTAGGTGAGCTTGTCATCGCTGACTTTCCAATCGGCCATCTGCGGCTGGATCTTGAAGTTGGCGTCTTCCGCCAACAGCGTGTCATAAACCATGTAGCCGTGATCGCGGGTGATGTAGGCGGTGGTGAAGCCGGGATCAATCACCCGGAGATCGGAGTGCATCACCGCGGTGATCGTCTTGGCATCGGCCGGTGGGGTCACTGTCAGCGCTGTCGAGAGCGCAATCGCCGACAAGGTGATGCGCGAGGTGATCGTGGGATGTTTCCAACTTGAGATGCGGAACATTCGTTCGTCTCCTGACGTGAAACCGGTCAAAGGCAGCTCATTCGCTATGCATGCGGTACGTTATTTGGGCGCAGTAAACCGCTGTAACTCCTGAATATTTGACACTTGCACCGGGAGGGGTGCGCGTCAATCGGGTTTTCGACAGGAGCAAGTGCGATCCTGATCTCGCGGATGTTTCACTTTACAAAATCCTCGCCGATCATTCTCGTACCTCCTAAGGCAGCTTCAAGCGCCTCGCCGATAACACCGCTTCGAATTTGAGAGCATCCCGATGAACCCCGCCAACCTCCCCTTTGATTCCGAGACCATGCTGCAGGGGTTGCGCGGATGGGTCGAATGCGAAAGCCCGACCTGGGATGCCAGCGCGGTGGATCGCATGCTAGAGCTCGCAGCGCGCGACATGGCGATCATGGGCGCTTCGATCGAACACATCGCTGGGCGGCAGGGTTTTGGCGGTTGCGTCCGCGCGCGGTTTCCGCATCCGAAACAAGGCGAACCCGGCATCCTGATCGCGGGCCATCTCGACACCGTTCATCCCATCGGCACGCTGGACAAACTGAAGTGGCGGCGCGACGGCAACAAATGCTTCGGGCCCGGGATCTTCGACATGAAGGGCGGCAACTACCTGGCGCTGGAAGCGATCCGGCAATTGGCGCGGGCGTCCTTCACGACGCCGCTGCCGATCACTGTGCTGTTCACGCCGGACGAGGAAGTCGGCACGCCCTCGACGCGCGATATCATCGAGGCTGAAGCTTCCCGCAACAAATATGTATTGGTGCCAGAGCCCGGCCGGCCGAACAACGGCGTCGTCACCGGCCGTTACGCCATCGCGCGGTTCAATCTGGAAGCCGTCGGCAAGCCGAGCCATGCCGGCGCCACGTTGTCGTCGGGGCGCTCGGCGATCCGCGAGATGGCGCGGCAGATCCTCGTCGTCGACGGCATGACCTCGGAAGACTGTACCTTCAGCGTCGGGATCGTGCATGGCGGCCAATGGGTCAATTGCGTCGCCACCACTTGCACCGGCGAAGCGCTGAGCATGGCCAAACGCCAGGCCGATCTCGATCGCGGCGTCGAACGCATGCTGGCGCTGTCCGGCACCGCCAACGACGTGACGTTCAAGGTCACCCGCGGCGTCACGCGGCCGGTGTGGGAGCCGGACGCCGGCACCATGGCGCTCTATGAGAAGGCGCGCGGGGTCGCGGAGGCGATGGGCGTCGATCTTCCGCATGGCAGCGCCGGCGGCGGCTCCGACGGCAACTTTACCGGCGCGATGGGAATTCCAACGCTGGACGGCCTCGGCGTGCGCGGCGCCGATGCGCATACGCTCAACGAGCACATCGAAGTCGACAGCCTCGCCGAGCGCGGCCGCTTGATGGCCGGACTGCTCGCCACCCTGGACTGAAATCCCCATGCCGAAAGCACAAGTCAAATCCCGCACCATCCCGTTCAAGACCATTCGCGCCCGGGCCGAGAAGCGCAAGGGCGGTCCGAAGGGACTGGAAAAACTGCTGCCGCGGAAACCGGACATGAAGGCGCTGGCAAAAATTTCCGACGACCGCATCTTGTCGGAGATGACCAAGCGCGTGTTCTGCGCAGGGTTCGCCTGGAGCGTGATCGAATCGAAATGGCCGGGTTTCGAGAAAGCGTTTCTCGCCTTCAAACCCGCCAAGCTTGCCTTTCAACCCGACGATTTCTGGGACGCCCTGTTGTCCGATACAGGCATCGTGCGGAACGGCGCCAAGATCGCGTCGGTGCGCGAGAATGCCGCTTTCGTGCAGGAGATCGCGAACGAACACGGCAGCTTCGGCCAATTCCTCGCCAAGTGGCCTTCCTCCGACCAGATCGGCCTTTTGAATCTGCTCGCCAAGCGCGGCAGCCGGCTCGGCGGCAATACCGGACAGATGCTGTTGCGCTTTCTCGGCTGGGACGGGTTTGTAACATCGCAGGATGTGGTGGCGTGCTTGCGCGACGCCGGGCTCGATATCGCCGCCGAAGTAACGTCGAAGGGCGATCTCGCCAAGGTGCAGGCGCAGTTCAATGCCTGGGCGACGGAGACGGGATTGCCCTACGTGCATCTGTCGCGGATCTGCGCGATGTCGATCGGCGAGAGCCACGCGGAATGATGGCATGGGGTTTGCAGCGTTGGGTGGCAAAATGCGAGAATAGCCTCATGACGGAATCTTGCAGCTTTCCATCCGTCGTCCCTGCGAAAGCAGCGACCCATAATCATAGCCGTCAATTGTTGCGCCAAAGCCGTCGAACAGCGTCTCTCAAACGAGGAGCCGCAGCGTATGGGTCCCTGGTTTCGCAGCGACGACGCAATGGGTGGGGCTGATGCTCGGATATCTCTTTCGCCGCGTGCTGGCCGCCATCCCCGTGATGGGCGTGGTGGCGCTGTTCGTGTTTCTGCTGTTGCGGCTGACGCCGGGCGATCCCGCCGCGATCCTGGCGGGCGACAATGCGAGCCCGGAACAGCTCGAGCGCATCCGCAACTCGCTTGGCCTTAATGAGCCGCTCTACACCCAGTTCTTCACCTGGATCGGCAAGCTCCTGCATGGCGATCTCGGGGTGTCCCTGATCTCCAATGTGCCGGTGCTGAAAATGATCGGCCAGCGCGTCGAGCCGTCGATCTCGATCGCGGTCTCGACCATCATCCTTTCCATTTTGGTCGCGGTGCCGCTCGGCGTGATCGCGGCCTGGAAACACGGCACCTGGATCGACCGTTTTGTGATGGGATTGTCGGTGGTGGGTTTTTCCGTGCCCGTATTCGTGATCGGCTACGTGCTGATCCAGATCTTTGCGATCGATCTCCATTGGCTGCCGGTGCAGGGATTTCGCAGCATCAGCGCCGGCCTCACGCCATTTCTCGAGCGCATCATTCTGCCGACCTGCACCCTTTCCTTTATCTATGTCGCGCTGATCGCGCGCATGACCCGCGCCTCCATGCTCGATGTGCTGGGCGAGGATTACGTCCGGACCGCACGGGCCAAGGGCATCAGCGAGACCGGCGTGCTGCTGCGCCACGCGCTGCGCAACGCCGCCGTGCCCGTCATCACCGTGATCGGCACCGGCTTCGCGCTGCTGATATCGGGCGTGGTCGTCACCGAGAGCGTGTTCAACCTGCCGGGCATCGGCCGCCTCACGGTCGATGCCGTACTGGCGCGCGACTATCCGGTGATCCAGGCGATGATCCTGTTGACCTCGGGCATCTATGTCGCCGTCAACCTTCTGATCGACGTCGCCTACACGCTGCTCGATCCCCGAATTCGATATTGAGGTTCGCTAGAGATGGCGGTCGAAACCCTCCCCGAACCCACGATCCAGATCACCACGCCATTCCGGCCGGGGCTCGGATTCCTCACGGCGACCCCGATCATCGCCGCAGCCTCGATCTGCCTTGCGCTTGTGATCGCCTCCGCCGTCCTTGCCCCCTGGCTGTCGCCGCATGATCCCTTGCTGCTGGCGCCGGCGCAGCGGCTGAAACCCGCAAGCGCGCAGTTTTGGCTCGGCACTGATGGTTATGGCCGCGACGTGCTGTCGCGCATTCTCTATGGCGGACGGATATCGCTCTTGATCGGCCTTGGCGCCGCCGTCGTCAGCATCGGCTTTGGGCTTGTGATCGGGCTCGTTTCAGGATTCTTCAAATGGGTCGACGCGATCATGATGCGCGTGATGGATGGGCTGATGGCGATCCCGAGCATCCTGCTCGCCATCGCTGTGGTTTCGCTCTCGGGCGCGAGCCTCACGACGGTGCTGGTCGCCATCACCATCCCCGAAATTCCGCGGGTCGCACGTCTGGTGCGATCGGTGGTGCTGTCGGCGCGGGAAGAGCCCTATGTGGAGGCAGCGATCTCATTGGGCTCCAGTCTGCCGAAGATCATGTGGCGGCACCTGATGCCGAACACGGTCGCGCCCCTGATCGTGCAAGGCACTTACGTCTGCGCGTCTGCGATCCTGACCGAGGCGATCCTGTCGTTTTTAGGCGCAGGCATCAGCCCGGAGACCCCGACCTGGGGCAACATCATGGCGGAAGGCCGCGCCTATTTTCAAATAAAACCGTCGCTGATCTTCTGGCCGGGGTTATTGCTGTCGATCGCGATCCTGTCCGTCAATCTGATCGGTGACGCCGCGCGCGACGCGCTCGATCCCCGCATGAAGCGGCGGGAGGGCGGGAAGTGACGAAGTGGCAAGGAGCGGAGCGACGAAGCCACGTCGTCATTCCGGGATGGTCCAAAGGACCAGACCTCAGATGCGCAATGCGCATCGGGGAATCTCGAGATTCCGGGTCTGGTGCTAGCGCACCATCCCGGAATGACGGCGGAGGGTTAAAATGACCTCCCCCGTCCTCGACATCCAAAACCTCGTCGTGAGCCTCGGCAACAAGCCGCAAAACCCCCGCGTCATCGACGGTGTCTCGCTGCAGGTCCGCGAGCGCGAAACCCTCTGCCTGGTCGGCGAGAGCGGCTCGGGCAAATCGGTGACGGCGCTGACCGTGATGGGGCTGTTGCAAAAGGGTTCGCTGGTGCCGACCGGCGGCAGCGTAAAACTGGTCGGCGAAGAGCTGCTCAATGCCAGCGACCGCCGCTTGCGGCAATTGCGCGCCACCACCATGGCGATGATTTTTCAGGAGCCGATGACGGCGCTCAATCCGGTGGAGCCGGTCGGACGCCAGATCGACGAGGTGCTGCGCGTCCACACCGATCTCGATGCCCGCGCGCGGCGCCAGCGCATCCTCGCCATGATGGACCAGGTGCGGCTGCCCGAGGTCGAGCGCATCTTCGCTTCCTACCCGCATCGGCTGTCCGGCGGTCAGCGCCAGCGCATCATGATCGCGATGGCGCTGGTGCTGGAACCAAAGCTCCTGATCGCGGACGAGCCGACTACGGCGCTCGACGTCACCACGCAGAAACAAATTCTCACGCTGATACGCGACCTGCAGCGCGACCACGGCACGGCGGTGCTGTTCATCACCCACGACATGGGCGTGGTCGCTGAAATCGCCGATCGCGTCGCCGTCATGCGCCAGGGACGATTGGTCGAGACCGGACCGCTCGATACTATCCTGCGCGCGCCCACGATGGAATACACCCGCAATCTTCTTTCCGCGGTGCCGAGCCTGGTGCCGCGTGAACCGCGCGCGGAATCGCGGGAGCCCGTGGTGCTGGAGGCCAACGAACTGGGCAAAATCTACCGCGAACGATCCTTCTTCGGCCGCACCCGCGAAGTCGCAGCCGCCCAGGATGTCACGCTGACGCTGCGCAAGGGCCGCACGCTTGGCATCGTCGGCGAAAGCGGCTCGGGCAAGTCGACGGTGGCGCGCTGCATCGTCCGCCTGATCGATCCGACCTCCGGCGGCATTCGGCTGGCGGGGCGCGAAGTCTCCCACCTGTCGCGCCGGCTGCTGCAGCCGCACCGTCAGAAGATCCAGATCATTTTCCAGGACCCGTATCGATCGCTCAATCCGCGTATCACCATCGGCGAGACCATCGCCGAGGGGCCGATCAATTACGGCATGCCGCGCGCGCAGGCGCTGGAAAAAGCCCGCGAGCTGCTCGAGCTGGTCGATCTGCCCGTTGACGCCATCACGCGCTATCCGCACCAATTCTCCGGCGGCCAGCGCCAGCGCATCGCAATTGCCCGCGCGCTTGCGCTCGATCCGGACGTGCTGGTGGCGGATGAAGCCGTCTCGGCGCTCGACGTTTCCGTGCAGGCGCAGGTTTTGGAATTGCTCGACGAAATCCAGACCCGGCTCGGCATCGCGCTTCTGTTCATCACCCATGATCTCCGTGTCGCCGCGCAAATCTGCGACGATGTTGCCGTGATGCAGCACGGCCGCATCGTCGAACAGGGCCCGGCAGCGCTGGTCCTGACAAATCCGCAAACATCCTATACCCGCGCGCTGCTTGACGCCGCCCCCGGACGGGGGTGGGATTTCGCCAATTTCAGGCCGGTTGCGGTGGCAGCGGTAACGCTTTGAGATTGGGCGAGAAGGCTCTAGACACAGTCATTCCGGGGCGATGCGAAGCATCGAACCCGGAATCTCGAGGTTCCGGGTCTGGTCCTTCGGACCATCCCGGAATGACAACCTCGGTATCCGGTTGAGATATTACTGATGACCCGTATCGCCGTTGGTGGCTTCCTGCACGAGACCAACACCTTCGCGCCCACGAAGGCGACCTATGCCGATTTCGTGCATGGCGGCGGCTGGCCCGCGATGACGCAAGGGGCTGAGGTGCTCAAGACCATGCGCCACATCAATGTCGGCTTGGCCGGCTTTGTCGAACAGGCGGAAGCCCTGGGCTGGGAGCTGGTGCCGACGATCTTTGCCGCCGCCAGTCCCTCGGCCCATGTGGCCGAGGACGCCTATGAGCGCATCGCCAGGGTGATCGTCGACGGCATCAAGAATGCCAGACCGCTCGATGCCGTCTATCTCGATCTGCACGGCGCCATGGTCACTGAGCATCTCAACGACGGCGAAGGCGAAATCCTGCGGCGCGTCCGCGAGGTGATCGGACGTGACCTGCTGCTGCTGGCGAGCCTCGATTTGCACGCCAACGTCACGCCGGAGATGGTGGAGCACACCGACGCACTTATCGCCTACCGCACCTATCCCCATGTCGATATGGCCGACACCGGCCGCGCCGCCGCGCGTCATCTTGCGCTGCTGCTACGATCAAAGCGAAAATTGGCAAAATCGTTCCGGCAACTGCCGTTTTTGATTCCAATCAGCTGGCAGTGCACCAACGATCAGCCCACCAAGGGCATCTACCAACAACTGGCGGCGCTTCAGAGCGAGGCCGTGCCGACGTTGTCGTTTTGCCCGGGATTTCCGGCCGCTGACTTTTATCACTGCGGACCAAGCGTGTTCGCCTACGGCATGACGCAGACCGAGGCCGACACCGCTGCGGACAAGCTCGTCGCCCTGATCGAAAACCACGAGAGCGATTTCGACGGCCGCATCTACACCCCGGACGAGGGCGTGCGCCTTGCGATGGAACTCGCCAAAACCGCCAGCAAACCGGTCATCATCGCCGACACCCAGGACAATCCCGGCGCCGGCGGCGATTCCGATACCACGGGCATGCTGCGGGCGCTGGTCCGCAACAACGCCATCCGCGCCGCGATCGGCGCGATCTATGATCCACAATCGGCCAAGGCCGCCCATGCCGCAGGGGTCGGCGCGACCGTCACGCTCGCGCTTGGCGGCAAGTCCGGCATATCGGGCGATGGACCGTATCACGCGAGCTTCACCGTCGAGAACTTGTCGGACGGAAAATTCGTGGCGTCAGGTCCTTATTATGGCGGCCGCGATATGGACATGGGGCCTTCGGCCTGTTTGCGGATCGGTGACGTGCGCGTGGTGGTGAGTTCGTACAAGGCGCAGCTGGCGGATCAATCGATGTTTCGCTATGTCGGTATCGAGCCGACGAGGCAGGCGATCCTGGTCAACAAGAGTTCGGTACATTTCCGCGCCGATTTTGAGCCGATCGCCGAAAGGCTCCTGATCTGCGCCGCCCCCGGCGCGATGCCTGCCGACACCGCCGCCCTGCCCTGGACAAAATTGCGGCCGGGTATTCGTATCAAACCGAACGGCCGCGCTTTCATCGCGGCTAACAAATCACGTTCCCACTCTCCCGCCATCGGATAACAGACATGCCCAACATCGATCGCATCGAAGGCTTTGCCGACGAACTCACCGCCATCCGCAGGGATTTGCACGCCCATCCCGAGATCGGCTTCGAGGAGGTCCGCACCTCCGGCATTGTCGCCGACAAGCTCACGCAATGGGGGATCGAGGTGCATCGCGGGCTCGGCGGTACCGGCGTCGTCGGCGTGCTCAGGGGCAAGGGGTCCGGCGCCAAACGCATCGGGCTCCGCGCCGATATGGACGCGCTGCCGATGGAAGAGAACACCAACCTGAAATGGCGCTCCACCATTCCCGGACGCTTCCACGGCTGCGGCCATGACGGCCACACCACCATCTTGTTGGGCACCGCGCGCTATCTCGCCGAGACCCGCAATTTCGACGGCACCGTGCATTTCATCTTCCAGCCGGCGGAGGAAGGCCTCGGCGGCGCCCGCGCCATGATCAAAGACGGATTGTTCGAGAAATTCCCCTGCGACGAAATCTATGGGCTGCACAACGCGCCCGACCTCAATCACGGCGAACTCGCAATCCTGCCTGGACCGGCCATGGCGGGCGCCGACTTCTTCGACATCACGATATCGGGCTATGGCGCGCATGGCGCGATGCCGGAACGCTCCAAGGACCCGGTCGTGATCGCGATGGCGCTCGGACAGGCGTTGCAGACCATCGTCAGCCGCAATGTTTCTCCGACCGAGGCGGCGGTGTTGTCGATCACGCAGATTCACGCGGGTTCTGCCTATAACGTGATCCCGGGCGAAGCAAAACTGGCCGGCACGGTGCGCGCGTTTTCCGACGAGGTGCGCGCGCTGATCCGCGAGCGGATGCGCGCGATCTGCGCCGGAATCGCGAGCGCCTTTCAGGTCGAGATCGATGTCGACATCCGTGACATCTTCAGTGTGCTGGTGAACCAGGAGGAACATTCCAGGGTGGTCGCGGAAGTGGCGCGAACGGTCGTCGATCCCGCAAAGGTCTTAACCCGCGCACAGCCGAAGATGGGGAGTGAGGATTTCGCCGATATGCTGCATGCCGTGCCCGGCGCCTATTTCTGGCTCGGCCATGACGGCTCGGTGCCGGTGCACAATCCTGGCTTTACGCTCGACGACAAGATCTTGCCGATCGGCGCCAGCATGTTCGCGCGCATCGTCGAGACCCGGTTGCCGGCAGGCGGCCATGCGTGAGACGGCTTCGTCCGACGCGGTGTCGCCGCTGCACGATCGCAGTGCCGTCGGCCTGATCACGGGCTTTCGCGCCAAACAATTCTCGCCGGCCGAGGTGCTGGAGGACGTGCTGGCCCATATCGCGGTGTGGGAGCCCCACATCAAGGCGCTGTACGCGTTCGATCCGCAGAGCGCACGCGCAGCCGCCAAGGCTTCGACCGAGCGCTGGCGAAGGGGCGAGCCGATCGGCGCGCTCGACGGCGTTCCCGTGACGATCAAGGACAACATCGCCACCAAGGGCGTTCCGGTGCCGCTCGGCGCTGCCACTACCAAACTGGTGCCGGCGGAAATGGACGCGCCGCCGGCGGCGCGGCTGCGCGAAGCTGGTGCGGTGATTTTCTCCAAAACCACCATGCCGGACTACGGCATGCTGTCATCGGGTCTTTCGAGCTTCCATCCCCTCACCCGCAACCCCTGGGACCTCAGCAAGAACCCCGGTGGCTCCAGCGCCGGCGCGGGTGCGGCGGGAGCGGCAGGCTATGGCCCGCTGCATCTCGGCACCGACATCGGCGGCTCGGTGCGGCTGCCGGCAGGCTGGTGCGGTCTTGTGGCGCTCAAGCCCAGCCTCGGGCGCGTCCCGGTCGATCCGCCCTATGTCGGCCGCGTCGTCGGGCCGATGACCCGCACCGTCGAAGACGCCGCCTTGATGATGAGCGTCATGTCGCAGCCCGATCGCCGCGACGGCATGAGCCTGCCGCCGGACAACATCAACTGGAAGGCGCTCGACAAATCGCCGCGCCAATTGCGGATCGGGCTCATGCTCGATCCCGGCGTCGGTCAGCCGCTCGAACAAGAAGTCCGCGATGTCGTTGTAAAGGCGACGAAGGCGTTCGAGTCTGCGGGCGCCGTCGTCACCGAAGTCAAGGGCATATTGACGCGCGAGATGCTCGACGGGCTCGACAATTTCTGGCGCGCGCGCCTGTGGGACGATCTTTCGCAACTCACACCAGCCGAACGCGAGAAGGCGTTGCCCTATATCCTGAAATGGGCGGAAGCCGGCGCAAAACTGTCGGGCGTCGACGTGGTCAGGGGTTTTAACGCCACCATGGCAATCCGCGCCGCCGCCGGAAAACTGTTCGCCGAACTCGATTATGTGATCTCGCCGGTTTCGCCGGTGGTGAAGTTCACCGCCGAGCTCGCCGCGCCGCTGAACGATCCCGACCGGCCGTTCGAACACATCTGCTACACCGTGCCGTGGAATATGGCGGAAAACCCGGCCCTCTCGATCAATGGTGGGTACGACGCGCAGGGCTTTCCGATCGGGGTGCAAATCATCGGACGCCGCTTCGACGACATCGGCGTGCTCGGCATGGCCAAGACGTTCGAAGGCTTGCGCGGCACGCAACGGCCGTGGCCGAAGGTGCCGAAGTAGCGGTCCCATAGACCCCGTCATGGCCGGGCTCGTCCCGGCCATCCACGTCTTGCTTGGCACGACAAGGCAAGACGTGGATCCCGGCACAAGGCCGGGCATGACGACGGAAAAAATCACGAAGGGAAACGCCCATGGCCTACAACACGATCACATACGAAGTCGCCGAACAGATCCTCACCATCACGTTGAACCGGCCGGACAAGCTCAACGCCTTCAACGCCACGATGCAGCGGGAGTTGATCGACGCGTTCGACGCCGCCGACCAGGACGATAACATCCGCGCGATCATCGTTACCGGCAGCGGCCGCGCCTTCTGCGCCGGCGCCGATCTTTCCTCGGGCGCCGATACCTTCGACCGCGATGCGCGGCGCGGACCCGCCAGGCGATTGGCCGATGGCGCCGTCGATTACAGCGATCCGAACATTCGTGACGGCGGCGGCCAGGTGACGCTGCGCATCTTCAAGTGCCTCAAACCGGTGATCGCCGCGGTCAACGGACCCGCTGTGGGCATCGGCGTCACCATGCTGCTCGCGATGGATATCCGCATCGCTTCCGAGGATGCGCGCTTCGGCTTTGTGTTTTCCCAGCGCGGCATCGTCCCCGAAGCCGCCTCGAGCTGGTTCCTGCCGCGCATCGTCGGCATCTCGCAAGCACTGGAGTGGTGCTATACCGGGCGCGTCTTCCCGGCGCAGGAAGCGCTCGCCGGCCGCCTCGTCAGCAAGGTGGTGCCGCCGGATGAATTGCTGCCGGCCGCCCGCGCGCTGGCGCGCGAGATCGCGGTCAAGACCGCGCCGGTGTCGGTGGCGCTGATCCGGCAGATGATGTGGCGCATGCTGGGCGCCGATGATCCGATGGAGGCGCACAAGGTCGATAGCCGCGGCATCTATGCGCGCGGCCGCTCCGATGACGTGAAGGAAGGCGTGATGGCGTTTTTGGAGAAGCGGCCGGCAAATTTCAGGAACAAGGTATCGTCCGACATGCCCGATTATTTCCCGTGGTGGAACGAGCGGGAATATGAATGAGGGCAAAGTAGCGCGGCACGGCACGCTGTGCCCTTCTCCCCCTATCTGGCCGATATCCATCTTGTTGATCGGTACCGGAGGCGGGACAACGGGGGGCGACGCATGATGCGCTCCCACAGGCCCAAATTGCGCGAGAACTGTTCCAGCCCGCGCAACTCGAAGAACGAAATCATGCCGGCGACTGAGAGTGTTGGATTTCGTCAGCGTACCCGAATTCCCCATCTGAATCGGGCGAGGCTTTAAGGCCTCGCCCCAGGACTTCGCGACGGCGCGTACCATCGAACTCGGAGCTCGGGGCGTCTGAGCTACGTCAGTTCTCCCTCAACAGCGGAGATAGCGAGGACCGCGGTTGCAGGTCCGCTTGGGCCAAAAGCAGACGACGCAGGCTTTCATTCGCTGGTCCGTCGTCGGCTCGCGCCGGTTTATGTTAGGTCGCGTCAGGCCGCTTCGAGTCGTTTTCCGGACCCATCGAGCAGGCTTGCCGCCACCAGTGCCTCGCGAATGCGCGCGATCTCCGGGTCTTCAATCTTGACCAGCGGCGGCCGCACGACGGCGCGCGGCAGGCGACCGAGAATAACGAGCGCCTCCTTCATGCGGTTGTGCATGTCGACGAAGGGATCGGCGTAGAACACGCTCGCCACCGGATGGATCCGATCGTTCAGCCGACGCGCCTCGGCGAGGTCGTTGGCGGCGACCGCCCGGAACAGTCGGGCTTGGAGATCGGCAATCACGCTACCGCTTCCCGACAGCAACCCGTTGCAGCCGAGCACGAGCGAGCTCAGCAGCCAGGCACTGTTGGTTGACAGCACGTTGACCGGTCGGCTGCGCGATTGCAGCGCCCTCACCTGCGTCTCATGCTGAGGAACGCTCGGCGTCCAGTCCTTGACGGCGCGGATGGTGGGGATTTCGTCGAGCAGGCGGGTCAGCGTCGCGGCGGGGTAACCCTGCCCAGTCGCGAGCGGATACTGGAAAACGATCAGCGGCAGATCGGAGGCCGACGCGATTGCCTTGAAGTGCGCAATCGCCATGTCCGCGGTCTGGCCCAGCGTGAAGGGCGCCGGCGGAAACACCAGAAGCGCCGAAGATCCGCCCGCCTGCGCCCGCTTCGCGATCCGGGCCGCCTCGAGGCTGCCGTCCGCCCAGATCCCGTGGATCAGCGGCAGCCGGTCGCCGACCTCCTTGCCCGCTATCTCCAGCACGCGGCTCTGCTCATCGGCCGTGCACGAGGCCACCTCGGTCGAATGCGCATTGATCGTAAGCGCCGACAAGCCCTCGACCGCCGCAACGTCCCGCAAATGGCTGCGGAAGCTCGGCTCGTCGATTGACAGATCGTCGTGGAACGGCAGCAGCACCGCGGGGATCACCCCGTGGGGAACAAAGTCTTTGAAGCGAGCCATAGCGATCTCTCATCAAGTCAGGCTGGTCTTTGCAGCCCCATGGGCGCGCGCTCGTCGAGCGGCCACGGATGGCAAGGCGGATACGAGCTCCGCGGCGAGCGGCTGTCCTAAAGCCTATCACTTCGCGACTGGGCCGCGAGTAAAAAATGGAACCCGATCGGCCTTGAATCCAGGAGAGGCCGATGTCCGCTCCGGGTCAAAACGGACATGGCGGCACGTCTACGCAATGTGTTGCTGCCATATTCGAACCCGACAACCTTAAAACCCCACTAAGACGCTCCGGTGATCGCGCGGCGGCAACCATTAGGTTATCGGAAGCGCGCGGAGGACGAATTGCGTGCGCCGGCCTCGCATAAATTACCCGGCTGCAAACGTGGCGTGAGTAACCGAAACTTTTGTCCCCGAAGCCCCGCTCACGGTAACCACTTGAGCATCATCCAGGCATCCTGGACCTTGGGAAACTGTTTTCTGAACATGTAGGGGGCGGGAGTCTACCGAACTCTCAGTCTTGGGCGTGCCCATCCGCCGCCGAAGATATACCCATTGTGTACGGTCGGCGGCACAATTTGATGCATTGAAAAGAGCCAAACCATCCCGCTGCTGAACAAGTCCGTCCGGTTGGAATTGGTGGCTTCGAGATTCACCTGTAACGAGCGGAGCTTCCGTAAAAGACGGGCTATCAGGGAGCCGGGTCAAGCACGCATGGCCGATAAGGAAATTTCTTCTCCGCACAGCGGCGGAACCTTCATCGGCTGGTGTGCGACACCCACGCGCCTCTGTTTTGGGAGAGTGAGCCGCCGCCGACATTTGCCCATATGCCGCTCCCAAAGAGCAGCAGAGCGAGACTCAGTCCGAGTAATTGCGTCATTTCCAAACTCCGTGTTGGACTCACAATCCCCATGTCCCCAAAGTGTTCCTAGTGCCTGGTACGAATAGGGACAGCCGTTCCTAAGCACGGGAGACTGTCACGAGCGGCTTTATTGATTTGCCGACGCTAAAGCGCGTTTCTAAATTGAGTCCGGGGTCCATGAAGCGCCATGACATGGCCCCGACCAACTTTGCGTCATTGAGCGCGACCTCCGCTCCCGTATGGAGCGATGCTACCCTATCATCAGCGCGACCCGCCCGACCGCCTTGCGATCGATCAACAGCTGCATCGCTTGCGCGTAGTCCTCAAGCGGCAAGCGATGCGAAATGTGCGGACGAACTTTCCCGGCTTCCGCCCACGCCAGTAGCGCCTTGGTCCGCGCGTCGCCGATGGCCGGACTTCGCCGCACCGCTTCGCCTGCGCGGACGCCGAGCACGCTCGCGCCCTTGATCAGCAAGAGATTGGTGCGGGCAAGCCCGATGCCGCCGGTGAATCCAATCACAAGGACGCGCGCGCCCCAGGCGATGCAACGCAGGCTGTTCTCGAATATCTCGCCGCCGACCGGATCGAACACCACGTCCGCACCGCGGCCATCGGTAATGCGCTTTACCCCATCGCGGAACGGTTCACGCGCGTAAAGCAGAAGATGATCGGCGCCCTTTTCTCGCGCCACCGCGAGCTTTTCCTCCGATGACGCCGCTGCGATCACGGTTGCGCCCAACATCTTGCCGATCTCGACCGCCGCAAGTCCGACGCCGCCACCGGCGCCGTGCACCAGCAACACTTCGTTCCGTTGAATCCGGCCGCGATCGACCAGCGCGTGATGGGCGGTGCCGTGCGCGGAGAGGAACGTCGCGCCTTCCACATCGTCGAAGTTCGACGGCAACGGCGTCAGTTGCGCTGGCGCAACGACGACTTCATCGGCGTAGCCGCCGTGCCGCATCCGAACGATCACGCGATCGCCGACCGCAACCCCGGCAACATCGTCCGCGACCTCGATCACCTCCCCGGCCGCCTCCACCCCAGGGATGAACGGCAGCTCCGGCTTGAGCTGATATTCGCCGGCCGCCATCAATATGTCGGGAAAGTTGATCCCGGCCGCATGCACGGCGATGCGCACCTGCCCCGGCGCTAGCGGCGCGGAAGCAAAGCTTTCCAGACGCAGGCGCTCGGGCGGGCCGAGCTCGCGACAGACGACAGCTTTCGGCATCAGGCCGCGCTCGCCTTTCGCCGCCGCAAGGCATCACGGATCAGCGGCAACCGGTCATTGCCGAAATACATGTCGGTCTTGTCGACAAAGATGGTCGGCGAGCCGAACCCGCCGCGCGCCATCACTTCGTCGGTATTGGCCTTGAGCTGATCCTTGATTGTCTGCTCGCTGATTGATGCGAGGAATTTTTGCGGATCGATCCCGACGCGCTTGCAGATGTCCGCCAGCACTTCGTCCTTGGAAATATCCTTGTCGTCGCCCCAATAGGCCTCGAACACGCCGCGCGCGAATGGCACCATGTCCTTAGCCAGGAAGATGCAGCCGCGCATCGCCTTCACGCTGTTCACGGGAAACACCGTCGGCGGCATCTTGATCGCAAGCCCAGCCGAGCGCCCAGTCCGCAAGGTCTTTCTTGTGGTAGCGCGCCTTCAACGGCACCGGCGCCTCGCGCGAGGCATAGACGCTCGGGTTCACCGTATTAAAGATGCCGCCGACCAGGATCGGCCGCCACGAAATCTCCACGCCGAACTCCTTCGCCAGCGGCTGAATGTTGTGGAAGGCAAGATAGGTCCAGGGACTGGAGCAGTCGAAGAAGAACTCGATCATGGCGTTTCCTTTTGTTTGATTTCGGCCTGACCCTCATCCTGAGGAGTGCGCTTTTGCGTGCGTCTCGAAGGATGAGAGGCGTGGTCTATCGTTCCGGGCCTCATGGTTCGAGACGGCGCAAATCCGCCTCCTCACCATGAGGAACAACACTCACTTCTTCCCCACCATCTCCTTTGCGCGCTGGCCGAACATATTCTTTCGCGCTTCCTCGTCAAAAGGCTCCTTGACGAATTTGCCGATCGCCAGCCCCGCCTGCACCTGCGGCCGCGCGCGTACTTCAGCGTACCAGCGCTTAATGTTCGGATAATCGTCGAGCGTAAAACCCTGCGCTTTATGCGTCATGGTCCAGGGAAAGCAGGCGATGTCAGCGATCGAATAGTCGCCGGCGACATAGGCGCCGGTCTTGCCGAGCTGCGTATCGAGCACGTGGTAAAGCCGCGCCGCCTCGTCGTGGTAGCGCTCGATGGCGTAGGGGATTTTCTCCGCAGCATAGAGCGCGAAATGCCCGTGCTGGCCGAGCATCGGGCCGAGCCCGCTCATCTGCCACATCAGCCATTGCAGCACGACCGAGCGGGCGCGCATTTCGCTCGGCAGAAAACGCCCGGTCTTGTCGGCTAGGTAAATCAGGATCGCGCCGGTCTCGAACACTGAAAACGGTCCGCCGCCGTCGGCAGGCGCGTGATCGACGATCGCCGGAATACGGTTGTTCGGGCTGATCGCCATAAATTCCGGCTTGAACTGCTCACCGGAACGGATGTTGACGGGAATGACCGTGTAGGGAAGGCCGAGCTCTTCCAGCATGATCGAGATTTTCCAGCCGTTCGGCGTTGGCGCGTAATGCAGGTCGATCATGGGGTCAGTCCGTCCGGTGGGTGGTCTTCCGATCCTACCCTACCCCAGCTTTCGGCACATTCCACCGCCCCAACCCCATGTACCTCCCGCCCCGGACATGGCATTAGACGGCTCCAATTAAACCTGAGGATACGCTCAAGATGCTGTTTCCAACCACGATCGCCGGCTCCTTGCCGAAGCCGGAATGGCTGGCTGAACCCAATACGCTGTGGGCGCCCTGGAAATCCAAGGGCGACGAACTGGCGCGCGCCAAGCGCGACGCCACGATCCTGGCGGTGAAGCTGCAGGAGGACGCCGGGATCGACATCGTCACCGAGGGCGAACAGGCCCGCCAGCATTTCGTCCACGGCTTTCTGGAGAAGGTCGAGGGCATCGATTTCGCCCACAAGGTCGAGATGGGAATCCGCAAAGACCGCTACAAGGCGATGGTGCCGCAGGTGGTGGCGCCGTTGCGGCTGAAAGGCCGCGTCCATGCCGACGAGGCCCGCGTCGCGCGCACCCACACCGCGCACAAGCTGAAGTTCACTTTGCCGGGCCCGATGACCATCATCGACACCATTGCCGACCAATATTACGGCGACCGCGTCAAGATGGCGTTCGCCTTTGCCGAACTGCTCAACGAGGAAGCCAAGGCGTTACAGGCCGACGGTGTCGACCTGATCCAGTTCGACGAGCCGGCCTTCAATGTCTATATGGACGAGGTCTCCGACTGGGGCATCAAGGCACTGGAGCGCGCCGCCGAAGGGCTGACCTGCGCCACCGGCGTGCACATCTGTTACGGCTACGGCATCAAGGCCAATACCGACTGGAAGCAGACGCTCGGCAGCGAGTGGCGGCAGTACGAGGATATCTTTCCGGCGATCGCCAAAAGCCCGATCCAGCACGTCGCGATCGAATGCCGCAATTCGAAGGTGCCGCTGGAACTGCTCGGCCTGCTCACCGGCAAGGTGGTTCAGGCCGGCGTGATCGATGTCGCCAGCGACACCGTCGAGACGGCGGAGGACGTCGTGAAGGTGATCGACGCCGTCGCCAAATTCGTGCCGAAGAGCAACATCGTCGCGACCACCAATTGCGGCATGGCCCCGATGCGCCGCGATATCGCCGAAGCCAAACTGATGGCGCTCGGCGCCGGCGCGAAACTGGCACGGCAGAAGCTGGGGTGATTGGCACGTCATTCCGGGACGATGCGAAGCATCGGACCCGGAATCTCGAGATTCCGGGTTCGCTCTTGCGAGCGCCCCGGAATGACGGCGGTGTTATAGCTACGCCCTCAATCTCTCGCGCTTTGGTGCAACACCGGCCGGTACCCCGCTGAAAACGCGCGCAATGTCGACGGCGGCGTCAGCAGCATTGCGCTCTTGATCGCGCCTTGCGCTTCGCGATAGCCGGCTGGCGACCAGATGAACGCCCTTGCCTGCGCGATCAGGAAACTCTCCTCTCCGGCCTGCACCATCGCGCCGTCAGGCAATTCGTTGAGCGGCATCGGCAGCGCGTGCAAGCGCTTGCTCCTCCCTTCAAGCCGCTCCACGTGCAGCAGCGCGTCGATGTCGCCAGCGCGGACATTCGAAACTCCGTTGCCCTCCTGCCACGCCGCGCGAAACCGGTTCGCGTCGTCACGGCGGCAGAAGAAACACGGGCGGTGGCCGGCCGCGAACGCCGTGGCCTCATCGAGAAAGAACAATTCAGTCCAGCCCCGCGTACCCATCACATCGCGGCGCCGGCCCTTGAAGTCGCAGACGCAAGCGAGCCAGGCGCGGCTCGCCCAGCGTCGCCGCAGCAGGGTCCTGGTTGCGGGATCGTGAATGATGCCGCGATTGCCGGTGAACATCCCGCGGTGCGGGGTGGCAATGATGTGGCCTGACGGCGTGACGCGGTTTTGCAGGGACATGCGTGTGCCTTCGGCAGCGAATAGCGAATAGGGAGTAGCGAATAGGGCTAGTCCATTCGCCATTCGCCCCCTCTTCTCACGCCGCGCCGTCGCGGATCGGCGGCTGGAACGACAGCGCGGTGTCCCAGGGAAAGAAGATCCAGGTGTCTTGCGACACTTCGGTGATGAAGGTGTCGACCAGCGGCCGCCCCTGTGGCTTGGCATAGACGGTGGCGAAATGCGCATCCGGCATCATCTTGCGCACCAGCCGCCCGGTCTTGCCGGTATCGACGAGATCATCGACGATCAGGAGACCCTTGCCGGTGCCGCCGCCGAGTTCCGCGGTGTCGGCCGAGATGCCCTTGAGCACCTTCAGATCGCCCTGCTTGGTGTGATCGTAGCTGGCGATGCACACGGTATCGATGATGCGAACCCCGAGTTCGCGCGCGACGATCGCCGCCGGCACCAGCCCGCCGCGGGTGATCGCGATCACCGCGTGAAACGGCCCGACTTCATTGAGCCGCCAGGTCAGCGCCCGGCAATCCCGGTGAAACTGGTCCCATGAGACCGGAAAGGCCTTCCCCGCCCGCTCCTGCGCGCTCAGTTCCGGATGCTCCGCCATTCTTTATCTCCCAAATTTCCACATCTTCATCCGGATCATGAACTTAATTTTCGGACCAAGAAAAGCGTTAGCAGAAGAAACCCTATGTATAACAGGACGCTCCAACGCAGATATCGCATCCGGCGCCGAAAGGCCTGCACCTGTGCCCGTAGATCGACGGGTTGTGTGGCAAGTTGGGCCTCAAGCACGTTCGGTCCTGGAAAATTCCAGCCCTGCCACTCAAGCTGGGTGAAAAATGTCACCAACCCTATCGAGTAATTACCGATGCGACGATAGATCCGCCAACCCTGCCATTGCTGGTAAAAACAAATAGCCACCACCATGCAGACAAGAGGGATCAAAAAAACTACCACGATCAGGTCCCGATCCGACATTCCTATGACCCCGTTCCGATGCTCAGAGCTAGCGGACCACGTTCAATCCCGCCAGCATCTCCTTGACCGCGGCCATCGCGGCGGCAAGTTTATCCGGATCGCGCGAGCGGACCACCAGGCTGGTGTTCGGCTTCTTGTCCTCGTCGATGAACGGATAGCTGCCGATGATGGTGTCGGGATGGGCGTTGGCGATCTCGCGCAAGGGGCCGCCGATGTCGCCCTCCCGCGCATTGGCGCGAACGGTATCGGACAGCATGCGGACGCCGGATTTGAGCTTTGGCGCCACGATGTCCATCATCGCCTGCATGATCGAGGGCACGCCGGCCATCACGATGACATTGCCGATCTTGAAGCCGGGCGAGAGGATGGTCGCGCTCTGGATCAGTTCGGCGCCGTCGGGAATGCGCGCCATCCTCAAGCGCGCCTCGTTCAACTCGCCCGGATTCTGGAACCGCTCGCGAAACCGCGCCACCACCTCCGGATGATGATCGATGCCGACGCCGAACGCTTTCGCCACGCTATCCGCGGTAATGTCGTCATGGGTCGGCCCGATGCCGCCGGTGGTAAAGACATAGGCATAGCGGTGGCGCAGCGCGTCCAGCGCCACGATGATCTCGGCCTCGTCGTCAGCGACGACGCGGACCTCCTTGAGGTCGATGCCGATATTGGTCAGGTATTCCGCGATGAATCCGATGTTCTTGTCCTTAGTCCGCCCGGACAGGATCTCGTCGCCGATCACCAGGATTCCCGCCGTGACGATCTCACTCATGACCTCTCCTCAAACCCGCCCCTCGGCGGATCACACTTGGCCGGTCTAACTACTTTCGCACCCTGCCCGGCCAACACGTTGAAATTCGCTAGGTTTTGCTTCCGAAATAAGCAACGGCGAGCCGTTTTTTCGGGCAGCACCGAGGGTATTCCTAGCAAATGCTCGGGGCCAATGCATATCGCGCTGGCCCGAGCCTTGCTACCATCCCGTTAAGTCATGCACTGTGTCGAGGGGCATCCAAGGGCAGTCGGGATTGATGGCAGTTGCGTTCGATGAAATGAACGGGCTCGGCGGCGACCTCCGCCCGGCCTACCAGGAGCTCTCCCGCTGGCTGAAGGAGACGCCGCCGGACGCCCTGGAATATCGCCGACAGGAAGCCGAGCTGCTGTTCCGCCGGATCGGCATCACCTTTGCGGTCTATGGCGACGCCGAAGCCCAGGAGCGGCTGATCCCGTTCGACGTCATCCCGAGAATCATGTCCGCGAAAGAATGGACGGTCCTCGAAAAGGGCCTCAAGCAGCGGGTGTGCGCGCTCAACATGTTCCTGCGCGACATCTATCACGGCCGCGACATCCTGCGCGCCAATATCATCCCCGAGGACCTGATCTTCCAGAACCCGGTGTTCCGCCCGGAGATGAACGGCCAGGC
>Ga0137407_10000306_pt1 | contig 34596 bp, 25 predicted proteins | sample CZOMad2_2_16fung_FD_108410 | JGI IMG/M metagenome (GOLD analysis project Ga0137407, IMG submission 108410) | Vadose zone soil fungal communities from Angelo Coast Range Reserve, California, USA - CZOMad2_2_16fungal (Illumina Assembly) | ecosystem: Environmental > Terrestrial > Soil > Vadose... | reverse complement strand
CGCCACTTGCAGAAGATCGACTATCCGAACTACGAAGTCATTGTGGTCGATGATGGCTCGACCGATCGATTCACCGATTGCGCACGAGATTACGGGTTCCGTTTAATTCGAACTCCGAATTCAGGCCTCGGCAACGCTCGCAACACCGGGCTCTTCGCAGCGACTGGCGAAATCGTGGCCTATATCGACGATGACGCTTATCCTGACCCAGAATGGCTGAAGTATCTCGCGGCCACATTTCTTCACTGTGGCTTTGTCGGTGTCGGCGGTCCGAATCTTCCTCCTTGCGGCGATGGCTGGGTCGCCGATTGCGTAGCAAATTCACCGGGCGGACCCATCCACGTGATGCTGACCGATCGCGAGGCAGAGCACATTCCAGGCTGCAACATGGCCTATCGCAAGGCCGCGCTGCTTGAGATTGGTGGCTTCGACGAACGTTTTCGGGTCGCGGGCGACGATGTGGACGTATGCTGGAGCCTCCAGAAACGCAACTGGAAGTTGGGATTCAGCCCAGCGGCGGTTGTATGGCACCACCGTCGCGATTCGGTTCGAACGTATTTGAAGCAGCAGAGGGGATACGGCCGAGCCGAAGCCCTACTCGAAAAAAAGTGGCCCGAGAAATACAACTCGGCCGGCCATGTATCCTGGGTAGGCAGAGTATATGGCAACGGTTTCTTCACAGTTCTTCCGCGCGCCGGCCGAATCTACCAAGGAATTTGGGGGACCGCTCCCTTCCAGCGCCTCTATGGGCCCGCACCAGGATGGCTCTCGTCTCTGATTTTGATCCCTGAATGGTTTCTCATTGTGGGGCTTCTCGTCCTGCTAACCGGACTTGGCTACAGCTGGAAACCGTTACTTCTAGCGGCGCCGCTCTCGCTGTTCGCACTTGGAGCCCCCGTCGCTCATGCTGTCGCCAGCGGTATCCGTGCATGTCCGTCCAGACCGACCTGGAACTTCTTGAAGAAGGTTCGTCTGATAGGCGTCACCACGTTTCTCCATGTGTTGCAGCCACTGGCGCGTCTCTTCGGAAGGGTACGTTGGGGACTTGCCCCTTGGCGTTGGGTCAAAGCTGAAAGGCCTTCCTTGCCGAGAGCGAATTCCATTGTTCTTTGGAGTGAAGTCTGGCACACCGCACAAGACCGGCTTGAAGAAGTTGAATCCGCTCTGAAGCAACTCGGCGTTGTCGTCCGCAGGGGCGGAGACTTCGATAACTGGGATTTAGAGATCCGTAGTGGGCTTCTAGGATCAGCGCGTTTGCGGATGGTTGCCGAGGAGCACGGTCAGGGGAGACAGCTCGTGCGGTGGAGGGTGTTGCCCAAATGCTCCGAGATTGGCCTTGTGGTGTTGTCCACATTAATTGCGATCTCTGTCGGAGCGGGCACTGCTCGTGCGTGGACTGCCTGCGCGACCTTGACGATGATGAGCCTGCTGCTTGGTCTCTCTGTCCTGCAGGAGTGCGAAGCTGCCACGGACCTTGGGCTTCGTGTGGTTCAAAAAAGAGCAGTTGAGCAATCATCGGCGCAACTCGTCCCTGGGCACTCTAAGGGAACCTTCCACGCTGTACCCCAATCGATGGCGAACTGCGTCCCGGTCATCGGACCCATCGCGGAAGGCAAGGATTGACCGGCTCCTAGTAAGGTCGCGAGGCACTCAGGTTATGTGCCACGAAGCCGATAGCGGAGGGATTGATTAAGGACCCAGACCCGGGTCAATGGACCGGGAAAGAGAAACGGAAAGGATGAGTACCATTGTCTAAGCAAGCCAGCCCAGACCAGATCGTGGAAAACGCGCGTCCAGCCGTTCAAGCGTGGTTGCGAGTTCGGCCTGGCTCCTCGGCACCCTGCGGAATAACACTTCTTAAGAAGACGTCGAGATCGACAGTGTACAGGATCGGGGGGGTGGGGCCAGGGGGCTCCGATATTGTTGCCAAGTGGTGCCCCCGAGCGGACGGTGAGCTCGAAGCGTTTATATACAGTGCAGTTCTGGGCCGGCTTTCGATGGAGTCAATTCGTTGTTATGGCTTTGTCGAGCAAGGCTCCGGAGAGCACGGCTGGCTATTTCTCGAAGACGCCGGGACTACGCAGGTTGCGGATAAGGGCGAGAGTTTTCCGATAGCCTTTGCGCACTGGTTGGCGCTCTTGCACGGCTCGGCCTCAAATCTGCCGATTCGTGGCCGCTTACCGGAGCGCGGACCGGCATGGTATCTGGAAATTCTGCGGACGGCCCGACTGGGACTTTGCCGGAACCTGCCTGAACGAAATTGGGGCGACTTAGATCGGTCGGCCACCGAAACGATAATGGTTTGTTTTGAAATCTTAGAACGAAACTGGCACCTCGTCGAAGAGCGCTGTGAAGGGCTTCCGTGGACTTTGGTGCACTGCGATCTCCAACCTAAGAACGTCCTTATTCGAGAAACTGCCTCTGGAATTGCGTTTTTGCCTTTGGATTGGGAGGACGCCGGCTGGGGAGCTCCTGCGGCTGACCTGGCCGGGATTGATGCCGTAAGGTACTGGTCTACTGCGCAAAGAACATGGGGAAGCATAGAGCTCCGACGAGTTGAGGAGCAGGTGTGCTGCGGAGCGCTGTTCCAAATCCTCTCAGCCGTGGGCTGGGAGGTGGTCCGGCTCGCAGCAGGCTCTGAGGAAAAGGCGACGAGACGTCTGCGGATCTACGCCCCCCGGCTGACTGCCTCCACTCAAGCTCTGGGATTGGAGGTTTAGGCGAATGCAGGATTTCGTTTCCGGACTCCCGAAGATTGATGCATTAAAGAGAGGTCTCGCCTCGGCTCTCCAGTGCGAAGATGTCGGCGGACGCTCCCTCACTCTTTTGGGCCGTGAACCCACACCTTACGCGACGACATTTCCATGCGAGATTGTCACTTGCCGGATCGGGCGAGAGAAGCCGCGTCGGCTCTTCTGCAAGTACACGGCAGGGGTTGACTACATCGGCCACGGACATCGAGGTGGCGTGGGGCATGAGATCGCCACCTACCGGCACATCCTGGCGCACGCGAACAAGTTCCGTCCGAGATTCTACGGCGGTTACACGGATTCGGAAACGGGCCAACATTGGCTCTTTTTGGAATACCTGGATGGCAGTCTGCGGGTCGGGAAGCTGAACGACCCCGTGGCGATGGCGCGGACAGCCCGATGGATTGCCCAGTTCCATGTGACCAGTCAGCGCCTCCTGAGCAACGAACGCCTCCGCTTCCTGAAAAGATATGACAAGGAATATTACCTCGGATGGATTAGCCGCACGGTCGATTTCGCCGGCCCGAATTACAGGAAATTATCCTGGTTTCACCATCTCAATGCGCGTGCCGAGGAGTTCCTGTCTCCGTTGCTGGACTCAACACCGGCAATCATCCATGGCGAGTATTACCAGCACAACATTTTGTTTCACCAGGGGCGAGTCTGTCCGATCGACTGGGAATCCGCTGCCGTCGGCGAGGGGTTGATTGATCTGGCCTGCCTGACGGATGGATGGGAAAGCAAGATCGCTGATGTTTGCACGGCAACCTATGTCCGGACTCGTTGGCCCAAAGGGGCACCCACCCAGTTCCAGAGAGTCTTTCAGGCTGCCCGGCTTTACATGACTGCACGATGGTTGGGCGACGATCCTGACGTTACCCGGAGCGCGGGTGCGCGTGGGCACTGGGTGCGGCTACGTAACCTCCTGACAGAATTGGAGCAAACATGAGAAAGGAGCGAAGTAGTGCTTTGGCATTCAAAGCCGCGTGCATCACGGGATTGTTTGTCTTATCGGTGGCTTCGGCTGCTGCCAACCAGCGAAGCTCTCCGGGCCGCCTTGAACAAGGGTCTACAACCCCCACTGAGGTCCTAGGCGTTTCCGGCGTAGTACTTGATCCGAGCAATGCGGCTATCGCGGGTGCGAAAGTGACTCTCCACGGAGGAAGCCTGGAGAACGAACCGTCCACGACAACCGATCTGACGGGGCACTTCCAGTTCAACGGTGTACCGCCTGGCAGCTATGAGGTGGAAGTGCAGCGGGACGGTTTCAAGACATTGAGAAACCGTGTGAAAGTCGGGCCACACTCTTCAGCCCCGCTGCATATCGTGCTGCCGCTCGCCGAACTGCACGAGGAAGTCACCGCGACGAATTCGCAAGGCCAACTGAGCGGTGAGGCTACCGAGAATGCAGACATTATCAGGCTGGACAGGCAAACGCTAGATTCATTACCCGCCCTAGATAACGACATCGTGAAGGCCGTCACCGAGATGCTAGGGCTGGGGTCGGGGGGCTCGGGAGGCGCGATCCTAATCGTCGACGGCGTAATTGCTTCTGAGGTCGGAGTCCCGGCTTCAGCCATTCAGGAAGTCAGAATCAATCAGAATCCTTATTCCGCGGAGTATTCAGCACCTGGAAAGAACCGGATCGAGATCATTACCAAAAATGGATCTTCCGACTACCACGGCTCTCTGGACGTATCCTTGCGCGACTACAGGCTTGACGCACGAAATGCCTTCGCAGACACTCGGCCACCTGAGCGTCTCTCCCTGTTCGATGGCTATTTCAGCGGGCCCCTAGGAAAGAGCAAGAAGACCACATTCCAGGTCAGCGCCAGCCAGAAGCAAGATGACCGGCAAGCGATCGTATACGCCCAGCTGCCTTCTGGAACGCTGATCGAAAATTTTGCCAACCCACAGAGTAGTACCTACTTTTTGGGGGGGATAAATCAACAGATAGGCAAAGGCAACAACCTGGCGGTCCGATACAGCTTCTTCAACTGGTCGGACAAGGGCAATGGCGTTGGAGGCGTGAATCTCCCGGAAACCGCCTCGAATGAATCCACTAGCAAACACTACCTCTATGTCAGCGACAGAGCCACGATCACTCCGAAGCTGATCAACGAATTCTCTGTTCGAGCGACCACGTCGGAAAGCCTCAACCGGAGTGTGCTCCAGGGACAGCCCCGTATTGTGGTGCTCGACGCATTCGTGGGTGGTAGCGGCCAAACTAACTACAACGAGCAACACAACTACCTGCAACTTACCGACACGCTCTCATGGTCTCACGGCAAACATTTGGTCAGGGTCGGGATCAATCTTCCGGAATTCAGCCGCTGGAGCCTTAATGACCGGACGAATTTTGATGGCACTTTCCAGTTCTCTTCCCTCAATGACTACCTGCAAGGAAGACCCTTCTCCTTCGTGCAACAGCAAGGAATCAGTCAGCTGGTGTTCTGGCAGAAAGAGATGGGTCTTTTTGCGCAGGATGAAATGCGCATACGACCGGGGTTATCGGTAGCGCTCGGCCTCCGATATGACTGGCAGAACTACATTTCCAATTCCAAGAACTTTGCTCCCCGAGTATCCTTCGCCATGGCTCCAGGCAGATCTAGGAAGATCGTATTTCGCGGCGGCGCGGGAATCTTTTACGAGACCACTGGTCAGGCGGCGATCGCTGACATGTTTCGCTTTAATGGTCAAACCTTACGCCAGATCGTGCTCTCCAATCCGAGTTATCCAGACCCCTTCACGGTCGGTGCCGTGGCTCAGACCCTTCCAAGCAGCATTAGCCGCTTTGCGCCTGATCTTCGCATGCCGTACGACCTGCACTACAGCTTTGGTGTAGAAACGCAGCTGCAAAAATCGACGATATTCACGGCCACCTATTCCGGCATCCGCGGCTTCGATTTGTTTCGCTCGCGCGACCTCAACGCCCCACTTCCTCCACTCTACCTCCAGCGCCCTAATCCTGAGATCGGGACGCTCCGAGAGATCGAATCGGATGGGGACCTGACAAACAATGCCTTGAAGCTGACAGTGCGGACAAAAATCAGCCGTTTTTTCAATGGAATGGCGCAATATACGCTGAGCCGATCCTATGATGATACTGCCGGGATCGCTGCGTTTCCTGCGAATCAGTACGACCTGACCGGCGAGTGGTCTCGGTCCAACTTCGACTCTCTGCACTTTCTTTATTTCTACGGTACTTTGAATGCCCCGAAGGCCGTCAGCCTAGGTGCGTCGCTGTCGGTCCACTCCGGGCAACCCTACACGATGACCACTGGAACAGACGATTATGGGACAACGTTTGCCAATGTTCGGCCGGCCGGCGTGCCGCGAAACAGCCTGGAAGGACCAGGTTCCACCACACTCAACCTTCGGCTGGCCAAGTCATTTATCTTAGTCAAGGGCAAAACCGGGAAACACAAGAAAGAGGAACAGACGGGTCTGCGCGCAACCGCGGCGGTGGATGCGTTTAACGTTCTCAATCACGTTAACTTCAGTAAGCCCGTGGGCAATCTCAGCTCGCCCTTTTTTGGACGTTCTGTCGGTTCAGGGCCGCCACGGCGCCTGCAAATGCTGGTGCGTTTTCAGTTCTGAAGGGACTCGAGTCCGTGGCTCGTCCAGACGAGCACGAGAAACAGGAATCAATGGAATGCATCACGCGGACCTAGCACTGTTTCGAAGGCTTCTGCAGCAGGCGAGACCCTACTGCGTTCATGTCATTGCCATTTTTCTTCTGGGCCTGCTGGCGACTCCACTGGGCTTGCTAACGCCACTGCCTTTGAAGATTGTAGTAGACAATGTCATCGGCACGCACCCTCTGCCATGGTTCCTTAACCGCATGTTGCCCGCATCCGCTACTCGATCGCCCACGGGTGTCTTGACCATCGCGGTCGTTCTGCTTTTAGGGGTCGCCGCGCTCGAAAACCTCTTTGCTCTTGCGAATTCCTTTCTCCGCACCTGGACCGCGGAAAAACTGCTTTTGGATTTTCGAGTTCGTCTTTTTTCTCATTTGCAACGTCTCTCGCTGGGTTATCACGATGCGAGGGGCACGACGGATTCTGTATACCGCGTACAGTACGACAGCGCGTCCATGCAGTATCTGGCCATCGATGGACTAGGACCGTTTGTCACTTCGACAGTCACGCTGCTGATTATGTTTTACGTGACGTTTCGTATCGATGCGCAAATGGCCATGGTTGCGATGGTCATTTCACCCGTTCTTTTCATGCTCTCCATGGCATACCGGCCGCGCTTTCGGAAGCGTTCGAGAGAGGTAAAGCAACTGGAAAGCAGCTCAATGGCAGTCTTGCACGAGGTTTTGTCGGTCGTCCGCGTCGTTAAGGCGTTCGGCAGAGAGAAGCATGAAGAGGACCGCTATGCCCACAAATCCCAGGCAGGGATGTGGGCCCGAATTCAGTTGGATTTGCTCGGTGGTTGGTACGGTTTGCTCGTGGGCATGACGACAGCTCTGGGGACCGCGTGCGTTCTTTGGATTGGCGTTTCTCACGTTCGGGCACGTACATTGACTTTGGGAAGCCTGTTGCTCGTAGTCAGCTACCTGGGCCAGCTGTATGCACCGCTAAAAACCATTGGCCGCAAAGCGACCTCGCTGCAATCGCACTGGGTTGGTCTGGAACGTGCCTTTTCGGTTCTAGATCAACTGCCGGATGTTCCCGAGCGCCCTAACGCCCTCCCGCTTGTCCGGGCCTCCGGGTCCATAGCGTTCCAATACGCGTCTTTCGCTTACGAGGAGGATCATCCGGTCCTTCAAGATATTTGTTTCGAGGTTCCGCGAGGAGCGCGTGTAGGCATCGCTGGCCGGACAGGAGCCGGCAAGACGACTCTGCTCACTCTATTAACCCGCTTTTATGACCCCACAAGCGGACAGATCCTGCTGGACGGCGTGGATTTACGCGACTACCGGCTGGCTGATCTGCGCAGCCAGTTTGCGATTGTTCTCCAGGAACCTGTTCTCTTTTCGACTAGCATTACTGAGAACATCGCCTACGCCCGGCCGGGAGCTACCGAAGAGGAGATCGTTCAGGCGGCGAAGATGGCCGATGCGCACGATTTCATTTTGGCATTACCCCGCGGTTACCGGACCGTAGTCGGCGAGCGCGGAGTTCGCCTTTCCGGGGGAGAACGGCAACGCATCTCTCTGGCCAGAGCGTTCCTGAAAGATGCCCCCATCCTTCTGCTCGATGAGCCAACTAGTTCGGTCGACATGAAAACCGAAGCGGCTATCCTGAAGGCGACAGAACGCCTCATGCAAGACCGCACTACATTCGTGGTCGCTCACCGCCTGAGCACTCTGGAAAACTGCGACGTCATGTTGGAATTAGAGCACGGGCGTCTCGTGCATATGGAGTGCTATAAGTGATGCCGCTCCGCATTGTCGTTCTCGGGAACATCGCGTGTGAGCCTTACCCCGGAATTGCATGGCAGGCAATGCAGTATGCAGTTGGCTTTCAAAGGCTCGGCCACGATGCGTTTTACTTCGAGACCTCGTCTTCGTGGCCATACGATCCGGTTCAAAGGTCGAGAGTCAACACTTCGGGATATGCCGTATCGTATCTGGCGCAAGTCGCTGAAATGTTCGGTTTCAGCAACCGTTGGGCTTACCGGAGAAGCTACGGGGACAAAGCGTGGTTTGGTTTGGACCGAGAGTCGGCGGAAGAATTGCTGGCACACGCTGACCTTGTTTTCAGCATCACAGGATCCACGCGCCTGGCAGAAGAAGGTCTAGAGGTAGGGCGGCTCGTGTACGTGTGCACCGACCCCGTCGTCCACGAGGTGCGGTTAGCCCAGAGCGACGAAGACGTCCGTACACTGGTCGAGGAGCATGATGATGTTGTGACGTTTGGACTGAACATTGGCAACTCTAATTGTTCCCTGCCCCCTTTGCCCCATCTACGGGCGAAGACCTGCCAGCCCGTCGTGCTTGACCTGTGGCAGACTGGTCCGCCTTCCAAGGCAGAGTTCACGACGGTGGGTAACTGGAGACAAGACGGTCGCGACGTCGTGTTCGAGGGGAACACCTACTACTGGAGCAAACATCGCGAGTATCTAAAGTTCATCGACCTGCCGAAACGCATGCAGCAACCGCTGGAGCTGGCAACCGGTTTGATCCAATTGTCCCCTGAGGACAGCAACCTGCTTAGTTCAAATGGCTGGCATCTGACGGACTCTCATCCGTTCACTGTGTGCTCCTACAGGGACTTTCTGCAGGCCTCACGCGGCGAATTTACTGTGGCCAAGGACGCGAACGTGCGCTTGAAAACTGGATGGTTCAGTGATCGCAGTGCCTGCTACCTCGCTGCCGGCCGACCAGTAATCACTCAGGACACTGGCTTCAAGACGATCCTTCCAACAGGTGAGGGGCTGTTCGCGTTTAACACGATGGACGAAATCTTGGCTGCCTTCGAAGCGATCGAATGCGATTACGAAAGACACGGCCGTGCTGCCAAAGATATTGCCGAAGAATATTTCAAGGCCGAGACCGTATTGGCAAAACTGCTGAACGATTTGGGGCTGTGAGACATGTCCGCTAAGAGATACCTGATTGTGAATGCCGATGATTTCGGCCACAGTTCCGCGGTGAATCGTGGAGTCATCCATGCCTATGAGCACGGCATCGTAACGAGCGCCAGCTTGATGGTACGGTGGCCAGCGGCCGCCGAAGCCGCGGAGTACGCTAGAAACCATCCTAGTCTTAGCCTGGGATTGCACATTGACTTCGGTGAATGGGTGTACGGGGACGAGAATTGGGTGCCTGTCTACAACGTGGTATTACTCGACGACGCGACGGCGTTGCGCAACGAGGTATCACACCAGCTTGCCGTCTTCCGAACTCTGGCAGGTAAAAACCCCAGCCATATCGATTCTCACCAACACGCGCATCTGCGCGAGCCAGCGCGCTCTGTGGTTCTCGGAGCCGCTCTGGCGTTGAAGGTTCCAGTGCGCGGTTGCAACTCGGAAGTACGCTATTGCGGGCACTTTTACGGGCAAACTGCCGAGGGCTCACCCTATGCGGAGGGAATCACTTCAGATGCGTTGATTGAAACTCTCTTGCAACTGCCAACGGGCGTCACGGAGTTGGCCTGCCACCCGGGTGACGGCCAGGTTCCGAATACGACGTATAGGGATGAACGCGCAAGAGAAGCGAAGACGTTATGCGACCCCAGAGTCCGGTCGGCGCTTATTGAGATGGGAATCGAACTGTGCGGGTTCACCACATTACCGGGCCTCTTGGTATCTGCCCAGATCGGGTCCGCTACGCGATGAACTTGCAGAACACATCCCAGAGCTTGCGAGTGGGTCTGATTCCGCCTTTGTGGGCCCGTGTTGCTCACGCTACACAGGGGGGCGTGGAATGCATAGTATACCTACTTGCAGAGGAACTCGTCAGGCGGGGCCATCAAGTCACTGTCTTTACTTCCAGCGACTCTTCCACGACAGCCAAAGTCCAAGCTCTTTGTGAATGGAACATGATTGAAGCGATGAAAAGGGGCCGCGCCTGGGAGTACGAGTATTACGAGTCCTGTAACATCGCCGAAGCGCTGCAAGGGAGCAACTCGTTCGACATCATCCACTCGCACGTGGGGTGCTACGCGATTCCCTTTGGCGTCCTTTCGCGAGCGCCAATTCTGCACACGCTTCATAATCCCGTAACACCTGATGCCATTTGGCTGTTGGAACGCTATGCGAATGCAGCTGTTACGGCCGTTAGTTGGCAGCAAATCGCTGGAGTGCCTGAGCAACGTCGCTGCAGCATTCACGTGATCAACAACGGCTGTGATTTTGAGTCGTATGAATTTTCCGCATCACCTGGAAAATATCTAGCGTTTCTAGGGCGAATGGGAGCCGGAAAATCGCCACTCGACGCTATACGCATAGCGGGCGAAGCTGGGATGCCAATTGTTCTGGCCGGGCAACCTCTCGACGAGGAGGAGCAAGTTTACTTCACGGAGAAAATCAAGCCACTCATTGACGGCGACAACGTCATATACATCGGTCCGGCTGACCACCAGCAAAAGTGTGCTTTGCTGAGAAATGCCGCCGCGCTTCTGTTCCCTGTCCAAGCCGAAGAGGCTTTCGGTCTTGTAATGATTGAAGCCATGGCATGCGGCACGCCAGTGATCGCGTTTCAGAGAAGTTCTGTGGAGGAGGTGGTGGATTTCGGAAAGACCGGCTTCTACGCACCTTCCATGCAGGGACTGTCCTCGTTCGTGCCTCGAGCGATGGCACTCGATCGAAGAATCATCCGGGAACACGCCGAGGAACGCTTCGGCCACGTAAGGATGGTGGATGAATACCTGCAAGCCTACGAAGCGCTTCTCAAAGTGTCCAGGAATGCACGGGCATCAGTCGCTCCTGCGAGGGGATTATGATCGGACCAGGCTTCGCCAGTATTGCAGTCAATCCCTTCAACTATATGCGTTGGCTGCGCGAAACCCTCGGTCCCAATAACCGGCAACTTGAAGCGACGATCATTTCTAAACGAGACGAAAAACGATGCCGCGTTGTGGCGTGGTCGAGCGTTGGCAGGATCTCTTGTGGGGATACGCAATTACGGGAGCCCGAATGCGCATCCTAGTGCTGAATTCAGAGATTCCATTTCCGCCGATTACCGGTGCCCAATCTCGGACGTACCACCTCCTCAAGCGTCTCTCTGCGGAACATGACGTGACCCTAGTCGGTTTCAGTTGCGATTCGCAGAACTCTCCAATCATTTGCTCCTTGCCGGTCGAAGTAATATGCGTCCCATGGGCACCTTCAGAACCCTACCGTGACATGCACGAAGGCAGCCCCTCGGTGTCACAAGCGGCGTACCGTCACCTGGCCTACGAGAGTGCTGAGCCTTGGTTCGTCAGCTATTACAACTCAGGGACAATGGAGAGATCTCTGGCCGAGCTGACGTCAAGATCGTTCGATCTGATTCTGATCGAGCACTCATTTATGGCGAGGTTCTTGCCTTCCTTGCCCTCGAACGTTCCGAAGGTTCTAGATATGCACAATGTCCATACATTAATGGCATGGCGGCGCGCGCAAGAGAAATCTGGTAGCGAAAAAGACGACATGGTCAAAGAGTTTGAGAGAACCCAGTCTTTTGAGCGGACGGTTTGTAATGCGTGTCAGCTCTGCCTCTGTTGTTCCGACCAAGATGCTGAAGCAGCGCGCCATTTTCTGAATATAGAGCACTTGAGAGTGATACCGAATGGTGTAGATACCGCCATGATGACCCCAGCAAAGGCTTCGGTTACGCCGGGCTACCTCTTATTTACGGGGATGATGAACTATGAGCCGAACGTAGAGGCGGTTCGGTATTTTGTTGGAGAGATACTGCCCCTGATCCGGGCTGAGGTTCCCAATGCCACATTCCACATTGCCGGGGCAAATCCTTCGCCAGAGGTCAAGGCACTCGCGTCCGACAGCGTATACATCTATGGTTCCGTACCCGACATGCGCCCATATTTTCACCGTGCTTCTGTTGTGATCGTGCCGTTGCTGCACGGCGGCGGCACGCGACTCAAGATCCTTGATGCCGCCGCCTGCGGCAAACCCATTGTGTCCACTTCCGTGGGAGCTGAGGGGCTAAATTTCGTGGACGGTCGAGATGTCCTACTCGCAGATTCAGCTCCCACATTTGCTCAGGCCGTCGTCAGACTATTGTCCAATCCTGACCGTCAGGCTGAGCTGTCAAGATGCGCACGCTGGGCGGCAGAAGCTTACGATTGGTCGGAGATCGCTTCTGAATTCTGCAATGTCATTACCGATATGGCCAAAGGGAGTCCTAAAGTCGGCTATGGGCAGTCCTTGGAGGTGGATGCCGCTGCGCATCGCGAGAGCGGCTATGATTGTTGACAGCAAACGCACAATCCCTGAGGGCAAGAATAACATCGTGAATCATCAACGGATAGGCGGCCCGAGCATGTGGGTCATCGGGGCTTGTGTTTTGGCTCTTGCAGGAAGTCCGCTGCTAGTAGCCCGGCAAAACCATCCTGGCGGCGAATCGGAAGATGGCAAGCGGCTCTTCATAGCTAATTGCGCGCCTTGCCACGGCCCGGATGGAGACGCCATCGCAGGAGTCGATTTTGGGCATGGCAAGTTTCGACGCGCGTCGTCTGATAACGACATCATCGAGATCGTCAAAGCTGGTGTCCCGGGAACCGGGATGCCAGCGTTCTCGAACGAACTTTCGGAGGTCGAGATCAGAATGTTAGCCAGTTACTTGCGCTTTCTCTCGGGCTCGGCCCAAAGCGCGTCTGCGCCGGGAGATGCCGCGCGTGGCAAGACCATCTTCGAAGGCAAGGGTAAGTGCCTCGACTGCCACCGTGTCAAGGCCAGGGGTTCTCGGTTAGGCCCGGACCTCACCGAGATCGGATCGGTCCGCCGGTCAGTCGAACTGGAGCGCTCCATTCTTGAACCCGACGCCGAGATACTTCCTCAAAACCGCTTCGTTCGAGTGGTCACTCGAGATGATGTCACGATTACAGGAAGACTGCTCAACCAGGACACTTTCACGGTGCAGCTGATTGATTCCATGGAGCGGTTGCGTTCTTTAGAAAGGTCGAAGTTGAAGGAGTATGTTTTCCTCGACAAATCACCGATGCCTTCTTACCAAAACAAATTTGATCCTAGAGAACTCGCGGACCTTGTGAGCTATTTAGTTTCTCTAAAAAAATCTGAAAAGAATTGATAGTCTATGAACACACACGTCCTCTTGCTCATTATTGCGGCGAGTTTTTCCTGGGTGCCGACTTCGCGGGCCCAAGTCTCATTCGACCGTATCCTTGATGCCGACAAAGAACCCGAAAACTGGCTAACCTACTCCGGAAGTATCCTTGGCCAGCGTTATAGTCTACTCAACCAGATTACTCCGGCAAATGTGAACGATTTACAGTTGCAATGGATTTATCAAGCCCGGTCACTGCAAAAGTTCGAGGCTACGGCTTTAGTGGTAGACGGAATCATGTACTCGGTCCAGGCTCCGAATGACGTGGTCGCTTTGGATGCAGCCACGGGACGGATTTTTTGGACCTACTCGTACAATCCAGGACGTGCTCATCCTTGCTGCGGCCGGGTCAACCGCGGACTGGCCATCCTCGGTGACACACTTTTCATGGGAACCATCGACGCGCATTTGGTCGCGATCGATGCCAAGAACGGACGACCACTGTGGAACACTATGGTGGCGAGAGCGAAGTCTGGTTATGCCATAACGCATGCCCCTTTGGTGCTAAAGGATAAGGTGATCATAGGTACCGCCGGCGGTGAGTATGGCATCCGAGGCTTTATCGCCGCTTACGATGCCCACACGGGGAAGGAAGCATGGCGCTTCTATACCATCCCAGGACCGGGACAGCCTGGCCACGAAACTTGGGAGGGTGACTCCTGGCAAACCGGAGGGGGTCCTGTATGGATGACCGGCTCCTACGACCCGGCGCTCAACCTGACGTATTGGGGTGTAGGCAATCCCAGCCCAGACTGGAACGGTGATGTTCGACCTGGAGATAACCTCTACAGCGATTCGGTGGTCGCCCTGGACGCGGACACTGGAAAGCTGAAGTGGTACTACCAATTTACGCCCCACGACGATCTGGACTTTGATTCGGTTCAAGTTCCAGTCTTGGCCGACATCGAGTGGCACGGCCAGAGGCGCAAGGTCATCCTGTGGGCCAACCGGAACGGTTTCTTTTACGTACTGGACCGTCAGACAGGCCAGTTCCTGCTTGGAAAACCATTCGTCGAAGTAACCTGGGCCAGCGGCTTCGACCAAAAGGGAAGACCAGTACGCGTGCCTGGCCAGACTTCTAGCGCTGAGGGTACCCGCATCTATCCGGGCAATCCTGGCGCGACCAGTTGGTACTCTCCTTCTTACAGTCCGCGCACGGGGCTTTTCTACATCCCGGCGTGGGCAAACTCCTCATCAGTTTTCGTGAAGGTTCCCGTCGAGTACAAGGAAGGTCGGGAATTTGCTGCGGGAACGGCCAGATCATCCATACCCTTTGACTGGTCGCCTACTCCGAATTTCCGGAAAGAGGATGAGGGTTACGGGGCGGTCCGAGCGCTTGACCCGCAGACCGGTGAAAGGAAATGGGAATTCAAAATGACCGACGTCACTGAGTCGGGCGTTCTGACCACCGCTTCGGATTTGCTGTTCAGCGGGGGGCGCGAGGGTTATTTCTACGCTCTGGATGCTCGAAGCGGCGCGCTGCTTTGGAAGACGTCTCTCGGTGCAGCGGTCATTTCTGGTCCGATGACATATTCCGTGGGAGGCAAGCAGTACGTGGCGGTCAACGCTGGGAATTGTCTATTCACGTTCGCGCTGCGGCAGTAGTGTCGCCCTGAAAAAGGAAATGTCGGATGAATGTTCTTGTGATTGCCCCGCATCCTGACGACGAGTCGATCGGTTGCGGCGGAACCATCTGCCTTCATACTGACCGTGGCGACCACGTGGCCGCGGTGTTCCTGACCTCAGGAGAATTCGCCCTGAGCGATTTGACTCGGGAAAAGGCTTGGGCCATACGTGAAGGTGAAGCGGAGGAGTCGGCGAGAATTCTTGGAATCACAAGCGTAACGTTTTTGAGACGCCCGGACCACTGCCTTGGCGATGGAATCGAAGAGGCAGCGACAGAGCTGCGTCCGCTCTTGGAACGACAGCAGCCGCAACTCATCTATCTGCCACATGCGTACGACGGGCATCCGGATCACCGTGCCTGCCGACCGATTGTCCAAGCGGCGCTATCCAGCAGCCTGATTCCTCCGCCCACGCTCTTGGGCTATGAGGTCTGGACGCCGCTTTCTGAATACGATCGTGTGGAGAACATTGGCCAGACAATGGCGCGCAAACTTCAAGCAGTGCGTGCCCACCGCTCGCAGATAAAACAGATTCGTTACGACCGAGCGGTAAGCGCGCTGAACGAGTACCGCGGCACGATGACGCAGGTCGGCCGTTACGCGGAGGTTTTCCAATTCGCGGACGATCGATTCGCTGGGATTCCGCGAAGTCGAAGAACAGATCCTGCTTGGCACCTCGTATATGAGGTGACGCAGGAAATTGCAAAGCTCGTTCCGCCGCAGGATGCGTTCATTCTCGTAGATGAGGGCCGGTTGGAAGCCGCGCCTTTGGTCGCCCCTCGGCGATGTATTCCTTTTCTCGAAAAGGATGGATATTACGGGGGGAAGCCGACGGATGACGAGGCCGCCATTCGCGAGGTCACTCGGCTACGACTTTCCGGCGCGAACTTCATGATTTTCGTCTCGTCTACCTTTTGGTGGCTGGAATACTATCCTGGTCTCAAGCGGTACCTATATTCAAATTTCTCCTGCGCTTTGAAAGATGATCGGTTGCTTGCGTTCGACCTTCACACAGCTGCCGTATGAGAGCGGCTCACGCTGAAAAATGCCGAAGCTTGCCGCCACCCAGCTCAAAGGATTTCTACAAGCGCGTTCCGGCGCCGGCGCGCGACGATCCGCATTCTCCGGATACTCTCTCGTCGTTCAGGGACTAGGGTTTCGCCCCGTCACTAGCGGTTAACGGAAAGCGGATTACAATGCAGGGATGGTGGCGCTTTCGCGCCGGGAGTGGAAGCGATATGTAACACCAAGTTGAGTCTGATTAAGGTCCGAAACCCTCCGAACACCGTGGAAAAAAGGGCTGTACGGGCGCAAGACTGAGCTAAGCGAATCAAGAGAATAGCTGACCGGCCCTGGTCTCCGAAACCGTACGTCGTCGGTAAATCTAAGTTGTGTATGGTTCGGGCGGCAGTCATCCGGATTGACGTTCGTCTCTCAAAAAAAGTTCGATCGTCGGCTTGCCATCCGCGCCGCGAAATTTGGGCCCGAAGCCGACTTTGTATCTGGGGCAGTGGGCGAAAAACGCACCACGAAGGAATTTGATCGGCTCGAAAAAAACGAGGGGCCATTGAGGGGCCAATAAGGATTCCGTTGGACTCCTTATCGTTCCTTTTCAATGCCTTAGCGCTCCTCGCCATTTCTTCGAAGTCCTTGAAGTTCCAATCGGTATTGTTTTCGATCCCCACCGCCCCTACCAATCTCCTTCATTTCACTGCATTTGTTTTTGGGTTTGACACCAATTCACCGTTTGACACCAATTGAACAAAACGTTGGATGTGCTTGGACCACCGGGCTTTTCTGCTGAATCAGTGGTGCAATCCCGATGAGCCGCAACGATCTGGCGGTTTTACTCGTGTAAGACAACCGTCAACAGAGATTTATTGATTTTGATTTTTCCGTGGTACTCGATGAAGCCCAGTTTTCTAAATTTGTTCATGAAAAAATTCACGCGTGATCGTGTGGTCCCGATCATGCTCGCCAGGTCTCTTGGGAAACCTTCGCCAGTACGCGGACCGGCTGATCTTGTTTTCCATATCGTGCGAGAAGCAGAAGTGTACGCGCCAGGCGTTTTTCGCTCGAGTTGAAGAGTTGATCGATCAGATCCTCTTCTACCTGGATGTTATGCGCCAGCATATACCTGATGAAATGATCGGATAACTCATGCTCTGCGTGGAGTACACGTAGCAACTCGTTTTTCCCCATGACCAGAAGTGTGGTCGGCGTGATGGCTCTAGCCGTCCCCATCCGGATCGACCGGCCCGCCATGCAGCCCTCGCCAAAAAAGTCAGTCGGGCCAAACATGGCGACGACTGCTTCTTTTCCGGAGCCATTCACCACGGAGAATTTCACGCCGCCCTTCTGGACGTACCTGACGCTTTCCGCAGCCTCTCCTTGAGAGTAAATCGATTCGCCCCTTCGAAATTCTACAACCTTTCTCGCCACTCCTGCGGTATCGAGGAAGACCTGCGGGTCAACGCTCCGGTAGTTCCGTTCTTCTTTATTGTTTTTGCTTTCATATTCAAGTGGAAGTGCCACCTCTTACACTCGCATGGCTACTCCGCGCCCGTTCCTACCTTAACAAGGAGGCTCCTCCCGGAACTGTTCAAAAGAGGACACTCGGATAGTTCTGTAGCGCTTTGCGCACGCTGTTCAAATTTGCACAGACGGCTAAACCCCTGTTCCGTATATCCCACGATGTCGCGCGTAGAAGTTTGGAACGCCTTGGTACTGGGTAAAGAGGAGAAGCTAATGCACAAATTGATGGTTGGCAAAATTTGGATCGCAGGGATATACGCTTCTCATAGGGCGCGCACGCCAACGCCGGTCGCTCCCATGCTCGCGCTTGCTCCTGCCGAAGTTCCCCTGGAAACAATCTCAGACCCAAGAGAGCTCAAGTGATCTTCACCGGCTTAGAAGTGGAAGCCAAGCTCCGCCGTGTACGACCGCGGTGTCACGAAGTGCGTTCCGCTAAAGGTGGACAGGAAGTTGTAGAGCGCCGTCTTGTTCGTCAAGTTGATGGCGGTGAGGCGCAGACTCCACTTGAAGCGGTCACCGTGGAACAGGTTGTCGTCGCCGACGCTCATGTCGAATAGGTTGCGCGGTTTTACACGCGACGGATTGTGATCGGGGTTATTGGTGCCATTGGCTGCAAGATTCAGCAGCGTTGAGCCTTGAGGCGTGGTTAGGGGGCAACTGGTGATGGGGATGTTGATTGTGGCGAACGTATTGCCGCAAAAAAGCCCGATCGCCGCTTGCTGAGCTCCGTCCAGGGGAGTGCCTCCATTTGCCCCGATGGCTGTCTGGAAATCGGTAACCAGGGGGTTGCTTGCGACCAGGCCGCTATCGTACCTCCAGTTGAAGGCCAGCCACGGCAACGTCTTCCACGGCTGGTATTGAAAATGGGTTGTCTGATTGAAGGCCTGGTCGTGGTCGATGCGGAAGACTGATCCACCTTGGCCCACTGTTGCGCCGAGTCCACCCACTTGTGGCGGGAAGTACCGCGCCCTGACGTGAGCGAGCACCACGAGTGCTGTAAATCCATGAAAATTCGGCATGCTGACACGCACGGAAGGGCCGTCAATCTTCGAGTTTTTCCAGGCGATAGGGAAGAAGATGGGCGTGTTGCCGAACGCGCTGAAGTCATACGCGTTGTGCGTATACTTCCACAAGTAATCGGCGTCCACCACCACGTACTTTCCAAAAGCTTGCTGAAAGCCGGCATTGAACTGGTTGCGCTGGCCGGAGCGGATCGGCGCCTGTAAGTTCGCGCCACCGATGACGTCGACGATGACTGGGTTAGCTGCGCCCAGGCTCGCGAGAATCAGGTTCTCATTGAATGGCGTCTCCAGAATGCGCGAATACGAAACGCGCAGGACCGAGTTGGTCTTCTTGACATTGTAGGCAAAGCCCACGCGAGGCTGCGGTTGACTATCGTGCACGACCCCGCGATAGAGATCCTCGCGGAATCCCAGATTGAAGGCCCAATTGCCCACGCTGATCGTGTCTTGCAAGTAGAGCGCTAGCTCCTTGACATCTGCGCGGCCGCGGAACGGAAACAGCGAGCTTTGCGTACCGCTGCATCCGTCGTTAGGCGATGGCGTTGCTCTGGTCAGGTCGAAGCAGCCCAGAATGGGCACAAATGGGACGGTGGCGTTAGGATTGGTATTATCATTTCGTTGAAACCCGCTTCCAGCACACTGACTTGGATCGTTCAGAGCGATATCTCGAACGGGATTGTTGCTCGCATCCAGACAAGGCGAATTGAAAACGGGATCTGTAACACCGAAGTTGAAATTCTCGGTCAGGAACGTATGTTGAAACGTGACGCCCGCCTTGACGTTGTGCCTGCCCTTCACGTAAGACACGTCCGTGCGAAGTCCCGCGTTGGTCAACTTTCTTTGCTGATTGAGTGTTGCAGATGAACCGCCGGGAATGACTCCCGTGCCGTCCGCAAACACGTTTCCGCTCGGGTAGTAATTAAATCGATCCTGGCGGACGAAACCGCCGAAGGTGAACAGCGTCGTCGTGCTGATCAGTCGGGTCCACACCGGCGCGATGTTAAACGTCTTGATCTGCGCACGCTGGTCTTGCGCGGGCAGTTGAAGCCCAGTAAGGGGGTCGGGTACTCCCGCGTTCAGATTATCGATCGTATTTGGTGTCTGGAACCACGAGCGGGTGTATTGAAAGTTCGTGTGGATCGAATCCACGCTGGTTACGTTGTAATCGACGCGGTCAAACAGATTCTCCTCGTTGCCCTTGTCGTGGATGGCGTGAAGTTCCGGTGGGTCGAGAAACCGGCTGCTGTTCAATCCGTTCGCAGCAATAAAATTCCCCCATTTTTGGCCGCCGAAGGCCAGCCGGAAGCCACCACTGACTGAACCGAAACTGCCATACGAAGAGTACACAGTGCCCCGTGGCTTGGTCACCCCTAGGCCGGATTGTGTGGTCACTTTAATCACCAGGCTAGTTTTTCCGCCATACTCTGCTGGTGGCCCTCCGGAGACAGCTTCGAGCGACTGAATCGAGTCCAATGGAATCTGGTTGGAGAAGACTTTGCTCTGTTGGTCTGTAATGGGTTGCCCATCCACCGAGAACGAATTCTCGGCGTGGTCGCCGAGCCCGTGAAACAGGCCGTTCGAGTCCGCCACAACGCCTGGCGTCGCCAGCGTAACCAGTGAACTTACCGAAGATGACTGGCTTTCTAGTGGCATTCTGTCCGTCAGCGTCGTGTCTACGTCTGTATGAAAGCTCGGGTCCTTCTCGACCAAGTCTCCACCGTTCGCTTCGACGGTGATGCTGGTGGCTGCCGTGCCGATCTTCAGGCTGATCTGGACCGTGATAGGCACACTCGAACGCACGTCCACGTCCTGCGAATAAGAAGTGAACCCCGTCGCCGTCACCGTCAAATGATACGGGTTGAACGGCACGTTCGAAAAATGAAAGCTCCCATCGCTCCCCGTGGTGGTCTGTCGTTGATAGCCGGTCACGGGAAAGCTGATCTCGACCGTGGCCCCGGCAATGACTCCTCCGGACGGGTCTTTCACCACGCCATCAATCGAGCCGGAATTTCCCAGCTGCGCCCAGCTGGATTTTGCGCAGATCAGAAAGCCTAAACTCAAAACCAAACATGCGAGCCTTCTAAAACCCATTTGAATTTTTCCTCCTACCCCTAAGTTGGGATGTGTGTCTGCTGTGGTTGGAGTGGCCGCCTGGAAAAAGGGCGGTTGCACCGCCTAAATCGTGGGGTCGGTGCCATGGAGAACGGAGCAGAAGTAAATTATGCGATAGGCGGAGCGCGGGAAGGCGAATCGTGGAAGAAAAGCTCTTGGTGAATCGTTACAACGAACGGCTGAACATATCCAGTTGCAAGAAGAGGACTTACCAGTGATGTCGTTCCTGCTGTCGGTGCCGACCCCAGGTGCGCCGCTTGGCAAAGCTGGCAAGTTGCCTCATTCTGTCCGTCGGCGTGGGAGTGAGTCAGGCCCTGGGCGGCGAACAGTGCGAACAAGACGGCCAGGGTAAGAGTCAACACCCTGACTGCATTGCTTCTCGCGTTGTGCTTTCCAAGCATCTCGATCTTTGGGGCTAACCTAGCCATCTTTTTGACGCTGGGGCTCTTCCGTAGTGAGCCACCTACGTCTTGCGGAATCCGCCCACAAGTGCGTTCAACCGCTGTACCTCCAGATAGTATCATCAACCGACGAGGGCGTGAAGAAGATGGCGCGTACGATCAAACAGAAAGAGAAGCTCCTGAACCGCATCAGGAGAGAGGAACTCACCGACTTTGTGAATCGATATCTGAGGCAGATGGAGTCAGCTCCCCGCGGACTTCCCCTAACCCGCCGGCTTATCTAATACCGCAACTGTTCAAAATTGAACAGACAAGCTGGTCTGCCGGAATTAAGGTAAATAAGGAAAAATAGATCTCCTAGCGACTCAAGAATGACTTTGACTGTGGTCTCGGCAACTCCGGGTACAGGCTTCGATGGCAAGACTGGCACAGAGCGAAGTCCAATCTGATCTGCGGAGAATCCGTTCGGATAGCGGGGATATTCACAGACGCCGGGCCGTTAGCGTCCTCTTCATCCACCGCGACGCGGACGTAGCAGACGCCTGTCTGGAAGAGCTCAAGAAAGCGAAGTTCAGCGTAAGGGCCGATTTTGTTTTGACCATAGCGCAATGTGCGCATCAGCTCCGCTCCCAATCTTACGATGTGGTCGTCGCCGAGTATCCCAGCCCGAGTTGCAAAGGACCGCAGGCTTTGCAACTCCTTCGTCAAACGGTGCAGGAGATTCCCCTGCTCTTCTTGACCACCGCCATGGCAAGTGAATCCATCGCGCAGCTAAATGCCGATGGTGTCTTTGATTGCGTTGATCGCCAGCATCTCGCTCAATTGCCCCTGGTGGTTCGCCGAGTTTTGAATGAAAGAAAACTGCGCACCGAGCTGGAAGAAGCCGGGAAAGCCTTGCGCCATTCCCAATCGCTGTATCGAGCGCTGGTGGAGAACCCCGCGTACGGAATATGCCGGTGCGATGCGGAAGGAAAGTTTCTCGACGTCAACCAGGCGCTCTTGACGATGCTTGGTTATGAAACCAAGGCAGAACTGTTGGCGGCGAACCACACGTTCAAAATCGCCCTCGATCTTGGTCACGGAGCGCCGTTGGCAGGATGCTCCCAAGAGTCAGTGAGAATCGAGCCAGTCGAAGTTGAGTGGAAGCGGAAAAACGACACGACACTGAAAGCCAGGCTGAGCGGGCGCGGCGTTTATAACGAGAATGGGGATTTCGCCAGCTATGAGATCATTGTTGTTGACGTCACCGAACAACGCGCGCTTGAGGATCAGTTGCGTCGCCAGGCATTCAGCGATTCGTTGACTGGCTTGGCCAACCACCGCCGTCTCTTCGATGTGCTGCAGGCGGAGATCTGCCGGACAGACCGAACCGGGCGGGAGTTCTCTCTATTGTTGCTGGACCTCGATGGACTGAAAGAGATCAACGATCGATTTGGGCATCTCGTGGGAAACCGCGCACTGTGCCGGCTGGCGCAGATCCTGATTGACTGCTGCCGGTCCGTAGACACTGCCGCGCGGCAGGGCGGGGACGAGTTCGCTCTGGTTCTGCCGGAAACAGGCGCAGACGCCGCTACACTGGTGGCATGGCGAATTTGCGATCTTCTTGCGAAAGATGGCGAGGAACCAGCGCTGTCCGTGAGCGTAGGCGTTGCCAGTTATCCGAAGGATGCCGAAACCACCGCAACGCTGCTCTACGCAGCCGACAGGGCTCTCTATGCCATGAAACAAAAGCGCTCAAAAGCTGCTCGTGCGGGGCACGTCGCATAATCCCTCTACCGGTATTCAAACGCCGAGTTTTCAGCTCTGCCATTGTGTGCATGGCGGCTTGCGTCAATCGTGCAGCACTACACTCAACAGAGAAGTGTTGATCTGCAGACCGCCGTTGTATTTGATAAAACCCAGCTTTCTGAACTTGTTCATAAAAAAATTCACCCGCGACCGCGTTGTGCCGACCATTTCCGCCAGCATTTCTTGCGATACTTTGGGAAGTAATCCGTGTGGCTTGTCTTCCTTGCCGTAACGGGCAAGCAATAGCAGAGTGCGCGCGAGCCGTTTCTCGCTTGAGTTGAAGAGCTGATCGATCAAGTCCTCCTCGATTCGAATGTTCCGTGCCAGCATGAAACTGATGAAGCGGTCAGAGAGGGCATGCTGCTGATGAAGCACCTTGAACATTTCACCCTTCTCGATGATGAGCACAGTGCTGGGCGTAATCGCCTTAGCCGATCCCATGCGAACGGACTGACCTGCCAGGCAGCCTTCACCAAAGAAATCTCCTGGTCCCAGAATGGCGACAACCGCCTCTTTGCCTGCTTCATTAACGACGGAGAGCTGTACCCCGCCTTCTTGTAAGTGCATTACGCTCTTGGCGGCGTCCCCTTGAGAGTAGACGATCTCCCCCCTCTTGAACTCCTTGATTTTTCTCGCCACCCCAGCCGAATCGAGAAAAGCCTGGGCGCTGAAGGAGACCTTTTTGCCGGATCTGAGCTTGGATTTCTTGTTAATGGAAACCGTAATTCCTTTCATAACAATCCGCCATCAAAACATAACCTAGCAAAAAGCCGCAAACCGATGCAAGACTTTCTTGACGACATGGTGTATCGCGAAGAGCACAGTCAAGCCTTGGCCCCGCGAAGCTGCAAGCGAACGTTCCCAAGCATTGACGCCCTCCTTTACAGATCAGGTGCGGGATACGAAACCCGTGCCCGCCGCATCCAATCTTCAAGTACAGTAGAGACTGAAGAGAGTAAGGAGCCCAGAAAGAATGAGTGAAGTCATTTCGTTGGCGACAGAAAGCAAACGTAAGCGGCTAGGATCGTGTTCGCTGGTGATATGTGCGTGCGCCACGCTGGCCTTGCCCATGGCTGCGCAGCGTCAAGGTCCACTGCCTCCGCCTCCCGGCACTGCGATGCCTTCCAGCGCGCCCGCGGAGCCCGCAAAGACAAGTGCTCCCCGGCAAGAGGCGTCCTCCCACATCACCACTGACGCGCCAGCGGTTCCCGTGCAGCAAATCATCCAGAAATTCACCGAGCACGAGGATGAATTCCGCAAGGAGCGCGAGAATTACACCTACACGCAATTCGTTATTATGCAGACGATCGATGACGACGGCCAGCCGGACGGAGAGTACCGCCTGACCAGTGACATTCTCTTTACGCCGTCTGGCAAGCGCTACCAAAAAGATGTCTTTGCTCCAGTTTCGACTCTCAGTCGCATTCAAATGACCCAGGAGGATTTTGACGATATTGAAAAAGTGTGGCCGCTGGTGATGACCCCGGGCGAATTGCCCAAGTACGACGTCAAGTATGTGGGCCGGGAGCAGGTCGACGAAGTAAGCACCTATGTTTTTGACATCACGCCCCTGAAGATGGAAAAACGCCAGCGTTACTTCCAAGGGCGCGTCTGGGTGGAAGACAAGGATCTGCAGATTGTCAGAACCAGAGGCAAAGCCACCGGTTTGCTGAAGAAGAAGGACGAGCAGGCCTTCCCGACTTTCGAGACCTTTCGAGAGAATATCGAGGGCCACTTCTGGTTCCCGACTTACACGCGAGCCGACGACGTACTGCACTTCAAGACTGGTCCTGATGTGCGCATTCGCGTCTCCGTTAAATATACGGACTACAAGCGGTTCGGCTCCACCATCAAGATTGGAAAGCCGACGCAGGTGGACCCCGAGAAGCCATAAGGCCGGTGAACCGCGCGCGAGGCCTAACGTCTGCTGAGCCAGACGAGCGTAACCCCGACACAAACGATGAAAACGCCGAGCCAGCGCTGCGGGCTTATGCGTTCGTGCAAGAACAGCATCGCGCCAAAGGCTCCTGCGGCGTAGCTCAACGCCGTCACGGGAACGACGAAACTCACGTTCTCAATGGAAAGCATCGCCAAGAGCGAGAAGAACGCCAGCGTCATCATCGCGATTCCCATCCACATCCAGCCCACGCGCATCGCGCGGAAAACAAAACGAATGAGCGCGGCCGGCCGGAAGTCGTGAACTTCGCCAACCACTTTCATGGCACGGGAAACGCAGAGCTCACCGCCGGTTCCCGCGGCAACAATCATGAAAAGGAATAGAAACTCGCGCACGTTTACGCCTTCTCCGTGGTTCGCGGATGCGTGTGCCCGACAACAAAAACGCCGACGCAAATGACAAATATTCCGATCCACCGAAGGAGAGGCACAGCTTCTCCCAGGAGGAAATAGCCCAGCAGGGCGACCACCGCGTAGGAAAATGACGAAGCTGGCTGAACGTAGCTGTAGTCCGCCCAGGTGAGAACCAGCATGTAGGCTACAAAGAAAGTGAGCAGGCAGGCGATCCCCAGCCAGATGTAGCCCGAAGTGATAACGCTGGCGAAAATATGTAAAATGTCCCCCGGCGCCCAGTTCTTGGCGGAGCCAACTCTCTTCATTCCTTTACTAAGCAGGACGTTGCCGAGAGGAGCGAATAAAACGATGAACAGAATGAGAGCATAGGTTTTCAGGTGCAAGCCTGGAGAATCTTTCATATGGTTTCTGCTTCGTCTCTCGCATACTTAACGAGCGCCGCGTCCCGTTGCCGAGTCCTTGCCCGCGAGGTCCGCGAATGGATGTCTTCGGACGTCAGGAAGTGAACAATCCCGAAACGTTGTCAACGCCTCGTAGATCGCTCAAAAATTATCTTACAGGATGTCTTGCCGGGACCAAAGCCCCGCCACCGAAATGGCTGATTTTTTGTTATGCTTTTTCTACCGTACAGGCCATTCAAGTCACGTCTTATTGTCGAGGGAGGAGCGTGACATAATCTTAGTGTGCGAGGTGCGACGATTTCGAAAGCCGCCGATTATCTTTTTCTCGCCTTTGCTATCGCACCCTTCGTGTACTATTTGCTCGTCCTGCATAGTTCCTTCCGTTTTTTCCGGAGCTCGAAAGATCATTCCTCCAGGAAATTGGATTTTGCTCCGCCGGTCAGCAATTTGAAGCCCGTCCGGGGATTAGACCCCGAAGCATACGAAAACTACGCGAGTTTCTGTCGGCAGGACTATCCGAACTATGAGCTCATTTTTTGTGTCGGGGACCGCGATGACCCGGCGGTGCCCGCCTTAGAAAAATTGAAGGCTGATTTCCCCGAACGCCGAATCCGCGTGCTTTTCGGCTCCGGACGTAGCGCCATCAACGACAAGGTGGCCAAACTAGTGAGGATGGTGAACGAGGCGGAAAACGAGTTTTTGGTCATCAGCGACAGTGACGTTCGCGTTCGTCCGGACTACTTGCGCACCGTCGTCGCACCGTTGTGTGACCCGAAAGTCGGCTGCGTGACCTGCTTCTACGTATCCATCCACGATGAAACCTTCGCGCAACATCTGCAGTCCATCGGCATGTATTCTGACTTCTATCCTGGAATTCTGGTCGCTCGGCAGTTGGATGGAATCAAGTTCACTCTGGGACCTACCGTTGTTACAACGCGTTTGCACCTTGCCGGATTCGGCGGATACGAAGCGCTTGAAAACAAGCCCGCCGATGATCTTCTGGTTGGCCGTTTGATCGCGCAACAAGGTTTGAAAGTCGAATTGCTTCCCTACGTGGTGCAGACCGTACCCGACTATGATTCGCCTCGCGCGCTCTTTAGCAAGCGGCTTCGTTGGATGACCGTCATGCGGCACATGCGTCCTTGGGGACATGTGGGACTTGCTTTCACCCAGGGATTGCCATGGTGTCTGGCCATTGTGCTGACTCACTCCCGTGCAATTGGCCTCGCCTACGTCGCCGCCTATCTGGGTTTTCGCGTGGCGATGACGTGGCTGATCGGCGTCTGGGGATTGCAACAGAAAGGACTCTGGAAGTGGATGCCGCTCATCGTGGTCTGGGACGCCACCGCCTTTGTTATCTGGCTGTTATCCTTTGGACGCAGCAGAATACGGTGGCGTAACGTCGACTACAGGATTCAAGAGGGTATGCTCGTACCTGCTGCCCCAAGTCCTGCGCAAAGTCCACCTCAATGAATGCTCGGCCGAAGAGGCTCCTACGCCTTCTTGGCTCTTCCTACCGCGGAAGTCGCAAGATCCGCACGCGGTTCCGATACTGAGGATTTTCCGGGCAAACTCATCTGCATTCGCCGGTCGTTCTTTGGCGCGCGCCAGTTGACCTGCGGCAGCATGAGGGAGGCGTCCACTCTGTCGCGATACTTCATGGCGATGTTCATGAGCGAATCGAGCAGCGAATCCGAGAGGTGGTGTGGTTGCAACCCCAGGTCGATGAGCTTCGAATGCTTGGCGTTGTAATAATGCTGCTCGGCCTCGACGCGAGGATCGGGAATATGATCGATTTCCACAGTTACGCCAAGTTTCTTCGCCGCGGACTCCACCATGTGAGCCAAATCTAAAACGGAGAATTGTTCGGTGAACTGGTTGTACACGCGGCACTCGCCTTTGGCTGCGGGATTGTGGCAGGCAAGCTCGATGCACCGGACCGTGTCGCGAATGTCCAGGAAACCGCGGGTCTGACCGCCCTTGCCGTAAACCGTGAGCGGCTGGCCGATGGCTGCCTGCACGCAAAAACGATTGAGGACCGTGCCGAACACGTCGTCGTAATCGAACCGGTTGATCAGCGCTTCATCAAGGGCGGTTTCGTCCGTCATTGTTCCATAGACCACGCCCTGATTCAGGTCCGTGGCGCGAATCCCCCAAATCTTGCAGGCGAACATCATGTTGTGGCTGTCGTGCACCTTGGAGAGGTGATAAAAAGATCCGGGCTGCTTCGGGAAGGGAACTACGTCCTTGCGCCCGTTGTGTTCGATGGCGATGTAGCCTTCTTCGATGTCGATGTTGGGCGTGCCATATTCGCCCATGGTCCCCAGCTTGACGAGGTGACAGTCCGGCAAGAATTCGCGCATGGCGAAAAGTACGTTCAGTGTTCCGACGACGTTATTGACCTGCGTGAAGACCGCGTGCTTGCGGTCAATCATCGAATAGGGAGCAGACCGCTGCTCCGCAAAATGCACCACGGCTTCCGGCTCGAAGGATTTGAAGGCCGAAGCGAGAAAGTCGTAGTCGGCCACGTCGCCAACGAACAGCTCAATGTTCTTGCCGGTTAGGTTTTGCCACACTCTCACGCGATCCGTCAGCGGACGAATCGGAGTCAGCGTTTGCGCGCCAAGCTCGTGGTCCCAAAGGCGTCGCAAAAAGTTGTCAACAATAGCGACCGAATGGCCCCGCTGCGACAGATAGAGAGCTGTGGCCCAACCGCAATAGCCGTCCCCACCGAGCACGGCAATCTTCATGTACCCTCCTTCGGGCAGATTCCTTTCAGATTTCTACGGCAGTCCGAACTGCGGGTGACTCTCCTTAGATGCGCAGCCGGACAAACAGGGGTACTAAGCAAAAGTGCTTTGGACTGGACTTTCTTTTTTTACCTGTATATCCAGGGCTTTGCAAGCGGGTTTTTGGAAACTGCTGACAAACGGGGCATCCCGCCCGCCCCGCCGGCGTGCCCTAACGGATGGTTGGTGAGAACAAGTTTCCCGCCCCCAGCAGCGACGATTTCGAGATGCTCGGGGCCAACCATATCTTTGAATGGTTGGAGCTTTGGCTGGTAGGTCACAAGATAGCAGCGTTGCGAGTCGAGCCAAAGCCTTTTGAATCGCGCGTCGTCGATGAAAACGTCCGGAGCGCCCGGCGCATAAGAGCCGTATTCAAGATTGTGGTACCGGCCATTCAGAATGAGCGCATCTCGGTCCAGGTAAAACGCAATGGAAGATAGGCTCCATAAATTTCGGTCAATGATCAGTTTGCCCTCTGGTGATTTCGCGAGAACCTCGGCCAGTGGCCGCGAGGACAGAAATGGATCGAATACCACCATCGCCAGACGCGCTGCGTGGTAAAACACCACCATCATTAGCGCTGCTGCCAGGAAAGAGCGTAGGTCGACCCATCGCGCAGTTGTAATGGCGCCTGCAAGCAAGGCGATCGCAGCGACCGCCAGGGGAAGGCGCAGATAAGCAAAGGAATCGAGGGTAAGGTCCATCATGTGGCCCAGGGAGAGCGAATAAGCACCGGGATGATGGCCGAGCGCGGAAGAGATGTCACCCGGCGCTGGAACGTTTCGCACTAGGAAAAAAATGGTGAGGCATGCGAGTCCCCCAACGCCGGCAACCACGGAAAGAACACGAGTTCCGCGCCGGATCCAATCACCGCCCGCAGCCATTGCTGAGCCAAGTAGCAAAGCCAGCGCGGGATAGCAGGGCATCGAGTAATATTCCTGCGTCGTCGAAAAAGCGAAGAAGCCGAGGATACATCCGATCCAGCAAATCGCCAGCAGGCGTACACGGCCGGCGCGGTCGATCGGTTTAAAAGAGAGCTTTGCGACTGCGGGGAAATAAACGCTCCAAGGAAAAAGCCATAGGAAATGAAGCAGCCAGAACCAGAGCCGAGGGACTGTATTGTAATCGTGCGGGTATCGCAAGTTGAGGAAGCGGAGAACCTGCTCATTGATGAGGTAGAACCACAGAAAGCCGTGATATTCGCCCGGACCGCTGTGAAGCGAAAGAGAGAAATAAGGTGGATTTCGAATTGTAGCCAGAATGTGCCAGGGTGCCGCTACGAGGAGTGCAATGAAGAATCCGCTGATGGGGCGCAACCGCTTCCAGGTGCGAGCCACAAAAAATTGCTTGGTCACGAAGAGATACAGTACGCCTGTGGCGATCGGAAATACCGCGCCAATCAAACTCTTTAGAAGAACCCCAGCTCCCAGGCTGACGGCGAGAACGCATGCCCAGAATCGCGGGCGCGGCTCCTCTTCATCTAGGACACGCAGGAATGCCCACATCGCTAGAGCGATGGTGAGCGTCAAAATCACATCGGAGATAACCACTCGGGTAAACAGGAAGAGGCCAACACAGGTTGCCATGCACAACCCTGCACATAATCCTGCTTTCCGTCCGAAAGCCCATGCACCGAAGGCGCACGTTAGGCAGGCCAATCCGATCGCGGCAAGCGCGAAAGGAATGCGCGCGGCCCAATCATGAACTCCAAAAATCCCGAAAGAAATCGCCATGGGCCAGTAATACAACGGTGGTTTCTCGAGCAGGGCGATGCCATTCAGCCGCGGCGTTATCCAATCACCGGTTGCAAGCATCGCTCGCGCGGTTTGGGCCATCGCCGCATCCGTGTCGTCCATCAAAGACGGCGGAGAAACGATGCAGCCGAGATAAATCGCCGCAGAGAATAGAGTCACAAGCAGGCAGATGGATATATTGCTTGTTAGCAATGGTCCGTGCACTAAAGGATTTTGAGTAGAAATGAGGCGCTCCTCGAAGCGGCAATCTGTTCAAAGGCCATCTCGATGCACTTTGGAAACTTCACTGTCAAGATGTTTTGACGGCATCTCTGGATCCGCACGGGCGGTAGAATCACGGACTCATCGGGCCACCCTTCGATTCGGCGGCCGTCAGATGGATCAAAAAGCCTAATGAAAAGGCTCAGCAAAGGCGTAGCCGTTCAGCGCGACAGCATCAGCAAACTCCGTGGATAATAGGGCATCGCGCTCGGTATCCCAATCGAATTCCCAAGAGGAATAGCGAGTTCGCAGCTCCTTCGTGCCCTTTCCAGGGTGTGCCACTAGTTCGACGTGCGGTCTCCCCATGCAAGCTGCGGCATGGAGCTCGTCGGAGAGAATGGCAGCAGTGTTGTTGCCGGCGTGAGCAAGGCCCAGACAGGCAAAAAATCCGTCAACTTGTTGCGCCCGGCGCCACGAAAGACTCTGAAGCGCCAGCCCACCAACAGACTTCTTGATAATGCGCAGCGTGGGACACCAAGGTACGCGAATCCGCCGGATGCCGTGTTCCTTCGCCTGATTCAGGCACAATTCCCAAATGCCAGCCAGAACATGCACGTGCTGGTGACTGTCCAGATGGGAAAGTCTCCGCGGGTCAACACCATTATCCGCGCAGAGCAGCAACTGTCGCTGAATCTCGGCGGCGATCGCTACCCTGATTGCCTGCCCTCCAAGCAATAGTTGCCTTGCCAGATGCTTCCAATTGGGAATAAGCCGCCCATCGGTCGACCACGGTTCGCCAACTAAAGTTAAATGTAGCCCCACGTGCAGCCCTTGATCCATGAGTTCAACCATCTTGTTCCACTCAAGGGATTGTCCTGTGGGACAAAACGATATGCCCTGCACGCGCCTCCGTTCGACGCATTGCAGTATGCCGCGGTCAATATCCGAGTGCAGCCCAAAATCATCGGCGTTGACCAGCAAGCGGGCGCGACGATCGTCGCCGTTCACGCTCGCCTAATCCTTGCGCACAGCGGCGCGTACGTCGCTGTCAAGCCCGGCTGGTCCCAGGGAAACTGTCGCAGAACTCGTTATGGGAATTGTATCCCCGGGGATCAAGTCCATAACCACGAACGCCGGCCGCGCGCGGACTTGCTCGAGGATCAACAACGTGTAGCGGCCCAAGATTCCAAGCGAGGCAAGCACGCAACCGCTAAGGAAAAAGATGGCGGTAATAAGATCCGTAAAACCAGCTACGACGCTATCCCAGTGCAACAGCTTCCACGCGAAGTGGCCCGCGCCGAACAGGAATGAAATGAACGAGATCGTCATGCCCAGCCAGAACACCAGTCTAAGTGGCACAGTGCTGTAATCAAAAAGTGCTTTGCGCGCCATGCGTAACAGCATTCGGTACGAATAGGACGGGGTCCCGTGCAGTCGCTCTGCCTGGTTGAATTCCAATCTCGTTTGGTGGAAGCCGAGCGAAGGAATCAGACCCCGCAGGAATTTTTCGCGCTCCGGAATATTCATCAGCACACTGACCACCCGCCGACTGAGCAGCCGGAAGTCCGAGGCATTCGGCACGATAGGTGTGTCCGAAATATGGTTGAAAAGTCGATACGCCAGCATTGAAAACAGCCCACGTTTCACACCCGAGGGGTCAGAGCGGACCATCTGAACCACGTCGGCACCGCGTTCGTGGGCCTCCACCATACGAGGAATTTCACCCGGAGGATGTTGCAAGTCGGAATCCATCATGATGACGGCATCCCCCGAGGCATATGCAAGTCCCGCAGACAGGGCGGCTTGATGGCCGAAATTCTTGCTGAGGCGGACGTATCCGACCGGCGTCCCACTCGTGCGAATTTCATGCATTTTTTCCACGGAGTCGTCGGAGCTGCCGTCGTCAACGAACAAGATCTCCGTGTCCCAGTGTTTGATTTGGCTCGCGGCAGTCCGCAGTTCTTCGACTAGGACAGCGAGGTTGTCGGCCTCATTGTGCACCGGGATGACCACCGTCAATCGCCGCTTCCGCATAGTAGTTTTGATTTCCACTCGATTCTTCTTATTTGCAACGGCGAAGCATGAATCCAGGAATTTCTGCCGCCCTAACAAAGTATAGCAACTCCATTCCTGGAAAGTCCCAGAGATTTACGCGTTCTGTGATGGTTTTTGCGCGTCGTGCAACTGGGACGCCCGAAGCAGTTCTTCCAGCGAATATCGGAAGAATTGTTTCGGACGCATTAATTCACATGGACCTGCAGGGTGCGTATCAACGTACTTGCTCCATTCCAAAAAATCTGGACGCCAATGCAAACGAGCAGAAAGGAAGAAAGCCGCAAAATAATGCTCATGCCGCTTTCGCCGATGACGGCGGCGAGGCGGTCCGAGAATCCATAGCAAAGATAGATACTTACGGCTACCAGAGCGGAACCAATCACCGCAGCGAGAATCGCGAGGAGATTCGGGCCGAGGTGGTGCGGCTCATTGGCGCCAAGCGTGATGGCCATGGAGATGGAACCTGGCCCAACCGTTAGCGGGAGAGTGAGAGGATAGAAGGCGCTGCGAAAAACATCGTTGGGATTCACTTTTTTCTGGACTTCGGGGCCGCGGTCCACTTCCTCTTTGCTTTTCAGCATGGTCCAGCCATTGGAAATAACAATCAGGCCGCCGCCGACCTGCACGACGGGAATGGAGATTCCGAAAAAATGCAGAATGTGCGTGCCGATGACGAACGAGGCGATCAACAGGATAAAACTGTTCAGGGCGACATGCCGCGCCAGGATGCGGCGCACAGGGTGAGGATACTCTCGCGTGAGGGCGAAAAACACGGGACTGCCGCCGAGAGGATTGACGATAGGAAACAGAGCGGTGAGGATGAGCAGGATACTTTTGGCGACTTCCAAGGGAGCCTCCGGAGAGGAGAGTATAGCCGAGGCGGGGCTCTTGCCGATTTTTTGAAGAGAGGGGTACCCCCACCCCCGGGTGTTTTTGGGTAAAGAGTGCGGAATTGCTTGAAAATAAAAGGGTTGAGTTTTTCGCCGTGTCAAAGAGTGCGCAAGAATGTGAAAAGAAAGGACTTGAGGGTAGTGCGAGTGGGAGCGCCGCGGAATGGGTTCCAGAATGGGAATTGTTACGTGACACGTTAGAGTCAAAGGGCGTAGAGATTTCAACACGGAGGTCACAGAGAGGAGCAAAGGAAGACATAGACCGAGGCTGGTTGGCGACAAACACGCAGAATGATAGCACGGTCTAATTAGGTTGTTAAGTGTTTTCCACTGAAAGGCAGAAATTGGGGGTTAAACGGTCGTGGGGAGAGTTGAACGGTTCGCAGCGGAGGCAAGAAGGGGCGACCCAATCTTGGTCAGTCAAGTGTGACATCTGTCCTAGGGGATGCCGAACCGGGGTGGAACGAGTTGTCTCTCGGCGCATGAGAACTCGATCCACCCTAGTTCTGTGGCGTGCCCTAGAAGACGAACTTCGCGGCCAACTGGACGATTCGCGGAGTGATGTCTGAGGTCGGAAATTGGAACGGGAAATTCCTCGAACTCACCGCCTGAGGCGCTGCCAAACAGGGGGCTGCAGTGGTCCCGCAAGCCGACGAAGTGAAGGCGTACTGAGTCCGGCTGACACCGCTTATGTTGGTGTGGTTGAAGATGTTGAACGCCTCACCGATAAGCTGGAGGCGGACTCGCTCCGTGAACTGAACATTCTTGGTAATGCGAGGATCCAGAGAAACAGTGCGCGGCAGGTAGAATGTGTTGCGCCCTAACCGCGGCGTGCGATCGGTGGAGCGGTTCGAGTCATTGTTCAGGTCGGTATTTACCATCGCGGAGTATGGCTGGCCGGACTGAGCCGTCAAGATTCCGCTGAGCTCCCAACCACCGAGGATCTGCTTGGGAGCACCAGAAAACCGCTGAGCGTAGTTCAGGTTCCAAACTCCACTCAGAACAAAACGGTGGCGCTGGTCATTGATTCCGGCAGCTCGATCCGCGCGGACAATGCCGGGATCGGAAACCATCTTGGCGTCGTCGCCACCTGAGAATGGAACAACGGAAGTGGCGTCGGGGGCATCGTCAATTACTTTTCCATAGGTATAACTGCCCAGGACTTGATAGTTGTGGCCGAATCGTTTGTTGAGCTGGATTATGAGGCCGTTGTAGGACGAGT
>Ga0137407_10000305_pt1 | contig 34597 bp, 28 predicted proteins | sample CZOMad2_2_16fung_FD_108410 | JGI IMG/M metagenome (GOLD analysis project Ga0137407, IMG submission 108410) | Vadose zone soil fungal communities from Angelo Coast Range Reserve, California, USA - CZOMad2_2_16fungal (Illumina Assembly) | ecosystem: Environmental > Terrestrial > Soil > Vadose... | reverse complement strand
CATCAAGGTCCTGGCGAATGGTCAGAACATCGACAAACCCGAAAAAGAGCGCGAGGCCAATAGCGTCAAAGCGGTCACCCTCCTGGTCACTCCGGAACAAGCTGAAAAGCTGGCGCTCGCTGCAAGCGAAGGCAAGCTGCAGCTCGTAATGCGCAATTCAATCGATCAGGGTGACGAACAAACGAGGGGAATAGACAAGCGCGGACTTCTAAATGGCGATCGCGCTATGCCAGCTCCCGAACCCGGCTCGTTAAAGAGCGAACAAGTCAAACCAAATCCAAAGCCGGCGACACGACAGTTTCATGCTGAACCAAAGCCGGTAGCCGAGCATTCACCCGCCCCTCCACGCGCCTCAGTTGAAATGATCGAAGGGGCGAAGAAACGAAATGTTGATTTCCCGTGATGAATAAAGAGAGCGTCGCGGGTTGTTGAGACTAAGTTAACCGTAAGCAAAAGGAGCTAAAGATCATGCACAGCCGTTCCCCAATCACGCGCCGAGTAAGCTTGTTGCTGGCGTCATTGATGCTTGTTGTTATTAATTCCATCTGCCACGCTCAGGCGACCTCTTACAAGGCCTCCTTCAAAGAAAATAAAGAGGCTGTGGCGGTTAACGTACTGGTGGGCCAATCACGGGTAATCAATTTTGATAGGCCCGTCGGCCGCTTCTCGGTTTCTAATCCCGAGATTGCCGAAGCAGTGCTGGTTTCACCCGATCAGGTGCTGGTGAACGGCAAAGCTTTCGGCCAGGTAAACTTCATTGCCTGGGAACAGTCCGGCGGCGAGTATCTGGTATTCGATGTTTACGTGCGAGCTAATCTCTCGCTGATCGATTCGCAGATTCGCGCGCTGTTTCCGAAAGATGACATTCGCTTGAGCCAGGCAAATGGTTCAGTAGTCATCTCGGGGAACGTGACGGATCCACAAACCGCCGCGCAGGTAGACAGCGTGGTCCAGGCTGCCGGCTTCAAGACGGTTAACATGCTCGCCTCGCCGGTAAAAAACGTTGCGCAGGTGCAGTTACAGGTTAGGGTCGCCGAAGTCAACCGCAACAAGCTGCGCGACTACGGGACGTCATTTACGACCATTCCGAAAGGTGGCACTGCCGGGTATATCAACAGCGGCGGTGGACCGAGTTCGCTCGGGAACACCGAGACCAGCCCGGTTTCTACCATACTTGATAGCGTGATATCTCCCGCGTTGAATCTCTTTGTCTTCAACCGTCAGATCAACACCGCGGCAATGCTGCGCGTGCTGCGGACGCAGGGCGCCTTCCGCGACCTCGCCGAACCCAATCTGATCGCGATGGACGGACAGCAGGCCAGTTTCCTGGCCGGCGGCGAGTTCCCCGTGCCCGTGGTCCAGGGTGGCGGTTCTGGCGGCAACGTTTCCTTGACCGTGGTGTTTAAGGAATATGGAGTACGGCTGAACTTCAAACCTACAATCCTAGATGAGGACCATATTCGGTTGGAACTCGAGCCGGAAGTTTCCACTATCGATTTTGCCAACGGCGTGAAATTCAATGGCTTCATAATCCCGGGCCTGAAAACGCGGCGCGCGAAAACAGGAGTTGAACTGCGCGATGGCCAATCCTTCGCATTAGCGGGATTGCTCGACAACTCCGAAACGAAAACGTTTTCCAGAATTCCGGTCGTCAGCGACATTCCCGTCATCGGGGCGCTCTTCAAGTCCAAATCTTTCCAGAAGAGCGAGACCGAGTTGATGTTCATTGTCACCGCTGTTTTGGTGAAGCCAGTGAACCGTGACGACTTACCGCAGATGCGTGGCGTCGATGGGCTGAAGAATGGCTCACCGCTGGGTCTGGAGCCCAAGAGCGAAGAGATCCAGGGGAGAACCGGTTTCTCAGTGACGGGCCAAAATACAGAGGAGACGCCAGCCGCAACCCCGAAGCCAGCGCAGCCTGCCAAGGCTGTCGAGCCGGCTGTGAATCCGAAATCAAAGAGCGGAACGCAAACCAGCGACGGCTCTTCGACCGGCACGTCTTCAAACATTACTCGCATAAATCCAACGCTTCCCATAGCGCTCGTAATGCCTACGAATTCCGGCCCCCAACCTCTCAAGCCGTAGTCATGTCACCCTCGTCTGAAAGGTTGTTTAAAGAAGGAGGCAAGAAATGAACAGATTGGGCCAAAGAAAAAATAGAAAAAGCGAGCGTGGGTCGATTTTGGTGATGTCCGCAATAGGCATGCTCGCGGTTGTGCTGGCAGTTGGTCTCGGTGTGGACATAAGTCACTTTTATCTTGTCAAGACGGAATTGCAAAACGCTGCTGATGCCTCGGCACTAGCCGGGGCTTCGGCTATTAACTCGGCTCCCAGTGGGATCATTGAAGGCACCCGACGTGCGGTCCAGGCGATGAATTCATACGAATTCAACAATACCGGCATCGACTTCAGCGGCAACGTGCTGTGGGCTGTAAATCTTGATGGACCTTACCTGAGCACGGCTGATGCGGCGACTGACGCACAAGCACCGACCATCCGTTTCGTTAAGGTCACAACTCCGAATAGTCCGGTCGGCATCTCTTTCGCGGCTATGGCATTGGGTGGCAGCAAAAATCTCTCGGCGAGTGCGACCGCCGGTCTGTCGATTCCGCTCAACGTCTATTGCGATTTCATTCCACTCTCGGTGCTCATTGACAATAACGCAACTCAGTTAGTGCCGGGTCAGACCTACACGATACGGGCAGGTAACGGTGGCTCGCCGTCGCCTGGTGACTATCAAATTCTCGCCGTCGCGGGTCCAGGCGGAGTGGATGTCGGATTTGGCATTGGCTCCGGCGTTGATGCCTGCGCCAAACCCGGTGACACATACGAAGTTGATTGCAAGCCGGGTCTTACGGCCGGCAAAGTGCGAACCGGACTCAACTCGCGTTTCGACGACTATGGAGGAAGCCAGCTCGACCCAGCAAACCAGCCTCCCGACACTAATATCAAACAGGGCATCAGCTGGTACGATTACAGGAAATATTTCGGCTGTGGCCGGCCCAACGCCATACCTTGCGACTCGAGATACGCGCAATCCCCATCCCATACCGGAGTGGACTTGCGTCGAGTTGTATTAATCCCTCTGGTGAAAGTAAGTGAATTCGATCAGGGCCGCTGTACCGTAAAGTTCTTCCGTTTTGGGGCTTTCTTTCTCAGAACCGCAGCTTCAAATGGCAGCGGCGGTGAGATTCAAGCCGAATACATTGAAGACCGCCTCGCTCTCGGTGAAGGTGGTTACGATCCTACGGCCGTTGCTGGTGACCCGGCGTTGGCCGCGCCAGTACTTTACAAATAAGGGTTCACAAGATGCATTCGAGAATAAAAAAAGTTCGTTTGCTTCGGAGACTTCGCCGCCGTCTCCAGCTACGCACGCTGGCCCGAAACGAGCGGGGAATACAGCTCGCGGAGCTCGCGATTGTGCTGCCGATCTTACTGATTCTATTCGCGGCAACGGCGGAATTCGGAAGATTTTTTTATGAGTACAGCACCTTGGCCAAGGCTGCCCGAATTGGCACCCGATACATGGTAACCGCCAAGGTGAGTAGTTTCGAACGTAATAGAGCAAAAAACCTGGTCGTATATGGGAATACTGCGGGCACGGGAGCGCCACTGGTCGAAGGACTAACCACAGATCAGGTCATTATTACTCCAAAAGATTCTTCTGGGGTCGAGCAGCTCGCTGGCGTTCCGGAAACAATCACTGTTCAGATCATCGGCTACAAACACCAACCGTTATTCGATCTGGGTGGGTTAATGAAAAGCCCCACCTTCTCGCTAAACGTCGATGTTAAGCCCAGCGTCACAATGCGCTACCTACTGACCACGCCACTAGTTTAAGGGACAACGATAATGCGAACGAAGAAACGCGGAAATAGACAGCGCGGTGCGACACTGGTTGAGTTTTCGATCGCGGCAACTGTCTTTCTCTTGGTCATGTTTGCCGTGCTCGAATTCGGGCGCGCCCTCTGGACACATAATGCGTTGACGGATGCCGCTCGCAAAGGTGCGCGTTACGCGGTCCTTCACAGGGCAGACCAAATTGACGACGTGAAAAACGTGGTTGTCTATGGCAACCCGGTGGGAGGAACAAATCCGGTGGTTGAGAACCTCAGCACCACTAACGTGCAGGTGAGTTATACCAACTTTACGCTGGATGGCGGGACTGTGCAGGTAACAATCACTGACTACCAGTTTCACTTTGTCATTCCCATTATAGGCACGCAAATTCAAATGCCGAATTACACCACCACGCTAACCGGCGAATCCGCGGGCCTGTTTCCACCTGTTCTCTAAACCCCAATCCAGCAAACTAGAAGAATGACACAACCACTTACAATTGTAGTTCTAAGCACGGGTCTTGATAACTTCAAGGAGATCCGTACCGCTTTGTCAACAGATAATCGCGTCCAGTTGCTGGCAGGTGGAAACGATGCCGAGCAACTGCACGAAGAGATCATGCGCCTCAAGCCAGCGGCCGCGATCATCACGCTTGGCGCCAACTCGGACCAGGCAATCAAGCTCATTCAGCGACTAACAGCAGAGTCGCCGCAAACTGCGATCATTTCTGCCGCTAATAACGCTGCGCCCGATCTGCTGCTGCAAAGTTTGCGAGCGGGAGCGCGCGAGTTTCTCAAGCTTCCTATCAGCGCGGAAGAGCTCAAGACAGTTTTGGATCGCGTGGCCAACTTTTGCGCGGGCCAGGTTGGATCGCCCAAGAAGAAGGGCCGCATGATTGCGGTCTTTTCGAGCAAGGGCGGTTGCGGTACGTCTTTCATCGCCACCAATCTGGCGGCTTGTGCTAACGCGCGCACGGTTTTAGTCGACCTAAACCTTCAGGCAGGCGATCTACCGCTTTTCCTTGGCGTAGACCCGAAATATTCCTTTGCAGATATGGCGGAGAATCGTACCCGGCTTGACGATGCTTTGATCAAGAGCTTCGTCACTCCTTATTCCTCCAACCTTTCACTTCTTGCCGCGCCGCGGCAGGCTGACGCCGCAGATGAGATCGAACCGGAGCACGTCTTCGAAGTCTTGCAGCGACTGCGCGAATCGTACGAATACGTTGTGCTCGATCCGCAACACACGTTTGACTCGATAACGCTGGCAGCGCTCGATCAGTCAGATGAAATAATCCTGGTCTTGACGCTGGACATACCAGCAATTCGCAGCACCCAGCGCGCCCTCGAAATTTTCGATCGACTCGGCTACCCACGCAAGAAAATACGCATTCTCGTAAATCGCTGGAGCAAACAGATTGACCTGGATTTGCGGCAGGTTGAGAAGTTTCTCGGCGAGCCGGTCATAGGGTTTGTGCCGAGTGATTACCAGGAAGCAGTCACCTCGATCAACCTCGGACAGCCGCTGATTCAGTCTGAGCCAAACTCCAGAATCGCTCAGGAGATCAGGCGCGTGGCGAGAACGCTCTCGACGGGCCCAGTCAGTGTGTTGCAAGAACCGTCGCCGCGACGAAGTGTCTGGAACTCGTTCTTTAAAAAAGAGCCGTCGCAGAATCAGCTTAAGCTTCAGGTTAGTAACACAGATCTTAGTCTGTGATTTTGTAACTTTACAGAGGATCGCAGACCTCGCGTCTGCCTACCAAAACTATTATGGCACTTCGAGAAAGATTAATTAGAGAAACGGTTGGCGGTCCGCCCGCCGGCAACAGCACCGGCAACGGGCAGGACGGCAGCGGCAGTAACCATTCCTTCCAGGAAATGAAGTCCCGGCTGCACCGCGCTCTCATTAATCGCATGGACCTGACAAAACTGGGAACGCTAACTCCTGAGCAGGTTAACGCTGAGGTCTCGCGGCTCGCAGAAAGCGTGCTGGCGCAGGAAGCTATGCCTCTTTCCACGGCAGAACGTGACCGGCTCGTCAATGACGTTCAGCATGAACTTTTCGGGTTGGGACCGCTTGAGCCTCTGCTCGCAGACCCAACCATTTCCGACATCCTCGTCAATTCGCACGGGACCATCTATGTGGAGCGTCGCGGCAAACTCGAAGTCACCAATGTTGCCTTCAAAGACGACGAACACCTGATGCGCGTAATCGAGCGCATCGTCTCGTCAGTTGGCCGGCGCATTGATGAGTCGTCGCCAATGGTGGATGCCCGCTTGCGCGACGGGTCGCGTGTTAACGCGATTATTCCGCCGCTTTCAATCGACGGGCCGGTGCTTTCAATTCGCCGTTTCGGCGCCGAACCGCTGCGCATGAATTCGCTGATTGAGAACAAAGCGCTGACCAAAGACATCGCTGACATGCTGGAGATGTGCGTTAACGCACGGCTTAACGTGCTGATCTCCGGAGGCACAGGAGCAGGGAAGACGACGCTGCTAAACGCGTTGTCGGCTTACATTCCCGTAGATGAACGCATAGTCACCATCGAAGATTCAGCGGAACTCCAACTGCAACAGCCGCACGTGGTGAGGCTCGAAACGAGACCGCCGAACATTGAGGGAAAGGGCGAAGTGACACAGCGAGATCTCGTGCGCAACGCACTGCGCATGCGTCCCGATCGCATCGTTATCGGCGAGGTGCGCGGCGGCGAAGCTATCGACATGTTGCAGGCAATGAACACGGGCCACGATGGTAGTTTGACAACGATTCATGCGAACACCCCACGCGACGCGCTGGCTCGCCTGGAGACGATGATTCAAATGACGGGAATGCGCCTTTCCGACCGCGCCATGCGACAACAGGTTGCTGCGGCGATAAACCTCGTCGTGCAGGTGGCGCGGCTGTCCGACGGCACTCGGCGGCTGACCGCGATTTCCGAGATCACGGGCATGGAAGGCGAGACCATAACGATGCAGGAAATTTTCCAGTTCGAGCGTACCGGGATTGATGCTCAGGGCCAGGTCATCGGTCGTTTCCGTCCTACCGGAATACGCCCGCGCTTTGCCGAACGACTCAAGGCCTGCGGACTGCAACTGCCGCGAGTTTTCTTTGAAGAGATGTGAAACGATGCTGATCTCCTTTTTAGTATTTCTGTTTTCTCTGTTCCTGGTGCTTGGCGCCTATCTGCTGGCCACGCATGGAACCGACGCCAAGCGCGCGCGGCTGCAAAAGCGACTCTCCGAGGCGTTGCTGCATTCCGCACACACAGAGGATATGGAAATTGTGCTGGCGCGCAATGAACTGATGAGCGAGATCCCCTGGTTGAATCGCTCGCTGGTCCGGATGCAGGCAGCCTTGCAGTTGAAAAGGATGCTGGATCAAGCCGACCTGCACATCACGCCGTCTCGGCTAATCATGTTTTCAGGTATGGCGGGATTGTTGGCGGCGTTGGCTGCGTCAGTCATAAGCGTATCTATTCTTTTGATGTTGGGCGCGGGCCTTTTAGCTGCGTCAGTTCCGTTCGTTCACGTTTGGTGGAAACGTAAAAAGCGCTTTGACGCGTTTCTGGAGCTTTTGCCCGATGCTCTCGATTTGATGAGTAGGGCACTTAGCGCCGGGCATGCTTTCTCAGAAGCCCTGCACATGGTTTCCGCCGAGATGCCGGAGCCGATAGCGACGGAGTTTCGCAAGACCTATGAAGAGCAGAACCTCGGCCTGTCGCTCAAACTCGCTTTGGAAAATCTGACGCAGCGCATTCCGCTTCTGGACCTGCGTATGTGCGTGACCGCTGTAATGATTCAGCGCGAAACGGGCGGCAACCTCGCGGAGATTCTTGAAAAGGTGGCTTACACGATTCGCGAACGCTTTCGAATCATGGGCGACTTGAAGACGTTGACCACAAGCTCGCGCATGTCGGCATGGCTTCTCTGCGGCTTGCCGATCTTCGTGACCATTGTCATCACAATCATGAACCCGGAATACATGAACATCCTTTGGAGAGACCAGCGCGGCCACTACCTGATTGCGACCGCAATGTTTCTCCAGGTCACCGGTATGTTGATTGTCAGAAAGATTTTGAGGATCAAGATTTGAAAACCTGGTAATAGTCAGTGGTCAGTAGTCCGTAGCAGCATCCGCAACCGACCGCGATCAACCAACCACAGGCTACTTACCACTATCCACTAACCACCAACCAAAGGAATGGACTACTGACCACTGACTGATTACCGACCACGGACAAACTTCCATGCTCATATTGATCACCATCTCAACCTTCGTTTGTATCTCGCTCGGCTTGATGGGAGTTTACTGGCTCCTGTACAAGCCACAGAGTGCCGCCACGGAGCGGCTCAAAAGACTTGGTGAAAGAGCGACGAGCGCGACCAGCACTCCAATCTCGCTCGATGATAATGACAATGGACCGGGGTCGGATCTCGCAGAGCGCCTGGCATCACCACTCAACCGACTACTGCCGCCGTCGGCGGCGGAAGCTCAGAAGTTACAGAAGCAATTGATGCAGGCCGGCTTCCGGTCACAGATCGCGCCCGGTGTTTATCGCGCCATTCAGCTGATGACGATGGCCGGTTTCCCCGCAATCGTCGCGCTGGCTTGTGCGCTCCTGGCCAAACCGCTCGCCGGCGCATTCCTTTGGATTCTCTCTGCCTTTATCGTTGGCTTCTTTCTGCCGCGCTACGCGCTGGGCCGGATGATTCGGTCGCGGCAGCAACTCGTGCGCTGGGGACTCGCCGATGCACTGGACCTGATGGTCATTTCAATTGAGGCCGGGCTCGGCCTGAATGCCGCCATGATGAAGGTCAGCAGCGAACTGAAAGAAGTGCATCCCGACATCTGCGAGGAGTTTGAACTGGCGAACCTCGAGATTCGCGTGGGTCGCGAACGCGATGAAGCTTTGCGCAATCTCGCCGAGCGCACCGGGGTTGACGATCTCCGCAGCCTGGTCGCGATGCTGATTCAGACGGACAAGTTCGGTACCTCCATCGCGAAGGCGATCCGGGCGTTTTCGGATTCGTTACGCACGAAGCGCCGGCAGCGTGCTGAACAGGCAGCGCAAAAGGCAGCCGTCAAGCTGCTTTTCCCGCTCGCGTGTTTTCTGTTTCCGACGTTGTTTATTGCGATTCTCGGCCCCGCAGCCCTGCAACTGATGGACACTCTCGGCAAAATGTAAAGAAGGAGTTGGACCATGAGCAAACGAAGATTACTGGCCATTCTTATTGCGTTAATTGTCACCGTAGCTGCCTCAGCGATGTGGAGCGCTTCCACAATTGAGCGCGAAGGCGACTCGGACGCCAATGCGATCGAGGACTCAGGCTCATCCGCGGGGAATGCGAACGAGCATCAGAAAGGTGGAAACAAGGTAGTAAAGATACTCGCGGCGCCCTTCAAAGCTTTCGGGCGGTTGTTTCGTCACAAAGACGACAACAAACTTGAGCGCATGACCGAGAAAGACGCCGAGAAGTTTCAGAGTGTGGGCGTTTCGCGCGTTGATGACAGCCGCACGCCCGAGCCGATGAAGCTGGCACGAGCCAACTCTGCGAAAGAGCATTTGGCGAATGGTCGTTCTTATCTACTGAACGGCCAGCTCAATGAAGCGATCTCTGAACTCTCTACCGCCGCTTCTCTCGATCCAAAGCTTGGGGAAGCTCACAACCTGCTCGGCGTTGCTTACGACAAGAAAGGTCTTTCGGATCGCTCTAAGGAATCTTACGAACGCGCCGTCAAAGTGGAACCTGAAGATGCGCAGACCTTGAACAATCTGGGTTTTTCGCTTTACCAGAGTGGAAACTATCGCGCCGCCGTTGATCGTTTGAAGCGGGCCGCGAAACTAGCACCCACCGATGAGCGAATCCTGAACAACCTGGGCCTTGCGCTATGCCGCCTGGGAAGGTTTGAAGACGCTTACAAGCATTTCGCGCGCGCGGCGGGACCGCTGACGGGAAATCTAAACACCGCTCGCATGCTCGAGAGGTTTGGCCGCGACGACGACGCAATCAAATACTATGAAGATGCTCGTCGTATCGATCCCTCTTCAACTATGGCGTTAAGACGTCTCGCCGATCTCTACAAGCGAACAGGCAGGCTTGAACAATCTCAGGCCGCCGGTAACTCGCTGGCCGGTATTGCAGTTTCAGGCGGAGTAGCGGGGGTAGCGGGAGGAAAGTAACGAATCACGTAGGACAGGCGTTCGCGCCTGTTCACTAGCTGAAACCAGAAGTTGGACATTTGTCATGACGCAAACAACGATACTTTCTCGAGCTGAAGTGGAATCAATGGGGCCGCCGGTGGCCGAAGAGATAGCTGACCTCGGCATCGGCGAAGCCTTTCTCTGTGACCTGGCACTCAAGCACGTTGCCATGATTCCAGAACCGACGACCACAGCCGTGGCGGAGCGACTTCATCTGCCACGCGCACTCACGGAAGAACTCCTGGAGAAACTTTATCGAGAGAAGCTAATCGAAGTGCGTTTGCAGACCGCGGTAGGCTCGACGCGATATAGCATGTTGGATCGCGGCTGGGATCGGCTGGTGCGATTGCTTGCGATCTGTGGCTACAGCGGGGCGGCTCCAGTTTCACTGAACGACTACGCGCACATGATGCGTTTGCAGTCGATCCCTTCGCATCCGGCTTCGCTGGAAACCGTGCGTTCTGCATTTCATGATCTGATACTGCCCGAGTCGCTCCTGCAAACTCTCGGTTGCGTTATCAACTCAAGGCGATCACTCTTCCTGACTGGTTTGCCTGGCACCGGAAAAACCGCCGTTGCCGAGCGGATTAATAACGCTTTGCCGGGGGCGATCTGGATTCCCCATGCTGTGGAAATCGACGGTCAGATCATCCGCGTCTTTGATTCCCACTGCCATCGCCTGGCTTCGCCGGACGTGACGCCGGTGGAGTATGACCGCCGCTGGGTGCTCATTAATCGGCCGCTCGTTGTCGTAGGTGGCGAACTAACACTTGAGAACGCAGACCTGACCTGGAGCGAAGCCGCTAAGTTCTACGAAGCGCCGTTTCAGATGAAATCAAATGGCGGTACGCTAGTTATTGACGACTTCGGCCGGCAGCGCGTAGCGCCTCAGGATTTGCTCAATCGCTGGATCGTGCCGCTTGAACGTCGTGTTGACTACCTCGCACTGCACACGGGGAAAAAGATCGAGGTGCCCTTTGAACAGTTGGTAGTGTTTTCAACGAACCTCGATGAAAACGACCTGGCGGACCAGGCATTCCTGCGACGAATGGGTTACCGCGCGCGAGTAGAACCTCCTACGCCGGGAGCTTATTCTGAGATCTTCAAGCGTCAGGCTTACACGCGGGGGATGCGATACGAGCAGTCGGTGCTGGATCATGTGCTTAACAAGTACAGAATTGAGCGAAAGCAAATGAAGGGTTGCGAACCGCGTGACCTGCTGGACCGCGCCACTGACATCTGCCTTTTTGAAGGACAGCCCCTGGTATTGACACCGCAGGTTTTGGATATTGCCTGGAGCAACTACTTCGGAACGTCGCACTCATTCGCACCTGCCAATACGCAAGAGACGATGATTGAAAGAACGCTGGCTGATCCGCTTGAGCTGTAGCCCCGACTAGAAGCCCCGGACCGTTAGGGTGGGTGCATTCAGTCCTGTCCACAAACAGCTACTGTATGGTTGGGCTCTGTTTTGGCGGAGGATCGTGAAGCTGAAGTTTGTAGGTCATTTTTATGAAACTCTTGCAAACCGCCATTCAAACTCTTGTCCTTGGCGCATTGGCGCTGTCTGTTTCCGCCACTGCTTATGGCCAAAAGAAACTGGACCGCACTCCGTCCGCTGTCTCGGCGGCAAGTGACGCCTCTGAGCAGATTCACTTGAAGCTGAAAGACGGAACGATAATCGCCGTGGACGAAGCCTGGGAAAGCGGGCAGGGAATTTGGTATCGGCGTGGCGGCATGAGCCACCTCATCTCGCGAGATCGCGTAAAAGCAATTGATCGTGGTGCTACCTCGAAGCCAAAGTCTGATGTTCAGGTAGCTAACGTCGTAGCGACCGATGACCAGGAGAATCGTGATGACGCTTCCAGCGGTGCCAACAGTTCTGATGAACAGCCCGTCTGGATTTATCTCGTGGGCGGCGCTAAGTTTGAGGCCGATAACGTGACGGAGTCCGCCTCAGGTGCGTGGTATCGGCGCGGCCCGCTTTCGGTTTTTGTTGAGCGGGCACGAATTGATCACATCGAGCGAGAAGAGCCAACTCTGGCTGACTCCAAGAGAGCGCGCGGTTGGACCACCGGTCGCCCGAAGATTGACAGCTTGATCAAACAGAATGGCGCGAAGTATGGCGTCGATCCCTACTTGATCTTTTGCGTGATGGAGCAGGAATCACATTTCAATACACACGCTTTATCGCCAAAGGGTGCTCGCGGACTGATGCAGCTGATGCCGGGTACCAGCGCACGATTCGGCGTCAGACGGCCTTCCGATGCAGCGCAAAACATTGCCGGTGGCACACGATACTTGAAACAGCTCATGGGACAGTTTAACGGCCGGATCGATCTCGTGCTGGCGAGTTATAACGCGGGCGAAGGGGCGGTCATGAAGTTTGGCCGCAGGGTGCCGCCATACCGGGAGACTCGGGCTTATGTGAAACGAATAAGCTACCGTTATCGCCGGTCAAGACCTGTGGTTCCCAAGAGCGAGGGAACAACAGTAGGAGCAGCATCCCTGTGAGGTTTGCATAAGTTTAGCCGCCAGAAACTATCGACGCTGAAGAATGAAAAGCATCCTGGTCAGATTCACGTTAACCGCAATTATCTGTTGCGCGGCATCCTTACCTTCTCCTGCCCAGCAGCTGTCGGAGACGCCGCTTACCAACGCGGCGGTCGTCAAACTTGTGCGTGCCGGTTTTAAAGACAAGACTGTGATTGCGATCATTCACAACCGCCCAAACCGATTCACTCTTGATCCCGATAAGTTGATTGAGTTGAAGCGCAGCGGAGTCAGCGAAAACGTCATTCTCGCGATGTTGGCCCAGGATGATACGTTTGTCATGGCTGATGACGACTGGATGGACGACTCGAAATCTAGAGGAGGCAGAGGCAGGTCCGGCGATCCAAACGCGCAGTCCGGAGGTTCTGACATTTTTGGAAGCAGTAGTGGCTCCAGGAGTCAGACCAACGGGCGAGGCATCGATGGTTCAAATCAGGGTGAGACTACAACGACGGGTAGTGCAACGGTGCGAATTCTGCGTCCGCCGACAGAGGCGGGCAGTGCCCAGTTCAAGCTGGAAAAGACGCCCACCTTGACTAACGAGTCCGTGATCAAATTAGTGGAAGCCGGCTTTTCTGAAGGTACAATTATCAAGAGAATTGAAGACTCACCGGCGGACTTCGATCTTTCCAGTAGCAAACTGGAAGAGCTTCGCAGGCGTCGCGTGACCGAGGCGATCATCCTGGCCATGACGGATGCGATGGGCGATGAATCAGGCGCGAAGCAAACTGCGCCAGCCAGAATTAAGGGGAAGTAGCGCCGTGCGCCCAGGCAGACCAATGGTTAGGCTTCTACTGACCCCGTTCGCGCCTCTGCTGTTGCTCTTATTCCTCGCGCTCTCGCCTCCCGTCCGAGCGCAGTCCAAATCACCAGCTCCAACACCTTCGCCTAAGCAAGACGAACAGGAAATCGATCCTGAGGATGTAATCTCCGTCAACACGACCGAGGTACTGTTGCCGGTTACCGTTCGCGACAGCGCCGGCTTGCTGGTTGGTAATTTGACTCGGAAAGACTTTCGTATCTTCGAGGACGGCGTGGAGCAACCGCTAAGCGATCTCAGCCTGCGCCAGGTTCCGGTTGATGTTGCTCTGATCGTCGATGCTTCTTCCTCTGTTGCAGGCAACCTCGACGACTTCCGAAACGCGGCGGAAGGCTTTGCTTCTCACCTTGCTGCTGACGATCGCGTGAGTCTTATCCAGTTTGACGACCGTGTGGTTCTGCTCCAGGACTGGACCGGTAGCCTGGTCCAGTTGCGTCGAGCTTTGAAGAGAATTGTCCCAGGAATGTTTACCCGTTTTCACGATGCAATGCTCCTGGCCTCGCGCGATCAAGCGCCGCGCGGGAATGCACGGCATGCGATCATCGTGTTAACCGACGGTATCGACAGCGGGCGCGGCGCGACCTTCGAGACTGCACTGCGCGCCGCACTTCAGTCTCAAACGACAGTCTTTGTAGTTAGCAACACGCAGATCGAGAGGGCCCGGAAACAGGAAGAACTATCGACGTTGCTGTCGGGCTCTGACTCCGCCGTGCGATTTAATCAACTTCGAATCGACGATTTGCGGCTCGGACTTGCTGCGCTGAGCGACAGTGAACGTAATCTCGGACAGTTAACCGCTGCAACCGGGGGCAGGCTTTACATACCCACCACGTTTAATGATCTCGAAAGGACCTATGCTGAGGTAGCTGATGAGTTGCGGCATCAATACACTCTCTACTACTCTCCACTTAACACCAAACGGGACGGTCAATTCCGGCGGGTGCGCGTGAAAACTACGAGCCCTACTCATCAGGTCTCAGCCCGCGTCGGCTACTACGCGCCAAAAAGATGAACGCCCTTCGACGGGCAAAAGGGCAACAAAAGGCCAGCACTCCTTCCGCCTGACCGATGGCCGCATCCAATCACTCCGTTTTCCAAACCACTTCCAATGTCCGGCCAAAATGCCACGCTTCCGCCCCATGACATGAAATTGCGTCGCGTTGACACGCGGCAGAAGATCCTGTACCCTCCGGTCGGTGACCTGCTCTTGAAGCTAAGTCTAATTATTTAGTTGGTTAGAGACTTTTTGGAAGGGCGGCATGGTCATTGCCATTGGATCAGCCGAGTTGCAAGGCTACGTGTGTGTTCCCCCCTTGCGAGCAGCAATTCTATCTAATACAAGACGAGTACTTGGAGGAGACAGCATGCGACTAATCAAGCGCGCCGAGAAGGGCCTCACGCTAGCGGCCGGTGGACTACACGACGTTATCCAGTCAGTTAATAAATACAAGCCCAATCCGTCGTTTACACCTAAATGGTCGGACAAGCCTTTGCTGAAATCGTGGCAAAAAAGCAAGCCCACACTCGGTTGGCCCCGAACCACGGATTCGCTATGCCCCAATTGTGTGATCGAGGCCAGGGAATCGATCATTAGCGGCAAGCAGGACGTGAGTGTTCTGATCAACGAAAGAGTTGGTGAAATCAAGGCCCAGATTATTGAACGCGATGGCGAAGTTTGGATGGTAAAAGACTGTCCGATCCACGGGCACTTCGAAGACATGATGGCCATCGACGTTAAGTTCCTGACGCACATCGAAAAGATGTTTCCCGGCCGGGACATCGACGCGCATAATGACGAAAAACTCCACAACCATGGCACCAGCACTATCAAGTATGGCCGCGGCGCGGTCCTGACGGTTGACCTTACCAATCGCTGCAACATGATGTGCGATCCCTGCTTCATGGACGCCAACCAGGTTGGCTTTGTTCATGAGCTAAGCATGGATGAGATTAGGGAGATTCTTGACAACGCGATCTCGATCAAGCCTCGTCGTCAGATGTCTGTGCAGTTCTCCGGAGGCGAGCCATCAATCTCGCCCCACTTTATCGAGTCTATTAAGTATGCGCGCAAGGTTGGTTATAACAGCGTCCAGGCGGCAACCAATGGAATCGAATTCGCCAAGAGCAGGGATTTCTGTCGGCAGGCTGCCGCGGCAGGGTTGCGCTACGTTTATTTGCAGTTTGACGGCGTAGGCAATGATGCTAACAGCCATCGCCAAGTGGGCAATTTGTTCGATGTGAAGATGCGGGCGATTAATAACCTGCATGAAGCGGGCGTCGAGATCGTACTCGTAACCACACTGGTCAACGGCATCAATAACGACCAGGTGGGATCGATTATCAGGTTCGCGCTGGACAATCCGAAAAAGATCGCCTTTCTCTCTTTCCAGCCTGTTTCCTTTACCGGACGCGACGAAGAGATCACGCCACAGCGCCGGCTGCAACAGCGCTATACCCTTTCACACCTCGCGCATGATGTGAAGAATCAAGTGGGGATCACTGAGCCGACGCGTGACTGGTTTCCGTTATCGCTGATGGGCGCCTTTGCGGATTTCGCGGATCTCGTCCACGGACCACAAGCTGAATGGGGCCAGGTGTCATGCGGCTGCCACCCGAATTGCGGAGTCGGTACGGCGGTAATGGTCGACAAGGAAACGCGTGAGATGCGTCCAGTGCCGGAGTTTCTAAACATCCCTGGCCTGGTGAAAGACATGCAGAAGATTACCGACGCAGCGCGAGGTAAGTGGATGTCGAATTTGATGATGGGCTTAGCTCTTCTCAAGCATTACAACCCATACAAATCGCCATCGCAATTTACGCTTTACGAGCTTTTCAAGAAGTTTGACAAGTCGTTTGGCCTAACCGGCAAGGACTATGGCAAGGTCAGCGGCGATCGCTCGGCAGACGATATCGAGAAGCGTCGCGCGGATCGCTGGAATTTCCTGTTCATCGCCGGGATGTGGTTCCAGGACCTGTTCAACTACGACTTCCGCCGCACTGAGATGTGCATTATCCCCTACGGTACTCAAGAAGGTGAGATTTCCTTCTGTGCTTACAACACCGGCATCGGATGGAGAAACATCATTGAGAACATGCACCAGAATGCGACCGTGGCAAAGTGGTACGAGGAAAACGGTCGTCACGAGATCTTCGCTCGCGGTAAGGAAGTTGAACTCAACGATAAGACACATAATTTGGTGTTGAATCCGATTGACCTTTCGCGACCGAACAAGCCGGAAATGGAAGGGCCAAAGACGGCTCATGAAGAAGCAGTAATGATGCGAAAGCTTTATCAGGAAATCGTGCTCAAGAAGCAGCTCGATACAAAGGAAGCGGACAAGCCGGTTCAGATTCAAAGTCTGAGCCGTAAAAAGCAGGAAACTGCCGAGCCCGCCCTGGTTTAGCTATTGTGTTCCAGTTCAGCAGGGAACCCCGCGATTGCTTCAATGTTCGCGGGGTTCACTGCGTAAGAAACCCAGGACGGCTTTTTATTGCTCTATTTGTTATTGCCCGGACGTATCCATAGCGTGTCTACTTGACCACGGGCGTTGGCGGCGTGTTAAATAGCCGGGTTACAAAAGAACAGATCAAACCTTTAAGAAAGACGGAAAGCGAATGGCTATAGTTACTATTAATCAGGGTGAATCGATTGAAAGCGCATTGCGTCGTTTCAAACGCAAGGTGATGACCGAAGAAATCATTAAGGATGCGAAGAAGCACGCATTCTTTATCCCTCCCGGCCAGAAAGCAAAACTCAAGTCAGCTCTTGCTCGCAAGCGGAACAAGAAAAAAGGCCGCATGCGCCCTACCGCCCCCCGAGACTAATCGGACTAGTAGAGCCAACCCTTTGCATCCTGCACGCCAGAATGCGTTCTCTCCAGTCGCGTTAGAGTCCACAGGTCGACGTTGCCGTTCTCGGCGTGGTCAAACGTTTGGTGGGATCGAAATGATAAGAGTTGACGGCCAGCGCAGGACGGGTTTGTTATGACGAGAATTCTGCTCACAAACGACGATGGAATCCACTCGAATGGCCTAATCAGACTTGAAGAAGCGCTTAGAGACGTCGGTGATGTCTATGTTGTCGCTCCCGCCTCGGAGATGAGCGGCGCTTCTCACAGTCTCACCCTGGCGCGACCCTTGCGCATTCGCCAAATTGACAAAAGACATTGGACGGTAGACGGCACGCCTACCGACTGCATTACCCTGGCCCTTAACAAAATTCTTCCTGCTGAGGAGTTACCGGACATTTGCGCTTCGGGAATTAATCATGGTGGAAATCTCGGCGACGACGCAACCTATTCGGGCACAGTTGCCGGGGCGCTCGAAGCTACGATTTTGGGGGTGCCGGGCCTGGCGTTTAGTCTGGTTGCGCGAGAACATTTCGATTTCCGTGAGGCTGCCGAATTTGCGGTAGTAGCCGTGCGAAAAGTATTGACCGAAGGACTCCCCGAGGGCACATTACTCAACATCAACATTCCTGCAAAAGAGATTAAAGGCGTTCGCGTCACACGACAGGGAATCAAAAATGCTCGTCCGGTTATCAGTGAACACATTGATCCGCGCGGCAAGCCGTATTTCTGGATAGGGGAAGAGTATTTCAGTAACAATTCCGCTGACGGAACCGACTATAACGCGATTGAGTTGGGTTATATATCAGTCACGCCGCTGAAGAGTGACATGACGGACCATCGGGCCCTCACTGCAATTGAGAGCTGGAATTATTTAAAGAACCAGGAGTTGCTCCATAAGACATAAGCGGCGTCAGCGGCGCCATATTCCGCGATTTGTATTGAAGTTTCGTGCATACCACCGGTCAACAGCCCGCAAATAGAAACCAGGATTATTCCATTCCCCGGGAGCGAATGGTCGAGAGGCTTCGCGACCATTATCAAATTCGTGATGCAAGGGTTCTCGAGGCGATGCGATCCGTCCCGCGCCACGCCTTTGTTCCTGAGGCACTGCAGGGTCGCGCCTACGGAGACCACGCCCTGCCGATTAGCGGGAATCAAACAATTTCTCAGCCTTATATAGTTGCCCGCATGACGGAGTTGCTCGAAATCATTTCCGACAGCCGAGTGCTCGAAATAGGTGCAGGTTCCGGTTATCAGACCGCCATTCTCGCAAAGGTTGCGGGTCAGGTTTATTCGATCGAACGAATTGCCAGCCTGGCGCGCGAAGCTCAAAGCCGCATCAGGCAACTGAATATCTACAACGCGACTGTGAAATGTTTCGACGGCACTTTGGGTTGGGCCGCTAACGCCCCCTACGACGCGATACTGGTTGCCGCAGGCGGTCCGACGGTGCCGGAACCACTTGTGGCCCAGCTAAAGATTGGTGGCCGCCTGGTCGTGCCAGTAGGGGATTCGCGTGAGTCGCAGCGTTTGGTCCGGGTCATTAAGGCTGCAACCGGCTACAGGCAGGAGGACCATGGTGCCTGCGCTTTTGTTCCTTTGATAGGACAACATGGATGGTCTATATGAAAGTTTCGAGTTGAGGCTTTGCATAAAGCACTCCAACTCGCTCTCCTCAAACTGGGCACGCTACCCTGCTGATCTCGAAGCCCGATACCGGGAACGTAAAACTCTGAACTCAAAACTTTAGTAAATAATGATCGCACGAATAATCGAAATCCTGTCCGGCTTCATAGTCGCCACAATTTCGCTGCTGGGCTATTCGGGAATAGTCTTGCTGATGGCTATTGAATCAGCATGCATACCGCTTCCTTCCGAGATCATCATGCCGTTTTCCGGATACCTGGTTTCTACTGGTCAAATGAACCTCTGGGCAGTCGGGATCGCTGGCGCTTTCGGCTGCGTGCTTGGCTCGTTGGTCGCCTACTGGGTGGGCATGTATGGGGGCCGCCCCCTGATCGAAAAATACGGACGATATGTCCTGATCTCTCCTCACGACCTTGACATGGCCGACCGCTGGTTTGCGAAGCGCGGCGAAATTATTGTTTTTGTCAGCCGTCTACTCCCCGCCATACGCACGTTCATCGCGTTTCCTGCTGGTGTAGCACGAATGAACCTCAAGCGATTCGTCATTTATACGTTTGCCGGGTCATTGCCGTGGTGTTTGGGGCTTGCTTACTTTGGCCAGAAACTTGGCGAAAAGTGGAACAAGGACGACACGCTCAAAACGTGGTTTCACCGCTTCGATTTCCTTATTGGGATCGCCGCGGTATTACTTATTGGCTGGTGGATTTGGCGCCACGTGCGACACCTGCGCAAGGAAAAGGTTGCCGCTTAGAATTCGATTTGGAATGCGATTCGGAAGTTCCAGTGTTGGTTGGGGACTATTTGTGTTGATTTTGGAATGAGCTAACAATTAACCCTTTAGTCTATTAACGCTTTAGTTTATTAACGCTTTGGCCTTTTGTGCCTTGAACGTAATTGCGGTTCAAGGTGAGCTGTTTTCCAGAACCGATCCCAGAACCGACTGGCTGCCGTTGCCCCGTTGGGTCCTTGACGCCATATATGAATTGACGCGCGTAGGCACTGGGGTTATACTCCGTCCCTATTTCTCAGGCTATGTGCGGGTGGCGGAATGAAACAAGGAAGATTTCTTCGTTGATTTGGAGGTAAACCTATGAACTTCAGAAACCAAAAGATCCTTTCGGCAGCCGCGCTGTTCGTTATTTTTGCCGTTACTCAGGTCTATATAGGGGTCAGCTTCGCTAAGCCAAGCGGCGGTTCGGCTCCGGCGGTCAGCCCTCAACAGCTGATGGGCATCCTTACGACCCGGGACAACCAACCGATTCTCGTTAACGGCGTCAGTGCGGTTAGCGGGGCAACAATTCCAAGCGGGGCCACGGTTGAAACTCCTGACAAAGTGGGAGCCACAATCAACATCGGCGCCCTTGGTAGTCTATGCATCGCGCCCAACACCAAACTAACCGTCCAGTTTAGTCAAAGTGGCAACGGAGGCGATATCAACGCAAACTTGGCCCAGGGCTGCGTGATCCTTACTACTTTGAAGAATGTTAAGGGCGCGATTACTGCCCCTCAAGTTAGTGGGGCCCAGATAAGCCCAACGACTGGCGGGACAATCGATGTCTGTTTACAGCCAGGCGAAGCAGCAAAGGTTAATCAGGCTGCCGCTGCCAACGCTGGAGCTGGAGCATCGGGCTTAGGCTGCAATCCCCCTGCTGGCGCTGCTGCCGTTCCCGGCGGATTATTTGGCCTTGGCAGGACTGCTACAGCGGCAATCTTCGCCGGCACTGGTGGAGTGGTTGCCTGTATCGTTTTCTGCAATCCAAGTCCATCCACTCCATAATTCCTAAGTGCAGGAAGCAGAGTGTGGAAAAGGCGAGTGCTCCGGGAGGATCTCGCCTTTTCAGCTTTGCACGGCCTAGGTGGCAAGCTGCTCTTGTCTGAATCTTTTGGTGAGCCTCAGTTCTCAAACGCTGGCGCATAAGAAAGCCAACAACCAAGTGTCTCATCGCATTGGGCGCGCCGTGGCGGCCACTGGTTTGGTGGTCAGTCTTCTCCTCTTGACGTGGAATGCGGGACGCGAGGGATTTTCCAGCTTGCTTTCCGCTTATGCCGCAAAGGCATATGACATTGACGCGGCAAACGCGGCCGTCAGTCTAAGGTCGAGTCCCGATACCCACTTTGCGCGCGGAACCATTCTCGAAGCCAGGAATGACGTTGCAGGAGCCGCTTCCGAATATTATGTGGCTGCTCGGGCCCGCCCTGACGACTGCATTTTGTGGCTAAGTCTCGCGCGAGCACGAGAACTAGGTGGGGAAACGGAGGGCGCCGTAGCCGCCGCCAGACAGGCAGTCCCTCTTGCTCCCTATTACGCCCAGCCACATTGGCAACTGGGGAACATTCTCTTGAGGGCGGGATACCGTGAGGAAGGCTTCAAAGAGCTTCGCCTGGCGGGCCTTAGCAATCCGACGCTGATGCCTGGTGTAATTGATTTAGCGTGGCGCTTATCAGACGGCAAACCTCAGTTTGTCGAGCAGGCTGTTCAGCCAAAAACTCCGGAGGCTTATCAAGCCCTGGGCCAATACTTGAGACATCTCGGAGATCTGGAGGCGGCCCTGTATGTATATGACGCTTCCGCTGGTCTTGCGCCAGAGTCGGAACGCCGCGCCAATATTGGCGCGCTTGTTGCGGCAAAGCGATTTAGGGAAGCCTATACTCTGTGGGCCCGGCAGCGACAAGGAACTTCGGCTGGAGTGGTGAACGATTCGGGCTTTGAGAAAGAAGAGGATCTGCAGGAAACGGGATTTGGCTGGCGTACGGTCGACAAAGTTCAGGGATTTCTTCTATCACTGGATACGAGCGATCCCAAACAAGGTCACTCCAGTCTTAAAGTAGAATTTGATGGAGATTCCGATCCGGCCGCGGCGGTAATCTCACAACTGGTTTTGGTTGAGCCGCACACCCATTACCAACTGAGTTTTGCGGCTCGTACCGAAGGTATCGTCAGCGGCGGGTTACCGCGGATCGTAGCCATTGACGCCGATAATAACAACGTGCTGGGCCAATCTCCCGAATTGCCTCAAGTAACAAACGGCTGGCGCGACTACGCATTTTATTTTGATTCCGGCGAGTCGGCCACTGCGGTTCGGATTACCCTTCAGCGTCAGAGTTGTTCCTCTCCTCGCTGTCCCATCTTCGGTCGTCTTTGGTTAGATAACGTCTGGCTGCAGAAGTTGTGAGCGGGTCAGCCTCATAAATGGCCCGAGCCGGGCGAGGTTATTGTCGCGGATAACTATTCGGGACGTGAGGGTGGCTTAACGATTGACGAGGCGCCTGCTAAGCGCGGAGCTGGCGTGGGGACTACTACAGGCGTGTCGTCGTCAACGGGTTCTTCACCTTCATCCGGCGGCATTAATTTTCTGTCTGGGGGTGAAGCTCGAACAAGGACCTTCAATGCCTTGTAGGCCTCCTTGACTTGAGCTATATCGCAGGACGTCGGACCCTCCATGCCATTAGGCACATTCACGGCTTCGAACTGGTTCATCACGGTGCTCTTCCGTTTGCAGGTATAACAATCAAGCAGTCCCAGGTTGTGGCCCAACTCGTGAACCAAAGCATTTAGAAGCGCCTTGGAATTCGTCAGCACGGGATCCACGATGATGCTGGCCGAGGTGATGATTTGATTGTCCCTGGCGCTATATGCGCTAAGCTCCGTTGCGTGACGCGTGGCCTTATCAAACACTCGGCCTCGCATGATCGTAAGGCAGTTCTCGCACGAACGTTGCTGCACAGTGTTGCCCTGATATTCAAACGTCACCCCCGACCCCGCTTGTTCGGAAGCGTTGTTCCAATTGTGCAGGGCAGTGAGCAGCTGAGGTAGTTGCCCAGGACCGAAATCAGCAGAACGAACATAAACCTGGACATGAGCACCAGGCGCCCACATCCAGAACCCACTTGCCGGTGCCTCACGACCTATTCTGCACGATTCCAGCGAAGTCTTGCTTTGGGCGTTAGAATCTCTAACTCCCATTACTACCATAAGCGCTAAAAATACTATGGAAACACTACTTCTCAATTTTGTTTTCCCCGCTGCGGTCAGAACTTAAAGAACATGTCCCACCAAGGTAAGGATGAGTCAGCCGTAGGTCGAGGAGGATCGAGCACAGGGGATGAAGGTGTACTGGCTAAACTGACGGACGCCGCGGTGAAGGGATTGCCTGTCCGCACACTCTCCGCATGCTTGCTGCTGTGGGAACTGGCGGCCGCAACCTGTCTTTCCTGTATATAAACGCTCTTGAGAGTTTCCAGGTCGCACCTCGATGGCGCTATCAGCCCGTTGTCTTTGTTGATTCCGGGAAAGCCGTTCATGATCGTCCGTTTCTTCTTGCACGTTTCGCAATCCCAGAGGCCCATACCGTGGCCCAATTCGTGCGCTACGAACCCTTGCAACGCATGCGGATTGGTTGTGGCAAAATCAAGATCGATCCAGGCGGAGAGCAACACACGACCTTCCTCCGAACTCAGTGGATTGAAAAAGGAATAGTGCCTCCCGTCGTTCTTGTAGACATCTCGTCTCGTAACCGTGAGACAGCTCCTACAGTTCATCAGACTTGCCGTTTCGCCGGCGTATGTTAATTTGACTCCAGCGTCTGTTTCCTTACCGGCGTTGGTCCACGTTTTCAACGCCTCAAGTAAGGCTGCGCGCTGTTCTCCTGTAAACATGTTGCGGACAAGATAAACCTTTACGTCGGCATCGGCGGGCCAGTGGTACGAGCTTACTGGCGGCGCGTTGCGGTTTGTGACGCAAGCCTCCTGGTTGTCTTGTGGCTTAGGCGTAATAGTAGGCGCCGATGAAGTGGATGGACCCTCATCTATGTCAGTAATGGTGACTTTGCTTCCAAAGAGTTTGTAGTCGTAATAGTTGACTTTGATCCGGTAGTGAACGTCGCCTTCAGGAAAATGCAATACTTCGTCCGCTTCGGTGCGCGTGGGAAAAGAAAATGCACCATTGACGGGCTCGCGCCACGTCTCAAATAGAGGAAAGCGCTGCTTACCTTGCGGCTCTACGACGCCTTTGATTTTGGTGATCTGGAAGCTAACGGGATCGATCCATACCCGTCCCACAAAGAAGCGTTCGCGCATACGTTTGGGATCAGGCTTCGTTAATGGTGTGACGTCGATGGCCAGGACTTGGCGTGAGTCAATAGTCTCGGCGCCGGCGTAAGCTAACCGATATTTAGTCGCTTCGACGATATCGATACCCAGAAGCTGGCCTCCCGCCAAATCTTGAATGTCTTCCTTAGTGATCCGCATTTCGTGAATTTGGGATGGCGGGTGGTAGAGCACGCGTTCGATGCGTCGGCCCTGGTCATCAAAGAGAAATTGGGAGTTGCGAATATATACTCCGGTGACCTCACCGCTCCGTCCGATAGTTTGGAGTACCACATCACGCTTGAAGGTGTGTTGGTTTAGGGCCTCACGTCCCTTGGTTTCCACTTCCACGAAGCGCGCCAGGATTGTCGCAGGAGCGTTGGAAAGCCCCGACCAGGCAACAGTGTCAGCCCGCAATCCGGCTGAGGGACCGGCAGTCATCGCAAGCGAGCTACCTTGGGCAAATACCAAACTGAAAGATGTTATGAGTAGAAATAGGAAGCCAAGCGGGCTGCTACGATTGATGGCCATAAGAAGCACGTTTCCTCACTAAAAGCTGGGTGAGCGTCATCGTGGGTGAAAGCTGCGGCGCGCGAAATCGCGCTAGATTTGTCACCAGAGACGCAAGATGACTTGCGGCGAGGTCGAACTATTCGAGGGGCTTTTTGTAACGTGAGTGAGAAATACGGAGAGCTTTTCGAACTCCACACTTGGTGGCAGGCAACAATGTTCAAGCCTGCACAACAAACTGTAACACTCTAAGTCTAAGAGGTCAATAGGGAAGAGGAGGGGAAACTAGTCTCGGGCCCTAAGAAGAATGCCTCCATTTGCGGAAATGTCGGCCAATTCCCCCTTTTGATTGAGGTACTGGTCACAGTGCCGGACACGTGACCAAGGCGAACGTCGGATGAATGACGTTCGGAGGCACAAGTCCAGCAGGGAGAATGAGATTGACAGCAAGACTAGTATGTTTTAGAGTCGCTGCCTCGTCATCATTTGGTAAACACCATGGAATACCGAGATGGTCCAAATGACAGACGCCTGAACATCAAATCCCCTCTAGCCAGGTGGGATATTTTCCAGCTTAACCTGTTGGTTCAGTCCAAATACTTAGTATGTGATGTTGTCTAGATAGACTTGGCGCAAGATGAAGTTGCTCCACCCGTTTGCAGCCGAGTTGGCGGAGCTGTCTAAGACTTCCCTGGTATCTGTGGCCGCGAGTCAACAAGCGAATTCGAGTAGGGAGACAAACGTTTCTGTAGCAATAACAAACCCCAACAACAACCAGGTTAGCAGCGCATCGGCGCCGAATGCGATCATGCTGGCCTTGTCCTGAATGCCGCCTCGCGAGAGAGGTTTCCCCTTGGGGTTCCGGATGACTCTTACTGTTCCCAGGTATAGTAGTCACACCACTGCAAAGAGTGTGCGAATTGGGCGCTTGGTTCACGCGGGCTACGAAAGAAATCCCGGCGTAGCAACCAAAACAAAAACTCGTCATCCTTGAGTATTCGAAAGCAATTCTGGACCACGCTGACATTTTCAGGCAGAACTTTCGGAAATAGTAATGATATCTAAAGAGACTTTGCCGATAACCGTTGAGAGAGGCTGTCATGATAGAAATGAAAAGGCACTCTAGTCTGCACACTGCTATGGTTTCAAGTCGTGCCTGTTGTCTCGGGCTTCTGGTTGCGATGCTTTCCGCTGTCTCGCAGGCGCAACAGCCCGGCGCCGCCCCGAACTCAACTACCTCCCCGGCGCTATCGGGAGGCGCTGACTCTGCTCCGTTGGGTCAGACAGACGCCCGCTATCGAATTGGGCCGGGAGATGTGCTTGAGGTGCGCGTGCTGAGGGCGCCGGAACTTTCTCGCGAAGGTGTACGCGTGGATCAAAGCGGCATGATTCGCATGCCGATGCTCAACACTGACATTCAGGCCGCTTGCTTAACTGAAGCAGAACTAGCCGCGAACATCGCCAACCTTTACTTAAAGTACAAGCGCGAACCTCACGTGGAGGTCTTTGTCAAGGAGTTTGAGTCGCAACCGGTGGCCGTAATCGGAGCAGTGCGACTTTCGGCACAATTCAAGCTAAAGAGACCGGTGCGACTGTCAGAGTTGTTGAGCCTTGCGGGTGGTCCCTCAGAGACGGCTGGCCAGACTGTACAAGTCGTACATGCTGGTGGCCCAACTTTATGCAACAAACCCTCCAGCGGAAACGCCGAAGACACTTCTGAGTTCGTTTCATACAAGTTAGCGGATACGCTGCATGCATTGCCCGAAGCGAATCCATTCGTGAGACCTGGCGACCTCATTCAAGTTCCGGCCGCCGATCAAGTTTTCGTGATCGGGAATGTTCTGCGACCGTTAGCGATCGCGCTCAAAGAACCGCTCACGGTTTCTAAGGCAATAGCAATAGCCGGTGGTACTGCGCCAAGTACCAAGAAAGACAGAGTAAAGATCATCCGGCAACTTCCCGGTAGCGGGAAGCAGGAAATTCATGTTGACCTGAAGGCTATCGAGAAGAACCAGGCGGAAGATGTGGCTCTATTAGCCAACGATATTGTAGACGTGCCGATTTCCGGAACCAAGAGCATTTTGCGCAGCTTGCTGGGAGCGGTTGTCCCATCGGTTGGGCAACTGCCGGTGCGCGTTATCCCATAAGCAACAATAACCCAATTCGCCCCACACTACCGAGATGGAACAAGAAAACAAACACGATCGATCGGAACTCCCCAACGCATTGGAACTAATTCCCCGTAATTCAGCGGCGCTTCCGTCAGAAGCGCACTCAGCGGAAAGCTCCAGGTACCCGAGCTATGGTCCGCCCAATCGTGTAGATGAAGGCGTCCGCCTGCGCGACGTATGGGTCGCGATTAGCAAGCGGCGCTGGCTGATTGCATTTATTGTTTTGCTCATCACGGCGACTACTGCCGTAATGCTGGCGCGCAAGCCCGACATCTATCTGGCCGAAAGTGAAGTACAGGTCGACACCGAGAGCCCGGCTTCGGGTTTAACTTCGGGCAAAGGCAATGCCATCATTGTTGATACGTTCACTGACCCTTCGTACTTCAATACTGAACTACAAATTATCTCGAAACCCGGGTTGCTGCGCCGAGTAGTTAAGACCCTGGACCTGGAGAACAATCAGGACTTCCTGCGAGCTCAAGCTGGTGATACAGCCTGGCAACGCCTTACCCGCACGTTCGGTTTGGGCGGCAAGTCGGTAGTGCAAACACCAGGTCAGAAAGCCGACAACGGTAAACTGCTGGTCGTTAAAGACGTCGCAGCGCCAAGTTCCAGTAATGATCTGGCAGAAGCAACACGGCTCGAGCCATACGTGAGCTCAATCCAGGCTGGATTAAGAGTCGAGCCGGTTAAGGAAGAGCGCTTGCAGTTTACTGGGACACGGCTGATCAGCATCAAGTTCAATCACGCCAGTCCTGTGGTTGCGGCCAAGGTCGCAAACGCGATCGCCGATACCTTCGTGCTTTCAAATCTCGAGCAAAAAACTAAGTTTACCAGTACTACCGGCGACTTCCTGCAGCAGCGCATTGCCGAGCTGCAATCGCAGATTCGCAACGATGAGGAGCGGCTGATTAATTACGCCAAGGGCCATGAGATCCTCTCACTCGACGCCGCTCAGAACACCGTCGTTGATCGACTTTCGGGCTTGAACAAGCAACTGCTTGAAGCAGAGAACGAACGCAAGATGGCGGAGGCGGCGTATCGGGTTAACAAAGAGCCGGGCGCGGCTGCTGTCCTCGCGGCGGGCGGCGCCAAAGAAGGCGGCACTAGAGAGTTGGAGAGCCAGCTTGCCACGCTGAAGCAGAAGCGTGAACTGTTGTTGACGGAAAACACCGAAGAATGGCCCGAGGTGAAAGAGGTCCAGAAGCAGATTGCGTTAGTCGAGAAGCAAATTCAGGACGCAAATTCGAATGTCGTTGTTACGGAATCGAAGGCACTCGAGATGCGTTACCATCAAGCGCTCCAACGCGAACAAGCGTTGCGCACCGCTTTCGACGAGCAGCGTGGCGCTACGCGGAACCAGAACGAAGCAGCGATCAATTACCACATCATTCAGCAGGAGATAGAAACCAACAAAGGATTGCTGGACGGCTTACTGCAGCGGGCGAAGGAAAACGACGTAATACTCGCCGGCACGCCCAACAATCTACACATCACCGATTATGCGATACCGCCGCGCACACCGATTGGCCCCAATCGCTTGCAGGGGATACTGCTCGCCTTCATCTTCTCATTTGGTTTTGGCATCTGCCTGGCCGTAATGCTGGAATACCTGGATGACAGCGTGCGTTCGACTGAAGACGTCAGCAAAGTGCTTCGCTTGCCGACGCTGGCAACAATCCCGTATCTCAAGAGGGGCTCTGCGCCCAAACGGCTGCTACCGAGCCAGGCAACATCTTTGCTTCAACCTCGAAACGGGAGTGGAAATGGCAATGGTAAAACTAATTCAGCGCTGTTGCTTGATCTTGATAAGCGTTCGCCACTAGCTGAGGCCTATCGCCGCTTGCGGACTTCGGTGTTGCTGTCGTCTCCGGGACATGCTCCCAAGAGCCTGGTGATCACATCCTGCGTACCTTCAGAAGGAAAGAGTACGACTGCAATCAACCTGGCGGTGAGCCTCGCTCAAACGGGAGCGCGCGTTTTGGTCATCGATGGCGACATGCGGCGCCCGACCGTCCACTCGTCGTTTGGGATTGAGAATCGAGGAGGACTCAGCAACATCCTCTCAAACGAGATGTCGAGCGCCGAAACGCTTGCTCTCATCCAGAAGGAGAAAGTGAGTGGCCTATATTTGCTGACCTCGGGACCGATACCGCCTAACCCGGCTGAGTTAGTCGGCTCCGAACAGATGCGCAAACTCCTTATTGAGCTTGGGTCGACCTTTGATCATATCGTGATCGACACTCCGCCCATCGCTTCGTTTACTGACGGCGTGTTGTTGGCAGCAATAGCCGACGGCGTGATCCTTGTCATTCATGCCAATGAATGCTCGCGCAAACTCATTCAACGGTCGCAGCAGGCTCTTCAAGAGGTGAGAGCCAGAGTGCTGGGTGTGGTCTTAAACCGCATCCACATACGCTCGTCTGACCACAACGACTATTATTACCACTCTTACTACAAAGGCCAGGAGTCGGATTACGCGTCCAGCGAGAGCGCAAAAGCTTCCTAAGCGATTCGAGTTGCGAATGCGGAATTAAACCCCGGACGACGTCCCGCTGCTGGTCAATCGGGATTTGGTCGTTGGCTGCTAAGGCCGAAGTTTAGAACCCGCAGTTCGCATTTCTTTTCCTCACCTTTCTTAACTTTCGAAATCTGCAGTTCCGAAAAGCCCGTTATGTCTGCATCAGACTTCATCGTTTTTGGCGCACCGAAGATCGAGCAAAGCGAGATCGAAGAGGTCGTGCGCTGCCTTGAGTCCGGCTGGATAGGCACGGGACCGCGAGTGGCTCAGTTTGAGAGTGAGTTTGCCACCTACAAAGGCGTAGCTTCCGCAGCGGCAGTCAGTTCCTGCACCGCCGCCATGCATCTGAGTGTGTTGGCCGCAGGCATTGGCGAGGGCGACGAAGTTATCACGACGCCTATGACATTTTGCGCGACCGTGAACGCCATCATTCATGCCGGCGCGACGCCTGTGCTGGCTGACATCGATCCGCACACGATGAATATCGATCCGGTACAGGTCGAGGCTCGAATTACAGCCAGGACTAAAGCCTTATTGCCCGTCCATTTCGCCGGACGTCCCTGCGACATGGATGCGCTAGCTGACATTGCCACGCGGCATGGGTTGAAAATGATCGAAGACTGCGCCCATGCTATTGAAACGGAATATCACGGCCGCAAAGCTGGAACGTTTGGCGACTTCGGCTGCTTTAGCTTCTATGCCACGAAGAATGTCACCACCGGCGAAGGCGGCATGGTGCTTACCCGCAGCGAAGAAGATCTTGCCCGGATCAAAATGCTGGCGCTACACGGCATGAGCAAGGATGCCTGGAAGCGTTTCAGCGACGAAGGTTACAAACACTATTTCGTTGTGGAGACCGGATTCAAATACAACATGATGGATTTGCAAGCGGCGTTGGGCATTCATCAACTGAGAAGAGTCGAATCAAATTGGCAGCGGCGGGAACAGATCTGGAAAACTTACAACGAAGCCTTCGCTGATCTACCACTCGACTTGCCGGCTGAGCCTGATCCGGAAACACGCCATGCTTATCATCTGTACACAATTCTGATAGACGAAGCCCGCGCGGGAATCAGTCGCGACGAGTTCCTTGAGGCGATGACCGCTTGCGGTGTCGGTGTAGGCGTACATTACTTGAGCATTCCCGAGCACCCTGCGTATCAGGAGAAGTTTGCCTGGCAGCCGGAAGCTTACCCCAATGCCATGCGCATCGGCCGCCAGACGGTAAGTTTGCCTCTCTCGGCGAAGTTGACCGAGGCGGAAGTCACCCGCGTCATTGAAGCGGTGTACACGGCATTAAACATCGAGGGTAGGGGTCAGAGGTCAGCGATCAGAAGTTCGGGGTCAGACGATGCAAATCCACTTAGCAAAAGATTTGGAACTCTACATGAGGGTGTATTAGCTTTCGACGAACGTGCCTGAAGCCACAAGCGATGAATTCTCAGCTCGCAATTCGTAATTCCCAGTCGTCCGCTTTGACTACGTTGCGCATCGCGCCCTCGAAGGGTTGGGTCTCGCTCAGGCTGCACGAGCTTTGGGAATACCGTGAGTTGCTCTACTTCCTCATCTGGCGGGACATAAAGGTCCGCTACAAACAGACCGCGCTGGGAGCGAGCTGGGCCATCATTCAACCCGTTTTCACGATGCTCGTTTTCAGTTTGTTCTTTGGCCATCTCGGCAAGATACCTTCGGATGGAATACCGTATCCGATCTTCAGCTTTGCCGCGCTCGTGCCCTGGACATTTTTCGCAAACGGTCTGGGCCAGTCGTCAAACAGTCTGGTTGGCAATGCCAACTTGATCACAAAGATTTATTTCCCGCGGCTGATAGTGCCGCTCGCTTCCGTGTTTTCGGGCATCGTTGACTTCCTGCTGGCCTTCGTCGTGCTGCTTGGCATGATGCTTTACTACGGTCTGGTACCAACGCTCAACGTGTTGTGGCTGCCACTGTTTGTCTTGCTGGCTTTAGTAACTTCATTGGGGGTAGGTCTTTGGTTTTCGGCTCTAAACGTCGAGTATCGTGATGTGCGCTACGTGGTTCCGTTCATCACGCAATTCTGGTTGTTCGCCACGCCGATTGCCTACCCCAGCAGTTTGCTATCCCAGCCCTGGCGCACAATCTACGGCTTGAACCCGATGGTTGGTGTGGTCGAAGGCTTTCGCTGGGCGCTGCTGGGAACGAAAACGGCGCCGGGTCCGATCATCGCCGTGTCGTCGGCTGCCGCTCTGGTAATTCTCGTCACCGGTGCCTTCTACTTTCGCCGCATGGAAAGAACGTTTGCGGACATAGTCTGACCCATTGAACCCCTGGTAGTTTTCTTGATGAGCGAGATAACAATCAAAATAGAAGGGCTCGGTAAGCAGTACAAGATCGGCACGCTAAAGCGCCACGACACGCTGCGCGATCAACTTGCCTATCTTGTGGGCAAACGTTTTTCACGAAATGGCAATAGCAATTACTCTTCGTCTCGAGGTTTCCCCGCATCGCAGGCAGCACCCGCTCCCGGTTCCGACACTTTCTGGGCATTGAAGGACGTTTCGTTCGACGTCAAACGTGGTGAAGTTGTCGGCATCATTGGGCGCAACGGAGCAGGGAAGAGCACCCTGCTAAAGATCCTCTCGCGCATCACTGAACCAACGGCGGGCTACGCCGACATTAACGGCCGCGTTGGCTCGCTGCTTGAGGTTGGCACCGGCTTTCATCCTGAACTGACCGGTCGCGAAAACATCTATCTCAACGGCTCGATACTCGGCATGAAGCGCGCCGAGATCACAAGCAAGTTTGACGAAATAGTCGCCTTTGCCGAGATTGAAAAGTTCATCGACACGCCGGTCAAACATTACTCGAGCGGCATGTACGTTCGGCTTGCCTTCGCGGTCGCGGCACATCTTGAGCCCGAGATTCTTTTGGTAGATGAAGTGTTGGCGGTAGGCGACGCGTCGTTTCAGAAGAAATGTCTCGGTAAGATGGGCGATGTGGCGAGGGAGGGACGGACGGTTTTGTTTGTGAGTCATAACATGGCAGCTATTGAAAATCTTTGCGGCCGAGCGGTACTTCTCGATCAGGGAAGAATCGCTTACCTGGGTAGCGTTAAAGATTGCGTAACAGCATATATGGATTCGGGCAACTCCTTTACTGGTGCTGACGTTGATCTCAGTAATCATCCTGCGCGCGGCACCGATTCATTGCCTCTACTGAAAAGGGTTCGATTGTTGGATAAGAGCGGCGATGCGAAAGAGTTATTCGTTTCTGGCGAGCCAATGAAGATCGAGTTCACCTTTAACCCAGTGACTTCTCTCCGAAACCCGCAGTTTGGAATTGGGGTTAACGATTGGATGGGAAGTAGGATTTTCAGTATCACAACTTATTTCTCTGATTCATCACTTCCTCCTTTGGATAATCAGTGCAAAGTGATATGCCAGATAGATGCCATCCCTCTAGCTCCCGGACGTTACACGCTCTCCTTGAGTGCGGGGACGATCGGAAATTTGTTAATGGATAATTTGGAGGATGCAGTGTCGTTCGATGTGGAGTCGGTTGACTTCTATCGGAACGGGCGCGTTCCTGAAGCTCGCTTTGGGCGCGTGCTGGTTCGTTCCAGTTGGAAAATCGCCACGCAATAAAGTGTTATTGGTTTGCGAGTATGCTAGATAACGATTACCCAAGGCTAATCTCTTTCTACCTGCCACAGTTCCACCCGATCCCGGAGAACGATCAGTGGTGGGGAAAGGGCTTCACCGAATGGAAGAATGTGATCAAGGGCCGTCCTTTGGTTAAGGATCATTACCAGCCGCACCTGCCGGCAGACCTCGGTTTCTATGATCTGCGTCTGCCCGAGGCCAGGCAGGCGCAAGCCGATCTCGCGCGGCAGTATGGAATCCATGGTTTCTGCTACTACCATTATTGGTTCGGTGGCAAGCGGTTACTTGAGCGCCCGCTTGACGATGTGCTGGCATCCGGGCAACCGGACTTTCCCTTCTGCGTTTGCTGGGCAAACGAAAACTGGACGCGACGATGGGATGGTGAAGAGCACGAGATATTAATGCGCCAGACGTACTCGGCCGAAGATGATCTCGCCCACATTCGAGCTTTGATTCCTTGCTTTCGAGATCATCGGTATATCAAGGTCAACGGTCGTCCGCTAGTCCTTATCTACCGCGTAAGTTCTTTACCGCACCCAGAAGAAACGGCAGCAACTTGGCGACGAGAAGCAGTTAGAGCCGGCTTTCCCGATCTTTATCTATGTACGGTGGTTAGTCTTGGTACTCTCGACTTCGATCCGGCGTTGATCGGATTTGACGCTGCAGTTGATTTTCCGCCTACTTGCAACCATCGCACTCAGCCTATCAAACCGCTACGTTGCAGATTTAAGAGACTCGACAGACAGGCACGCAGGTTTTTCCGGGACCCGTACTGCGAACACACCATCCTGCGCTATTCGGATTTGGCTACGAACATAATGAATCGCCCCGAGCCTTCATACAAATTGTTCCCCGGGGTCTCACCTGGTTGGGATAATTCGGCCCGCCGCAAACGCGGTGCGAGCGTTTACCTGGGTAGTACTCCTGAAATGTACCGCAGGTGGTTGGACCATTCGATTAATCAAGCCCAAGGTCGCTTTGAAAATCATGACGAGCGATTGGTGTTCATAAACGCCTGGAATGAATGGGCTGAGGGAAATCATCTGGAGCCAGATCAAAAATGGGGGCGGAGATACTTGGAGGAGACTAAGAGCGCTCTTGAAAATTGCGAAGAGTTTCCCAGCGCCCTCAACACGTCGGAACAGGCCGCATGATGATTGAACCAAAAGCCAGAGCTGTTGCGTTTTATTTGCCGCAGTTTCATCCCATCCCGGAGAACGATGAGTGGTGGACCAGGGGATTCACCGAATGGACTAACGTTGCTAAGGCCCGTCCCTTATTCAATGGGCACTATCAACCGCATGTCCCCGCGGATCTCGGCTTTTATGATCTCCGTGTTCCTGAAACACGCGCCGCTCAGGCAGACCTGGCACGGCAACATGGGATTGAGGGCTTTTGCTACTGGCATTATTGGTTCGCCGGCAAGCGGCTACTCGAGAGACCATTCCGCGAAGTGCTTGGCTCTGGTGAGCCTGATTTTCCTTTCTGTCTCGCATGGGCCAATGAATCGTGGACCGGAGTTTGGAATGGCCAACCCAACAAGATCCTCGTGGAACAAACATATCCTGGCGAAGACGATTACGTTCGTCATTTCCATGCGCTGCTCGATGCTTTTTGCGATGACCGTTATATCCAGGTAGATGGCAAGCCATTGTTTGTTGTCTACATGCCGGATTCATTACCCGACCCCCAGAGATTTACAGATTTATGGAATGAATTGGCAGTTAGAGCCGGACTACAAGGAATCTATTTTGTT
>Ga0137407_10000303_pt1 | contig 34782 bp, 30 predicted proteins | sample CZOMad2_2_16fung_FD_108410 | JGI IMG/M metagenome (GOLD analysis project Ga0137407, IMG submission 108410) | Vadose zone soil fungal communities from Angelo Coast Range Reserve, California, USA - CZOMad2_2_16fungal (Illumina Assembly) | ecosystem: Environmental > Terrestrial > Soil > Vadose... | reverse complement strand
CCCCGACTTCAATCCCATCGAACCGTGTTGGGCCAAGGTCAAGCAGGCCCTGCGCACGCTCAAAGCCCGCACCGCCGAAGCACTCGACCCAGCCATTACTCTGGCCCTGGCCACCATCTCGGCAGAAAACGCTCAGGCTTGGTTTCACCATTGTGGCTACAAGAGCACACTAAATGTTAAAACGGTATAAGTGGACGCGACTTTGATCGTGTCCACTTGGAGAGACAATGGACACTTCCCCTCAAGTAGACACAACCAGAGGTACAGACAGTCAGGACACACCCACCATGCGGCGTCGGTACCGGTCTGCTGAAGAGAAACGTCGGATTGTCGAAAAGACATTGGTGAAGGGTGCGTCCGTAGCGCGCGTAGCACGAGAGCATGGAGTGAATGCCAACCAACTCTTCAGCTGGCGCCTGCTGTACAAGAAGGGCCGGCTCGGCGGTCGGGCAACGAAACTGCTTCCGGCCGCGATCGAAGATAGAGCACGAACCAAACAAGAGGACAAACGACGTTGGAAGCTTGGTGCGGATTCCTGGTGAAGCCCATCGCGATTCCGGGGTGATTGCGATCACCCTTCCTGCCTGATTCCGATCACCATTCCGGAGCGAAGTCGATCACCATTCCTGGAGGAAAGCGATCACAGTTGATCGCGGTCCCGGAACAGTGATCGGGATCATCCCGGAATGGGCTGTGGAAAAGTTTGTGGCGACGCTGGACATTTGACTCCCAGGGTAGCCTTGCCTCCGAAGAGGAGGTGATGTTGATATAACATGTTTATTTTCAATAGTTTATGGTGGAGGCGGTGGGAGTTGAACTTGTCGCAGCTGTTTAGAGCGTGTAACTTACACATTCTGCAAACGCATTAAACTCAACAAACGCATCAACTCCCATATCCATCGTACAGTTATCGTACAGTCCGCAGGCATGAATCAAACTCATGCACAGGTCGCCGACACGAGCACCATTTTGGGGCTTTTTAAAAACAGGGAATTCTTGCCCTTGTGCATATCCTTAATTCATGATCGATGACCGCACACAATACCAGGTGTCTGTCTGGCGCGAATATGGCTTTTCACTGCGAGTTTACGCCGGTCCTGGCCAAGCACACCAAGAGCTTCAACTTGATTGATACGCTGTCAGTCGGCGTGGACAGCAACTTCGAGCCGCTTGAACGACAGATTGAGACGTGGAGGAAGACGCAGATCACCGATGACACGGCAAAGGTACCTGCAAGTCGGCCAGCGGTTACAATCCCTCCCGATCATGAGGGCGCATCCGGCTCCAGACCGATGTGATCGTTGACCATGTCAGAGGTGACTTCGGACTCGCTGACAAGCCCGGAAGCCGCAGAACACCTAACGCAAAGAGTCCTTTGCATGAACGCAACTAGACCTCCATAAACGGCTACCTCATCGTAGATGCGCTGCGCACCATCCGTCGGGACATCGCCACGTTACAAACCATGGGGTACGATATCGATGGTGCGCCGGGCGTCGGATACATACTGCGACCGGGATTCCTTCTGCCACTCTGTCTTTCACAGAGGAAGAGTTGCAAGCACTCCTGGCAGGTGTGCAGTGGGTCAGCCGCCAGACTGACGATGCTTTAAAGCACTCGCTGCTCAGAACGCGCTCGCCAAAATCGGCGGGGTGCTTCCTCCTGATAGGAGGAGGGCTTTGGACGATGATGCGCTCTATGTCGGTCGCAAAAGGGAGGACACATCGGGTCTCGATTTGGCGAGGGTCCGACGAGCAATGCGCGAAAAATGCAAGATGCACATCATGTATACGGATCAAAACGGGGCCGTGTCGGAGCGGACCATCTGGCCGATCATGCTCGGTTTCGTCGAATCGCGGCGGTTCCTTGCTGGGTGGTGCGAGTTGCGTGGCGACTTTCGCCTCTTCCGTACCGACCGCATTGTTAAGGTCGAATTCCTGGACGATCACTACTCTCGCAACCGCCGGCAGCTTGTCAAGGAATGGCGTACTCAGGGAGAGAGTCGACACAAGCAACAAGATGGCAAGATGGGGACTAGAACTCGACCTCAAGCCCCCCCTGACTTGCAGGCAATGGAGGCTTCATGGCCCACGTTCTGGTATCCGGCCTCTACCTTTCAGTTTGAGCTATTCCGTATCGTTTCAAGATGACGGTCGAACCGGAAGTTGAGCCGTCATCTGGGTGATAACAGGCATTAGCACACAGTGATCCGGGCAATGGAAGATGCGGTGGCTTCTGGTCACTTAGTGTTCTGATTCTCCTGGGTTCTCTGGAATTCCGGGATCGTCTAGGACTTGAACGGCTGATGCAGGTCCAAAGTGTGTCCAATCCTGTAGCACCCAAACCACCTTCTTGTCGCGCGTAACCTCGACCAACTGCAGGCCGTGACGACTGCCGCCTCGCGAGCAGATGATGGTGTTGCCGTTGGCCAGACGCGTCGCAGACTGTGAGTTTTGATAGTCGTATTGTGGAGGGAGATCGCTCGGAGTGATTTGCCATACGCTCTTTTTGTCAGGAGTTACTTCCAGAGTCTTCACATCGTGCTCGTCTGTAATCAACGTATTGCCGTTCTTGAGACGAATGGCGGCCCACGGAGTTGGGACGTCATAGCTCCACACTTCGTTGAAATTCTTGTCGTATTCGACTACCTTGCCCATGGTCAGGAACGGCACCAGGTAGGTTTTTTGTGCCGTATACCGCACATGCCGAAATTGCGGATGCACGCTGTGAATATCAGTGGAACTGGGAGCAGGCAATACGTGATCGACTTCAATCGCATTCGTCTTAATATTGACGACCATCAGGTGAGGCGGCAGGCCATTCTCGATGAAGAGCACCTTATCCCGGCCGATGGGCTGACACGCGTGAATTTCTGTGCCAGGTGGAGCATCGTATCTCCAGATCACCTTCTTATCTGGGGTGACCTCTGCGATGTATTGCATGCGAGTGAAGAGCACATTGCCGTTGGACAGCATCCACAAGTCGTCGTACTCGTTGCCCGGTCCGGTTGAATACGTCCAGATGATCTTGCCTTTGTCGACCAGAAACATCTTGTTGTAACCTTCGCCGATATAGAGCATGGAGTGCTGGGCCATTCCTTTGCCGGGCAGCCCGGGGGGAACAGGCAAAACTACCTTGGGGCGAGGAGCCTCTGTCTCGGACAGACCCATATTCGGCACATTCGGTGCAGTGAAAAGCGGCAGGACCTTGTTGAACCACTTAGCCCCGTTGTGTCCAGCAAAACGACCGGTTTGTCCCGATGTAGCAAGAAAACCCACGATGATTGAGCAAAGCATAGAGATGCGAACGTTAGTAGAGCAGATTGCCTTGAACTTCATGCCTGTTTCCTCGCTTTCCAAGAGCTGCAGCCTTCTGAACTCAGAGATCGCTGCGCTAACAAATCTTCTCAAGGGATAGCAGTGAGCACGTACGTTTGGCCCGCCTTGGTGTCGAAGCTGATATCAGCGTTGTCCACACGCTTAAACATGACACTATTGCCGCTCGAAGTGCGAACCGTGGCTCCGGCAATTGCCGGATAGTGCAGCTTTAGTGGACCACCGGCTCGAGAAAGGATTTCGAAACGATCCGCGTGTCCATTTGACCAGTTCGCCGAGACCTCGAAGGCACCGCGAGCGAGCAGGCCGCGATAGCTGCCTTTCGGCCACGCCTTCGGAAGAGCAGCCAGAGGAGCGACGACTTCTTCGTGGCTTTGCAGTAGCATCTCGCCAACGCCGGCAGTCACACCGAAATTGCCGTCGACCTGGAAGAGCTTCGTTATGGTGGAATCTCGGTGGTTATTCCACAGGTTGTACATCGCGTGATTCGACTGCCAGGTGTGATAGCACACATAGGCTCGGTTGCCGTCTCCGGCACGCGCCCATGTGGCCAACCGCTGGGCCACAGCCCAGCCTGGCGTACCGGTGGTAAGTCCGCGGCCTTCCAGGGAAACCTTCGCGGCTGCCAACCAGTCCGGCGTCGTCGAATTAATCAACTGGCCGGGATATAGCCCAAGGAGCTGGGACATATGCCGGTGGTGAGGCTCTCCGATTGATCCGTATGTAGTTTCCTCGCGATATTCCTTGATCTGTCCTGAGTCGCCGATCAGAATTGGGTCGAGCCTAGGCAACTGTGCCTCGAGAACGGGAATCAATGGGTCGCGGATGCCGAGGACCCGAGCTGCCTCGATCGTGTCGCGATAGTCTTCATAAATCATCTGCTGATCAAATGTCGCGCCCACTGTCTGCAAACTGTTGGCATTTTCCGATGACGACGATGGCTTGGCGAGCAGCTTGCCACCGACATCCTGCACGAAGCGCGACAAGAAGTTCGCCTGTCCACGCATGGCCGGATAGACAACTTCGCGGAGTAGCTTTTTGTCTCGCGTGAAATCGTAATCGTCCCAGAACAGCATTGTGGTCCACGGGCCGGTGCCGAACCCGGAATGACTGACTTTGCCGCTACGCTCGTACGGGCGCATGGAATTGCCCAGCGCCCAGCCGTTGTCACCGTCGGCAGCTAAGCCGGAAGGGTGATATTGGGTGAGGTACTGCTTCGCCAGGGCTTGATGGGCAGGAAGATACGCTCGATAGAAATCAATATAGGGATCAAACAACTCCGGCAGATTGGTGTCGAACGCGAGCCAGTAGTTCATCTGCTGGTTCACGTTGTGCCAGTAGCCTGCTGTCCAGGGGGGATCTTGATAGACGTTCCAGACGCCTTGCAGGTTTGGCGGCAACGCCCCGGATCGGGATGAAGAGATCAGCAGATAGCGGCCGAACTGGAAGGCCAGCTCGTCCAGGTAGTCGATTGATTCGCCCGATCGGACTTCATCGATCAGTTTGTCGGTGGTTATCGACGGCATCGGAGTGTCGAGACTGAAATTTACCCGGCCATAGAGTTTTGTGTAGTCCGCCTCGTGGCGCGCTAGCAGATCGTCATAACTGCGGGTAGCCGCAGCAGCGATGGCGTCGCTGACTTTCTTGTGGGGATCGGGAAAGCCCTTGAGCTTCTCCAGCCGATCGGTAACCGAGAACACCTGGGGATTTCCGATCTGATAATTGGTGCCAACGGCGATCAGAATGACGGCACTGGTAGCACCCTGCACGCTGATGGAGCCACCGTCAGAATTCGCCGCTATCAGTGTTCCGCCCTGAGGGATCACCTTGAACTGTCCCTCGAACTTGATTCCGTAATAGTCCATCGTTCCCGCCAGAGTGATGGTATTGCCGTCAGCCTTGACTGCGCCGTGCTTGCCGCGGTTGTCGTCTTTGGCATGGCGGAAGTCGGCAAGATAGGGAATTGCGGGACGGAGCGTGAACTCCAAAGTGCCGGCCTTCGAGGCGCGCAGGCGAATCACGAATACCTTATCAGGGTAGCTGGCGAAATATTCCCGCTGATAGCTCACACCCGCGTCGTCGTAGGAAACATGGGCAGTCGCACTGTTCAGCACCAAGTCCCGCGAATATTTGCTGGGTGCCGTGTGCGGAAACTCCAGAAAGACCTCGGCAAAGTTATTCAAGCCACCGATCTTCTCCGTTGGAGCGTCCACCAGGCTGTTTTCGGTAATCTGCAGCCGGTCCTGCTGTACGCCGCCAAATAGGTTGACACCCATATAACCGTTACCCAGCGGCAGCGACTGACTGACCCATCCATCATTGTTATTGGCAGCGGCATGGTCATACAAGAGTCGTAACGGGGTTCCCGAACGGTCGGCAGCAGCGGTTGCAGAGCGGCCCGAACCGCCGTGCACAAAATCACCGTTGCCAGTCTTTCGGACCTTTGCGGTCTCCATGGAAATGGAGGCATCTCCCGCGCGAACAACCTGCGAGAGAGCGGCGGACGCTGGAAGCAGGGTGACGACAGCTAAAACGATCAGTCGCATGGCAGATGATGTCCTCTTCGGAAGATTCAGAAAATCGCTTGGCAAACTCACCTTCTTACGTACCTCTAGCATCAATGGCCGCCTGGACCCCAAGTGTGTCAAGAGTCGTGCCGTCTCTCTTGCCCCAAAGTCTCGGATGTTGAAGATGCGGGCGCCCAAACCTCTATCATTTATTTATATAGCTTGCAGGCCGCTGGGCAGCTCCTGCCGGTTCTCCCGTCAGGCTCGATCCAAGCGAAGCAGCGACGCCGGCAACAGACAACTGCTGTAAGCACCTGCGCCGCGATAAAACAGCATCATCATTGCTCATTCAAATCTCCTCGGATGGATTCTTGAGGGACCATCGCGTTTAGCCATCAAAGAGTGCATTCCGGCTGTATGTGAACCACAGTCGAAAAAACCAAAGCGCATCAGTCATGCCAAAGCGAAGCAGAAAGCGTCCCCCTCTTGCCTACCCAGCACACTCCTAGAACTGCACTGCGATTGTTCCGTTGCTGCTTGTCATTTGCAGCAGCACCAGTCCTGCTTTTGCAGTGCGTCCACGTTTGGAATCGTCGCGGATGATGGTCCTGTTGTCTTCGGCATCAAAATGTGCGGAGATTTCATGCTCGTGTTTTTCGATCCCAACTTCGAATCGTTGGTCTAGCTCCCGCAGAGTACCGTTTCTTTGTACCTCCCACTCGATGCTCTGCTTGTTCCGCGGGAGAGTGACAACCGGCCCGCCGTTATATTGAAGGCTGACGATGCGCACGGTGACAGAATGTTCTGTTTTGTGCACCTTTTCAGTCAGCACAAGAGAGTTTCCGGCACGATCCAGGGCATCATAGGTGCGAAGTTCAATCGCAGAATCGTCCCGGTTGCAATCATCGTCATCGTCTCGGTTCGACAGCAGTACGATGCTGGTGGGTGTGATAGGGCCCGCCGCTGTTCCAGAGAGTGCGTCACGGCCAAACAGCACCACGTCCTGCGTTGTTGGATCGAATTGATTGAACGCCTCGGGCGGCGTTTTATCAATGCTCATAGAGACAGGCAGCGAACTTACATTGCCAGCACGGTCTGTCGCCGCCCCGGTGAACAGCTGGCTTTGCCCTTCGGCTGAAACCAGTACAGGACCGCTAACGGCCGCTACGCCGGAAAGCGCGTCGGCAGCGTTGAATGTGATGGTGACGTTACTGTTGTTCCAGCCGTTGGCATTCGGCAGAGGAGCGAATGTGGCGGAAAGAACAGGCGGCGTTTTATCGATATTAATACCGCTTACGGCAGCCGAAGCGGAATTGCCCGCAAGGTCTTGGCAGATGCCAGCGGCCTGCTCATTGGTGCCCTCGGAAGCAAGGAGAGTTGGCAATGAAGGAGATCCCGGCGCCACGCCCGACAAAGAGTCCACGCAGCTGAAGCTGACAATCACATCACTGTTGTTCCATCCGTTAGCATTTGGAGCTGGGGTGGCCGATCCTGCGATGGCCGGCGCCGTCTTGTCGATCATGACGGTAACAGTCTTTACGGTTTCGGCGTTCTCCGCAAAATCAGTGCCAAAGAAAGCGCCTGTGGTGATCCCCTCATTGCTGACTGCAAAAGAAGTGGAAGCACTCGGTGAGACCGTGCTGCCAACCGTTTGGGCCCCGGTTGTGTTGTAAGTGATTTGTTTCACTCCGGTGCCGAATTGATTGTCGGTGGAGTTTAATGTGATAGTTACATCAGAGTTATTCCAGCCGTTGGCATTTGGCCCGGGCGAAAGCGCCGCCGAAGTCACGGGCCCGACGGAATCAATGGACTGGAGATAGTCGAGATAGCCAATATTGATCACCGCCTGCGGGCCCTTCCTTTCCAGCAACTGTTCCAGATAAAGGCTTGAAGGCGTGACCGGCGTACCGAATGAATCGTAGATTCCATTCGGCAGCAGCGGAGTGGTGAGCCCCGGCTCAGCTTGCGTAAGTATCTGGCCGATGCATCCAATGCAGAAATTCTGCGCACCGGGAGGCTGCTGGATGGTGAAGGTCGCTGCAGTCACGTTCCAGGCGACGCTCCAACCGGCGTCCCATCCCTGGCCGGAGCCGAGAATACCGCGATCAGAATAGGCCACGCCCGCCTTGTCCGACGTGTGAGAGTTGGGGAACGTACAGTTGTCACAAAGCAAGCCGGTAGCCCAGCGCTGGTGGGGGGCGAAGCCGCGATCATCAGCATGGAAATGGAGCAGCACATCCGGACCTGCGAACCGCGACTGGGCGACAGCCGGCCAGACGTTGCTGTTGACGCCAAGGACTGAGCACTTGTTCAACAACAACTGTGAGCCGCTGAACCCAAAGTCTGCGGGGCCATCACCGCTGTGCACGGACGTATGTTTGACCGTCACATTGTCAAATGTCATCTGTTTGACCGTGCTGGCAATCTGGATTGTGTTTTGAGTGTCCTGGAAAATTACGTCGCGCATCCAGGCATTGATGACGGCGCCCGCGGTGAGTCCCTGGTTTTGGGGCTGTGTGATGTCTACATTTTGCGGATGAGCAATCACGGTAAAGCCTTCAATGCCCACTTGCGAGATGCGTCCGGCAAATGTGTATTTCACCATGGAGCCACCTGGAGGCGTTACGAACTGTGAATCAAACGAATCGGTGAGAGGAATATCGAGCGTAATCTGGTTGCCATTGATGGCGGCGATGGCACGCTCGGTAGTAATAGTCGAACCCGGCGCAATCCAGGTCTGCGGTAGGCCATTGCGCACCAGCGTATCCATCCCCATAAAGTGGATCCAGGCCGCAGTTGCTGGACGCCGAATCAGAACTGTATCTCCTACGCTGAAGATCGAGGCATTGTTTACGCCGAACGACGTGATCCCAGAGGGAACGTAGGTATCAGTGATCGTAGCCGCAGTTCCGGTCGCGCTTGGTGAACCCGTGCCGCTTACTGCGAGAAGCAGGAAAGGTGGTCCGGTCATATTGATGGTGGTGCCGCCATCGCCGCTGCCGCTGCCGTGCAAAATGATTCCACTCGCGGAAATGTTGATTGTGCTACTGACATTGAAAGTTCCCGCAGCCAACTGGACGGTGCCGCGGAAACCGTCAGGACCGAGCGGCAGAGCTGACACCGCATTGATGGCCGATTGAATCGGCTGTGTGTCGTCGCTGCCACTGGGCGCGAGTATTGCCTGAACCGTGGCGCTTGGCAACTGCACGCCGCCACCTTGGTAGCCGGCAAAGGAAAAGTCCATGATGCGGTTGCCATTAGCGTCCTGGGTGTACTGCAACCGATGATTGTTTCCGAAAGATACCCACGCTGACGTTCCCGGCGTGGGTGGAGGAGTTTGGCCTGCGGCCATGTCGAAGAGCATTGCGCACAGCGACACGGCGCTTACACACTTCAGCAGAAATTGCGTCTTCATACTTACCCTCGTTCTTATCTCGTCTTGGAGTTATGTAAAAAACCAACATCTGGCGTGAAGCAATACTTAGCTTCAGGCGTTGATCGAATGTCTGACCGGCCCCGAGCGCGACAACAGAGTTTCAGCCGGCCACGAGCGGCAAAGTTTAGCATACAAAAACAATATTTCGCATATTGAAACAGCAATTGAAGCCGGCAGGGCCCTATCGGAATGTCCGGTCAGGCGTCTGTTGCGGGTTCTCTCTTTCAGGCTTGCGGTAAGAGCCGGAAGGCGCATCGGTGGGCACGCGCCCGCTGTGGTTTTTGCGGATTACTTCAGGATTGCGGCGTCCTCTGGCGGTACCAGACGAGTTCACCGGAGAGGGGTCAAGCGTCGTGCCGCCATCGCCATCGCTGAATGTGATCGAACAGGAGAGCGGGCCGCTTCCCGAAAACTTGGGCTGCACGGTTCCAGTCAACGTGACCTGCCCGAATACCTGAGAAGGACTCACCGACGAAGATAGCGCGACGGCAGAGTCTGCCATTCAACTTATCCAGAGCCGGTTCCCCAGCATGATTGCTGAAAAACATGCGCTTCTCCTGGGCTGGAGTCCACCACATGATTACGTCTTCGGTGCGAACAAGGACGCATTCCGGCAGGATCTCAAGTGAAAGCGATCTCCCCAAGCCCGCCATCAATTGAGAGAGCATCTGCGGTGTTAGCAACTGACCTTCCGCCAATCGCGGACTGTCGTCTTCGTGAACGACCTCGTGCAGGGTGGCAAACGGATGGCGATAGGGTAAGAATTGTAGTCACTCTTCCCGTACACCAGGAGTGCTTGGTTCAATCTGGACTCGTGACTTGAGCCGATGTTCACGGACGTGTTCATCGTAAATTCCCCGTATGATCTCAACTGCCTTCGCCGCGGAAAGAGCCGAGCGCGGAAGTCGGCTGCCCGCCCACGTCTATCTGAAGAAGCTTTTCGCCCTTGGGGCTGAACTTGATGACGGTCGAACTTCCCGCGTCGACCGTCCAGACATTGCCCTCGGGGTCGAGCCGGATCGCGTGCGGAATCTTGTACATACCTTTACCAAACGAGTGCAAGACGCGGCCTTCCTTGTCAACCGCTATGACTGGATCGGCTTTGTCGCCGCGCTGAATGAGCCACGTCACACCGGTTTTCGGGTCGCGCGCCAACCACGAGACCATGCCCAGTTCTTGGCCCTCGGGTAGCTTTACCACCAGGTCTGTCTGTTCGAGCGGGAGTTTAGGAGCCGCCTCAATGATGGCGCGCAGTTTGGTCGAATCCTGTACTTGCGCTTCGATCTCAGCCGTAGTCAAGACCAGCGCGCCTTGAGCGAAAAGGGGTAAGCAAATGAGCTTGATCAGTAACTTCCGAAGAGACATGGCGCTATGATACCGGAGTTCCGGTCCTCTGTTAGACCCCGCCGAGGCCCCGCGGGCGAAGCGTGAGCTTAATACCGAATAGGCTCTGGGGAAAGTACAGTTCTTGCCGCCCACAACGTCACCCACAATGCGCTCCGTTTTGCATGTTCTTGTACGTCTTTTGATTGCGCTGTTTGAACGTGTGAGGTGCTCAAACACCTTTGATCCAAGCCCTTTCAAGGCGTGCGTCTTCTGGGCTGTGTACCCAGGCAGGTGAGGCCAGCCGTTCTCGTGCGATGCTAGCAGATCGCGTATCCCACTCCTCAATAATGCAGTAGAACGAACCGAGATTGACATGAGGCTCGGCACAGTCCTCTTTGAGGCAAGACTGACGGAAGGAGGCTTCCAGACCCAGGACGCCACGCTTGTAAAGCAATACTGTTGCTTCGAAGACGTGTTCGATTACGGTGAATTGCCCAAAACCAAGGGAAGCTACATCTCGTACCAGTTCATCCGCAACGTGCTCGCCGCCGATGCTCTTGACCTGAGCTTTTGCCTTTTGGTCGACGCGCGACGGCCCGATCCAATTGAGGACTGGTATCGGATCGTGCGATGTATACGTTCCGCCGCCCTCCGTACTCGATGCCGGGTTCACACCTGCAGGAGCTTTGGGTGTGCCTTCCTCCCAGCTTGCGATGTTTTTTGGATCTCAAATATGGAATTGGATCTTCGGGTTGATCGCCGCTCAAAAAGGTGACAAGATTGGTCCAACTGCGGCAGAGGTCAGTCCCGCCACTTTCATTGAATTGATTTAAACTCAGGGCATGGCGAGGAAGAAATCCGTGGCGGAAACACCTGTTCTCAAGGGGTGGACTGCCATCGCCAGCTATCTGCGATTGCCCGTTTCCACCGTGCATCGCTGGGTCAGAGATGGCATGCTTGTTCAAAAGGAAGGCCGATTCGTCGTCGCGGATCGCGCGGCGCTCGAAGAATGGATTGGGCGCGAATCCCACATGAAGAAGCCGGCGCACGTCCAGACAGGCGATTCTGATATTTTCGCCGTGCTGAAAGAATCCCTCACTGTCGTTCGAGACAAGAAGTAGCGCCGTTCAGATTATTCCGCGCGGGTGTTTTGGGTGGGGTTGTGCGCGGGAGCGGCAGCACCAGTCTGTGCCGTGGATGCCCGGGTTCGCGCAAATCCTATTTTCAGCGTTTGCGCAGTGTCATTTGGCATCATTAAGCGGAACCGCAGAGACGAATCTATTGGACGAAAGTATCGATCCGTGCCTTGGTATCGTAGGCGGATGAGAGCTAAGGCTCGTGAAGATTGAGTACAATTCCCCATGGAGGCACAGATTATTGCGCGCTCGGCGTACGTCTCGAGCCATCCTGCGCTCTGCTAAATAGGGGAACGCCATGAATCCAGTCAAAACAAATTGGTGTATCTCCCGGACTTTGTTGTTCGCCTTAGCCGCCTGCACTGCCTGCTTTCCACTCGACAACGCCTTAAAGATTGGGCAGTTCCCCCATACTACTTGGGGCGAGAAGGAGGGCGCTCCGCAAGTAATTTTCGCAATGACACAGACAAAGGATGGGTATCTGTGGCTAGCATCCCTCAAGGGTCTTTTTCGATTTGATGGTGTTACGTTTGAACACTACGCACCTCAAATAGGCCCCGCACTTCCCGCCGACCGCGCCTTCTCTCTGCTTTCGCTTCCGAACGGAGATCTTTGGGTCGGCTTTGCTGGAGTAATCAGTCTCTTGAAGAACGGGCAAGCCAGGAACTATACAACGCGAGATGGAGTTCCAAACAGTAACGCACATTCCCTGGTACGCGATCGGGAAGGAACAATTTGGGTCGGAACCGACGACGGGCTGGCAAGACTAGAAGGCGACCGATGGAATGAGGTTGGCAAGGAATGGAATTTTACCGGGAAATCTGCAATGGCCCTCCTGGTGGATAGCAAGGGAACGCTTTGGGTTGCCACCGGCAACACAATCGTATTCTTGCCCCAAGGATCGAGGATTTTTCAACCGACCTCCATTCGCGTTGGCGACGTAACGCAACTGGTGGAGGCGCCCAATGGCAAATTGTGGATGGCTGAAACGTCGAGATCGGTACGGCCTATCCCGCTCGGCGCAAGACTTCCGCCGTCCGACACAGCTGAAATCGCAGTTGGATCTCAGGGAATTCTTTTCGCTCGAGCAGGTGATTTGTGGGTTACCACTGGCGGCGACGGGATACGCCGCGCTCCGGCTCCGGAGCTGTTGAGAGGAAAGTCTGGCAAGCTGAGCTCTGCTGTCGAGAGCTTTACCACGAAGGACGGCCTCGGCGACAACTATGGCCTAAGTGTCTTTCAGGACTATGAAGGCAATATCTGGATCGGTACACTAAGCGGACTCGAACGATTTCGAATGGGTGGCTTGGTGCCGGTCACCTTACCCGTTTCCAATCCAAACCCAGTGCTGGCGCCCGACAACAGCGGAGATATGTGGGCATTTCTGGGCGAGCGAATCTTCCATATCGGTAAATCGAGCGTAGATGAGATAAAAGATCCGGGCGATCCGGCAATTCTTACTACATACATCGCTGCATACCAAGAGCCAAGCCGGGTCATGTGGTTAATCTCCGCGGAGCCTGCTTTGGTTCGATTGGAAAATGGATACTTTTCCCGATTTCCGGCGCCGAAGGAACTCCCCAAACCGTTTGTCAACTATCTGGGGATAGCTGAAGATCGCTCTGGTGTACTTTGGATGGCTGTAGATCATCAAGGCTTGTTCCGGCGTGAAAAGGGCACATGGAGTCATTTTGACGTTCCTACAGAGCTTTCAAAATCTTCTGTAACAGCGGCTTCCACAGATGGTCTGGGACGTCCATGGTTCGGGTATGCTGATGGATCGATCATCTCTATGGACGGCGGTAAAATCCGGACCCTTGCCACGCGCCAGAATTCTCCCGTCAGGGGTGTAGGCGTTATCCGCGCCCGCAACAAGCACGTGTGGGTTGGCGGGTATTCACGATTGGCTTTTTTCGATGGAGATAAGTTTCACATAGTCGTACCAGCGGATCGATTAAGTTTTGAGGGCGTTTTTGGCATACAAGAGCTTGCCGACGGCAGTCTATGGCTGTGTGAGAAACACGGCGTCATCCACATTAATGCTCCAGAAGTCCGCAAGTTTCTGGAGTCGCCTTCTTACCGCGTGCACTATGAGGTTTTCGATTCTCGTGATGGTCTTCCGGGAAAATTTGAAGGTTCCAGAAATTACGGAACCGTGGTCGAGGGTACCGACGGCCGTATTTGGTTTGGCGCAGACCACGGCATCGCTTGGCTGAATCCTGCCACAATTCCGGCGAGTATCCCGCTGCCGATTTCGATACGCTCGGTCGCCACCGCCGGTAAGCAGTTTGCAATTCAGCCGAATCTAACCTTCCCACCGCAAACCGAAAATCTTCAAGTCGGGTACACAGCCGTGAATCTGTCGGTTCCCGAAAGGATCCGCTATAGGTATAAATTGGATGGCGTAGATAAAGACTGGCAGGACGCTGGCGTTCGCCGCGAAGCCTTCTATACGAACTTAGGACCCGGAAAGTACAGGTTTCATATGAACGCGCGCAATGAAGGCGGAGAATGGAACCCAGAGGAGGCCGTGCTGGACTTCAGGATCGCTCCGGCATGGTTTCAGACAATCTGGTTTCGAGCTTTCTGTGTTTGCGTCTTCCTTTTCCTGTTATGGCTGCTTTATCAACTGCGGCTTAAGCAACTTGAAGCACAGTTTAATATAACGATTGACGCGCGCGTCGGTGAACGCACTCGCATTGCGCGGGAACTGCACGATACCTTGCTGCAAACTTTGCACGGGCTGATGTTCCAATTTCAAGCAGTTCGCAACTTGATGCCAGGAAGACCCGAGGAAGCGATGCGATCTCTGGACGAGGCGATCCACGAGACCGAGAAAGCGCTGGCGGAGAGCCGGGATGCGATTCAGGGCTTACGTTCCGAGCCAATTGCGAAGGGCAATCTTGCGGAATTGCTCCAAGCCACAAGTCAGGAACTGGCGACTACTGGAACGGCGAACCAAGAACCGCCAGTCTTTGACTTCATTGAGGAAGGCGAACGTCGAACTTTGTCTCCGACGATCAAGAACGAGGTCTGCCGGATCGCACTTGAGATCTTGAGAAACGCTTATCGGCATGCGCAAGCACATCGAATAGAGGCCGAGGTTCGATATGGAGACGACATTTTTCGCCTTCGCATTCGCGACGATGGAAGGGGCATCGACCCCAAGGTGCTGCAGGAAGGTGGAATCGCCGGACATTGGGGATTGCGAGGTGTCCGGGAACGCGCCGAGCGCATTGGAGCTCAACTGGATTTTTGGAGTGTGGCTGGCGCCGGTACTGAAGTTCAGCTGACGGTCCCCACCACTGTCGCTTACGAGGTTTCGCGCAACGGTGTTGGGTCAAGATTGTTTCGTAAGATCGGGAATCGTGGATAACACTTATAACCTAATTCGAATTCTTACCGTCGATGACCACCCTCTTTTACGGAAGGGCATTGCGGCGTTGGTGAACGCCGAACCCGACCTGAAATTGGTCGCAGAGGCATCGAATGGGCAAGAGGCCATCGATGCGTTCCGATCCCATCGGCCGGACGTAACGCTCATGGACCTTCAGATGCCGGAAATGGATGGCCTAGAGGCTATTGACGCGATTCGGAGGGAGTTCCCCGAGGCTCGGGTCATCGTTCTGACAATGTATCGAGGCGATACTCAAGTGCTGCGGGCGCTGAAAGCAGGTGCGAAAGGATACATACTCAAAGGACACGTGCACAAGGAACTGCTCGATACAATCCGCGATGTCCATGCAGGAAAAAAGCGAATTCCGCCGGAAATTGCCGCGGAGCTAGCGGAGCACGCCACCGATGACCCGTTGACGGAACGCGAAATCGACGTACTGAGGTTGATCGGCGCCGGCAACTCCAATAAGCAGATTGCCGATCGGCTCTCAATCGGCGAGGCAACCGTGAAAAGCCACGTAACAAACATACTGTCCAAGTTGGGCGCCAACGACCGCGCTCACGCCGTGACGATCGGCCTCAAGCGTGGCATTATCGAACTGGATCTCCCCAAAAAGTAGGATTGTCGTCCCCACCCTTCGGGCGTTTTGATCGCGTTGCGATTTCCTTACGATCTTGCCGGAGGGAGTTTTGCAACGACTGTTTTCGACGTTCGCCAATGGCTGGCCGGGGTTTGGTCTTCTGCTTCAGCGCAGTCTAACGGCCATCTTGCTCGTTCGCTTCGGGATCATTGGGTTTACAGGGACATCCTATTCCCCATCGATGATTCCACAGATCATTGGTGCCTTTGCCGGAATATTTCTCCTTATCGGCCTCTGGACCCCCGTCGTGGGAACGTTAATTGCCGTGCTCGAGCTTTGGGTTGCGATGACCCAGGTCAGTGACCCGTGGCTTCCGATCGTCCTGGCAACGTTCGGTGGCACTGCCGCAATGATCGGATCTGGGGCATGGTCCATTGATGCCCGGCTTTTCGGCCGAAAACATATCGAAGCCTAAGACAAAAACATGGTCGTCCCCGCCGAAAGTCGTAGTGTGCTGCCCGATCAAAGATGGAGCCTGTGACTAAACCATTTGGGGTTGTGCACTCGCCTGAACTTGTCTCACACTCACGATACAAAAAGTAAGAAGCGGAGATGAGTTAAGCGAAAGAATTTCAGACTGCCGCCAGCTTACGGATAAAGCGCACTAGAAGGAGGAACCCTTATGAAACGGATCATTTTCTTGTACCTTGCGGTGGCAACTCTGGGCGTTGTGGCCTTCACAGCCTGTACATCTGGACATGCCGATGAAGAAGCCGCGCCGAGTTCCGTAACCAAAATTCCCCCCGGATATCGCGACTGGAAGTTGGTCTCCGTGGCTCGCGAAGAAGGCAATCTCAACGATATTCGCGCAATTCTGGGCAACGACACAGCGATCAAGGCGTATAGGGAAGGAACGCTTCGGTTCCCGGAAGGCACAATCATTGCTCGAATAGCTTGGAGTTATGTTGCCTCAGAGGAAAACAACAAAATCTTTGGCCGTTTCCAATCTTTCGTTCCCGGGCCCGCCCCGGATTGGTACCTCCAGTTCATGGTCAAGGACTCAAAAAAGTACGCCGCTACGGGCGGCTGGGGGTTTGCTCAATTCAATAAGGACGGCAAACCCGCCGACGAGGCTCCCTTAAAAACCTGCTTTCCCTGCCACGAGGCTATCAAAGCTCGTGACTTTGTCTTCACCCGTTACACCCCTTAATTCCGAGAATCACAGCACGAGGAATAAGGCGATGACCTCACGCAAATCAACTACAACAGAAACCTAAGGACCCAAAGCTATTCAAAAGGAGGACACCATGACCCAAACCATTGCTATACCACAAGGCAGCAAGCAGGCAGCTGACAAGAAAGAGATTCGTCCGTTTCATGTGAATGTTCCGGAAGCCGAACTGACCGAATTGCGCAGGCGCATCAACGCGGCAAAGTGGCCTGAACGAGAAACGGTTAGAGATGCATCGCAAGGAGTGCAGCTCGCTACGATCCAGGCGCTCGCGCGCTATTGGGCGACAGAGTATGACTGGCGCAAGATCGAAGCAAAAATGAGCGCACTGCCTCAGTTCATCACCGAGATCGACGGGCTGGATATTCACTTCATGCACGTCCGTTCAAAACACGAAAATGCGTTGCCGCTGATCGTTACGCACGGATGGCCCGGCTCGGTCATCGAACAGATGAAGATCATCGATCCCCTCACCAATCCCACGGCGCATGGTGGAAATGCATCAGACGCTTTTCACCTAGTGATCCCGTCAATACCGGGCTACGGATACTCAGGAAAACCGACCACCACCGGGTGGGATGTTCCCCACATGGCGCATGCCTGGGTCGTGCTGATGAAGCGCCTTGGGTATACGAAGTTTGTGGCGCAAGGCGGCGATTGGGGCGCGGTCATCACGGAACACATGGGCGTGCTGGCGCCTCCAGAATTATTGTGCATTCATACCAACATGCCTGGCATCTTTCCAAACGACATTGACAAGGCGGCCTTTTCCGGCGCGCCGGCGCCATCGGGTCTGTCAGCCGACGAGAGGGTCGCTTACGAGCGTTTGCAGTTCGTATATCAAAAGGGAATCGCCTACGGGTTCCAGATGGGGCTCCGACCGCAGACGTTATACGGAATCGCGGATTCACCCGTCGGCTTGGCGGCTTATTTCCTTGATCACGACGCGCGCAGCTACGAGCTGATCTCACGCGTTTTTGCGGGAGAATCCGAAGGCCTCACGCGCGACGACATCCTCGACAACATCACGATCACATGGTTGACGAACACCGCTCTTTCTGGTGCTCGTCTCTATTGGGAGAATTGGGGCAAACTCGGGTATTTCAATGCCAAAGGCGTCTCCATCCCGGTTGCCGTGAGCGTCTTCCCTGACGAACTCTATCCAGCCCCGCGGAGTTGGGCGGAGCAGGCGTTTCCAAAACTTGTCCATTACAACAAGGTTGAAAAAGGCGGGCATTTTGCGGCCTGGGAACAGCCGAAACTCTTTTCAGAAGAGCTTCGCGCGGGCTTCAAACCAATGCGCTAGATGTTCTTGCAGGACGTGATCTTGGCCAATGCTAGCTAAATGTTCGCGCCATCTCGACAGCACTTGTTGTTCATGTTGCAAAGGCACTCCAAAAGCGATCAGCGCTAACTTGATTTGATCTGCAACGGTTTCGCCACTGCGCGCAAGAAATGCATCGACCAACTTCTTGGCATCTTCGAGGGACTTACATGTTTGAGGGGTGACACCCATTGCCTTCATGCCTGCTGCAATCGTTATAAGATCAACACCGTTGAGTGCCGCTCGCCAGCCACGAGCGAATTCGCGCTCCACGTAAATAAATTCGCGCTTCTGCCATCGACTAAATGCCTCAGCTTCGGGCGGCTGGTTATGTGCAAAACCCGATTTACCGTCCACTTTTACGGGTCTGCCTCCCGCCGTCGGTATCCGACCATCCAGGGGCACATTTGCGCCAAAAAGGACACCCGCTGCAAGGTCAAGGTGGTAGGCACATGGCCATCCACTCATTTCAGGCACTTTGTCTGCGATGATACCTACTTCCTGTTCGGGGGTGCGCCCCTCTCGCACGTGTTTCTCAAGGTCGGCTAGCGTTTCCACATAAAACAAAGGACAGATTACTGGAAGGAAGAAGTGGTCAAAAAAAACTGACTCATCGAGGGAGAGCGATTGAAGGAAAGATTTGTCAAAGAGAGCTATCGGCCCCATATTAAAACCCAACCGGTTACTGCTTGCCTAAAAGTATTTTAACCTAATCGGCCTGCTCTCTTCCAAGGTCGCAGGCCACCTTCCTGTTGCCATCCGCCCGGCGTCAATTTCTGCAACAACAAACACCGTTCATTTTAGAAGGTAGAACCACATTGCAATCACAGCTTGAACCGCTGCGCGAACCGGCGCACCCCGTTACCCAATGGCTCACCGCTGCTGAAGCAGCACAACATCTACGTGTAGAAACGCGGACGATTCTGTCATGGGCACGCCACGGAAAAGTGAAGGCATACGCGCTGTCGGGCACCAAGCGCCATGCGTGGCGATTTCTGCGTGTTGACTTGGATGCTATGCTTTATGCGCCATCCGTTGCCGCTGATTCGAGGAGGATTCAGTGAGAGGCAGCGGTACCGTAGTAAGGGACAAGAGAATAAACACTTGGAGTTTCTTGTGGTGGCAGGACGGCAAGCGCAAGAGCAAGAGTCTAGGCCACCACCCAACAAAAGCAAGCGCATGTAAAGCAGCCAGACCGCTACGCGATGCGCTCGAAACCAAACCTAAGACCATCACCAGCGGTCCAATGGTAAAAACTTTGATTGAGCAGTACAGAGCAAAGAGAATGCCGAAACGCCAGAGCACAAGGCAGGGCTATAACGCCTGGCTGAATACTCACATCCTGCCCAAGTGGGGAGATTGTGTCATTTCAGACGTAAAGGCGGAGCCCGTTGAAGTGTGGCTGGATTCACTCACAAAGCTGTCACCGAAGAGTCGCGTTCATATTCGTGGGCTGCTTCGTGTGCTTTGGGACTATGCGCAGTTCCGAGGGGATGTTCCGTTAGGGCGCAACCCAATGGAACTGGTAAAGGTCGAGGGAGCGAGTAAGAGACAGAAGAAGCCCCGTAGCTTGACCGTGAAAGACTTCCAGAAGTTCGCTCACCAGCTCGAAGAGCCGTTTAAGACGATGGCACTTTGTTGCGTATGCTTCGGTTTGCGCATCTCTGAATGTCTGGCCTTAAAGTTCGGAGATGTGGACTGGCTTAATGGCACACTGCGGGTAGAGCGGGGCATCGTCCGTCAGATCGTGGACGATGTTAAGACGGACAACTCGGAACGCCTGATGACTGTGGACGCCGGATTGTTGGCAGTGTTGAAGGCATGGAAGCAAAGCAGCCAGTTCTCAGCAAACGAGGATTGGATTTTTGCTTCGCCGGTGAAGCTAGGCCGTTTGCCGTGGAGTTATAAGCAGGTCTGGCTTGTATACAAGAAAGCTGCATCTGCGGCAGGAATAGGCAGTCTTGGTACGCACTCTCTGCGGCACACATTTCGCAGTTGGTTGGACGCTGTGGGCACAGGGTTGGCGGTCCAGCAAAAACTAATGCGTCACGCATCAATCACCACCACCATGAATCAATATGGTGATGTTGTAACTGATGAAATGAGCCAAGCCGCTTCAAAAGTAGCAGGGCTGGCCATGCCAGGGCGTAACGGATTGTGTGGTCGGTAAGTTATTGAAAAAATGGTGGAGGCGGTGGGAGTTGAACCCACGTCCGAAAATGTTACTGGTCAAGAGCCTACATACTTAGTCCAGTTCACCCGACGGGAGTTACCCCGCCAGATTCGCGTTTTGCGCTTAGAACGGACAAGAAACGCAAACCGCTAGCCCGAATGTCTCGTCCTCCCGCCCTGGCTTAGCAGAGAGGACCAGCCCACTGTGTGACGCCCTTACACGGCCCGTAGGCAAAGCCGTGGAGAGCGGCAACTTATTTAATTAAGCTGCGTATGCGAACTGATTAGAGTTAGCATTTATTGTTTTTGCACCACTTACGGGGGAATGCGCCCCGGTATGCCTCCTGGCCGCAAGCATTTCCGTCGAAGCCGTGACGCCCCCATTCGGAAAACTTTTGGCCGTCCTTGGTAAAGAACGGTTGTCAAAGAGCTGAATCCTGCTTCTACCTTATTGAGGGGAAGGGAATCCGTCAACCCGTTAGATGACGTGCGGACCGCTTTCGGTTCACGATTCGCTTGCGCTCCCCTGATTTATTCGTCATAATTGAAGAAATGGCTAAGCGCAACAATCTGGGCGACTTTGAGTTGATGGTGATGCTGGCCCTGATGCGTTTGGACAACGATGCCTACGGTGTGCCGATCTCACGGGAAATTGAGCAGCAATGTGGTCGCGAGGTTGCGTTGGGCAGCGTCTATGCTGCCTTGGAGCGCCTGGAGGAGAAAGGGCTGGTATCGTCTGATTTGGGCAAGCCGACCGCGGAGCGCGGCGGAAAAGCCAAGCGGTATTTCCGCATTACCAGGAATGGATTGCGCAAAGTCCAGGAAACTCGGAAGGCGCTCATGAAGCTGTGGCAGGGGCTGCCTGAGTTGGAAGGAGCGCGCCCGTGAAATCGCTGAACCCACCTCGTTTTGCAGTGTGGCTTCTGGAGCATTTTGGGCCAGAGATCAATAGCGAAGCCCTGGCCGGCGATTTGTGCGAGGACTTCAGACAAGGGCGATCCAAGGCATGGTATTGGCGTCAGGTAATAGCAGCGATTCAGTGGCGCGAGCACCTTAGAGTGGTGCTGGCTGCGGCCGGGGTGGCGTGGTTATTAAGCTGGCCTGCTATTTGGGGTTCAGATCGGCCGGGAAACTGGCGCCTCGATATGGCCATCATTATGGCTGCCTACATCGCTATATCTTATTTTCCACGCATGCTGCGCGGTACTTGGAGGGTCCTCCTGGGCCTACTTATCACCGCACTCTTTATATTGCTCTTTTATTACCGCGTCGATGTGTTCAACCACTACAGTGCGGTAGCTCTGGCACTAGTAAGCAGCCTTGTATTCCACCGCAACAGGCAACCTCCACCTTCTTTCCCGATGACCTATCGAGAACTGCTGCAAGGCGATCCGAACCAGGAGAGAAAGCGTCTGATCACCAGTCTTGAAGGCACGATGGAGCAGGAGTCGAACGCCGAATTGCGCCAGGCTTACGCGCAGGCGATCACCGTCCTGGAGAGCCAAGAGCCGCCGATTGCCGTCAAAGAAAAACCGTAAGCAGCATATTAAAAAATAAGCATCCGCGGTGACCGCTTCAGGTGAGGTACGTCCATTAGAATCAAAGGTCGTTGAGTGCTGGACCCCTGCGGTTGAACTTTTTGCATCCCGGGGCGGTTGCTGGAGTCAAATTGTCTTATGCAGACAGTGGAGAACATACCTTTGGATTCTGAGTGTCTGGCATTTTCAAGCATTCCCCATACCACCCTCCTTTTTGAAGACTTCCTGCATCATTTTGACAAGGTCAGCCGTTTTTATGCGCGCGCGCCGCTGGCCGCCAACTGGTGGGATGATGAGCGCAAACGGATTGTCTATCCTGATGACCGCCGTAAAGCCGTAGCCGCCGTGTTGGAGAGGCAAAACCGCGAGTTTGGCGCCAGGCAGAAAACTTTAGACAACATCCAGCGGCTGCGCGATGGCGCGCCAGTGGTCGTTACAGGCCAACAGGTTGGTTTGTTTGGTGGACCGGTGTTCTGCATACTCAAGGCACTGACCGCCGTGATGCTGGCGGAGAAGTCCGGCGCTGTGCCGGTGTTCTGGCTGGCTACGGAAGACCACGATCTGGCTGAGGTCAATTTTGTAAACCTTCCCGCCAGCGACCATCTACAGAAATTCGCCGTCAACGTGGCGCACAAGGAAGGCGCGCCCGTTGGGACCATTGCTTTCGACAACGAGATCACCGCCGCGGTGGCGCAGGTGGAAGGCGTTTTTGGCCAATCAGAAATCAGCGAGCTACTGGCGGACACCTACAGCAAAAGTGAAACATTTGGGACGGCGTTTGCGAAGTTCTACGCCAAAGTGTTCGCCGACTATGGCGTTATCTTCTTAAATCCGGCGGATGCCGAGCTGCATCGCATCGCCCAGCCGGTTTATCGCGCTGCGCTGGAAAAGTCGGAAGAGATTAACCAGGCGCTCTTGCAGCGGAATTACGAACTGGAAGCGGCGGGTTATCACGCGCAAGTGAAAGTTACGCCTTCACACACGCTGTGTTTTTATGTGGAAGATGGGGTCAGGACCCCGGTCCGCCATCACGATGCGGGGTTTCTGATCGGCGAGCGCAAGCTGGCTGCGCCTGATTTGCTGGCGGAAGCAGAGCGATGTCCCGAACTGTTCAATGCTAACGTGCTGCTGCGGCCGATCATCCAGGATTATCTGCTGCCGACTCTTTGTTACGTCGGCGGGCCTGCGGAGATTGCCTATTTTGCCCAGATCGAAGTTGTCTATCGGCGACTCGCCGGCAGGGTCACACCAGCTGTGCCGCGTATTTCCGCCACTCTCATTGAACCAAGACAGGCCAAATTGCTGGAGCGCTACCAGCTGGATCTGGCAGAAATATTCTGTGGGCCGGAGAAACTTCAGGAGTTGGTTGCCTCCCGCGCATTGCCGGACATTCAAAAAAGTTTTGACGGCGCAGCTGAGCTTCTGGAGAAGGCCTTGGCGCTGATCCAGCCGCCTCTGGAAAAACTGGACCGCACATTGCTGGATGCGGCCGAAAATGCCGGCTCCAAAATGCGCTATCAGTTGCAAGGCGTAAGGGACAAAGCCGCGCGCGCTGAAGCCCGCAAGAATACTGAAGTCCAGCGCCATGCCGATGAGCTTTCCACCGCGCTCTATCCCAACAAGGAACTTCAGGAGAGGGAAGTGGGAGCAGCGTATTTTCTATTGCGGTACGGAACGGGGCTTCTGCCTAAATTGAAAGAGAAGTTGAAGTTGGGTTGGCCGGACCACCAGATCGTCTTGATTGAACCCCAGTAAAGTTTGGCAGGATTATTTTCTAAGCATTCGGCACAAAAAACCGGATCACCCAGAAGGTGGCAGCGGCAACGGCGGCGGAAGCGGGAATCGTCAGGACCCACGCCCAGACAATGCGCTTAGCAACGCCCCAGCGCACCGCAGAAAGACGGCTGGTCGACCCCACGCCGACAATCGCTCCCGTAATCGTGTGCGTGGTGCTTACCGGAATTCCGTGATATGCCAGAAAGAACAAAGTGACAGCGCCAGCGCCTTCCGCGCAGAAGCCGCCGACGGGTCGCAGCTTGGTGATCTTTGATCCCATGGTGTGGACGATGCGCCATCCGCCAAAATACGTTCCCAACGCGATCGCGGCATTGGCGCCGAGGATGATGTACCACTTGTACGGCCCCCATCCTTTGGCGAATTGCGCCGCGTTCAGGTAACCTCCGGCCATCAAGGCTCCGGCGATGATGCCCATGGTCTTCTGCGCGTCATTGCCTCCGTGCCCAAGGCTGTATGCCGCGGCGGAGAGCAATTGCAGCTTGCGGAACAGTTTGTCCACGGTCTGCGGCGCGGCGGTGCGGAAGATCCATGAGACGGCCACCATCAAACCAAGGCCGATGATCAATCCAATCAGCGGCGCAAGCACGATGAAGATGAGCGTCGACATCCATTTTTCGCCCAGGCCAGGAATTGCTCCGATGATGGGCCAGTGCAGTTTTGGTTCGCGCACCAGCACCTGCCATCCAGCGCGCGCGATGCCAGCCCCGGCTAGGCCGCCGATCAGGGCATGAGAGGAAGATGTTGGCAGTCCCCACCACCAGGTGAGAAGGTCCCAGATGATGGCTCCGGCGAGCGCCGCAAGAATCACATATTGCGTGACCTGTTTGGCATCCACCAGGCCGCTGCTGATAGTTTTAGCCACGGCGGTGCCAAAAATTCCCGCCGCGGCAAAATTAAAGAACGCTGCCCAAATTACCGCGAGCTTGGGAGAAAGTACGCGTGTGGATACCACAGTCGCGATGCTGTTGGCGGCATCGTGAAAGCCGTTGATAAAGTCAAACGAAAGCGCGATCAGGATGGTTACAACCACCAACACTACGCTCGCGTGCACCTAGATTGCCTCGCATGAAGGGGATTTTCGCATTGCCATCAAGGTTAGGCGCTCTTCAAGACCACGCCTTCAAGGACGTTGGCGGCGTCTTCGGCTTTGTCTGTGGCGGTTTCCAGTACTTCGTAGAGTTCTTTGAGTTTGATCAGGGAAATCGGGTCTTTTTCTTTTTCGAACAGTACGGCAATGGCGGCCCGGGCCACCTGGTCAGCTTCATTTTCCAGGCGGTTAATCTCCACGCAGTTTTCCAGCACGTTGTCATGTTTCTTCCCCAAGCGGGCCAGGGCGTCGGTGAGCTGGTCAGACTGTTTCACCACAATCTCCGCGAGCTTGGAAGCGGCCACGGGAGCACTGGTGATCTTGTACATGGTCAGACGCACGCCGGCCGCGTAAACAAAGTCGAGCACGTCATCCAGGGAAGAAGCCAGCCGGTAAATGTCTTCACGGTCAAAGGGAGTGATAAAGGTCTGGTTGAGCTTGGTGAGGATGTTGTGGGTCATATCGTCGCCACGATGCTCAATGTCTTTCAGTTGTGCTACACGGGCCTCAATGTTTTGAAAATCGTCCAGCATCTGCTTGAGCAGGCGAGCGCCTTCGCCCAGGTTGCTGGCCATTTCGGCGAACATGTCAAAAAACTTGGTGTCACGCGGAACAAGGCGGACCATCTTTTGGGGGCTACTCCTGGATTGTGTTAAGAGATTGTTAAAAACTGACAGAGAAATATCGCATGGGGCCATCGCTTAGGTCAAACTTCAATCCAGGAAGCACAAAAAGAAAAGGCCGCCGAAGCGGCCTTTGTGGAGCTTTGATGGGCTTACAGCGTGGACTCGATTTCAAATCCCCACGCTTCCAGCAACGGTTCGGGAATATACTTGGAGTTTTTGTTCCGGCGTGCCCACTCGCGCAGACGAGTAGAACGGATGTATTGATCAGGCGTGAGCTTGAATTCCTTCACTGCCTGTTCAAATGATGTGACAACGGGGATCACTGGGCCAATCGGCTCAGGTTTACCCCAGTTGGGATTGCCGCGTCTCCTTGCCATAGTCGGTTCTTCCTGCCTTTGAATAGAAGAGTGCTTGCTTTTTTAAATAGCCTTATGGACTTTTAGATTCCGGGCGGCTGCCTTTGGTTTCAAATTGTTAGCCCGAAAAAGGGAACCAGTAGTACTCTGGGGGAACCAAAAACGGTGTCGTAAAAACCATTTAGTATAAGCATACATGCATTTTTTTGCAAGATATTATTTTAAGTATATTAGAATGAATAGATTATGATATTTTCATCTTCCCAAAGGCAGGCTTGGGGAGGTTGAAAATCGATCAATTTGGGCTATCTCACCCAAGAGAACTATGATGACTGGAAGCTTGTAAGCGCAGGATGACATTTTTTGGCATTGCAAGCGCTGCGGCATCTAGAGCTATTCAAGCCGGAGATTTCGCTTGATTTTCGACTCCAGTTATCCGACCAAGAAAGCCTCCAACGATCTGAGTGCGCTTAAGCTTGTCTTGGTTCCGGCGGACTCGAGCGTTCGGCCTGCCAGGGAATTACCAGGAGCTGTGACGATGCGCTCCCGATCAAACTCTGTTTGTCATCAAAAACTCGGGCTTCCGAGAAGAGTACATTCTTGCCTGCCTTCATGCACGTGCCTTCAGCCCGGAATCGCCCGGAGGTGAGTGGTTTCAAATATGAAACTTGAAGGTTAATCGTAGTCGCGTAGTTGGCTGGATATACTTTTGAGATTGCCGCCACCGCGCAGGCTGAGTCCAGCATGGAAGCCAATACGCCTCCATGCAAAACATGGTTCTGCATGAGATCCGGCCTGACCTCGCCTTCAAAAACTGCTCGTCCGGGTTCGACGTCGACAAGCTTGAAGCCCAGTGTTTGCCAGTACGGCACATGGTCCGTCAGGAATTTACGCAGATCGCGCATGAGGAGGCCCTTTCTTCCGGAGTGTTGACTGTACCATTGCATGCCCCCGGCACTTTTTCATGCCCATGTATACTTGTGGGCGATCTTGACACTACCCCCGGCAGGTTTCTCTAGTATGATATTCCACCGGGAGTTAAGGAACTCTCTTATGGAGGTAAGAATGAAATTCGCGGCGCGAGCGATTGCGATAGTGGTGATGGGGTCCTTTCTCTTATCGTCGGGCTTTGCAGAAGATGCAGCCAAAGCTTCGAACGACTCGGTAAAGCACGAGGCAAGCGATGCAAATGCAAGCGTAAATGCTACAGTGGCGCCGGAGGCTGCGGTTCCGGTCCCGCCCCAAACCAAGAAAGCGTCGGCTTCCAGCAGCGGTGAGGAAACGCCTAAAGGTGAGGTTTTTGCAGGGTATTCGTACATTCGGTTCAATGTGGATAGCCACCTGCTCCAGCATAACTTCAATGAGCATGGCGGAATCGCCTCCATTGCGGGCAATGTCAACCACTGGTTTGGGTTGGTGGGTGATTTTGGGTTCTATAGGATCAGTGATCACCCGGCTGGCACCAGCGCCCATATGTTCACGTATCTTTTCGGCCCTCGTTTCTCCCATCGCGGAGAAAGATGGACGCCATTTATGCACACCCTGTTCGGCGCGGCCCGCCTAACGCAAGACCCGAATGCGGGAATCCTGGGGCCCAACCCCGTCGGGGTTTCAAGTAATGCTTTCGCAATGGCTTTTGGCGGTGGTGCTGACTTCAAGATCACCAAACATGTGGCCTGGCGTGTGTTTCAGACGGAATTTCTGGTCACCAGATTTGCCGATGGCGCTGACAGTATGCAGGACAACTTTCGCGCCTCAACCGGCGTTGTCTTCCGCTTTGGCGGAGGCCCGCCCCCGCCGCCACCGAACCATCCGCCGGTGGTCACAGCATCCGCCAATCCCACCAAGGTTTTTGCCGGCTCCGGCGACAGCGTAGTTGTTCAGGCCCAGGCGAGCGATCCGGATAACGATACGCTGACCTACGCATGGTCCGCGTCGGGCGGTGCGATCGAAGGCAGCGGCGCCGAGGTCCGGTGGAACTCGAACGGCGTTCCTGAAGGCTCTTACACCATGACCGTGAAGGTCGATGATGGTCGTGGCGGCTCGGCCAGCGCTTCCACCGGCGTCAAAGTGGAACCGCGTCCGAACCGTCCACCAACCATCAATTGCGCGGCGAACCCGGCTACGGTTGAGGTCGGCCAGCGCTCCAGCATCTCCGCTTCAGCCAACGATCCTGACAACGATCCGCTCACCTACAGCTATACCGCAAGCGGTGGCCAGATTACCGGCTCAGGCGCGAACGTCCAACTTGAAACCGCTGGTGTTGCTCCGGGCACGTACACCGTGAACTGCCATGTGGATGACGGGCGCGGCGGAACGGCGGACAGCAGAGTTAACGTAGCCGTGCAAAAGCCAAAAGAACAGATCCAGTTGGAAGCCCGGCTTTCACTGCACAGCATTTACTTCCCAACCGCTCAGCCGACAGTCGCAAAGCCCAACGGTGGTTTGGTGCCCAGCCAGGAAACAACGCTGACAGTTCTGGCCGGCGACTTCAAACGGTATCTGACCTTCAAGCCAGATGCTCGCTTGACGCTGCAAGGCCATGCTGACCTGCGCGGTGGAGCAAAGTACAACCAGGGTCTCTCCGACCGGCGTGTGGAACGCACCAAGAGCTTCCTGGTGGAAAAGGGAGTTCCGGCGGACAAAGTCGATACACAGGGTCTGGGCCAGGAGCCTCTGGCGGACCAGGTAAAGATCAAGGGCGCGGTTGAACAGGACCCGCAGCTGACGTCGGCACAGAAGGCCGTGCTGACCAGAAGCGTCCGCGATCTTGCTCTAGCCCAAAGCCGCCGTGTGGACGTAACCTTGCCCAGCACAGGCCAAACGTCACAGCAGGAATACCCCTTCAACGCAGCCGACGCCTTGAACCTGATCGATCCCAAGGGCGTTGCCACCCGGCGAGAAGAGCAGAAACAGAAAGCCAGGAAACCGGTCGTAAAGAAAGGCCCAGTCACCAGGAAAGCCGGGACTACGACCAAGAAAGCTGGGACTACGACCACAAAGAAAGCTACGACCACAAAAAAAGCTGTGCCGAAAAAGAAGTAGCAGCCATTAACTCGTAACCTGTTGCGGCAGCCTGTTAAAAGGGCTGCCGCAATTTTTTGTGCTTTTGTTGGTTACGCCCTTTCGTTTGCCGTCTGAACTTTGGTTGAAAGCAAGAGCGGCCTCCGTCGCGCGGTTTGTCGGCGATTCATGTCTATGCGAGACTGGTATAGCCTGAAAAAGTTAAATGGCCGGGATGGCGGAATTGGCAGACGCAGCGGACTTAAAATCCGCAGGGCTTAAACGGCCCGTGGGGGTTCGAGTCCCCCTCTCGGCACCAGAGCATAGCTAAAGAGATCCTTCGGCTTCGCTCAGGATTTCGGCAGCGGGCTTCCGCTACGCTCACGCCCCGCTAGCCGCCTCAACTTAAAATCCGCAGGGCTTAAACGGCCCGTGGGGGTTCGAGTCCCCCTCTCGGCACCAACTATCGGCTAGAGATCTTTCTAGCAACTCTAAATAAATAGGTAACGGCGCACACACTCAAGCATTCCCCGGAGCCTGCAATGCGGCCGCGCGAGGGTTTTGCTTCGCGCTTTTTCCTTGGTCCTCTCGATTCCATTACTTATGTAACTTTGCGATAGAATTGTTTTGCGTTAACTTTCTCCAATCATCTCAACAATCTTTATGAAGCCATGCAAGCGGTATTGTTGTCTGATGTTTTTGCTCATTCTCTGCTGGCTCCCTAGTGAAGCCAAGCAGATGGCCGTTGTGGTCGATAAATCTAACGCTGTAACCAACATGGCTGCCGCGGACCTGGCAAAGATCTTCCAAGCCAACACCAAGAAGTGGCCAGACGGGAAACCTATCACCATCGTTTTTTCCGAGCTATCTTCCTCCGATTTACAACTAGCCCTGCAACGCCTGTTTAAAATGACTCCGGACGAGGTCAAGACCTTCCTTACGACGCACAAGACTTCCTTTGTGGCCGCCGATTCTGCTGAAGCCTTGCTTAAAATGGTGGAGGGCACACCCGGAGCGGTGGGGCTGGTGGACGTATATTCCATTACCAGCAAGGTCAATGTGGTGAAGATCGACGGGAAATTACCCCTGGAGCAGGGCTACCTGCTTCACTAAAGGCGGAGGCGGCCCTTCGTTATTCCATGATCGCAAAGGCCGCAGATCCTGATAACATTTCCACGCTCAACGAAATCGAAATATTTTTGTGTTTGCGGGCTCATTAAGGGGCTTTCTGGCCCGAGTTACAGATTGTGAGCTTCGCCACAAGCGTGATAGCCGCGTTCCCTGTAAACTACCTGTTTTCACAAATTTTCTTGCCGAGACGTTTGCCAAGGGCAATGGTTCTCCGAGCTATTTCAGTGTAGGATACGGGGTTTTGCATCGAGAGAGGATAGGCGCATATGAGAATTGCGGTCCCACTGGAGAAACAACCCGGGGAAGCCCGGGTGGCGTTGGTTCCAGAGTCAGTCAAGAAGCTGGTCGCAACCGGTGTGGAAATCAGCATGGAAGCGGGCGCGGGGACTCGAGCTGGGTTTCTTGACGCCGACTTCATAGCAGCAGGAGCCAATATTACGGATCGTGCGGCTCTGCTTGCCGGGGCGGATATTCTAGCGTGCGTCAATCGGCCAGAGCCGGGCGACTTCAGCGCATTGAAGCCCGGGGCGGTCATCATCGGGTTTCTCAAGCCCTTGGATGAGCCCGCCGCGCTGGGGCCGGTGGTCGAGCGGAAGCTTACCGCTTTTGCCGCCGAGCTGGTGCCGCGCACCACGCGTGCCCAATCGATGGACGCGCTTTCTTCCATGGCCACGGTGGCCGGTTATAAAGCCGTCATCATTGCCGCCGAGCACCTGCCGCGGATGTTCCCTATGCTGATGACCGCCGCCGGAACCGTACCTCCCGCAAAAGTCCTGGTGCTTGGGGCTGGCGTGGCCGGACTACAGGCAATTGCTACCGCGCGACGCCTCGGAGCCGTGGTGGAAGCCTATGACGTCCGTGCCGCTGCGGGACAGGATGTTAAGTCCCTGGGCGCCAAGTTCCTGGAAGTGGACCTGGGCGGCATTGAGACGCAAGACGCCGGAGGCTATGCCAAGGAATTGACGCCGGAAGCTTTGCAGCGCGGCCGTGACATTGTGGCCAAACGGGCTGCCATCTCAGACGTGGTGATTACCACGGCACAGATCCCTGGTCGCAAAGCCCCGTTGATGCTGGACGAAGCAGCCGTTGCCGGCATGAGGCCGGGCACGGTCATCGTCGATCTGGCGGCGTCCACGGGCGGCAATTGTGCGTTGACACGTCCTGGTGAAACGGTGGACCACAACGGCGTAATCATCCTGGGGCCGCTCAACCTTCCGGCCACCGTGTCAGGGAATGCCAGCCAGCTTTATTCGCGCAACTTGACCAGCTTCATGGCTTTGATTTTGGACAAAGGCAATCTAAAGATCGATATGGCCGACGACATCTTAAAAGGGGCGTGCGTTGCTTATCAGGGTGGGAGCGTTCATCCAAAAGTCGCAGCCGCTCTGGGAATTCCGGTGGCATAGAAAGCAAAGGAGACCTGAATGGAGCATTTACTGTTTCATCCCGTAGCGTTGATAACGGCTTTCTTTCTGTTTGAAGGGCCGGTTGAAGGCACGCATCTGAGCCCGGCAGTTCTCATCGCGTCACTGTATGTGTTCGCGCTGGCGGCGTTTCTCGGCTATCAGGTCATTTCACGCGTGCCACCATTGCTGCATACGCCTTTGATGTCGGCCACCAATGCGATTTCCGGCATCTCGCTGATTGGTTCGATCGTGATCGCCGGCTCGCACTATGACCAGCATCAGAGGCTGGCTTCGATTCTGGGTTGCGCCGCGGTGACCTCGGCCATGATCAACGTGACCGGCGGCTTCCTGATCACCGATCGCATGCTCAAGATGTTCCGCAAGAAGGACGCAACCAAGCCGGAGGAGAAGAAGTGACCCACGCACAATATTTCCTCGAAGCTACCTATCTCATCGCTTCCTGCCTCTTTGTGCTTGGCCTCAAAGGCTTGAGCCATCCGGACACGGCGCGGCGCGGCATGATCATGGCCGCCGCCGGCATGGCAGCCGCCGTTCTGGGAACGCTATTTCATCCAGACATCCATAACTATATTTACATTGCCATCGGTCTGGTTCTCGGCTCGTCCATCGGCATTCCCATGGCCATGGTGCCCATGACCGCTATGCCTCAGCGGACGGCGCTGTCCCACGCCTTCGGCGCGTTGGCGGCATCCATGGTCGGTATTGCGGAATATGTCATCCATGGTTCTACTCTGGGCGGAATCAAGACCGGCGCGCTGGGTCTGGAAGTCATGCTCGGATCGCTCACCGTCACTGGTTCGCTGATCGCGGCGGCCAAGCTTCAGGAAATGATGCGCGGCACGCCCATCATGTTCAAAGGCCAGCAGATCGTGAACCTGGGCCTCTTCCTGGTGATGATCGGCTCGTTCATAACGTTTCTCGTCAATCCCGCTGCTTCGCTGTTCTTCTATGTAATGGTCGGATGCGCTTTTGTTTTCGGCGTCATGCTGGTCATTCCTATTGGCGCGGCGGACATGCCTGTGGTGATGTCGCTGTTGAACTCGTATGCCGGCCTCTCTTCGGCGGCGACTGGTTTCGTGCTCGGCAACAACGTTCTCATTATCGCCGGCACCCTTGATGGATTTTCCGGATTCATCCTTTCCATCCTGATGTGCCGCGCGATGAACCGCTCGATTACGAACGTCCTGTTCGGCGGATTTGGCGCAGCGGTCACATCGGAAACCATTGTTTCCGGTTCCATGCGTGAAGTCGGGCTCGACGATGTCGCCGTCCAGCTCGCCTATGCCAATCAGGTTGTCTTTGTGCCGGGATACGGAATGGCCACGGCGCAGGCGCAACACGCTTGCCGCGAGCTTGGCAATATTCTTGAAGAACGCGGAGTCTCCGTGAAGTACGCCATTCACCCGGTCGCCGGACGCATGCCCGGACACATGAATGTGCTTCTGGCGGAAGCCAACGTGCCATATTCTTCGCTCTACGAAATGGAGCAGATTAACCCGGAAATGCCGGCCACCGATGTGGCCGTCGTCATCGGCGCCAATGACGTGGTCAACCCCGATGCACGCGATAATCCCAAGAGCCTGATTGCCGGCATGCCCATCATTGAAGTCGACAAGGCAAAATCAGTGGTAGTGCTGAAACGTGGCAAAGGCAAAGGCTTTTCCGGATTGGAAAATCCGCTGTTCTTTAAACCCGTTACTGGGATGCTCTATGGCGACGCCAAGACCAGCTTGACCAACTTGACCCAGGCGGTGCAGAAAGTGTAATTTTTTTCATCCCGAAGCAAAGCGAGGGAACCCTATCGTTTTAGATGAGCCTCGGGCCGGTTACAGCTTAGTGCGGATTGCGGTAATCGGCTAAACCTGATGAATATTGAACTATTAAAGTAAAGCGATAATAGGGGATCCCTCACTTCGTTCGGGATAAAGCTAAAAATGTTCTCTAACCGCACACAATGGAACCTCAGCAACAACCGTCTGACGGAAGAGCTGGCCCGTCATCGTGCCAGTGGGCGAAAGCTATTCGACCTGAGCGCCTCTAACCCTACAGAGTGCGGATTGAACTATGATCGCCAGGCAATCATGCGGGCGCTTTGCAGCCCTGCTGCTCTGGGATATCAACCCGATCCTCTGGGTCTGAAAACCGCGCGCGCGGAGGTGCGTGACTACTATGCCGAGCGGGGCGAGCACATCGCGCTTGAAGACTTGGTGCTGACCACCAGTACCAGTGAAGCTTATTCTTTCGTTTTTCGTCTGTTGTGTAATCCAGGGGATGAAGTCCTGGTCCCCACGCCCAGCTATCCGCTCTTTGATTTCCTGGCTGAGATCAATGACGTGAAGCTCACGCGTTATCCGCTTCTCTATGATCATGGCTGGCAGATTGATTTGCATGCTCTGGAGCAGGCCATCACGCCGCGCACGCGTGGAATCATTGTTGTCCACCCCAATAATCCGACGGGCCACTTTACCAAGCCATCGGAGATGGTCCGGCTCAACCAGCTTTGTGCGGCGCACGGAATGGCGATCATCGCGGACGAGGTTTTTCTCGATTTCAACTGGAATGACGCGCGGCCCGGAAGCTTTGCCGCGAATACCGGTGCCCTGACTTTCACCATGAGCGGCATCTCCAAGATTTCCGGCCTGCCGCAGATGAAATTGGCGTGGCTGGTAGTGAGCGGAGCAGAGGCGGAAAAGAGGGAAGCGCTGGCGCGGCTGGAGATGATTGCTGACACCTACCTGTCCATGAACGCGCCCATTCAGCTGGCTGCGCCGACGCTGCTGAAGCTGCGTCAAGGCTTTCACAAGCAACTTATGACCCGTATGCGTTGGAACCTGGCGGGGCTGGACTCCCAACTAGCCGGAAAGAATTGCAGCCGTCTGGAAGTGGAAGGGGGCTGGTATGCCGTGCTCCGTATTCCGGCCACGCGTCCGGATGAAGATCTGGCCCTCGAGATCCTGGAAAAGCATGACGTCCAAGTGCATCCAGGCCATTTTTATGATTTCCCCGGCGACGGGCATCTGGTCTTGAGTCTGATTACCCCGGAACAAGACTTCGCGGAAGGCGTGCGCAGAGTACTGTCAATGTTTTGAGAAAAAGAAACACAAGGATGTGTCTCTTCGTTCCTAATAGACAAAACCGCATCGTACGCACAAGTTGGCTGACAAGGGCCACGAAAAAATCGGACGTAGAGACGTGGCAATGCCACGTCTCACTGCTGGCGCTATCGAGGCTATCCGCACCTACTACACCTTCTAGCTACTTTCCGGCGCAAAATAGTGTTTGCAAGGGCCGATGGTGCGCTTGATGGAAAGTCGGGCCGAAGCTGGAGCATTGACTTTTGAGCTTGCCGCCCTGGACCAGTCTAGGCGGTGAT
>Ga0137407_10000302_pt1 | contig 34791 bp, 25 predicted proteins | sample CZOMad2_2_16fung_FD_108410 | JGI IMG/M metagenome (GOLD analysis project Ga0137407, IMG submission 108410) | Vadose zone soil fungal communities from Angelo Coast Range Reserve, California, USA - CZOMad2_2_16fungal (Illumina Assembly) | ecosystem: Environmental > Terrestrial > Soil > Vadose... | reverse complement strand
GGTGTCATGTCAGTCATGTGGTCAATCCCGCGGCCAATTCAATGCCGGCGTTGTTGCTGTGAACGATCATGCTCGAACGCTTCACCACATATTGAGAACGAGGCGCGCCTCGTCCGACATCCGATCCGGCGTCCACGCCGGATCCCATACCAGATTGACGTTCACGACGCCGACACCGGGAACGCTGGCGATCGCATTCTCCACCATCTGCGGCAATTCGCCGGCCGCCGGACAATTCGGCGTGGTCAGCGTCATCATCACATCGACCGCGCGGTCGTCCTTGAGGTCGACCTTGTAGATCAGGCCGAGTTCGTAGATGTCGGCCGGAATTTCCGGGTCGAACACGGTTTTCAGCGCCGCCACGATTTCGCCGCTCAGCCGCTCGGTTTCCTCCGGCGGCAACGCCGAATGGGTTTCCATATTGCCGGTTTTGATCTCAAGCTCCTTTACTTCAGGATTCTTGGCTTCCGGATTCTTGGCTTCAACCGTGTCGTTCATGAGAACAATTCCCGCGCCTTGATCAGCGCCCGTGCCAGATGGTCGACTTCTTCGCGTGTATTATACATGCCAAATGAGGCTCGGCAGGTCGCCGTAACATTGAACCGCTCTAAAAGCGGCATTACGCAATGGGTGCCGGCGCGAACCGCGATACCCTGCCGGTCGATCACGGTGGCGACATCGTGCGGATGGGCGCCCTTCATCTCGAACGAGATCACCGGTCCCTTGGCCTTCGCGGTGCCAATCAGACGCAGCGAATTGATTTCGCGCAGCCGCCCCTCGGCATAAGTCAACAGATCGTGCTCGTGGGCGGCGATACGTTGCTTGCCGATCGAATTGACGTAGTCGATCGCAGCACCAAGCCCCACCGCCTCCACGATCGCCGGTGTCCCGGCCTCGAATTTATGCGGCGGATCGCCATAAGTGACCCAGTCCTTGGCCACTTCGCGGATCATCTCGCCGCCGCCGTTATAGGGCCGCATCGCCACCAGATGCTCGTGCTTGGCATAGAGCACGCCGATGCCGGTCGGCCCGTACAGCTTGTGGCCGGTGAAGACGTAGAAATCAGCGTCGATGTCCTGCACGTCGATCGCGAGGTGAACGGCGGCCTGGCTGCCGTCGACCAGCACCGGAATGCCCCGGTTGTGGGCGATCTTCACCACGTCCTTGACCGGCACGATGGTGCCGAGCGCGTTCGACATCTGCGTGATCGCCACCAGCTTGGTACGCGGGGTCAGCAGCTTTTCGAACTCGTCGATCAGAAAATTGCCTTCGTCATCCACCGGCGCCCATTTGATCACGGCGCCATGACGTTCCCTGAGAAAATGCCAGGGCACGATGTTGGAATGGTGCTCCATGATCGAGATCACGATCTCGTCGCCGGCCTTGATGTTCGGCTCGCCCCATGAGGAGGCCACGAGGTTGATCGCTTCGGTGGCATTGCGGGTGAAGACGATCTCTTCGGTCCGCGCCGCGTTGAGAAACTTTGCGACTTTGGCGCGGCCGCCCTCGTAGGCTTCGGTGGCGGCATTGGCGAGGTAATGCAGGCCGCGATGCACGTTGGCGTATTCGGTCTTGTAGGCTTCCGTCATGCGCTCGAGCACCGCATTGGGCTTTTGCGCGGATGCGGCGTTGTCGAGATAGACCAGCGGCTTGCCATAGACCTTCAACGCCAGCGCGGGAAAATCCTCCCGCACCCGCGCCACGTCATATGAACCGTTCAAGACCGCCGGATGGGTCATATCCGCCTTCATTTTTTCCTCGTCCTGAGGAGCGCACCCTTGCGCGCGTCTCGAAGGACGAAGCCTCACTCATGCCACTCATCCTTCGAGACGGCCGCTTCGCGGCCTCCTCAGGATGAGGATCGAAAAACTATCCCCGTGCCGCCAACCAGCGCTGCGCGGCCGTGATCGCGAATTCACGCAAAGCGTCATTGGCAATCGATTCGATCGCCTCGCCGACGAATGCCTGAATCAACAGCGCCTGTGCTTCCTTCTCGGAGAGCCCACGCGCGCGCAAATAAAATAGAAGGCTGTCATCGAGCGCGCCGGTGGTCGCGCCATGACCACAAGTGACATCGTCGGCGAAAATCTCAAGTTCCGGCTTGTTGTCGGCCTCGGCATCGTCCGACAATAAGAGCGCCCGCGTCATCATCTTGGCGTCGGTCTTCTGCGCGTCGGGCCGAACGATGATGCGGCCCTGAAACACCGAATGCGCGCGATCGTCGACCACCGCGCGGAAGATCTCGCGGCTTTCGCCATGCGGCACCACGTGATCCAGGACCAGTGTGGTGTCGGCGTGCTGCCGGCCATTGAGCAGGTTGACGCCGTTGGTGGCGACGTGAGCGCCCTCGCCGGATATCAAGATCGCCGCCTGGTAACGGCTGACCTCGCCGCCAACAGTCAAATTGAAGGTATTCAACCTGGCTTTGGCTCCGACGGTAACAACGGCGGTCGAGATGTTCGCCGCATCCGGCGCATCCTCCACAAGACGGACATGCTCAAGCTCGGCATCATTGCCGATCGAGAGGACCACGGAATCGTGAGCCTGATACGAGGCAGCCCCTCCGGCTGCTATGAAGCTTTCGACCAATGTCGCACGAGCGCCATGGCCGAGCTGTATCAGCGAGCGGGTGAAGGCCGAGGTCCCCGAATTGGTGGCGACGTGGACAATATAGATCGGCTTTGAAATCCCCGCTTGATCGGCAATTCCGATGACAACGCCGTCGGTGGCCATCGCCGCGTTCAACGAGATCATCGCGCCCGAGGCCAACTTCGTCAGCAACAGGTCGGCCCTGACCGGATTACTGTCATTCTCGAGAGTCTCGCGAAGGGAATGCACGCGCACGCCGGTTTCAAGTGCAGCGATATCCGACAGCTGCGGCGCGAAAACCCCGTCAACCAGCACCAGCTTCTGCGTGCCCTTGATCGCGTGCGACTTCACAGCTTTCGATGCAAGCGCCAATGCCGCTTTGTCCGGAGCTGGAGCGAGCGGCGCGATCTTGCGCAGAAGCGCACGCAAGTCGGTGTATTTCCAATCCTCGATGCGCCGGTGCGGCAAACCCAAACGCGCAAATTCGTCAAACGCGGCTTGCCTCGCCTCCGCGACGATGCGCGATCCCGGCAAGCGTCCGCGTGCCGAGGTGAACAATTCGTCGACCGGGCCTTCCGTGTTCATTTTGGCCAATGCAACGTTCATCAAAACTTCCATTCGGGCACCTGATCGCTACGAGGCTGATCAGGCGTCAATTTCCTTAAGCCGCGACATCCTCGAACTGGGTGTAACCGGAAGCCTCGAGCTCCAGCGCCAGTTCCTTGCCGCCGCTTTTCACCACGCGTCCTCTGGACATCACGTGCACGAAGTCCGGCACGATGTAGTTCAACAGCCGCTGATAATGCGTGATCACCACCATGGCTCGGCCCGGCGAGCGCAACGCGTTGACGCCGTCGGCGGCAATCCGCAGCGCGTCGATGTCGAGGCCCGAATCCATTTCGTCGAGAATGCAAAGGCTCGGCTCGAACAGTGCCATTTGCAGGATCTCGTTGCGCTTCTTCTCACCGCCGGAGAACCCGACATTGACGCCGCGGCGGAGCATGTCCTGCGGAATGTTCAGGCTCTTGGCGACTTCGCGGACCTTCTTCAGAAAGTCGGGGGTTGAGAACTCGCTCTCGCCGCGCGCCTTGCGCTGGGCATTCAGCGCCGTGCGCAGGAACGTCATGGTGGCGACACCGGCAATCTCGACCGGATACTGGAACGCGAGGAACACGCCTTTGGCGGCGCGCTCGTCCGGCGACATCTCCAGCAGGTTCTCGCCCCTGAACAGGATCTCGCCGGCGGTGACCTCATAGCCGGGCTTGCCGGCAATGACGTGGCTTAGCGTCGATTTGCCGGAGCCGTTCGGCCCCATGATCGCGTGCACCTCGCCCTCGTTCACGGTGAGCGAAAGCCCGTGGAGGATTTCACGATCCTCGACGCGGACTTGGAGATTTTTGACTTCGAGTAACGGCATTAGTCTTCCTTGAGTTATTCCGCAAGTTCAAGGCGCTTCTCGATGCGATCGAGGCGTAACTTGATCGCAGAGATGTCGGTGTGACCGTGTTCCTGAATGGTCACTACACCTGCGCGATGCTGGCGTATCGCCGTCATCTCGACGCTCAGTGTTTGCATCCAATCCGCCATCTTTCCGAGATCGGTCCGAATACCGCGAAGATATTCCAGGACTAGATTATCTGGCTCAACCATCATCCCACACTCCCCTCCAGCGAGATCGAGATCAGCTTCTGCGCTTCCACCGCGAATTCCATCGGCAGTTGCTGCAGCACATCCTTCACAAAGCCGTTGACCACGAGGCCGACCGCCTCCTCCTGGCTCAAGCCCCGCTGCACGCAGTAGAACAGCACGTCCTCGGAGATCTTCGAGGTCGTCGCCTCGTGCTCGAACAGCGCCGAGGAATTCTTGGCCTCGACATAGGGCACGGTATGTGCGCCGCATTTGTCGCCGATCAGAAGCGAGTCGCAGGCGGTGAAATTGCGCGCGCCGGTGGCCTTTCGGTGCGCCGTGACCAAGCCGCGATAGGTGTTTTGCGACACGCCCGCGGCGATGCCCTTGGAGATGATCCGGCTCGTGGTGTTCTTGCCGAGATGGATCATCTTGGTGCCGGAATCCACCTGCTGGTGGCCGTTCGAAATCGCGATAGAATAGAACTCGCCGCGTGAATTGTCGCCGCGCAGGATGCAGCTCGGATATTTCCAGGTGATCGCCGATCCGGTCTCGACCTGGGTCCAGGAAATCTTCGAATTGTGGCCGCGGCAATCGCCACGTTTGGTGACGAAATTGTAGATGCCGCCCTTGCCTTCCGAATTGCCGGGATACCAGTTCTGCACTGTGGAGTATTTGATCTCGGCATCATCCAGCGTGACCAGTTCGACCACCGCGGCGTGAAGCTGGTTCTCATCGCGCTGCGGCGCGGTGCAGCCTTCGAGATAACTGACGTAAGCGCCCTTGTCGGCGATGATCAGCGTGCGCTCGAACTGTCCGGTGTTGCGCTCGTTGATGCGGAAATAGGTCGACAGCTCCATCGGGCAGCGCACGCCGGGCGGCACGTAGACGAACGAGCCGTCGGAAAACACCGCCGAATTGAGCGTCGCAAAGAAATTGTCCGAGGTCGGCACCACCGTGCCGAGATACTTCTTCACAAGCTCCGGATGCTCGCGGATCGCCTCCGAGATCGGCATGAAGATCACGCCGGCCTGCTTGAGCTCTTTCTGGAAGGTGGTCGCGACAGACACGGAATCGAAGACGGCGTCGACGGCGATCCTGCGCTCGCCCAAGCTCTTCTCGCCATCTTGCCGCACCACGCCTTCGAGCACCTCGACTTCGCGCAGGGGAATGCCGAGCTTTTCATAGGTTTTCAGGATTTCCGGATCGATCTCGTCGAGCGAGCCGATCGTCTTCTTCGGCTTCGGCGCCGAATAATAATAGAGATCCTGGTAATCGATCTTGGGATAGTGAACGCGCGCCCAGGTCGGCTCGGCCATGGTCAGCCAGCGGCGATAGGCCTCCAGCCGCCATTCCAGCATCCAGGCCGGCTCGCTCTTCTTTGCGGAGATGAAGCGGACGGTATCTTCCGATAACCCCTTGGGGGCCTTGTCGGACTCGATAAGCGTCTCAAATCCATATCGATACTGGTCGACGTCGATCTGGCGAACCCGATCGACCGTCTCTTGTACGGCAGCCATTCTCTTCCTCCGCTCGCGGTTTCAAGGACCGCGGTGGATCAATTTCGGAACCACTACTACGATGTTTCCGGGACGAAATCACCTGCTTAGAACCATTCAAGCTGTGTTTCGTCGCTGATCCTTAAGTAAGGTACCGGAGAGCTTTCGCCAAGCCTCAAGGCAGCAATCGATGTCCGCATCTTGAGTGGACCAGCCCAGACTGAGCCGCACCGCTCCCTGGGCGATTTCGGGGCCGAATCCCATGGCTTCCAGCACATGCGAGGGCTGTACCTTGCCGGAGGAGCAGGCGGAGCCCGAAGACACCGCAATCCCGGCCAAATCGAAGCCGATGACGGCGGTTTCCGCTCTGAGGCCTGGAACCGTGAACAGCGTGGTATTGGGCAGCCGGGGTGCGCCGCCGGAAAACACGATGGCGCCGGGGGTTTTCTGCAGGCCGCTTTCAAGCCGGTTCCGCAGCCCGCCAAGCCGAATGCCGTCGTGGTCCAGATTTTCCAGGGCGGCCTTAACGGCGGCTCCAAACCCGGCAATTCCCGTTACGTTCTCGGTTCCTGCCCGGCGGCTGAGCTCCTGGCCGCCGCCGCGGAGTAGCGGCTGCAAGCCGGTGAGCCCGTCGGCCAGCACCAAGGCCCCCACCCCCTTGGGACCCCCAATCTTGTGCGCCGACAGCGTCACCAGATCGGCGCTCAACCTCTTCATATCAACGGATGTTTTTCCGAAAGCCTGAATCGCATCGACATGCAGCAATCCGCCTGCGGCATGGACGATCTCGGCCGCCTCCGCGACTGGTTGCACGGCTCCGGTTTCGTTGTTGGCGAGCATCACCGACACCAGCGCAGGGGGCCCGACAGCCAGCGCCGCGCGCAACCGGTCCAAGTCCATCAGGCCGGAACGGGTAACGCCCACGGTGCCAACGGCGTCGGCCGAAAATCGCCCGCCTGCCAGAACGGAGGCGTGTTCGATGGCCGAGGCCAGCAATCGTTCGACCGGAGGGTTCGAGCCACGCCTGAGCCCTGATCCAAGCGCCAGCGCATTGGCCTCGGTCCCGCCGGACGTGAAGACGACATTTCTCGTCAGCGCACCCACGCTGCCCGCGACAATGGCCCTGGCATCTTCAACCAGTTTCCGGGCCTGGCGGCCCTCGGCATGAACTGACGACGGGTTGCCGCAAAGGTCCAAGGCGGCAGCCATCGCCTCGCGCGCCTCATGGCGAAGCGGCGTCGTCGCATTCCAATCGAGATAGACCCGCCCAGACATGGAGTATTATAACACCCTTACCGTGAATCGCTCGAACCGCGCCTCACCAACCGCACCGGTCCACGCTTATGCCAATTGGCTATGATGACGTCTGCTGGCAATCGAAATGCTAACGTCTTGAGCGCGTTGCCGGATGTTGAAATCCCTTGCTTTTTGCCCCTCGCCTCATGCTAGAAGGCGGCCTCAAGTTCACCAGGCGCCGTTCGCGCACCGCCCAACGACGTCTGATCAGCCCTTTATCTCAGCAAGGTTTTGTCTGCCGAAGCGCCAGATAGAGCCAGCACAAAGTCGGTTGATTTTGCCAAGGACCATCAATGCCTGAAGTCATTTTCACCGGCCCCGCAGGCCGCCTCGAGGGCCGTTACCATCCGGCGAAGCAGAAGAATGCGCCGATCGCGATGGTGCTGCATCCGCATCCGCAGTTCCACGGCACCATGAATCACCAGATCATCTACCAATGCTACTACGCCTTCGCCCATCGCGGATTTTCCGTGTTGCGCTTTAATTTCCGAGGCGTCGGCCGCAGCCAGGGATCGTTCGATCACGGCACCGGCGAACTCTCCGATGCGGCATCCGCGCTCGATTGGGCACAGACCATCAATCCGGAAGCGCGCGCCTGCTGGGTTGCGGGCTTCTCGTTCGGCGCCTGGATCGGCATGCAACTCTTGATGCGCCGGCCTGAGGTCGAGGGCTTTATTTCGATCGCGCCGCCCGCCAATCTCTACGACTTTTCCTTCCTCGCCCCCTGCCCGTCTTCGGGCCTGATCGTGCATGGCGAGAAGGATGCCGTGGTGCCGCCCAAGGACGTCAACACGCTGGTCGAGAAACTCAAGACCCAGAAGGGCATCGTGATCGATCAGCAGATCATCCCCGGCGCCAACCATTTTTTCGACGGCAAGCTGGAGCCGCTGATGCAGACGGTGACGGGTTATCTCGACATGCGGCTCGCCAACGTTCGATAGGGCGGTTCGTGCCCCGGACGCGGTGCATCACCATCAGCGCGTTTACGCGCGTCTTCGACGCGCTATGGTGGTACGCCGCTGAGCCGGGGCCTAGCTCTGCAGTTGCGTCGTCCACGAATGGGTCACGGTTCTGCGAAGCAGCGCTACGCGCCGCATCGCGCCCGGGACACGCGGCCAACACCTACCGAACTCGCTGGACACCAGTCACGCCGCCTGCGCTTGCAAGCTCGAGATCCACGAATTCCGCCGCTTCAGGAAATCGCGCAGCAGCGCCGGATAATCGGCGCTGACCGCTGCGCGCACCGACGGCCGCTCCGCGAGCGACTTTCTCCACTTTGTCAGTTTGGGTTTTCCGGCAAGAATTCCAAAGTCGCCGATTTCGTCGAACACGTCGAAATAGCGAAACACCGGACCGAATACCGCATCCACCAGCGAGAAGCTTTCACCGTCAAACCATGGCGAGGCGACAAGCCGCGCCTCAAGCCGTGCAAAACGCTGCTCCAACTGGGCGGTCTTGGTTTCAAACGCCAGATCGTTCGGCGCGGCATAAAAGCCCGCAATATCGTTAAGGACCGCTGATCCGAATTCGATCCAGGCGCGGTGCTCCGCGCGGCGCAGGGCATCAGAGGGATGCAGCGGCTTCGCTTCGGTTTCCTCAAGGTATTCCAAAATCACGGCGGATTCGAAAATCGCGGTGTCGCCGACCTGCAGCACCGGCGTCCTGCCGAGCGGAGAAATGGCCAGGAACCAATCAGGCTTGTTGGCGAGATCGACGTCGATCCGTTCGAAGGCGACCCCTTTTTCGGTGAGCGCGATCACCGCCCGCTGCACATAGGGACAAAGCTTGTGGCTGATCAGTTTCAGGCGGGCGGCCATGGCGATCTCGCGAAGTTGATGCAAGTGCATGCAATTAAATGCAACTGCATCAAAATGTCAAGATGCTCAGGGCCTTGCGATCACCCCACCCGTCATCGGGATCGGGACGCCGGTGGTGGCGGGATAGCTGAGCGGCAAACCCTTCAGGCCGCGCGCCGCCAGAAAACCGAAGGCCTGCGCCTCGATTGAGTCCGTCGACCAGCCGAGCGCGTCCGCCGCCTCGACGGAGGCAGGCGAAAGCCGCTCGCGCAACATCCGCATCATGGTGAGATTGCGCGCGCCGCCGCCGGCCACGATCCAGCTCTCAGGCCGCTTCGGCAACAGCGGAACGACCCGGGCGATCGCCGCGGCCGTCAAGGCGGTCAGCGTCGCCGCACCGTCGGCTGGGGCAACGTCGCGCAGCACCAGCGACGCAAAATCGTTGCGGTCGAGCGATTTTGGCGGCCGCAGGGCAAAAAATGGATGGTCCAACGCCCGCGCAATCCAGGCTTCGTCAGCGACGCCCTGCGCGGCCATGCGGCCTTCGCAATCGAAGGGCTGGCTCGTTACGCGGTAGATGAAATCATCGAGCAACGCGTTGCCGGGCCCGGTATCGCAGGCGATCAGGATGTCGCCGCCGTCGATATAGGTGATGTTGGAAACGCCGCCGATATTGAGCACCACAATCGGCCCTTCACGCTCGAGCGACTGGGCAAGCGCACGGTGGTAGACCGGAACGAACGGTGCGCCCTGCCCGCCGGCGGCGACGTCGGCAGCGCGGAAATCATGCATCACCGGGATGTGGATCGCCTTGGCGAGCGCCGCGGCGTCGCCGATCTGCACCGTCATCCCCTCGGCCGGCCGGTGCAATACTGTCTGGCCGTGGAAACCGACGATATCGATATCCTCGAAGGTGATGCGATTGTGGGCGGTAAAACTGGCCACAGCCTCGGCGTGCGCCACCGTCACGACGCGCTCAGCCTCGCGCAGGATGCCGGGCCGCGCGTCGCGCTGCGGCAGATGCACGGCTTCTGCAAGGGCCTGGCGGAGCAGGCGGCGCTCGGGTTCGGTGTAGGGCCTGTAGCCTGAAGGGCCGAACGCTTGCACCCGCTTGCCATCGGTTTCGATCATGGCGACATCGACCCCGTCGAGCGAGGTGCCGCTCATCAGACCGACTGCCGTCAACATCATCGTAATCAAGCCCCAGCCAGCCTTAGCCCTACCCCAGGACGTCCAGCTTGTGCCAAATGGACACATCTTATATTGCCACGGCCTGCGCGCCAGCGGCAGCCCATTCCGCAGGGTTCCGAAAAACCCTGAAGTTAGCGTAAACAAGAATGATCCGAGTCGCACCCAAATGACTGCATTTAAATCTGATTTTCTCAATGTGCTGCAGAGCCGCGGCTTTATTCATCAGGTTTCTGACCCCGGCTCGCTGGATGCGCTGGCCGCGCGTCGCGAGCTCGTGGCCTATATCGGCTTCGACTGCACCGCGCCTTCGCTCCATGTCGGTTCCATGGTCCAGATCATGTGCCTGTACTGGCTGCAGCAAACCGGCAACAAACCGATCGCGCTGATGGGCGGTGGAACCACCCGCGTCGGCGACCCCTCGGGCAAGGACGAGACGCGAAAAATTCTTTCGATCGAGGATATCGAGCGCAACAAGGAGGGCATCAAGCAGGTGTTCTCGCGCTTCCTGAAGTTCGGCGAGGGCAAGGGCGATGCGGTCATGCCAGACAATGCCGAATGGCTGACCAAGCTCAACTGGATCGAGATGCTGCGCGATATCGGCCGGCATTTCTCCGTCAACCGAATGCTGGCGATGGACTCGGTCAAGCTCCGGCTCGAACGCGACCAGGAGATGAGCTTCATCGAATTCAACTACATGATATTGCAGGCCTACGACTATTACGTGCTCAACCAGCGTTACGATTGCCGCCTGCAGATGGGCGGCTCCGACCAATGGGGCAACATCGTCAACGGCATCGATCTCGGCCGCCGCATGGGCACGCCACAATTGCACGCGCTGACGACCCCGCTGATCACGACCTCATCGGGCGAAAAGATGGGCAAGACCGCCAGCGGCGCGGTCTGGCTCAACGCCGACATGAAGAGTCCTTACGAATATTGGCAGTTCTGGCGCAACACCGAGGATGCCGACGCGGCGCGCTTTCTGAAGCTGTTCACGACACTGCCGCTTGGCGAGATCGAGCGGCTGGCGGCACTTCAAGGCGCGGAGATCAATGAGGCCAAGAAAGCACTGGCGGACTCCGCGACCGCGCTTCTGCATGGTGCAGAGGCGGCCCGCGTCGCGGCGGAAACCGCGCGGCAAACTTTCGAGGAAGGCGCGATCGCCGAAAATCTTCCCACGGTGGAGGTATCCCGAGGCGAACTCGAAGCCGGAATCGGCGTGCTGGCGTCGTTCGTCAAAGCGGGCCTGGTCGCGTCGAATGGCGAGGCGCGTCGCCAGATCAAGGGCGGCGGTCTTCGCGTCAATGATACCGCCGTCACCGACGAGAAAATGATCCTGAAGCCTTCCGACCTCACGCCGGAAGGCGTGATCAAGCTGTCGATGGGCAAGAAGCGGCACGTCCTGCTCAAGCCTGCATAGGCGCATTCCTTTCAGACCCTAGCTGGCGGGCGTGGAAACGCGCCCCCTGAGCGCGCGATCAGCCGGGGAATCAAGCTTTGCGCCCGGCCGCGCTTAGAAGTGCAAGCCATGGACGACAATGCGCCCCGGCGGCAGGACACGCCCCCGACACCGCTGAAGCCAGCGCGCACGGCGCTGAACGTGCTCGCGCTGTGTTTTGCTCTATCCGTTCTCGGCCGCGGTCTCGGCGAGAGCTTTACCGTGTTTCTGCTGCCGATCTCGGAAAGCTTTGGTTGGGATCGCGCCCAGGTCGTTTCGGTCTACTCGCTGACCGCCTTGGCGGGTGGGCTGGCCTCGCCTCTGATCGGGCGGCTGTTCGACTATTCGGGACCCCGCCGCGTCTATTCGCTCGGATTGCTTCTGTTTGGCGGGGCGTTCCTGTTCACTGCGAACGCGAGCTATCTCTGGCAGTTCCAGCTGAGCCTCGGTCTCTGCGTCGGTTTCGGTATCGCCTTGATCGGTAACGTTCCGAATTCCATCCTGCTTGGCCGGTGGTTCGGCCCGCGGCTGCCGACTGCGATGGCCGTGGTCTATTCCGCCACCGGCGCCGGCGTGCTGGTGCTGCTGCCGGCCTCGCAGTTATTGATCGATCATCTCGGCTGGCGCGGCGCCTATCAGATCTTTGGCGGCACGGCCCTCTTGCTGCTTGTGCCGCTGTTGATACTGCCCTGGCGGTTGTTCTCCACGGGATTGCCGCACCTTGCCAGGAGCACGGCCGCGGATGTCGCCGACGGCGGCTGGACGCTCGTGAGCGCGATGCGCCACCGCGCATTCTGGGCGCTGTTCTCGACGTTTTTCTTCACCGCGATCGGCATGTATGCGATCGCGCCGCAAGTCGTCGCCTATCTGATCGATGCGGGTTTCCCGCCGCTACAGGCGGCGACCGCCTGGGGTTTTTCCGGCGTCGTGCTTTTGTTCGGCATGCTGGGCGTCTCTTGGCTCGACGGCATCATCGGCCGCAGGCCGTCGGTGCTGTTCAGCTACGCGCTGTCGATCGCAGGTATCTTCCTGCTCTGGTTGCTGCAATGGTATCCGAACATCTGGATATTGACCGGCTTCGTCGTTTGCTTCGGCAGCATGATCGGCTCACGCGGCCCGCTTCTGACCGCAACCGCCATGAAGATCTTCCGGGGCAAGCGGGTGGGAACCATCTATGGCACCATTTCGATCGGCAGCGGGCTCGGATCGGCGTTCGGCTCCTGGAGCGGAGGCCTGATCCACGACTGGAGCCACAGCTACAATCCGTTGATCGCCTTCGCGCTGGTCAGCGTGATTCTCGGCATGATCCCGTTTCTGGTAGTGCCCGCGCTGCGGCGCTGACGAGCCAAAGCTATTGGAAGTCAGTTGTTGTTTGAGGGAAATTCGGCCGGACCGATTTGCTTGCCGGTGTTGAAGTCCCAGATTTTTCTAGCAACGCCGGGGAAGATGGGCGAAAGCGGATTGACGCGAAGCGTCGGCTTGTCCGGCGTGCCGACCACCTCGTAGGTCACGCCGAATACCCCTTCATTGCTGCCACCGAGGAATAATCCGACGATCGGGATTTGATTTAACATATTGTTCAAGCCGTAGATCGGAAAAAAGGTGCCGCTCATGCGCACCTGGTTGCCGGGGTAGTCGATGTTGCCCTCGATGGTCCCCCCAATCGACAAACCTTTCAGGACCCCTTCCTTGATAGTGAGCTGTCCGTTCTGCCGGGTAAACTCGGCGCGAAGCCGCGAGAAGGCGACACCGCCTTGGCCTCCGGACTGTCCGCCTGCGGCCAGTCGATCAAGCGCACCCTCGCCCTTGACCGCAAAGTCCTTGACGTTGAGCAATCCCTCCTTCGGGCTCGGCTCGGCGGTCGGAGCGTCCACCGCCAGTTGAAGTTGGCCGCCGAGGACTTTGGAATAGGTATCCGTGAAGCGGAAGAAAGCACCGGCGTCATTGGTTTCGAGATAGATGACGTCGCGCCCCTGCGCGTGACCGCGCAAGTCGCCGGTCAGCGGCGTATCGCGCCCAAGCTTGCTGCTTAACGTAAAGCTTCGGATCGTTCCGTTGCGTCGCGACAGTTTGGCATCGACGCTGCGCAGCGCCTCACCGAAATAGCCCGCAACCGCGCCTAACTTCAGGTCCACATCCAAATCGAAGCCCTTGGCCCTGCTTTTGGCGTCAGCATCCTTGCCCGAGATCGCCGATTTAAGGAAACCGCGGCCGTCGAAGACATCGCCGCGCATGGTGACCTTGAAGACGCCATCGGGTCCGCGATCGGCCCGCAGCGATGTCTTGTCGCCTTCGGAAGGCGAATAGGTCGGGAAGTTCACATTCATCAGGTCGCCGTTCTGATCGACCTCGACCGACCCCTTGATCGATACGCCACCGCCTTCGATGACGATGTCTTCAAGCCGGGTCGATTGCGGCTTTTGAACCACGTTGAACGTGGCGCGGGTCGACTTGCCCGGCAGTTTGACCCAGCCCGGCAGGATATTGTCGAGTTTGAGGGAAGTCAGATCGGCATCGATGCCGAGGCGGGTATCGCCGCCGATCTTGCCGATCAGCTTGATCGGAAGGGTGCCGCTGACCGCGGGTCCGAGGTCGAACCCGAGCCGCGCGCGGCTCGCATCATCCAGCGTCGCCTGCAATTTGATATCGGCGTCTCCCTCATTCAGCTTGCGGTAGTCCAGCGAGGCGGGCTGCCCGTTGATCTTCACATCGCCCTTGACCTGATAGCCCTGGTTGTTGGCGACAACCTTCAGCGCACTTGCCTCCAACTTCTGGTTCATCACCAGGCGATCGGCGCCAAAGCCGCCGAGATCGGCAGTGATCGTATAGGTCGTGTCCGCCTTTGTCAGTTCGCGCTTGATCGGCAAACCAAGCGCGACAATTGCGGAAACCGTTCCCTTGCTCGCATTGGGATCGACCAGGGTGCCGGAAAATTCGCTGAGCTTGTCAGACGCGAGAATCTCGGCCACCGCCGGCACCGGGCCGTCGATCCGGAATTTTACCCGGGCCGGCGCCGGTTTCGGCGCCATGTCCGGCACCTCGAATACAAAATCCGAGATGGTGAGTTTGCGACCCGCCGGCGTATCGGCCGCACCCTGACCGATCGTCACCGTCGCGGTGCGGCCAGTCACCCGCGCCTTCAAATCCGCATCGCGCACCGATGGCAAATCATCCACCGGCCGCAACATCACGCCGTTGGCGACGATGTTGACATTAAGACCATCGTCGGGGATCGGGGGACCTCGCCGCGAAAGGTTTTTCACCGGCGAGTTGACGCCGACTTCGATGCGCTGGATCGAACCGCGTTCGACCCGGTCGATCACCCACTCGCGAACCTCCGGAACGATCAGGGTCGGCCACATCCGCTTGAGCGCGGACGCCGACATCGGTGTTCCGGCAAAACCCAGCATCAGCCGCGGCTCGGCCGAATAATCGACGCTGCCGGTTCCGGCGATACCGATCTCACCGTTGCTGAACTCGGCCTGCGTCAACAACACGCGCCGCCGGTCGGTGTCGAAACGCATGCCGACCGCGATGCGATTGAAGATCAACGCCGGTTCGTTGTCGATCCCGCCGAGCACGATGGTGCCGCCGCTGAGCCCCAATTGCCAATCGGCAACGTTGTCGTTGGGCGGCTCGAGATGAGCGAGAAGCGTGATCCTGTTTTGCCCGGAAATGATCTTGAAGGGCGCCAGCAGCACCCGCCGGCCAGAATCCCATTCGACGTTCACTTCCGCCGAATCGATCGCCATCGGATAATCCGGCGTATCGCTGTCGGTGATGTTTCCGGCACCCGCGGTAATCTTGCCGCGGAAATAGGTCGGCAAGCCGTCACGGCCCAATTCACCCTTCAGTTCGCCGCTCAGCGGCAAATCTGCGCCATAGGTGAGATCCTTCAGCCGCAAAGCGAGCAGGATGTTTGCGGTCGGGATCTTGTCGGCTCGAATATCCACCCCGCGCACGCCATTGGCGGGAGGCCCGACCACCACGCGCAGCGACCAGGCATGACGGCCCTCTTCGCCGACGCTCAGCGCCACCCCGCCACCGCTGGGTCGACGGAGACTGAGGGTGATATTGTCGAAATTCCATTTGTTGCCGCGCTGCTGATCATCGACGATCAGGTTGCCGTTCTTCAAGCCGATCTCAACGAGGTTTTGTCCGTCAAGCCCGGTGAGGCTCAAGCTGTCCAACCAGTCGAGGCCGGCGAGCAGTCCGCTTTGCGTGCTATCGGGACTTGCCGGCGCGGGGAGAGATTGAGCCGCGGGTGAAGACGCAGACGCAGGTCCGCTTGCTGGCACTTGGCGCGGAAACGTCGGCGGAAGCCCTGCTGCTTTCTTGGAAGCGACGCCGGTCGCGAGCGGCCGCGCGTTGTCGCCTGTCGAAACAGTTACGTTGCCGTCCGGCGTGATGCGCACCGAGAGTTCGGCGTCCACCAGGTTCAGGCTCTCGGCGCGAAGACGCCCCATCAACAGCGCTGAGCCCGAAAGCTTCACCTCGGCCTTTGGCGCGCTGGCCACGATCGCATGGTCACGGTCGCGCACGATGATGTCGCGGATACGCACCGCAATGCGGATTCTGCCGGCGCGCTCGATTTGCGTGCCCCCCACCTCAACGGTATTGCCGTGACCGATATTTTCCTCGATCGCCGCGGCAAGCCAAGGCGTTGCCATTTCGAGGTTGATCGGACCCGCGCCGAGGCGCCACCACAGGCCGCCGAAGCAGCCGGCAAAGATTACCAGCAGGGACGTGATGATGACGGCCAGACGTCTTATCCAGCGTTCGCCGGCAAGCCGGCGCCGGAAGGCTCTTAGGCGATCGCTGAACAGATAGAAGCGGGAGTTCGACCGCGACAACAGCCGTTGTGCGCGACGGCAAGCCTCATCGTGTTCCTGATCCCAACCGGGATCATCCCACTGTGGCTGCTGGACGTCAGCACGCGGATTTGTCCCCTTGGGCGGCGTTTTCCCTACCATTGCCTCTCGGTGCTGGCGCTGATTGTGTGATTGATCGCCGCCAGGGCTTCGTCCGTCGACACGCAACGAAGGCTCCCGTGCCGGCATTGCTACCAATCCTCACCTCGTACCCATGCCGGTCATTTAGGCCCAAGGAGCCCATCCGAAGCAGTGCATGGGTGGCGTGTCGAATTCCTTTTAAGCATACTCCGAGCCGATCAGACTTGCCCAGTCGGCTTGATTCCAGCTTGTCTCAATACCCCAATGATTGATCCGCGGAAAGCGACGAAAGGAAGGCGTATGTCCAAGAAAACGCGTAAGAAATCCCCCAAATCTTCCATCGGCGGAACAACCCGCGCTCAACCGGCCGCATCAGCAAAGAGGCCACCTTCGAAATCTCGCAAAGCACCTGCAAGCAACCCAGGCAAGAACGCAAAAAACAGGCAACCAGGAAGCACGGTCATAAAAGCATCCCACAAGCCCCCGTCGAAAGCGTTAAAATCATCCAGTTCCGCAAAAACGGCTCGGTCGACCGCTCCGGGATCGAAGGCCAAAGCTGTGAGGGTCAAGCCAGCGAAGGCCGAGGCCTTCACGGCCGAGACTTCGAATCCTTCGCTGGAGAACGCCCGCGGAGCGCCCGCAACCCGATCCGCTCTGGCCGAGGGCGCCAAGGCTCCCTCGTTCCGATTGCCACGCGACGGCGGCGACACCGTTTCGCTGGCGGACTACGCGGGTAAAAAGCTTGTGCTATTTTTCTACCCGCGCGCGGACACACCCGGCTGCACCAAGGAGGCGATCGATTTCACACGATTGGCGAGCGCTTTCGCCGAAAACCAAACTTTCGTGCTCGGGGTTTCCGGCGACCCGCCCAAGGCGCAGGAAGCGTTCCGGAACAAGCACCAGCTCTCCATTCCTCTCGTTTCGGATGAGAAGCACGAGATGCTGCAAGCCTATGGCGCGTGGGGCGAGAAATCCATGTATGGCAGGACCTTCCAAGGCATTCTTCGCACAACCATCCTGATCGGCGCGGACGGCCGCGTGGCCAAGATCTGGCGCAATGTGAGGGTCGACGGGCACGCCGATGAGGTGCTCGCCGCGGCACGGGCCACTTAGTTCTGGGCCTGTTCGCGAAAAATTAACCATGACGAGGTCAAATCATCCCCGCAAATTTGGCCGTACGGAACGCATCTCCGACCGGCGCGGGAGTGCCGATGTCGTACCGTTCCGGTCATCATGCCGAGCATCACCATCATGACCACGGAAGACGGCCCGCTCGCCAGCCGGTCGGCCCTGCATCAGTCGCTGCACAACGGGCGCAAAACGGATACACGCTGGTTCATGCGGGCAAGCAGGTTCGGTTTGGTCCGGTAGCGTTTTGGATCGTGATCGGCACCGTGACGGCGCTCGGCATGTGGTCGGCCGCAACCGCGACCTATTTCGCGTTCCGCGATGACGTTCTCACCCGGCTGATCGCGCGCCAGGCCGAGATGCAATACGCCTACGAAGACCGCATCGCGGAACTCCGCGCCAAGGTCGACCGTACCACCAGCCGCCAGTTGCTGGACCAGGAACAGTTCGACCAGAAACTCGAACAGGTGATGCGCCGGCAGACCGCATTGGAATCGCGTGCAACCGCGATGGGCTCCATTCCCGATATGCAGCCGACCGGATCGATCAGGGCGCCATCGCGCGGCTCCGCGGCGGCCGATCCGGCTCCGTCAGCTGCGGCGAAACCCTCGCCGATCAGCGATACCGCCGTGTTCGTGGCGCCCCCGGATCGCGAAGCGCGTCTGGAATCAAGGGCGCCGATTATCGTCAATCCGCCGCCGAACAAGTTCGCGAAAATCCAGGGCGTCGACAATGTGATTGTCCGCTTGCAGACCTCGCTTGACCAGATCGAGAGGCGTCAGATCGCAGCGCTCAGCTCGGTTGAGGACGGCATGGAATCCCGCGTGCGCCGGATGCGCGGCATACTCAACGATCTCGGCCTTGATATTGCTGAACTGGAAGCGGCGACACCGCGCGCGGCGATGGGTGGACCCTTTGTCCCCGTGAAACTTCCCGCCGATGCCGGCCCTTTCGAGCGCCAGCTCAACCGAATCAACGTCACCCGTACCCAGGTGGATCGTCTCAACCGGACCCTTGCGCTGGTGCCATATCGAAAACCCGTGATCGGTGAAGTCGAATTCACATCCGGCTTCGGGGTCCGCAGCGATCCGTTCCTCGGTCGCCCGGCCATGCACACCGGCCTCGATTTCCGCGCCGCCACGGGCGACCCGGTGCGCGCCACCGCGAACGGAAAAGTGGCGTCATCCGGATGGGCCGGCGGCTATGGCCGCATGGTCGAAGTCGACCATGGCAATGGTCTGTCGACCCGCTACGGGCATCTCTCGGAGGTCAACGTCAAGGTCGGTGACGCCGTCAGGATCGGGCAAGTGATCGGCGCTGTCGGTTCGACCGGCCGATCGACCGGCCCGCATCTGCATTACGAAACCAGGATCGACGGCGAAGCGGTCGATCCGCAAAAATTCCTGCGTGCCGGTGTGCGGTTGAGTGCGGGCTAGGAAGGCGCCTTGTTATCGGCTGGGGACTACCTCCGCCACAAATTTCGGTGGATGTCAGAAATGCCTTTGGCATCCCTGCATGTCCGTCGCCGGGGGATGAACGGACCTCGCTCGGATGCGGGCCGAGGTCCGAGGTTGACCCAACTCGGAAATTTGCCCGCCTCCACTTCAAGACTGTTAATCAATTGCTCGCTAATCTTCTGCTCGGTGGGAACTGAGCTTGCACAATGCGAAAAGTCGTTAGAATTGCGATTATCGTTTGCCTGTTGGTGGCGGCTATTCCTGCCGCCTTCTTCGGTTACCTGTGGCTCTGGACTTGGTACAAGACTGCTCAAGTCGAGAGTTTCTATCAGGAGCATCGCTTGTTGCGCGAAATGCGCGCCGTGCAAAAGAATAGCACCAACAATTCCGAGCCAGCACGCGAAGCGCTATGGCAGATACTGCCGCTGGGAACTGTTAGAGAGGCAGCCGTCGCCGTTCTCCGCAGAGAAGGATTTGGCTGTCAGACTATCGCTGAGCCAATTACTGACACTCGGTTGCGTCAACGCTTTATAGAAGCTCGCGGCTTGACGAACATCCCGATTGATAGTCGGACCAGAAAAGAATGGGTGGATTGTCAGGCGAGGACCCCAAACATCATGGGCTATGGGCACTGGATCGTTGACTTGGAATTCGATGCCGATGGGCGCCTGAGCGACGCAGGCATCGCGATATGGAACATATTCCTGTAGCGGCCAGATCGGTCTCACCACCAAAGCTGAACCCGACACAGGTGGAGATTGTCACGAACGACGCGGACTTCTGCTGTTGGCACTTTTCGGAAGTGCCACAATGTCCGACTTGAGTCCGGAATGCGCACCGAAGCGGACGTCCGCCGACTAGGGTCTGTTGAGAATCAGGATTCCCTCTGTGGCTTGGTTGTGATTCAAGCTTTAGATGGAACGATTCGTACTGACAGACGCCCAATGGGCGAAGATGGAACCGCATTGTCTGGGTAAGCCGACGGACCCTGGGCGCAGCGGAAGCGACAACCGCCGCTTCGTCGAAGCGGTGCTTTGGATCGTGCGGACGGGAAGCCCGTGGCGTGATCTTCCGCCGCTCTTCGGCAATTGGAACACTGTTTTCAAGCGCTACCGCGACTGGGTCAAGGCGGATGTTTTCACCAGGCTTTTCGAGGCCTGCTCGGACGCGCCAGACATGGAATACGCCATGGTCGACGCCACTATCGTCAAGGTCCACCGCCACGGACAAGGCGCAAAAGGGGGTCTCAGAGCCAGGCCATCGGCCGTTCCAAAGGCGGCATGACGACCAAAATTCTGGCGCTGACCGACGCGCTCGGCAATCTCGTCCGCTTCGTTCTCTTGCCCGGTCATCGCTTCGATACGGTCGGGGTTGCTCCGCTCATCGACGGTCTCACCTTTGACGGCTTCATCGCCGACAAAGCCTTCGACAGCAATTCCATCATCGCCGACCTCAACGAGCGCGGCGCCAAGATCGTCATCTCTCAGCATCCACGGCGCGCTTCGCCTCTGTCGATCGACGCGGAAATCTACAAGTGGCGTCACCTGATCGAAAACTTCTTCTGCAAGCTCAAGGAATTCAAACGCATCGCCATGCGCGCAGACAAAACCGACCAAAGCTTCGCCGCAAATATCCTTCTCGCCGCAGCCGTGATAAACTCCCGATGAATCTCAACAGACCCTAATCTGAATTATAGGTTCACGGCCTAATCCACATCTTCCACCGCGCCGGGCGCCGCCCCGAACGCGCGCTGCGCGAGCGTGGCCGCCATGAATTCGTCGAGGTCGCCATCGAGCACGCCGGAGGTGTCCGACGTCTGTACGCCAGTGCGGAGGTCCTTCACCATCTGATAGGGCTGCAGAACATACGAGCGGATCTGATGGCCCCAGCCGATATCGGTCTTGGCGGCCTGGTCGGCGGCGGCCTGCTCTTCGCGCTTTTTCAGCTCCATCTCGTAAAGCCGCGCGCGCAACATGTCCCACGCCTGCGCCCGGTTTTTGTGCTGCGACCGGCCGGCCTGACACACCACCGCAACGCCGGTCGGGATGTGGGTGAGACGGACCGCGGATTCGGTCTTGTTGACGTGCTGACCGCCCGCCCCGCCCGAGCGCATGGTGTCGGTACGGACATCGGATTCCTTGATGTCGATCTTGATGCTGTCGTCGACCACAGGGAAAATCGCCACGCTGGAAAACGACGTGTGCCGGCGCGCGTTCGAATCGAACGGCGATATCCGCACCAGCCGATGCACGCCCGCTTCGGTTTTCAGCCAGCCGTAGGCGTTGTGTCCGCTGATCTGGATGGTGGCAGACTTGATGCCGGCCTCTTCGCCTTGCGTCTCCTCCAGATATTCGATCTTAAAGCCGTGCTTTTCGGCCCAGCGGGTGTACATGCGAAGCAGCATCTCGGCCCAGTCCTGGCTCTCGGTGCCGCCCGCGCCGGCATGCACCTCGAGATAGGAATCGAAGCGGTCGGCTTCACCCGACAGCAGGGCTTCGAGCTCGCGGCGTGCGACTTCCTTTTTCAGCGCCTTCAGCGCGGCCTCGGCCTCGGCCACCACACCGGAATCGTTCTCGGCCTCGCCGAGTTCGATCATGCCGATATTGTCCTCGAGCTCGCGCTCGACCTTGCCAATACCATTGAGCGCATCCTCCAGCGAGGTTCGCTCCTGCATCAGCTTCTGCGCCTTCTGGGGATCGTTCCAGAGATTGGAATCTTCGGCGAGCTTGTTCAGCTCCGCCAGACGCGCGGTGGATTTTTCGACGTCAAAGATGCCTCCTCAGCAGCCCGACCGACTGCTTGATCTCTTCAACGAGGCGTTCGACTTCAGCGCGCATGGACTTCTCTGCTTCTTGCGGCGCGGGGCCGCTATTTGTGATGCTGCGAGGGATGTAGCGGCCGACGCCGCAAAGCGCAATCGGGGTCCTGATCTCTTTGGTGATTTACCATGTGCGAAGCCGACGCTGCCCGCTTGGCTTGAGAATCCGCTAGTACAATCGGCCAGTGCCGGGACTGAACAGACTACGATCGGCATCGGGCGATGGCTGCAGTTGGCGGCCGTCGGCATCGGCCACGTAATTATCGGGCGGCGCGGTGCCCGGTTTGAAGGCTTCGAGAATCGTTCTGCCGCCCTCGCCCGGGCCGACGCGCATGCCGCTCTTGGCATCGACCCGGATCAGCTTGATTCCGGCCGGTATCTTGAAGGGGACCGCGGGCTTGTCGGCGAGCGCGAGCTTGAGGAAGTCACGCGCGATCGGCGCGGCCAGATGGCCGCCGGTCGCCGCATTGCCCCTGCCGAGCGGCCGCGGCTTGTCAAACCCGAGATAAATGCCGACCACGATGTCCGGTGAGAAGCCGATGAACCAGGCGTCCTTCGCCTCGTTGGTGGTGCCGGTCTTGCCGGCGATCGGCTTGCCGACTTCCTTGACCACGATCGCCGTGCCGCCTTGCACCACGCCTTCCATCATCGAGGTGATCTGATAGGCCGTCATGGTATCGAGCACCTGCTCGCGGCGGTCGACCAGCTGCGGCTCGGGCTGATTTTTCCACCCCGAAGGGGCATCGCAGCCGCGGCATTCGCGGGCGTCGTGCTTGAAGATGGTGTGTCCGTAACGGTCCTGGATGCGATCGATCAAGGTCGGCTTCACGCGACGACCGCCATTGGCGAACATCGAATAGGCCGTGACCATCCGCATGACGGTGGTTTCACCGGCGCCGAGCGCGTAGGACAGATAGTTCGGCAACTCGTCATAGACGCCGAAGCGCCGCGCATATTCGCCGATCAGCGGCATGCCGATGTCCTGGGCCAGGCGCACGGTCACCGTATTCAACGACAGGCGCAGCGCGTTGCGCAGCGTGGTCGGACCATTATATTTGCCCGACGAGAAATTCTCAGGCCGCCAGATGCCCGAACCCTGTCCCTGGTCGATTTCGATCGGCGCATCGACTACGACGGTGGACGGCGTATAGCCGTTGTCGAGCGCGGACGAATACACAATGGGCTTGAACGACGAACCCGGTTGTCGATAGGCCTGCGTGGCGCGGTTGAACTGGCTCTGGTCGAATGAGAAGCCGCCGACCATCGCAAGCACGCGGCCGGTCCAGGGGTCCATCACGACCATCGCGCCCGAGACTTCCGGCAATTGCCGCAGCCGGAACTGGCCTTCCACCGGATTGCCGTCCTTGAACAGCGGATCGGCATAGATGACGTCGCCCGGCGAAAGCACCTGCGACATCGCCGTTAGCGTCTTGCCCTTTGTCGGGCCGGCCGCAGCCTTGGCCCATTTCACGCCCTCGAGCGTGATGATTCCGGTTTGCCGCTGCTTGCTGACGGCGCCACCGAGTTCGTGGCCGGGCTGAAAGCCGATCCGCGCCGATTGATCGCTGGTCTCCAGCACCACGGCCATTCGCCAGGGCGAAATATCCGAGAGCGATTTGACGTCGGCGAGTTTCACGCCCCAATCGCCTGTTATGTCGAGCTTACTGAGCGGACCGCGCCAGCCCTGCGCCTCGTCGTAATTGACGATGCCGGCGGCCATGGTCTTGCGCGCCATGACCTGGATCTTTGGATCGAGCGTGGCGCGGACCGACAGGCCGCCTTCGTAAAGCTTCTTCTCGCCGTACCGCTCGAAAATATCGCGGCGAACTTCCTCGGCAAAATATTCGCCGGCAAAAATATGGGCGGCATTGGCGCGGCTGGTGACGGAGAGCGGATCCTTGCGGGACTTGTCCGCATCGGCCTGCTTGATCCAGCCATTTTCCAGCAACCGGTCGATCACATAGTTGCGACGTTCGATCGCCCGGTCACGGTTGCGCACCGGATGCAGCGCCGCCGGCGCCTTCGGCAGCGCGGCCAGGTAAGCGGCCTCCGAGACGGTGAGTTCATTGACCGATTTGTCAAAATAGACGAGCGAGGCCGCGGCGACGCCGTAGGCACCAAGACCCAGATAAATTTCGTTGAGATAAAGTTCGAGAATCTTGTCCTTCGAATAGGTACGCTCGATCCGCATCGCCAGCAGCGCTTCTTTGATCTTGCGCGTGAACGATACTTCGTTGGTCAAAAGAAAATTCTTCGCCACCTGCTGGGTGATCGTGGAGGCGCCCTGCGGACGGCGGTTGGAGCCGAAGTTTTGCGCATAAAGGACGGCGGCACGCGCCATGCCCGAGAAGTCGATGCCGCCATGCTCATAGAAATTCTTGTCCTCGGCCGCCAGGAACGCGTTGATCACGAGCTTTGGAACCGCCTGGATCGGCAGGTATAGGCGACGCTCCTTGGAATATTCGCCGAGCAGCGCGCCGTCGGCCGCATGAACGCGGGTCATTACCGGCGGCTCATAATCCTGAAGCTGCGAATAGTCGGGCAGATCCTTGGAAAAATGCCAGATCAGCCCTGCCATCGCGGCGACGCCCACCAGGAACAGGACGGTTCCGGCGGCGAACAGGAAACCCAAGAACCGCACCAGCAAGCGCATTATCAAACGTCCGTTTCAGCCCTAGCGCCGCAACTTGCGGCGCGCTCCTCAGTAGCGAAGTCTGGTGCGAGACGCTTTGCCGCCCCACGGGCACATTATAAGCGGTCGGGAGGCAATTTTGATCGATTCCGAACGCATCGCGGCGCTTTTTTATAAGGCCGCCGCTGTGTCCAAACTAGGGCTTCCGGCATCCGGTTCCGTTCAATTACCAGCTCCGGCCGTCGCCAGACGCTTGGCGAAGAACATATCGATGGCGTGCGCCACCGATCCCACGGTACGGGAACGCCAGTTCTCCGATACCAGATGTTCGAGGTCATCCTTGTTCGAGACGTAGCCGAGTTCGATCAGGACCGACGGCACGTCGGGGGCCTTGAGGACTCGAAACCCGGCGGATTTGAGGGGATGTTTGTGCATCCGTGTCGTCGATTTCAACTCGCCCATCAGCGTGCGCGCAAACCGGTGGGAGAAGGTGCGGGTTTCGCGCTGGGCGAGGTCGATGAGAATGTCAGCGACCTCGGTCGGCTCCTCGGTCAGATTAACTCCGCCGATTGCATCCGCCTTGTTCTCGGCTTCCGCCAACCGCTCAGCCTCCGCGTCCGAGGCGCGGTCGGACAGCGTGTAGATCGTAGCACCCTGGGCGTCGCCTTCACGGCGCGGCAAGGCGTCGGCATGGATCGAAACAAACAACGCCGCCGATTGATTGCGCGCGATCCGGACACGGTCGGCGAGCGGAATGAAGGTGTCATCGGTGCGGGTCATGACGACCCGGTATTTGCCGCTTTTCTCGATGCGATCGCGCAACGCCAGCCCAAACCCCAACACCAGGTTCTTTTCGCTTTCGTTACCCGACTGCGTCCCATGGTCGGGACCGCCATGGCCGGGATCGATCACGACCACGGGGCGCAAATCCGGCGCTGCGGGCGGGCCAGGCTTGGGCGCAAGCTCCATTTTGGCCGTCGTCGCAACCACGGCGTCCTTGGCGTCTGCAATAGTGGGCCTCAGCTCGGGCCGATTGTCAGCCGTGAGCGACTGTACGAACGTCGTGCGGTCCACTTCCTCGAGTTCAAGGACCAACCGCGGGGGTTGGCCGTTGGCCGCATCCAGCACATAGGCGTTGGCGATCCTGGCAGGCCCAGTCAGATCGAACACGATCCGCGAACCGCCCGGCAGGACCATTCCGTAACGGAATGCCTTGATCAGCCCGCGCCCCGCGACGCCAACGCCGGCAGGTAGCCGGAAGCTGACCTGCGGGATATCCACGACCACGCGATAGGGATCGGCGAGCGGGAACGCTCGAAACGAGATCGGCTGGTCGAGGTCGAGGACAAAGCGGGTTTGTTTGCTGTCGCCCGCCAGACGGGCATCGGAAGCGACCGGAAAACTCGAAATTGTGGCCGGCTTCGCTGACGGGCCTTCGGCGGCGCCACCCAGGGCGAACCGGGAGCAGACCAATGCTGCGGCGCACAACAGCGCGCAGCTCAGCAAAACATGAAGATTTGCGCGGCTCGCCAACGAATCTGTGCCTCCGAGCAGCCCTCTTACCCCAATAGAACCGCGGGGTTAACCGCCGTTTAAGTCTTGGCCGGCGAATAAGGCAAAGTGTTGCCGGGCGGCGACGCTTGGCTTGCACCTGGCGGTCAATCAACGTATGTAAAAGACGCTGACGGCTAAAATTCCCGGTTGTGTCGCGTTCAGCCTCCCGGTGCAGCGCTGGAGCCTCCGACAAGTGGAGTTCCAGCGTCTTTCCGATCCCTCCGCAGCCAGCGCAGCGCGCGGCTGACAAGGAGCGGCGGTTTCGAGCCCGAGCGGCGTCCGGTCCCAGGTCACTAACTTGTTCCAGGGACGGCTTTAGATTCGGCTTAACCGATTATCGGGCCGCAAGGCTCCGACATACGATGGCTGGTGGGCGCTTTGGCGCCGCGCCGGGGCCTTCAGCGAGAGACAAGGCGGCGCCTTTGCCGCCCCAAAATGTTTAGACGGGCCGACGCTTGATGCGCCAGACTGTGTTGCCGACCATGATCCACGGAAGAATCGCGCCGACGCATTGCGAAAACTCTGCGCGTCGTTTTGCTTCCACGGGATCCCGTTCGGTTGGGCGCCCCGGGTTGCGTTTTGGCCTTCCCCTCACCCCCGAATCAGGTGGACCGTCGCGTCGCCCGGCCGCGCGATACGCGCGCACCGCGATACGCGCCCGCCGCCGTCAAGAGTTCCAAAATGCCCAACAAAATGCTTATCGATGCCACCCACCCGGAAGAGACCCGGGTTGTCGTGGTCCGCGGCAATCGCGTCGAAGAGTTTGATTTCGAGACCGCTCAGCGCAAACAACTTCGCGGCAACATCTATCTCGCCAAGGTCACGCGCGTGGAGCCGTCCCTGCAGGCGGCCTTCATCGAATATGGCGGTAACCGGCACGGCTTTCTCGCCTTCAGCGAAATTCATCCGGACTATTACCAAATTCCGGTCGCCGATCGTCAGGCGCTGATCGAAGCCGACGAACGCGCCCATCGCGAGGCCGAGGAAGAATCCGAAAACCGTTCCAACCGGCGCCGGCCGCGCCACCGCAATTCTCGCCGCCGCGGCAGTGGCGAGCGCATCCAAAGCGAGGTTGTCGAGCACGCGAGCCGAGAGCCGTCGCAGGCCGCGCAGCCGCATGACCTGCATGAGCACGCCGAAAGCGAGCACACCCACGACGCCGAACTTCACCACGGCGAGGCGGAACACCATGACGATGCCGCGCATCATGATCATGAGCATTCGCACGATCATGAACATGCGCACGACGAACATGACCATGCTGATGAGCACGGCCATCTTGATGCGAACGAAGCACCGGAGCCGGCGACCGGGCACGAGACGGCTGCGGTTGAGAGCTCGGCCGCGCCAGAGGCCTCCATCAGCGCGGCGGCCCACCAAGACCGCGCCCATGATGAAGCCAGCCGCGAGGAAAATGCGCGTGAAAACGCCGCCCACGCCGACGACGCGGCACACGCCGAAGACGGTGGCGGAGCGCGCACCGAACACGCCGGCGAGGAACATCCGGCTTCGCTTCACGACGTCCACGCCGCAGCGCCAGATGGCGAGGAAATCCACGACGATGAGGACGAGGGCGACGAGGCCGAGGAAGAGGTCGTCGAATCCGTCGGTGGCGATGACGTGCTGGAAGAAGTGCCCGAGCGCACCTTCCGCCCGCGCCGTCAGTACAAGATCCAGGAAGTCATCAAGCGCCGCCAGGTGATGCTGGTGCAGGTGGTCAAGGAAGAACGCGGCAACAAGGGCGCGGCGCTGACGACGTACCTGTCGCTCGCCGGCCGCTATGCAGTATTGATGCCTAATACAGCGCGCGGTGGCGGCATCAGCCGCAAGATCACCTCGGCGCAGGATCGCTCGCGGCTGAAGGAAGTTGTGCAGGATCTCGATGTGCCCGAGGGCATGGGGATCATTCTGCGCACCGCGGGTGCTTCCCGCACCAAGCCCGAGATCAAGCGCGACTTCGAATACCTGATCCGCATGTGGGAAACCGTGCGCGACATGACGCTCAAGTCGCAGGCGCCCACGCTGGTCTACGAGGAAGGCTCGCTGATCAAGCGGTCGCTGCGCGATCTCTACAACAAGGAAATCGACGAAATTCAGGTCGCCGGCGAAGCCGGTTACCAGGAAGCGCGTGATTTCATGAAAATGCTGATGCCCTCGAATGTGCGGGCGGTCAGACAATATCGCGACGGCCAGCCGTTATTCTCGCGCATGGGGGTCGAGAGTCAGCTCGATGCGATGTTCTCGCCGACGGTACAATTGCGATCCGGCGGCTACATCGTGATCAACCAGACCGAGGCGCTGGTCTCGATCGACGTCAACTCCGGACGCTCGACCCGCGAACACCACATCGAGGACACCGCGCTCAAGACCAATCTCGAGGCCGCCGAGGAAGTCGCAAGGCAGTTACGATTGCGCGATCTCGCCGGGCTGATCGTCATCGACTTCATCGATATGGACGAGAAGCGCAACAACCGAGCGGTGGAGCGCAAGCTCAGCGATTGCCTGCGGCAGGACCGTGCGCGAATCCAGGTCGGACGCATCTCGCATTTCGGACTGCTCGAAATGTCGCGCCAGCGCATCCGCGCCAGCGTGCTGGAGAGTTCGACCGAACCCTGCCCGCAATGCGGCGGCAGCGGCCATGTACGTTCGGTCTCGTCGGTGGCGCTGCAGTTGCTGCGCGGCCTTGAGGAAATCTTGATGAAGGGCGCGACCCACAATCTCATGGTGCGCACCCGGACCGACGTTGCGCTTTACGTTCTCAATCACAAGCGCGGCCATCTGCGCGATCTCGAAAACAGCTTCAAGGTAAGCCTTGCAGTGATTGCCGACCCGACGGTGAGCGGCCAGCAATCTTTCGTCATCGATCGCGGCGAACAAGTGCACACGCTGGAGGCTGCCAAGGCGCTGCTGGCGGCGCAGGTTGCAGCTTTTCCGTCGCAGTCGGAAGAAGCATTCGAAGAGGACGAGCCGTTCGACGTCGAAACCGAATCGGAAGTTGAAACCGAAGAGGCCGAAGGGCTCACTGATGATTCCGCTGGCGGCGAAGAAGCCAGCACCGAAGCAGGAGTGGATGGCCCGAGGCGCAAGCGGCGGCGACGGCGGCGTGGCCGCGGCGGCGAGGCGCGCGAGGGTGGCCCCCCGCGCGAGGAAAACATCGCGCGCACGGTTTCCAGCCCTGCCGAGATCGCGGGAACCGAGGAGAGCGAGGCCGACGACGAAGAATCCGAGGAGCAGCCCGGCGCCGTTCGTTCCGATCAGGCAGCAAGCGGCGAGCGCCGGCCCCGCCGCCGCGGACGTCGCGGGGGACGCCGCCGGCGCGGCGGGCAGGAGGACGGTCTGTCGGGATCAATTGCCGATGAACTCTCGCCGACCCCGGCGCCGGAGGTGACGAGCGCGGTTGCCGATTTCGACGGCTATTCTGCAGAACCCGCGCCGCAGGTGCTCGAAGCCGAATCCATGGCGCCGCAACCCGAGCAACACACAGCCGATCGCCGTCCGCCGGAAGTGGCGCCGACGGCTGAGGCAGAAACCGCTCAGGAGGCCGAAAGAGCCGCCGCGCGGCGGCGCTCGACCGTGCGCGAAAAAGTGAGCTTCATGGTCAATGCGCAGCCTGACGCGGCCGCGCCTGTCAGCAACAATCCGCCTCAGCCACCGACAGCGGCCCCCGCCCCGGCCGAACCTGCTTCGGAGGCAACCGACGGCCAGCCCCGCCGCGCGGGATGGTGGTCGCGGCGCTTTGGCAACGGCGAATAGGCAAACTGATTTTGCGAAAGCAAAAACCGCCCGGCGAAAACCGGGCGGTTTTTATTTGTGCGGCTCTTCACGCATGCGAAGGCCCCTACCCCGTGGTGACCGCTGTCTCGATGCTGGTTGGATCGATCTGCTTGTTGAGATTGGCGTGCAGCTTGTCGCGATCAAGCTCGCCTTCCCACCACGACACCACCACGCAGGCAACGCCGTTGCCGCAAAGGTTCGTCAGCGCGCGGCATTCGCTCATGAACTTGTCGATGCCAAGGACGATCGCCATGCCAGGAACCAGGCGTGGATCGACCACGGCAAGCGTCGCCGCCAGCGTGATGAAGCCGGCCCCGGTAATGCCGGACGCCCCCTTCGAGGTCAGCATGGCGACCAAAAGGATCGTGATCTGCTGTCCGAAACTGAGATCGAAACCGAGCGCCTGCGCGATGAACAGGGTCGCGAGCGTCATGTAGATGTTGGTGCCGTCGAGATTGAACGAATATCCGGTCGGCACGACCAGCCCCACCACCGATTTGGAACAGCCGAGCCGCTCAAGCTTTTCCATCAGCGAAGGAAGCGCGCTTTCCGACGACGAGGTGCCCAGCACGACCAGCAACTCGTCCTTGATGTAGGCCAGGAATTTGAAGATCGAGAAGCCGACCATTCGCGCGATGACGCCAAGCACCACGAGTACGAACAACGCCGCGGTGACATAGAACGTCGCTATCAGGCCGATCAGATTTAAGATGGCACCGGTGCCGAACTTGCCGATGGTATAGGCCATCGCGCCGAAAGCCCCGATCGGCGCGGCTCGCATGACGATGGCGATCACGCCGAAAACCCCGTGCGCGGCGTCGTCGATGAAGGAACGCAAGGTGTGGCCACGCTCGCCAAGGCTCATCACGGAAAAGCCGAACAGGATGGAAAACAACAGCACCTGCAGGATCTCGCCCGTGGCGAAGGCGCCGACCACCGTATCGGGGATGATGTGAAGGAAGAAGTCGACGCTCTTCTGGGCTTCGGCCTGCTTGGCGAAAGTCTCCACTTTCTGCGCATTGGCCAAGGTGTCGCCAAAGCCGGCGCCAGGGCGCACCAGATTTCCGACCGTCATCCCGATCACAAGCGCAAACGTCGAGACGATCTCGAAATAAACCAGCGCCTTGATGCCGATGCGCCCGACCTTCTTGGCGTCCTGAATATGCGCAATTCCCGACACCACCGTACAAAAAATGATCGGCGCGATCACCATCTTGATCAGCTTGATGAAGCCGTCGCCGAGCGCCTTGATCCAGTCATTGGTGGCAAGGTTGGGCCACAGCCAGCCCACGGCAACACCGAGCAGGATCGCGATCAATACCTGGACATAAAGTATCCTGTACCAGGGCTTCGCTGCGCGGGTGGGCGCCGCGGTTGCGATGGTTGCCGCCATGAGTTTCACTCCCCCAATGAGTCTCGGCTATCTGCGTTTGGCGATCTTTCCGTCGCGTTTCGCGCCGGTCGCCCTGCTGCCGGATCCAGCCAAAATCAATTGGGTGCGCAGAGTCAATGGCGCCGGGCCATGTTCCAGGATCAAGCGCTGCGCCCTAAAGCCGCGATAATCCGCTTCATCCGAGCCATCGCGTGATGCGCGCAACGGCCTCGCGCATTTCGTCGGCCGAACGCGCATAGGAGAAGCGAATGAAGCGGCGGCCATGGACCGGATCGAAGTCCACGCCGGGGGTCGCCGCGACATGGGCATGTTCCAGCATCTCGCCGGCGAATTTAAAACTGTCGGAAGTGAAATCTGAAACGTCGGCGTAGAGGTAGAACGCGCCGTCGGCAGGAAGGAATTTGGTGAGGCCGGCGCGCGGCAACCCCTCGATCAGAATGCAGCGATTCTCCAGATAGCCGCGTTTGATCTCTTCCATCTCCTGGCGGCCTTCAAACGCGGCCTCCGCGGCAATCTGCGAGAGCGTCGGCACCGAGATCGCGAGATTTTGCTGAAGCCGCTCGATCGGCCGCACCAATGGTTCCGGCACCACCATCCAGCCGACCCGCCAGCCCGTCATGCAGAAATATTTCGAGAATGAATTGATGACGAGCGCATGGCGCGAAAGCTCCGCCGCCGTCACCGCGGGAAATGCGTAGTCGAGACCGTGATAGATCTCGTCTGAAATGAACCGGATACCGGCGCTTTCGGCCGCCGATATCAGGCTCGTAAGCGCCTCGCGGGACATCATCGTGCCCGTGGGATTGGCCGGGCTTCCGACCAGCACGCCCTTCAGGGGGGCATTCCGATGAGCGGCCAGCAGCGCTTCGCCGGTCAGGGCATGCCGGGTTTCGCTCGATGTCTCGATCAGAACCGGCTCGCAGCCGAGCGCGGTGAGAATATGCCGATAAGGCGGATAGCCGGGCACCGTGACCGCGACGCGGTCGCCGGGTTCGAACATGGCCAGAAAGCCCAGGATGAAGGCGCCCGAGGAGCCCGTGGTGATGACGATTCGTTCGGCATCCACCGCCAGGCCATAACTCTCGTGGTAATGGCGGGAAATACGCTCACGCAGCGAGGGAACTCCGAGGGCCGAAGTGTAGTCGATCCGCGCCCCGTCCAGTGCGGCGTGCGCGGCCAATATCGCCGCTTTCGGCGCCGCCGCCGCCGGTTGCCCCACTTCCATGTGAATAACATGACCGCCGGCCGCCTCGATACGCGCAGCCGCCGCCATCACATCCATCACCATGAACGGCGGGACGTCGCTTCGCCCCGATGCCGTCAACAGGCCTGTTGCCCGCTCTCTCAGTGTCGCATCAAGCATCAGTATCTGCTATTTTGCCGGGTGCCCCAGACTAGCCTTATTCGGCGGTTTGGTAGGGCATATCTCGTATCAGACCCGCCGCCAATCCTCAAAGACTGCTCGATGCTGCTCCGAATAGCCTTACTTGCGAAAACCAGGAAGTTCACCGCGATCGCCGCCGCGATCGCGCTGATCCTTGCGCCGATTCCCGCCTTCGCGCAGGAAGGCGAAAAACTGGCCATCCTGCGCGACACCGAGACCGAGCAAGTGCTGCGCGACTACACCCGGCCGATCCTGCGGGTGGCGGGTCTCGAAAAGCAGAACATCCAGGTAACGATCATCAATCAAGCCGTCTTTAACGCCTTCGTCGCCGACGGCCGCCGCATTTTCGTGAACCATGGCGCGTTGCTGCAGTCGGAGACGCCGAACCAGATCATCGGGGTGCTGGCGCACGAGACAGGCCATTTGGCCGGCGGCCATCTCGCCAGACTGCGCGAGCAACTGGCCCAGGCGCAGACGCAGATGATTATCGCCATGCTGCTCGGCGTCGGCGCCATCGCGGCCGGCGCGAAAAGCAACAATCCCAATAGCGGCTTGGCCGACGTTGGCGCCGCCGCGCTTGCCGGGCCGCAAAGTATGATCATGCGCTCGCTGCTCTCCTATCAACGCCAGCAGGAGGAGAGCGCCGACCGGGCCGGGGTGAAGTTCTTGACCGCGACCGGCCAGTCGGCGAAGGGCATGTACGAGACCTTCAAGCGGTTTTCCAATGACATCCTGTTCGCCGCCCACGGCGCGGATCCATACTTTCAGTCGCATCCAATGCCCGCCGAGCGCGTCGCGGCGCTCGAAGAACTCGCCCGTTCAAGCCCGTACTGGGACAAGAAGGACGATCCGGCGCTGCAGTTGCGCCACGACATGATGCGCGCCAAGATCTCGGCCTTCATGGAACGACAGGACACCGTCTATCGGCGCTATCCATTGTCGAACGAAAGCCTGCCAGCGCGCTACGCGCACGCGATCGCAACCTATCGGCACGGCGATTTGCGCAACGCGCTCGCCCAGATCGACGCATTGATCCAGCTGCAGCCCAACAACCCCTATTTTTACGAATTGCGGGGTCAGGCGCTGCTGGAGGGTGGCAAGCCGGCGGAAGCGATCGTGCCTCTGCGAAGGGCCGTGCAACTATCGAATAACGCGCCGCTCATCGAGATGTTACTTGGGCAGGCGCTCGTGGGGTCCGATAACAAGGCCTATACTGACGAGGCAATTTCGATTCTGCGTGCCGCGGTGGCACGCGAGTCGGAGGCGCCGATCGGCTATATCCAGTTGGCGATGGCCTACGGCCGGAAGGGAGATTACGCGGAAGCCGACCTGGCATCGGCGCAAGCTGCCTTTCTTCGCGGCGACAACAAGACCGCGCGCGATCTCGCCTCCCGCGCCAAGACCCGTTTCGCTGTCGGCACGCCCGGATGGGTCAAGGCCGACGACATCGTCTCTGCAAAGCCGCTGCCTGGCCAAAAGAACAGCGCGAAATTCACCGACCCGAACGATCCGGAACCAAAGAGATTTTTTAGACCCGGGTCTCCCCGGAACTTGCCTTGAAAAACTCGCTCACAAAGGATTTTCTGATGATCCCGCTCCGCCTGCTCCTTCCCGCACTTTTTGCGGTGGCCTTATGCGCCACTCCGCCGGCGGCTTCGGCCGAGAACTTCTCTGGCGGCCAGCGCGGGGAGATCGAGACGATCATCCGCAACTACCTGATTGCGCATCCTGAGGTGCTGGAAGAGGCCATGGCCGAACTGAACAAGCGCCAGGCTGCCGCGGAAGCCGAAAAACATGAGGCGAGCGTGGCGCAAAACTCGGACATGATATTCAATTCGCCGCGCGGCGTCGTACTCGGCAACAAGGACGGCGACGTCACCTTTGTGGAGTTCTTCGATTACAATTGCGGCTATTGCAAACGCGCGATGACCGACATGCTGGACCTGATGAAATCCGATTCCAAGCTTAAGGTGGTGTTGAAGGAATTTCCCGTGCTGAGCCAGGGTTCGGTCGAGGCCGCGCAGGTCGCGGTGGCGGTGCGGATGCAGGATCCCGGTGGCAAGAAATATCTCGATTTTCACCAGAGGTTGCTTGGCGGACGGGGCCAGGCCGACAAGGCGCGGGCGATCGCAGCCGCGAAAGAGGCGGGTCTTGACGTTGCCAGGATCGAAAAGGACCTCGCTAGCCCGGAAGTGCGGGCCACGATCGAGGAAAACTTCAAGCTCGCCGAATCGATGGGAATGAACGGCACGCCAAGCTACGTG